>Ga0209458_1000042_pt1 | contig 80777 bp, 77 predicted proteins | sample WorMetLIZAISLAND_FD_187411 | JGI IMG/M metagenome (GOLD analysis project Ga0209458, IMG submission 187411) | Marine gutless worms symbiont microbial communities from Max Planck institute for Marine Microbiology, Germany - Inanidrilus manae... ...
CCCGAAACCACGGCAAGAACCGCTTCGACACACACCACGAACGAAATCAGTTCATCCGCAGCTTCGTCGATGCCTACAATCGAACCAGACTCAGGTGCCTTGGATACAACGCGCCAATCGAGCGTCTGAACAATCACCCGGGACACAACACGAACGCCGGCGTCCACGGGCGCGATTGACGCAATGCCGGGCCTGCCGCAAAGCGCCTCTGCCGTTTCCTCATCAAGGCGAACGTGCTCTCGCTTGCGAGGTCAAAAGTCGTAGAGGCGGGCCGGGTTGTCGACCAGGATCTGCCGCAGCAGGGCGTCGTCATCGGCACACCAGGCGAGCAGCCGGTCGAACAGGTCGCCGTCGTTGGGCATCGGGCCGGCCAGGTGCGGGTGCGGCCAGTCGCTGCCCCAGACCAGCCGCTCCGGCGCATGCGCGATCAGGGTGGTGGCAAAAGCGTCGGCCTGCGGCCACGGTGCCGGGCCGTGGTCAACCCGGTAGGCGCCGGAGATCTTGACCCAGGTGCGGCCGCCGTCGATGAGCCGCAGCAGCGCCTGGAAGCCGGGCTGCTGCGGCCCGGCGCGTGGGTCCGGCCCACCCTGGTGGTCGACCACGACATCGACCGGCAGCGCCGCCAACGCCGGTGCCAGCTCGGCCAGCATCGTCGCCGTAATGTAGGTCTGCAGGTGCCAGCCGTGCTCGGCCAGCCGTGCTGCCACCGCGCCCAGGCGCTCGACCGCGACACCGCCGGCCGTGACCAGGTTGAAGCGGCTGCCGCGGAAGCCGGCGTCGTGCAGGCGACGCAGTTCGGCCGCATCGACCGTGTCGTCCAGCACCGCGACGCCGCGGCCGGCGTCGCCGAGGGCCTCGACCGCCGCGCGGCTGCAGGCGTTGTCGGTGCCGTAGACGCTGGGCTGTACGACGACCGTGCGGTCGATGCCCAGCGTGTGGGCCATCGACCGGTAGTCGTCCAGCGAGGCCGCCGCCGGGGTGTAGTCACGCACCGGGTTGAGTGGCACCGTGCCCGGCGGCCCGAACACGTGCATGTGGCAGTCGCAGGCGCCGGCCGGGGCGCGCCGTCGGGGCGCCCCGGCCGGCTCGGCTGCGGGGATGTCGGGTTGCGCCGTCGCCATGGCGCCAGCCTAGCACAGGCCAGGCTGGCCCCGGCGGCGGACTAGCGTCGGACGGCGGCCCGCGCCTTGCGGCGCTTGTAGACGACCGGCAGCAGCGACAGCAGCGACAGGCCGACCAGGGCGGCGATGACCTCCGGGGTCAGGGCGCCGGCGAGCGAGAACTCTTCCATCGAGTCGAAGATGCTGCCGAGACCGGCGCCGACCGAGGTGAACACGAAGGTACCGGGGATGATGCCGATCGCCGTACCGAGGACGTAGGTCCGCAGCGGCACGCCGAGGAACGCCGGCACCAGGTTGACCAGGAAGAACGGAAACAGGGGCACCAGCCGCAGCACCAGGAGATAGCTCAGCGCATCCTCGCGGAAGCCGTCCTGCATCTTCTGGATCGTCGGCCCGGCGCGGCGCCGCAGGGAATCGCCAAGCGCGGTCTTGGCCGCCAGGAATACGGCGACGGCGCCGACGGTCGCGGCGACCACGACGATCGCGGTGCCTGCCCAGATCCCGAACAGGAAGCCGCTCGCCACGGTGAGCAGAGCGCCACCGGGCAGCGAGAACGCCGTCGATAAGGCATAGAGCGTCGCGAACACGGCCACCGCGGCGAACGGCATCGCGGCCACGAAGGCCGTCAGGGCCGCCCGGTTGTCGCGCAGTGTGTCGAAGCTGACATAGCGGTCCAGGCCGGCGGCGAAGAAGCCGACGATACCGGCCACCAGCACCGCGGCCGGGATCAGGCGCTGCCAGGAGAAGCCGCCGCCAGTCTTCGCCTCGACGGGCATCGACATGGGGTCGTTGCGTTGCATCTTTCGGGCTCCTTTCGGGCTCATCGGGTGAGCCGCTGGATCGCCTTGACCACGCTCCGGGTCCGGCGGCTGAACAGTTTGGGGGTGAAGTAGCTGCCGGCGACCCGCTTCGAGACCTCACCGAGAGTCGGATAGGGGGCGATCAGGCCTGCCATGGCGCCGATCTTCAGCCCGCGGTCGATGGCCAGGCTCCAGGGCAGGATCAACTCGCCGGCGTGCGGCCCGGCGATGGTGGCGCCGAGGATGCGGCCACGCCGGTCCGTGACGACCTTGATCAGGCCGTCGGTCTCGCCTTCGGCCTGGGCGCGGTCGTTCTCGGCGAACGGCCAGGTCAGCACATGCACGTCGTCCTTGCGCGCCTTGCGCGCGTCGGCCTCCGTCTGGCCGATATGGGCCAGTTCGGGATCGGTGTAGGTGACCCAGGGCACCGCCTTGTGGCTCACCTTGGCCGGCAGCATGAACAGGGCATTGCGGATGACGACGCCGGCGTGATAGCCGGCCATGTGGGTGAACTGGTAGCCGCCGATCGAGTCACCGATGGCGAACACCCGGCGGTTGCTCGTCCGCAGCCGGGCATCGACGTTGATGCCGCGCGGGCTCGCCTCGATCCCGGCCGCCTCGAGACCCAGGCCCTGGATGTTGGCGCGCCGGCCGGCGGCGACCAGCAGGTGCGAGCCGGTGACGCTCTGGGCATGGCCGGCCTCTTCGAAGTGCACGGCGATGCTGTTGCCCTGGCGCTCAATCTGTTGGATCGCGACATACTCGCGCAGGGAAATGCCCTCGTCGCGCAGCCGCTCGCGAACCACCGCGACGGCGTCCGGATCGTCCTTGGGCAGGATCTCGTTCATATCGAGCACGGTGACCTGCGCGCCGAGCCGTCGGTGCGCCTGGGCCAGCTCGCAGCCGATCGGCCCGCCACCGATGATCAGCAGATGCGCCGGCTGTTCGGTCAGCTCGAACGCAGTCTCGTTGGTCAGGTACGGCACCTCGTCGATGCCCGGGATGGGCGGCACCATCGGCGAGGAGCCGGTGGCGATGACGAACCGTCGGGCGTGGATCCTGTGCGCGCCGGCGGTGACCTCGCGCGGCCCCGTGAAACGGCCGGCTGCCTGGATCACCTTCACCCCGAGGCCGGTGAAACGCTCGACCGAGTCGTTCGGGGCGATGGCGGCGATGACGTCATGGACATGGCGGTGGACACCGGTGAAGTCGATCTCCGGCTCATGACCATTGACCCCGAAGCGGGCCGAGGTGCGCACCACATGGGCGGCGTGGGCAGCGGCGATCAGCGACTTCGATGGCACGCAGCCGGTGTTCAGGCAGTCGCCGCCCATCTTGCCTTTTTCCAGCAGGACGACGTCGGCGCCCATCTGGGCCGCGCCGGCGGCGACCGACAGCCCGCCTGAGCCGGCGCCGATCACGCAGATATCTGTGTTGATGGTCCCTGTCATGGTGCTCTCCCTGGCAACCGGGGGAGGCGCCGGGCGCCGCCCCCGGTGTTCCTCAGCTGGTTACGACGATCTTGTAGTCAGGCGTCGGGTTGAGCGGGCAGGAGTACAGGTACTCGCCCTCTTTCAGCTCGATCTCGTAGTCCTTGGTGACCCCGGTCGTGAGGCCGCCGCCCGAAACGCTCGGCAGCGTGGCGCGGCCGAGCAGGCCGGCACCGCGCAGGTAGAAGCCCAGGGCATAGGGCACGTTCTCGTTGGTCACGCGAAAGACATACTTGCCAGGCTTGAGGGTCAGGACCTTGGCGTTGGCCAGGCGATCGGCGCCGCTGCGCGCGTTGATTGCCTCGCAGTCGGCCTTCGACGTCGAGGTGAAGCCGTGGTCGGTGCCGTTCTCGGCCTCGACGAACTGGCAGGCGGTCTGGGTCAGCTCGATCACCTGGGGCGCGGCCTGGGCCGACTGCAGGCTGCCGACGGCCATCGCCACGCCCAGCAGGGCGGCTGCGCCGGTGAGGGGGAAGATACGGGGGCTCTTGGTCATGGTTCGGTCTCCGTTGGGGTTCGAATGTGGCAGCAAGTTGTTACGCAAACGGAGATGGCGACCGGGATCGGCGGGCGGAAATAGCTTTTGGTTCTATGTGCGATGCACGTTGGTTATGGTCGCAGGCGACAGCGGCGGTAAACGGCGAAAAGGGCGGCGCGGACGGCCATGGAAATGCACCAGATCCGGTACTTCTTGGCGGTCGTTGAGACTCTCAACTTCACCCGGGCGGCCAAGCAGTGCAGCGTGTCGCAGCCGGCCCTGACCCGGGCCGTGCGCAAGCTGGAGGAGGAACTCGGTGGTGAACTGTTCGAGCGCCGCCCGAACAACACCCGGCTGACCGGCCTCGGCCGGCGCATGCAGCCCTACCTGGAGCAGAGCTATGCCACGGCGATGGCGGCCAAGAGCGAGGCCGAGAACTTCGCCCGGGCGGAGACCCAGCAACTCACGCTCGGCGTCATGTGCACGATCGGTCCGGCGCGTCTGATCGGGCTGATCCGCCAGGTGGAAGAGCGCGTGCCGAACCTGGAGCTCAAGCTGCGCGAGGCTCGCGGGACCGACCTGGTCGGGCAACTGGTCGACGGCGCCGTCGACGTCGCCCTCGTCGGGCTGCCGCGCTATCCGGACGAGATCCGTGCCGAGCCGCTGTACCGGGAACGTTACGTCGTCGCATTCCCCCCCCCGAGCATCGCTTCGAGGGCATGAACACCGTGCCGGTGTCCGAGCTTGACGACGAGACCTACCTGGCCCGCGCCAACTGCGAATACCCGGACTATTACAGCGACCGGGTCGGCGATCTCACCGTTCGCTTCAAGGTGCGCTATGAGAGTGAACGTGAGGACTGGATCCAGGCGATGATCCTGGCCGGACTCGGCTGCTCCTTCATGCCGGAATACCTGCCCCTGTTTCCCGGGATCAAGACCCGGGCCCTGGTCGAGCCCGAGATCTTCCGCGAGGTCAGCCTGCTGACTGTCCGCGGCCGGCGCTTCACCCTGGTGCTGGAGACGTTCGTGCGCACCGTCAAGGCGTACAACTGGGGCGCCGGCGTCTGACGAGAGGCGGCGGCGCCACGTCTTTGGCGCTCGCATGCAAAAGGCTGTCACACGGCCGTGCCAGGAAACGGCGTCAGGCATCGCGCCGATGTGATATCGGGTCGAGCCTTCCCGAACGGCCGCTGACCCCCTATCTCCTGTCTCGGCGCGGCGCGCGCCGGGATCGTCCATGCAATCCTTCCGTCCTTGAACCCATTGGAGAGCTTCATGTCGCTCAAGGGAAAGACAGCGCTCGTCACCGGCTCGACAAGCGGTATCGGCCTGGGCATTGCCCGCGGCCTAGCCGGCGCCGGCGCCAACCTCGTGATCAACGGATTCGGCGACGCCGCTGCGATCGAGGCCGAACGCCGCGAGATCGAGGCGATGGGGGTGGCGTGCGCCTATGACGGTGCGGATATGTCCAGGCCGGCCGAGATTGTGGCGATGGTGGACGCAGCGGCCGAGCGGTTCGGCGGCATTGACATCGTCGTCAACAACGCCGGCATCCAGTCGGTCCACCCGGTCGAGGAATTCCCACCCGAGAAATGGGACGCCATCCTGGCGATCAATCTGTCAGCCGCCTTTCATACCGTCCGGGCCGTCGTCCCGGCGATGAAGGCCAAAGGCTGGGGGCGGGTGATCAATGTCGCCTCGGCCCACGGCCTCGTGGCGTCGCCCTTCAAGTCGGCCTATGTCGCCGCCAAGCACGGCGTGCTCGGCTTCACCAAGACAGTCGCCTTGGAAGTGGCCGAGGTGGGGATCACCAGCAATGCGATCTGTCCCGGCTACGTGATGACGCCGCTGGTCCAGGGGCAGATTGCCGACACCGCAAAGGCGCGCGGACTGAGCGAAGACGAGGTGGTCCGTGATGTGCTGCTGGCGGCTCAGTGGACCAAGAAGTTCGTGACGGTCGAGCAACTGGCCGGTGTCGCGCTGTTCCTCTGCTCCGAGGCCGCCGACAACATCACCGGGATTGCCCTGCCAGTGGACGGTGGCTGGACCGCGGCCTGAGTGTCGGCACGGCGCACGGAGATCATGGCGATGGCACGCAATACCAAGACCATCAACCTCGCGCTGCAGGGCGGTGGTGCCCACGGTGCCTTCGCCTGGGGCGTGCTCGACCGGCTGCTGGAGGACGGGCGTCTCACCCTCGAAGGCATCTGCGCCACCAGCGCCGGCACCATGAATGCCTGCGCCCTGGCCTATGGCATGCACCTCGGCGGGCCGGAGAAGGCACGCGAAACGCTGCACGACTTCTGGCACGCCATCCATCGCGCGGGCCGCCGCTTCGGGCCGGTTCGCCGGCTGCCCTGGGAGACCGGCAACGGCTGGAACGGGGACACGTCGCTGTCCTATTTCTGGTTCGATACCGCCACCCGGCTGTTCTCGCCGTATCAGTTCAATCCGTTCGACTTCAACCCATTGCGTGACGTCCTCGCGGAAACCATCGATTTCGAGGAGCTGCGCAGATGTGATTGCGTCAAGCTCTTCATCAGCGCGACCAACGTGCGCAGCGGCAAAGTGCGGGTGTTCGACGCACCGCAGATGTCGCTCGACATCGCCTTGGCCTCGGCTTGCCTGCCGTTCCTGTTCAAGGCCGTGGAGATCGACGGCGAGCACTATTGGGACGGTGGCTATATGGGCAATCCGGCGCTGTTCCCGCTGTTCTACGAGACCGGGAGCCGTGACATCGTGGTCGTTCACATCAACCCGATCGAGCGCCCCGACGTGCCGACTACCGCACCGCAAATCATGAACCGGATCAATGAGATCAGCTTCAATTCTTCGCTGCTGAGTGAACTGCGGGCGATCGCCTTCGTGAAGAAGCTGGTCGAGCACGACCTGCTCAAGGACGAGCACAAGCAGCACTTCAAGGACGTGCTGGTGCATTCGGTCCGGGCCGAGGGCGCGATGTGCGGCCTGTCGGTAGCCAGCAAGTTCGACACCGACTGGGACTTTCTCACCGGCCTGCGCGATCAGGGGCGGGCGGTCATGGGCGACTGGCTGGAGCGGCATTTCGACGATGTCGGCCAGCGCGACACCGTCGACATGCACGCCGAGTTCCTGCACACGGTGAGCCGCTTCTTTGGCGAGGCCGGCGTGGAAGACGCGCCTGAAGGCGACTTGCCGCGGCGCCGGCAGGCGCGCTGAAACCGGTAGGCGTACGGCTCAGCCGCGCCGGCGGTCCGTTCCTCGTTGTCCACGCTGAGATGCCGCCGTTTCGTCGGCGGCGGCCGTCGTCAGGTCTGCCTAGGCGCGGCCCGGCGCCGCGATTGCGCTTGCGGTCGGCGGCATATGCGGTGACGATGATCGCAATGGTCGTTCTGCGGTCGCACAAACACATAATGCAGGGGAGGACGATCATGCTGAAATCCATGCGCGTGCTGAGCAGCGCGCTGGTCGCCGGGATGGCGATCAGCGGTGGGGCGCTGGCGGCAGAGGCGGGCAAACCCGGCGGCACCTTGGTCTGGGTCTCAAGCCAGGTGCCACGGCACTTCAACCCGGCGGTGCAGTCCGGCGTGGCGACGATGGCGCCAGGGGCGCAACTGTTCGCCTTTCTTGTCCGCGCCGACGACGACTGGAACATCAAGCCGTACCTGGCCGAAAGCTGGACGGTGTCGGACGACGGTCTGACCGTCACCTTCAAGCTGCGCAAGGACGCCAAGTTCCACGACGGCCAGCCGATCACCTCGGAGGACGTGGCCTTTTCCGTCGCCACGCAGCAGGCCAACCATCCGTTCAAGACCTCGCTTGGCGCGGTAGCCAGCGTCGGTACGCCGGACGCGCATACCGCCGTGTTCAACCTGAAGCAGCCCCACCCGGCGCTGCTGCTGGCCCTGTCCACGGCGTTGGCGCCGGTGATCCCCAAGCACGTCTATGGCGATGGCGAGGACGTGAAAAAGCACCCGCGCAACGTCAAGGACGTGGTCGGCTCGGGCCCGTTCACCCTGAAGGAGTACAAGCAGGGCGAATACGTGATCATGGAGAAGAACCCGAACTTCTTCATCCCCGACCGACCCTACCTCGACCGCATCATCATCAAGATCATCCGCGATGCGTCCAGCCGGGTGATCGCGATGGAGAAGGGCGAAGCGCAGATCTTCCCCTACCTGGTCGATTCCAAGGACATCAAGCGGCTGGCCAAGGCCGAGCACGTGGCCATCACCGACAAGGGGTATGCCGCGATCGGGCCGATCACCTGGCTTGCCTTCAACACCCAGAAGGAGCCTTTGAGCGACGTCCGGGTGCGCAAGGCGATCGCCTATGCGGTCGACCGCAACTTCATCATCAAGGCCCTGCACCGCGGCCTGTCGGCCGAGGCCACCGGGCCGATCGCACCGGGTTCACCGTTCTACAACGGTGCTGTCGAGCGCTATGACGTCGACCTCGACAAGGCCAAGGCGCTGCTTGACGAGGCCGGCTACCAGCCGGGCGGTGACGGCATGCGCTTCAAGCTCGAGGTCGATCACATCCCGGCGGTGCCCGAGCAGCAGAAGGCGATCGCCGAGTACCTGAAGCCGCAGTTGAAGAAGGTTGGCATCCAGGTGGTCGTGCGCAACGCCCCCGACTTCCCGACCTGGGCCAAGCGGGTCTCGAACCACGAGTTCGACATGTCCATGGACATCGTCTTCAACTGGGGCGACCCGGTGATCGGCGTGCACCGGACCTACCTGTGCAACAACATCAAGAAGGGCGTGATCTGGTCCAACACCCAGCAGTACTGCAACGAGAAGGTGGACAGCATCCTCGCCATGGCCGGCAAGGAGCTCGACCAGGACAAGCGGATCGCGCTCTATGGCGACTTCCAGCGCATCGTTGCCGACGAGCTGCCGCTCTACTGGATCAACGTGATGCCGCAGCGCACGGCCTATCACGCCAACCTGGGCAATCCGCCGACGTCGATCTGGGGCGTGATCTCGCCGATGGACGAGGTCTACTGGAAGGCGCCGCCGAAGTAGCTTTGCGCAGCCACCGGCCGGCACGCATGGGCGTGCCGGCCGCCCGGCCCGGGACGATCACGACGGCATGACCGCAGCAGGAGGGCGGTGCGCCAGGCAATGGCCTTTCTGACGGCGATATCCCAACGCGTCGGCTACAGCGTGCTGCTGCTGCTGGCGGTGCTGGTGCTGAACTTCACGCTGATCCATATCGCCCCGGGCGATCCGGCCGACGTCATTGCCGGCGAGATGGGTGGCGCCACCGAGGAGATGTTGGCCGACATCCGGGCCGCCTACGGCCTGGACCAGCCGTTCCACGTCCAGCTCTACCGTTACGTCAGCCGCGTCCTGCAGGGCGACCTCGGCTACTCCTACTATTTCGACCAGCCGGTGACGGCGCTGATCGTCGACCGGCTGGGCGCGACGGTGCTGCTGGTCGTCACCTCGCTCATGGTGGCGTTGCTGCTGGGCACGTTCCTGGGCGTGTTCGCCTCGCAGAACCCGAACGGCGGCCTCAGCCATTTCGTCACCGTGATCGCGCTCCTGGGCTATTCGCTGCCGGTGTTCTGGACCGGCATCATGCTGCTGATCCTGTTTGCCGCCCCGCCGGTCGACATGTTCCCGATCTCGGGCATGTACGACATCACCCGCGAGGGCGGCCCGGTGGGCCATGTGCTCGACGTCATGCACCATATGGTGCTGCCGGTGGTGACGCTGTCGACCATCTACCTCGCCTTCTACAGCCGCCTGTCGCGGGCCAGCATGCTCGACGTGCTGGGCGCCGACTATATCCGCACCGCCCGGGCCAAGGGTCTGAACGAGCGCGTCGTGGTCTACAAGCATGCGCTCAGGAACGGCGTGCTGCCGGTCGTCACCTTCGCCGGACTGCAGTTCAGCCAGCTGTTCTCCGGCGCGGTGCTGGTGGAGGCGGTGTTCAGCTGGCCCGGCCTGGGTACGCTCGCCTTCGATTCCATCGGCCGGCGGGATTCGCCGATGCTGCTGGGCATCCTGTTCTTCTCCGTGCTCATCGTCATCGTCGCCAACCTGCTGACCGACCTGTCCTACCGGCTGATCGATCCGCGCATCAAGACGGGGATGAAGGCATGAGCGAGCAGAGCGTGGCCCAGGCGCCGGCCGAGGAGCTCGACTATGCCGTCGAGGCGCAGAGCCCGGCGCGCGAGGCCTGGCGCATGTTCGTGCGCAACAAGGCGGCCGTCGCCGGCCTGGTGCTACTCGGCCTGATCGTGGCGATGGCGGTGCTCGCGCCGGTGATCTATCCGGTCGATCCGTTCGACATCGTCTGGACCCCGCAGACCCCGCCAGGTGAGGAGGGCTTCCTGCTCGGCACCGACTATCTGGGCCGGGACATCGTCGCCGGCATCATCTACGGCAGCCGGGCGACCCTGGCGGTCGGAGGTGCGGCGGCGCTGATCACCATCGTCATCGGCGTGCTGGTGGGTGCGCTGGCCGGCTACTACCGCGGCTGGGTCGAAGAGGTGCTGATGCGGATCACCGAGTTCTTCCAGGTGCTGCCGCCGCTGCTGCTCGCCATGGTCCTGGTGCTGCTGTTCTCGCCGACGCTGTTCACCATCGCCATCGCCATCGGCGTGGTCTCATGGACCAGCACGGCGCGGCTGGCCCGGGCCGAGTTCCTGCGCATCCGCGAGCTGGAGTACGTCAAGGGGGCGCGCGCTATCGGCTCGCGCAACCGACGCATCATCTGGCTGGTGATCCTGCCCAATGCGGCGCCGCCGCTGATCGTTTCGGCCGCGCTGGCGGTCGGCGTGGCGATCCTGTTCGAGGCCGGGCTCAGCTTCCTGGAACTGAACGACCCCAACATCATGAGCTGGGGCTACATGATCGGCTCCAACCGGCCCTACATCCTCGAGGCCTGGTGGGCCGTGACCTTCCCCGGCATCGCCATTTTCCTGACGGTGCTGTCGGTCAGCCTGATCGGCGACGGGCTGAACGATGCCCTCAACCCCAAGCTGAGGCAGCGATGAGCGCGCCCGGGCCGGTCCTGGCCGTCGACGACCTGCGGGTCGAGTTCGATACCCGCGACGGCGTGGCGCGGGTGATCGACGGCCTGAGTTTCGAGCTGCACGCCGGCGAAACTTTGGGCATCGTCGGCGAGTCGGGCTGCGGCAAGAGCATGACGGCGCTGTCGATCATGCGCCTGGTGCCGATGCCGCCGGGGCGCATCGCCACGGGCACGATCCGCCTGCAGGGCGAAGACCTGGTCGCCGCCGGCGACGCCCGGATCCGCCAGGTTCGCGGCAACGAGATCTCGATGATCTTCCAGGAACCGATGACCTCGCTCAATCCGGTCTACACGATCGGCGACCAGATCGCCGAGACCGCGCGGCTGCACGAGGGCCTGGATCGCAAGTCGGCGCGCGAGCGGGCGGTCGAGATGCTGCGCGCCGTGCACATGCCGGCGGCCGAACGTCGGGTCGACGAGTATCCGCATCAACTCTCCGGCGGCATGCGGCAGCGGGTGATGATCGCCATGGCCCTGGCCTGCCGGCCCAAGGTGCTGATCGCCGACGAGCCGACCACGGCGCTCGACGTCACGGTGCAGGCGCAGATCTTCGATCTGCTGGAAGAGCTGAAAGAGCAGACCAACACCGCGATCATCCTGATCACCCACGACATGGGCGCGATCGCCGAAATGGCGCAACGGGTCGTGGTGATGTACGCCGGACGCAAGGTCGAGGACGGGCCGGTGGGTGAGATCCTCAGCAACCCGCGCCACCCCTATACCCAGGGGCTGATCACCTGCGTCCCGCACCTGCACGCCGAGCCGCCGCAAGAACGGCCGCCGCTGATGGAGATCCCCGGCGTGGTGCCGTCGCTGGGCGAGCTGTCGCGTGGCGGCTGTCCCTTCGCGCCCCGCTGCGCAGCGGCGATGCCGCGCTGTCGCGAGACGATGCCGGCAGAGCGTCAGGTCGTGCCGGGGCACCTGGCTGCCTGCTGGCTGCTCGACGAGGAGCAGGCCGCATGAGCCTGGCCCAGCCGTCAACGGACACTGCCAGCGAAGCGGCCCTGCTGCGGGTACGCGATCTGAAGGTGCACTTCGCCCTGCGTCGGCGCGGTCTGTTCGGTGCGGCCTCGCACGTGCATGCGGTCGACGGCGTGAGCTTCGACGTACAGCGTGGCAGCACCTTCGGCCTGGTCGGCGAATCCGGATCCGGCAAGACCACCACGGCGATGGCGGTGATGCGCCTGGTGCCGATCACCGACGGCGAGATCCGCCTGGGCGACACCGACGTTGTTGGTTTGGAGGGTGAAGCCTTGCGCCTGCAGCGCCGGCAGATGCAGGTAATCTTCCAGGATCCGTACTCGTCGCTGAACCAGCGGGTCCGGGCCGGCAACATTGTCCGCGAGGCGATGGATCAGCTCGACGTCGGCGAGCCGGAGGAGCGGGACGCCAGGGTCGGCGAGCTGTTCCGCCACGTAGGCCTGCGCCCGGAACAGCGGGCACTGTTCCCGCACCAGTTCTCCGGCGGTCAGCGCCAGCGCATCGGCATCGCCCGGGCGCTGGCGACCCAGCCGGAACTGATTGTCTGCGACGAACCGGTCTCGGCCCTCGACGTGGCGATTCAGGCCCAGATCCTCAACCTGCTGCGCCAGCTGCAGGAGGAGTTCGGGCTGACCTACCTGTTCATCTCCCATGACCTCGGCGTGGTGCAGTACATGTGCGACGACATCGCGGTGATGTACCTGGGGCAGATCGTCGAGCAGGCGGACCGGATCTCGCTGTTCAAGACGCCGCTGCATCCCTACACCTGGGCGCTGCTGTCGGCAGTGCCGTCAGCCGATCCGGACGTCCGCCGCGGCCGCGACCGCATCCGCCTCAGTGGCGATCCGCCCAGCCCCATCGACCCGCCCGCCGGCTGCCGTTTCGCTTCGCGCTGTCCGTTCGCCGAAGCGCAGTGCCACCAGGTTACGCCGCCGCTGCGGCAAGTACGCGACGGCCACGCCGTGGCCTGCCACCTTGTCGGCGACGACGGCGTGGCGCCGCACCGCCGGGCCGGCTGAGCCGCCATGCGCCGGCCCGTGATCAGCCGCCGCCGCTTCGCCGCCGCTGCCACCGCCGCAGGCCTGACCGGCCTCGTCGGGCCGGCGCGCGCGCAGCGGCGCCCGCAGGCCACCGCGGTCTGCACCGACGGCGCTGCCGACGCCACGGCGCGCCAGACCGCCGGGCCCTACTACACCGCCGACACGCCGCGGCGGACGTCGCTTCTGGAGGCCGGCATCCGCGGTCGGCCGCTGGTGCTGGTCGGTCGTGTCGTCGATACCGCCTGCCGGCCGCTGCCTGGGGCGCTGCTGGATTTCTGGCAGGCCGACGACGACGGCGTCTACGACAACGACGGCTTCCGCCTGCGCGGCCACCAGTTGGCCGATGCCGACGGCAACTACCGGCTGGAGACGGTCAAGCCCGGTGCCTATGGCGGCCTGTTCTTTCGCCGCACGCCGCACCTGCACGTCAGGCTCCAGGGCCGGGACACCAGGGTGCTGACAACCCAGCTCTACTTTCCCGACGAGGCGAAGCGCAACGCCGCCGACAGCATCTATCGCGACAGCTTGCTGGTGGACCTCGCCACGGGTCCGGACAGCGTACTGGAGGCGCGCTTTTATTTCGTGCTGGCACGCGTATGACGGATGCCCGCCTGGATCTGCGTAGGGGCGGGTCTCAGACCCGCCCTTCGCTCAGCATGCGACGACACGGCGGGCGGGTCTGAGACCCGCCCCTACAGATTCACCGGGAAACGTTGAGGAGGATGCCGTCATGACCGAGAGCGAGCTGTACCAAAAGGGCGAGGCTATCCGCCGCGAACTGTACGGCGACGCGGCGGTGGAGAAGAGCAACCGCGAGATCTACGCCGATCCGGTGATGCGCCAGTTCATCGACGTGGCGACGGAAACCGTGTTCGGCGCCCTGTGGACCCGGCCCGGGCTGGATCTGAAAACCAGGACCCTGGTCTGCGTCGTCTCCGACGTCGCCACGGCGCGCGAGCAGGAGCTGGCGATCCACCTGCGCTTCGCGCTGAACCAGGGCTGGACCGAAGAGGAACTGATCGAGGTCATGCTGCAGCTGTCCGGCTATGTCGGCCTGCCCCTGGTGCGCGGCGCCATGCTGGTGGCGACGCGCGTGTTCAAGGAGGAACGGGCCGCAGCCGCGGACTAGCGGGCGGCTGCCAAACACCAAACGGAGGGACCGCGATGCGCTTCGTGCTGGCTGTGATGCGCCACGAGACCAACACCTTCTCGCCGCTGTCGACGCCGCTGGCGGCGTTCGGCCGCGGTGCAGCCGGCGGACCGAAACGCGATGGCGAGGCGATCGACGCCTACCGCGATACCAACAACCCGGTCGCCGCCTACATCGACATCGCCGAACGCGCAGGCGCCGAGATCGTGCTCCCGATCGCCGCCAACGCCCATCCCAGCGGGCGTGTCACCGCGGAGGCCTTCGAGGCCATGGCCGGGGCGATCTGCGAGGCGGTCGCCAGTGGCTGCGACGCGGTACTGCTGGACCTGCACGGCGCTATGGTCGCGGAAGGTTTCGACGACGGCGAGGGCGAGCTGCTGCAGCGCATCCGTGCCATCGCGCCGGAGGTGCCGGTGGCCGTCGCGCTCGACTTCCACACCAACCTGACCGCGGCGATGGTGCAGAACGCGACGGCGATTGCCGGCTACTGCACCTATCCGCATGTCGACATGTACGAGACGGGGAAACGTGCCGGCGAGACCGTCATGCGCGCCCTGCGCGGCGAGGCCCGGCCGGTCATGTTGTGGCGCTCGCTGCCGATGCTGACGCACATGCTGCGTCAGACCCCGGCGACGCAACCGATGAAGGACATCATGGACGTGCTGGAAGAGGTGATGCGCCAGGGCCTCGAGGACGTCGTCGCCGGACCGATCTGGGACCCGGTGTCGGTGGCGCAGATGGCCGAGGCCGGCATCGGTGCCGAGGTGACGCTGGCGCTCGGCGGCAAGACCGACATGCCGGCGCTGAAGCTGACGGGCCGGCCGCTGACGGTCAGTGGCCGGGTGCGGGCACTGACGGACGGCCGCTTCACCATTACCGGGCCGATGGCCACGGGCACCCGGGTCTCCATGGGCCGGACCGCCGTGCTGGAGACGCCGAACATCGACATCATCGTCAGCGAGCGCCGTTTCGAGCCGTTCGACACCGGCTGCTTTACCCACTGCGGCATCGATCCGGCGCGCAAACGCTACGTGCTGATCAAGTCGCGCCAGCACTTCCGCGCCGGCTTCGGGCCGATCGCGAAGCATGTGGTGCTGATCGCCGGACCGGGCGTGTGCAGTTCCGACTACGACCTGTTCCCGTTCGAGAACCTGCGCCGGCCGATCTACCCGCTCGACCCCGATTGCCCGAGGAATGCGTGAAATGGGGCACGGCGGGGGGGTCTGAGACCCGCCCCTGCCAACCGTTGTCGAAACTGTAGGGGCGGGTCTCAGACCCGCCCGCAGCGGCTGCGTCAACTCGTGACCGGTGCAGTCGGCTGGCGTATGCTGCGGCCACGGAGGATCAGGCCATGCGCATCGAACCGTCGACCGAGAACACGGGCGCCGAGGTCACTGGCGTCGACGTCACACGCATTGACGACGAGGGCTTCCGGACGCTCTACCAAAGCTGGCTCGACCGTTGCGTGCTGGTCATTCGCGATCAGAAGTTGACACCGGCCGAACTGGTCGCCTTCGGCCGCCGCTTCGGCGAGCTGGAGCCGCCGCCGGGCAGCGAGAAGGACCGGCGCGAGGAAGCTGGGGCCGACAGCGCGCCGGACATGTGGATCATCTCCAACGTGATGGAGAAGGGCGAGCCGATCGGCGCCCTGGGCGCCGGCGAGGCGTCGTGGCATTCCGACATGACCTATCTGCCGGCACCGCCGACCGCGAGCATTCTCTACGGCCACGAGGTGCCGGTCGGGCACGGCCACACCTGGTATGCCAACATGTATGCCGCGCTGGCGCAGATGCCGGCGGCGCTGCGGTCCCGCATCGAGGGCCGCCAGGCCAACCACGATTCCTCCTACACCAGTGCCGGTGACCTGCGCGTCGGCATGGACGACGTGGTCGACGTCACCCGCGCCCCAGGTGCCGTGCATCCGCTGATCGTCCGGCACCCGGAGACCGGCCGCCCGGCGCTGTTTCCGGGGCGGCGGCTGAACGCCTACGTCAAGGGCCTGCCGGTCGACGAGAGCGAAGCGCTGCTGGACGAGCTGTGGGCTTGGTGCACGCGCGACGCGTTCGTCTACGTCCACCACTGGCAGCCAGGCGACCTCTTGATCTGGGACAACCGCTCGACGTTGCACCGGCGCGACTCCTTCGATCCCAGCCTGCGCCGGGTGCTGTGGCGGTGCCAGGTCAAGGGCGGGGCACTGCCGGCGGCGGCCGCCGCCTGAAGCGATGACATTGGGTCCGTCACAGGCGTCGTTGTCGACGGCGCGGCTGAAGCCGCGTCCGCGCACGCGCGACGACCTGGAGACCTGCCTGGCCATGGACCTGGATCCCGAGGTCGGACGCTTTCTCTACCCGCACGGCCGGCCGACAGAGGCGGAGCGGCGCGCGGCGCTTGAGCGGCAGCTCGCTGGCGACTGGCCGCCGATCGGCGGCACCTGGGCAGTGGAGTGGCGCGAGGCACCGGGCTTCCTCGGCTGGTGCGGCCTGTTCCCGCTGCAGGAGTCGGGCCTGATCGAGATCGGCTACCGCTATCTCGGCAAGGCCTGGGGCCACGGGGTGGCGACGGAGGCGGCGGCTTGCGTGCTCGATTTCGGCTTCCAGGAGCTGGCGCTCGATCCCATCGTCGCCGTCGCCCATCCCGACAACGTCGCCTCGCACCGGGTGCTGGAGAAGATCGGCCTGCGCCGCGACGGCCTGCGCCACTACTACGACCTCGACCTGGCCTATTTCGAGCTGTCGCGCGCCGCCTACGTCGCCGGCCGGTGAGGCAAGGGATGCCGATCGAGACGGTCTATGACGCGGTGCGCGAGGCGGCGCAGCGCTGGCCCGACAACGACATGCTGTGCGCGCCGCCGATGCCGGGGCGGGATTATCATCCCGAGGGCGTCGAGATCAGCTATGGCACCGCGTGGCAGGCGATCGAGGCCCTGCGGCAACGCTATGCCGCGGCCGGCTACGGCCATGGCCACCGGGTCGCCTTGTTGCTCGAGCAGCGGCCGGAGTTCTTCTTCCACTACCTGGCGCTGAACGGGCTCGGCTGCAGCATCGTGCCGATCAATCCCGACTACCGGCACGATGAGATGCTCTACCAGATGAGCCATTCCGAGGCCGACCTGGCGGTGGTGCTCGAGACCCGTGTCGCCGACTTGCAGCGCGTCGGCGCCGAGCGCGACACGCCGCTGCCGGTGGTGGCGCTGGAGGCGCTGCCGGCGCCGGCCCGCCGCGGCGACGGCTTCACGCCCGGGAGCGACAGCGAGTGCGGCCTGCTTTACACCTCCGGCACCACCGGCCGGCCCAAGGGCTGCATCCTCTCCAACGGTTACTACCTGAATGCCGGTGCCTGGTACCGTGACGTCGGCGGCCGCGCCGCCCTGCGCCAGGGCGACCGCCTGCTCAACCCGCTGCCACTGTTCCACATGAACGCCCAGGCGGTGGCGGCCACGGCCATGTTCCTGCTCGGCGGCTGCCTGATCTCGCCCGACCGCTTCCACCCCAGCCGCTGGTGGCAGGACGTCGCCGCCACCCGGGCGACGGTGATCCACTACCTCGGCGTCGTCCCGCCACTGCTGATGAACCAGCCGCAGGTCCCGGAGGAACGCCAACATGCCGTCCGCTTCGGCATGGGCGCCGGCGTTGAGCCGGAGCTGCACGGACCGTTCGAGGCCCGCTTCGGCTTTCCCCTGATCGAGGTCTGGGGGATGACCGAGACCGGGCGCATCTTCGCCGACAACCACGAGCCGCGGCGGATCGACACCCGTGCCTTCGGCCGGCCGTTGCCGGGACTCGAAGCGCGGGTGGTCGATGATGACGACAACGACGTGCCGGTGGGCCGCGAAGGCGAGCTGCTGGTCCGGCACACGGCCGAGGCGCCGCGCCGGCACTTCTTCTCCGGCTATCTGAAGAACGAGGCGGCGACCGAAGAGGCCTGGCGCAACGGCTGGTTCCATACCGGCGATACGGTGCGCCAGGACGCCGACGGCATGCTCTATTTCGTCGACCGCAAGAAGCACATCATTCGCCGCTCCGGCGAGAACATCGCCGCGGCCGAGATCGAGGCCTGCCTGCGGGCACACACCGACGTCGCCCAGGTCGCCGTCGTCGCCGTGGCCGACGAATTGCGCGAGGAGGAGGTGCTGGCCTGCATCGTCGCCATGCTCGGCAGTGCCGGCGACGCAGAACAGGCGCGGGCGCTGTTCGACTGGTGCTTTGCCCGCTTGGCCTACTACAAGGCGCCGGGCTGGTTGCTGTTCGTCGACGCCTTGCCGACCACGGGCACGCAGAAGATCCAGAAGACGCAGATCTTCGCGGCGGACGAAGACCCGCGCCAGCGCCCCGACGCCCACGACTTCCGCGCCCTGAAGAAGCGCCAGCGCGGCTGATGCGTCTGGTTTCCCCGACTCAGGCTACTGATTGATGCCCTGGCCGCCGTCCATGACGATGGTCTCGCCGGTCAGGAACGGCAGTTCGGCGTCGATCAGCAGGGCGACCAGGCGACCGACTTCTTCTGGCTGGCCCGGGCCGCCGGTGGGGATGCGGCGTTGCAGGAAGCGGCGGAAGGTTTCCTGCTGCATGTAGCCGGCGTTGAGTTCCGTGGCGATGAAGCCGGGGGCGACGTCGAGCACGCGGATGTTGTCACCGGCCCATTCCACCGCCAGCGAGCGGGTCAGCGCGCCGATCGCCGCCTTGGAGGCGGAATAGGCGGCGGTCAGGCGCACACCGAGCTGCTCGTAGAATGAACCGATGTTGATGATCACCCCGCCGCCGTTGGCGACCAGGTGCGGATGGGCCTCGCGGCAGGCGACGAAGCTGCCGGTGACGTTGGTCCTGAGCACCTGTTCGAAGTCTTCGGTGGCGAAGTCTTGCGCCGGCCCATCGAGGTAGAGGCCGGCGTTGTTGACCAGGCCGTCGAGCCTGCCGGCCTTCTGCACCAGTGCCGCGAGGGCATCGCGGATCTGCCCGTCGTCGGTGATGTCGCAGGTGAGGTTGACCAGATCGCCATAGACCCGGCGGTCTTCGGGCCCCTGGCCGCCGCGTGACAGACACCCGACGACGTGGCCGCGCTGCGCCAGCGCCTCGGCGATGCACGAGCCGATGCCGCGGCTGGCGCCGGTGACGGCGACGACCTTCTGCGCCGCCATCGTCAGCGATCCTTGAACACCGGCGGGCGCTTTTCGATGAAGGCGCTGGCGCCCTCGTCGGCGTCCTCACCCTCGAAGGCCAGGGTGTTGAGGTCGCGCTCGATCGCCAGGCCCTCGTGCAGGTTGGCCGTGGCGGCGCGGCTCACCGCCTCGCGGGCATAGCGCAGCACCGGCAGGCTGTACCCGGCGAACTCGCGGGCGAAGGCGATCCCCGCGGCCAGCGCGTCGCCCTCGACAATGCGGTTAATCAGGCCGATCTGCAGCGCCTCGTCGGCCTCGACCATGCGCCCGGTCATCACCAGCTCCAGCGCCCGGCCCTGGCCGACCAGACGCGGCAGGCGCTGGGTGCCGCCATAGCCCGGGATCAGGCCGAGCTTGATCTCCGGCAGGCCCATGCGCGCCCCGGGCACGGCGACGCGGAAGGTGCAGGCCATGGCCAGTTCCAGGCCGCCGCCCAGGGCATAGCCGTTGATCACCGCCAGCGACGGGATCGCAAGCTGGTCGAGCTTGGCAAAGGTGAGCTGCCCGGCCTGGGTGGCGGCGAACTCCTCGACCACGGTACGACCCTGGAACTCCTTGACGTCGGCGCCGGCACAGAACGCCTTGTCGCCGGCGCCGGTGATCAGCAGGGCGCGGGCATCGCCGGCGGCGGCTTCGTCGATGGCGGCGCCGATCTCGCGCACGACCTGGAACGAGAGCGCGTTCAGCGCCTCCGGCCGGTTCAGCGTGATGACGGCGAATTCGTCTTGGCGGCTCAGCTCGACGGGCATGGCGGGGACCTCCGTTGCTTTGCTTGGCTTATCGTTTCTCGGGCGCGACGAAGCGCACCGGTTGCGGCCGCAGGCGGCCGTCGCGCACCCAGGCCGCCAGCTCGCGCTTGAGGATCTTGCCGCTGGCGGTCAGCGGCAGGTCGTCCAGGACGATGAAGTACTCGGGCATGTCGTAGATGGACAGTCCGGCGGCGTGCAGGTGGTCGAGCAGGGCCCCGGCTGCTGGCGGCGTAGCGTCGTCGGCGAGCACGGCTAGGCAGACCTTCTCGCCGAGCCGTTCGTCGGCGACCGGAAAGACGGCGGCCTTGGCCACGCCGGCATGCTTGACCGCCAGGTCCTCGATCCGGGCCGGGTGGATGTTGTGGCCGCCGCGGATGATCATGTCCTTGAGCCGGCCGACGATGGCCAGGTGGCCGGCGTCGTCGAGCACGCCCAGATCGCCGCTGAGGAACCAGCCGTCCCGATTGAACGACTGCTCGGTCGCGGCCTGGTTGTCGAAATAGCCCAGCATCAGCGCCGCGCCGCGGCCGCCGATCTGGCCGATGCTGCCCGGTGGCAGCGCCCGGTCCGCGTTCTCGCGGTCGAAGATCCGCACCTCGTAGGCCCGGCCGCCGCGGCCGCAGGTGGCGGTGATGCGGGCCGCGTCGTCATCGGGGTGGGTGTACTGGTGCGACGAGTTCTCGGTCATGCCATAGACGTTCTGCGGCGTGATGCCCTGGGCCACGAAGGCCTCTGCCACCGCGGGCGGGATCGGCGATCCGGCCATGTAGAACACCCTGACCGCACCGAGGCGCGCCAGGCCGCGCTGGCGCTGCTCGGCCTGGATGTCCATGGCATGGGTCGGCACGCCCATGACGTAGGTGGCGCCGCTGGCGACGATCCAGTCCAACGCCGTGGCCCCGTCCGGCGGGTCGTTGACCACGAACTCGGCGCCGGCGACCAGGGCCTGGGCCAGCGCGACCCAGGCGATGTGGTGGCTGAGCGGGCTGAGGCTCAACAGCACGGTGTCGCCGTCATGGCCCCAGTCGCGCACGAGGTCGCGGGCGTTGGCCAAGAGCGTGTTGTCCGAGTGCATCACGCCCTTGGGCTGACCGGTGGTGCCGGAGGTGAAGGCCAGGTAGCAGACCTTGTCGGCGCCGGCGACCGGTGGCGGCAGGTCGCCGTCCGCATCGTCCGCGATGTCCGGCAGGGGCGGGAACCCATCGCCGGTCTCGCGCGCCGTCGGCAGCGTCAGCACCTGGCGCATCTGCGGCAACGCCGCCGCGGCGGCCAGCACCGCGCCAGCGCCGGCGGCGCCGTAGCCGGCCTCGACCAGCAGGGCCGTCGTGCCGATCCGGTCGAGCAGGCCGAGCACCTCCTGGCCGGTGTAGTTCTGGTGCAGCGAGGGGTTGCAGACGTAGCCGTTGCGACAGCAGGCCAGGAAGGCAACCACCACTTCGAGCCGGTTCGAGGCCCATAAGGACACCCGCTCGCCGCGGTCGACCCCGGCCCGGTGCAGCCGCGCCGCGACGACGTCGACCCAGGCCTGGAGCTGCTGCCAGCTCACCCGCCGCACCCCGTCGCGCGCGGCGAAGGCGTCGGGCCGGGCCGCGGCATGCGCCGCCAGCAGGGCGTAGAAGCCGTCGTCCGACCACAGCCCGGCCCGGTGGTAGGCCCGCGCCTGCACCGGGTCGTGCAGCGTCAGCAGCGGCTTCATGCCCCGGTCCTAGGGTCGGATGCCGAAGCTGCGCGGTCCTTTCAGCCCCGCCAGCCGCGGCTGGATCCAGTCGATCCAGTCGCACAAGGCCGGGCGCGTCTCGCGCGGATCGATCAGCTCGTGGAAGGCGAAGGACTCGGCCCGCGGGAAAGGCGACAGGCGGGCGGCCATCTGCTCCTCCAGCTCGGCCCGGCGGGCGTCCGGGTCCGCGTGGGCGGCGATCTCGCGGCCGAAGGCGACGGCAACGCCGCCCTCCACCGGCAGCGCCCCCAGCTCCGCCGACGGCCAGGCCAGCACGTAGGCATCCGGTCCGTAATGCGCGGCGGCCGCGACGCCGTAGCTCTTCTTCACCACCACGCTGGCCCACGGCGCGCCGTAGGTCGCGGCCGCGTTCACGGCCGCGGTGCCGAAGCGGATGGTGCCGGCCTGCTCGGCCTCCGGTCCGATCATGAAGCCGGGCTCGTCGATCAGGCTGACCAGGGGCAGGTGGAAGGTGTCGCAGATGTCCAGGAAGCGCCGTACCTTCTGGGCGCCGGCGGCGGTCATCGCCCCGGCATAGTAGCGGCAGTCGTTGCCGAGGACGCCGACGGCGTGGCCGTTGAGCCGGGCCAGGCCGGTGATCTGTCCTGGGCCGAACTTGCGGCTCATCTCGAAGAACGACCCCTGGTCGAACACCGCGGCGATCAGCTTGCGCATGTCGTAGGCCTGGCGGCGGTCGCGCGGCACGATGGTCGCCAGCTTCTCCTCGCGCCGGTTGCGGTCGTCGCTGCACGGCTGCGGCGGCGACAGCTCCCATACGTTCTGCGGCATGTAGCTGAGAAAGCGGCGGATTTGGGTGAAGGCGTCGGCCTCGTCGGCGGCGATGGCGTCGACCACGCCGTTGGCGGCGTGCACGCTGGCGCCGCCGAGCGCTTCCTTGTTGATCTTCACCCCCAGGGCGCGTTCGACCACGGCGAGTCCGGCGATCAGGATCTGTGCCGTCTCCCGGGTCATGGTGGTGAAGTGCGCGGCGACCAGACGCGCGGCGGGCAGGCCGGCGACGGGCCCGAGCGCCGCCGTCGCCACCGGCACAGTGGCCATCGCCTCGGCGACCGAGCGGAACCGCGGCGCGTGGGCCACGGACTCGCCGACCGGCCCGCCGGAACCCTTGCCGCCGGCCCCGGTGACGCTGCCGCCGCCGCCCTCGTGCAGGCGGATCAGCGGCACCCGGTAGCGGCAGGCCAGTTCCTCGGTGTAGACGCTCTTGCGCAGCCCGGCGACGTTGGGCGAACCGCCGGAGAGCGTGAAATCCTCGCCGCCGATGATGCACGGCCGTTCGTCCAGTTTGGCAAAACCGAGCAGGAAGTTGCCGGGCGTAAACGACTTTAGCGAACCGTCTTCATTGCGTTCCGAGCCGCCGGCGCCGATCCCCAACTCGCGGAACGAGCCGTCATCGACCAGGCCGTCGATGCGCTCGCGCAGGCTCAACCGCCCCTTGGCATGCTGACGCGCCACGGCCTCGGCGCCGCCTTGCTGCACCGCCAGCGCCCGCCGCTCGGCGATCTCGTCGATTTCCTTGTCCCAGCTCATCTGCGTGTCCGTCTCCTCCGGTACGCCCCGCAGGTGCAGCTTAGTGCGTTTCGGCAAGGGCGGAAATTGGCGCGCGACGGGCGGGTTTGAAACCCGCCCCTACGGCTGTCCCAACGGTTTGTAGGGGCGGGTCTGAGACCCGCCCGTCGGTGGTGTATTCTCAAAGGAAGTAGAGGAACGACTGGTCGAAGTACGGAGAGGCAGCATGGCAAAGGCGCTACCGTCGACAGCGCAGGCCGTCGTCATCGGCGGCGGCATCATGGGCGTCTCCGTGGCCTATCACCTGGCCCGGCTGGGCTGGCGCGAGGTGGTGCTACTGGAACAGCACCAGCTCACCGCCGGGACCACCTGGCATGCGGCCGGCCTGGTCGGCCAGTTGCGCAACTCCGAGAGCCTGACCCGGGTCGCCTGCTATGGCATCGACCTCTACGGCCGGCTGGAGGCGGAGACCGGCCAGGCCACCGGGTTCAAGCAGAACGGCGCGGTCACCGTGGCCCAGACCGCGGACCGCCTGACCGAGCTGAAACGCCATGCCGCCATGGCCGCTCGCTTCGGCGTCGACTGCCGTGTCATTGGCGCCGGCGAGGTCGCGTCGCTGTGGCCGCTCGGCGCCTTCGACGACATCACCGGCGCCATCTGGCTGCCCAAGGACGGCCAGACCAACCCGACCGACACCACCCAGGCGCTGGCCCGCGGGGCGCGCAGCGCCGGCGCCCGCATCATCGAGGGTGTCGAGGTACAGGCAGTCGAGTGCGCCAACGGCACCGTCGCCGGCGTGCGCACCGACCAGGGCCGGATCGCCTGCGAGGTGGTGGTGGCCTGCGCCGGCCTGTGGACCCGGCCGCTGCTGGCGCCCCTGGGGGTGCGGGTACCGCTGCACGCGACGGAGCACATGTACATCGTCACCGAGCCGGTCGACGGCGTCGGCAGCGATCTGCCGGTGCTGCGCGACTACGATTCCCGGCTCTACTTCAAGGAGGACGCCGGCAAGATCCTCGCCGGGGTGTTCGAGGACGAGGCCAAGCCCTGGGCCACGGTGCGGGTGCCCGAGGGCCATGCCTTCGGCCTGTTCGATGCCGACTGGGATCACTTTGCGCCGTACCTGGAGAAGGCCGTGCACCGGGTGCCGGCGCTCGAGCACGCCGGCATCCGCCAGTTCCTCAACGGCGCCGAGAGCTTCACCCCGGACAACCGCTACATGATGGGCCCGGCGCCGGAGCTGAACGGTCTGTTCATCGGCGCCGGCTTCAACTCCATCGGCATCGCCTCGGCCGCAGGCGCCGGCAAGGCCCTGGCGGAGTGGGTCGACGGCGGCGAAATGCCGATGGACCTGTGGGAGGTCGACGTGCGCCGCTTCGCCCCGTACGAAGCCGCACCCGGCTTCCTGCGCGACCGCGCCGTCGAGCTGGTTGGCAAGATGTACGCCATGCACTGGCCCTACGAGCAGTACCGTACCGCCCGCGGCGCCCGACTGCTGCCCTGCCATGATGCCTTCGCGGATGCCGGCGCCCGCTTCGGCGTGGTCGCCGGCTGGGAACGGCCGCTGTGGTATGCCGAGCCGGGCGATCCGGCCGAGCCACAGCACAGCTATGGCGAGCAGCCGTGGTGGCTGCGGGCCGAAGCCGAGGCCAAGGCGGCGCGCGAGGCGGTGGCGCTGTTTGAGTTGACGCCGTTCGCCAAGCTCGAGCTGCAGGGCGTGGATGTCGAGGCGTTCATGCAGCGGCTGTGCGCCAACGACGTCGGCGGGCCGCCGGGCCGGGTGACCTATACCCAGTTGCTGAACGAACACGGCGGCATCGAGGCCGACGTCACCGTCAGCCGCCTGGCCGAGAACTGCTATCTGCTGGTCACCGGCGCCGGCAGCGCCGTGCACGACGCCCACTGGATCCGCCGCCACCTGAACCCGGATATGCGCGTCGCCATGACCGACGTGACCTCGGCCTGGGCGGTGTTCGGCATCATGGGCCCGCGATCACGCGACCTTTTGGCGAGCTTGAGCCATGCCGATCTGTCGGCCGAGGCCTTTCCGTTCGCGCGCCTGCAGGAAATCGACCTCGGCTATGCCTGGGTCCGCGCGCACCGGGTGAGCTATGTGGGCGAGCTCGGCTACGAGCTCTATGTGCCGGCGGAGCAGGCGCGGCCCGTCTACCGACGGCTCGTCGACGCGGGCGCGGATTTCGGCCTGCGCCACGCCGGCCTGCTGGCCCAGGACTCGCTGCGCCTGGAGAAGGCGTTCAAGCACTGGGGCCACGACATCGGCCCGTGGGACACGCCGCTGGAGGCCGGCCTCGGCTTCGCCGTCGCCTTCGACAAGGCACAGTCTTTCATCGGCCGTGACGCCCTGCTGCGCCAGCGCGAGCAGGGCCTGACGTGCCGGCTGCTGACGTTCACGGTGGACGCGGGCACGCCGCTGCTGCTGCACGAAGAGCCGGTCTACCGGGACGGTGTCGTCGCCGGTGCGACCACCTCCGGCGCCATGGGCTTCACAATCGGCCGGCCGGTCTGCCTGGCCTGGATCAACGATGAGGCCGGGGTCGACGCCGATTACATCCGCGCCGGCTCTTACGAGATCGACGTCGCCGGCGAGCGCTTCCCGGCAACGCCGCACCTGCGCCCACCGTGGGATCCGGCGGGCACGCGCATGCGCAGCTGATGCCGGCGCGGCAGGCCCGGGCCTTCCAAACACACGGATCAGTCCCAGGTGCGGTGGACGAGTTCCAGCTTCATGCCGTCAGGGTCGGCGAAGAACACCGCATAGTAGCCGCCGCCGTAGTCCGGGTACTCGGCCGGCGGGTCGAGGACCTCGAAACCCTTCTGCAGCAGGAACGCGTGGAAACGATCGACGGCGTCGCGGCTGTCGGCGCGGAAGGCGAGGTGGTGCAGGCCGACCCGGTAGCGGTCATAGCCTGACGACGGGCCTGGCGACGTCGCGGCACGAATGGCGAGTTCGGTCTGCGAGCCGCGCCAGATGATCGTTTCATCGCCGGGCAGGCGACGGAAGCCGAGGGCGGTGAGGACCGCGTCGTAGAAGGCGATCGACCGTGGCAGATCGCCGACGCTGAGGTCGATGTGATCGATTGCGGCTGCCTTCACAAGCGTCATCGACCTTGAACCGTTGCTGCCGACAGGTGCACGTTCTTCGCCTCACGATGCTACCGTTGCCACCTGGACGACAACAACATGCAAGGCGAGCATTGCAACGTGGCTGCGAGCCCGGCAAGAGCAGCGAGGGTCAATGCGGCTTGACTGGCACGCGGGGCGCAAGGATCTGGCGCTGCTCAGCCGTGAAGACACCGACGGCGGGATCGACCACGCCGCCGTGCGCGGCTATCGCCTGGCCCGCGTGCGATCGGAAATGCGCCGGCGGGAGATCGCCGCCTGCATCCTGTTCGACCCGGTCAACATCCGCTACGCCACCGGGGCGCGCAACATGCAGGTGTTTCATGCCCGCAACCCTTCGCGCTATCTGCTGCTGACGCTCGACGGGCCCGTGATCCTGTACGAGTTCGCCGGCTGCATGCATCTCGCCGACGGGCTCGAGACCGTCACCGAGGTGCGCCCGGCGATCACCGCCAGTTTCGTCGCCGGCGGCGAGGACATTGCTGTGCGCGAGCGCCAGTGGGCGGACGAGATGGCCGCGACCCTGCGTGAGTTGATCGGGCCCCGGGCCGTGATCGGCCTCGAGCGCGTCAATGCCGGTGCGGCGCAGGCCCTGGCCGGCGAGGGCTTCACCCTGGTCGATGCGCAGGCGCCGGTGGAGCGAGCGCGCGCCATCAAGTCGGCCGAGGAGCTCAAGTGCGTGCGCGCCTCGCTGCGCGCGACCGAGGTCGCCGTCGCCCGGTTGCGCGCGGCGATCCGGCCGGGGATCAGCGAGAACGCGCTGTGGTCCGTGTTGCACCAGGCGGTGATCGCGCAGGACGGCGACTATGTGGAGACGCGGCTGCTGTCGTCGGGCCCGCGCACCAACCCCTGGTTCCAGGAAAGCGGTACGCGGCTGATCGGCGCCAACGAGTTGGTCGCCCTCGATACCGACGTGGTCGGCTGCCACGGCTACTACGCGGACTTCTCCCGCACCTTCCATGCCGGTCCGGACGCACCCAGCGCCGCCCAGCGCGAGCTCTACAAGACGGCACACGCGCAGGTGCAGCACAACGTGGCGCTGCTTCGTCCAGGCCTCAGCTTCCGCGACTACGCCGAGCAGGCCTGGGAGATCCCCGAGAAGTACGTCGCCAACCGCTACTACTTGTCCGCGCACGGCGTCGGCATGACCGGCGAATATCCGTATCTCTACCACCGTGCTGACTTCGCCGACGCCGGCTATGACGGTGTCATCGAGGCCGGGATGACGCTGTGCGTGGAGAGCTACATCGGCACGGCGGGCGGTGGCGAGGGGGTCAAGCTCGAACAGCAGGTGCTGGTCACCGAAAAGGGTGTCGAAGTGCTGTCGCAGTTCCCGTTCGAGCCGTCGCTGTTGGCTTGACGACCCGCGCCGGTGGCCATAGCCTCGCCGCCATGAACCGGCAGAGCAGCAAACGACGTCGTTGCTACCTCCCGCCCCGACCGGCGCGAGAGCGATGACGCACGACGCCTAGCGTTCATGCCAAACCGCGCCTCCGGCGCGGTTTTTTTTGTTCCCTCACATCACTGGAGAGCTTCCGATGGCAACGTCCGTCACCACGTACAATCCGTCCAGCATCTGGCCAGTGCCAGAGGCCTTCCGCACGATCTACTCCCACGCCAGCGAAACCGTCGCCGGCGCCAGGACGCTCTACATCTCCGGCCAGGTCGGCATCGCCCCGGACGGCACGCTGCCGGCCGGCTTTGCGGAGCAGGCGCAGATCGCCATGACCAATGTCGAAAGCCTGCTCGCCACCGCCGACATGTCGCTGGCCAATCTCGTCAAGCTGACCTTCTACCTGACCCGGGCCGAAGATGCGCCGGCGCTGGTCGAGATCCGCCAGGCGCGCTGGGGATCGGCGACGCCGCCGACGGTGACGGCATTGACCGTCTCGGCGCTTGTCCGGCCCGAGCTGCTGATCGAGATCGACGCGATCGCCGCGGCATAAACGGTGCACGTGCGCGGCACAGTTGGGGAGCGAAATGGAGACCTTTGCGATACTGGCTACCCTGGCCGTGGTGCACCTGCTGGCGGCGGCCAGTCCCGGCCCGAACCTGGTCGTCGTGGCCGCCGCCGCGCACGGCAGCCGGCGTGCCGGGCTGCTGACGGTCGCGGGCATCCTTCTCGCCGTGACGACGTGGCTGGCGATGGCGACGCTGGGCCTGGGCATCGTGCTGGCGCGCTACCCCCTGGTCTACGCCGTGTTGCAGTATGTCGGTGCGGGATACTTGGTCTGGTTGGGGCTGCGTCTTCTGTATGGCGCTGTGGCCGACCGCTATCGGCGCCTCGATCCGGCGGCCGTTGGCGATCGGCCGGCCGGCGCGCTGGTGCGCCGTGGCTACCTGGTCAACATGAGCAATCCGAAGACCATCGGCTACTACACCAGCCTGTTCGTGGTCCTGATCCCGCCCGGCTCGCCCGCATGGCTGTTCCTGGCGGCATCGGCCGTCGCACTGGCCGTCTCGATGTCTTGGTGGCTCGTCGTCGTCCTGTTGTTCTCGACCGGCACGGTAAGGGGCTTGTTCGCGCGCAGCCGCCGGATCGTCGATCTGCTCATGGGCGGGACGCTGGTGCTGATCGGGCTGCGGCTTGCCGTTTCGCGCTAACCGTCGTCGGGACCTGCTCAACCGAACTCTGGCACGTCGCGCTTCAAATCCGGCGCATCGTGGACGAAGGTCAGGGCCACGCTAGCCTGGATTTCGTCCGCGGCGCCGGCCTGCGCACCGCCTCGCGCACGCTGGTCAGCGCCTGTTGACGATCCCGCGCGGTGACCACCGCGAGCTGGAGCGTTGCGGCGGCCCGCGACCGACCTGTTCAACGCTCGGTCAGCGCCAGCTTGACGGCGAAGCCGGCAAACGCCGCGGCAAAGGCCCGCTGCATCCAGCGCGTCGCCCGCGCCGACGACAGCACGTGCCGGCGCACGGCGTTGGCAGCGACGCCATAGCCGACGAAGACGACGAAGGTCAGGATCATGAACACGGCGCTGAGCAGGCCCATCCGCGCCAGGCTGTCGGGTGCTGCCGCCGGCACGAACTGCGGCAGGAAGGCGAGAAAGAACACCGACAGCTTGGGATTGAGGATGTTGATCAGGGCGCCGCGCACGACGATGGCGCCCATCCGGCCGCCATTGCCGCCGGCGGCCTCGTCCAGCGCCAGCGCGCCGGTATCCCGCCACAGGCCCCAGGCGAGATAGAGCAGGTAGACGATGCCCAGGATCTTCACCGTCTGAAAGGCGACGGCGCTGGCATGGAGCAGGGCGGCCAGGCCGAGGATGCTGGCGAGCAGGTGCGGCACGATCCCCAGGGTGCAGCCGAACGCCGCGGCGACGCTGGCTGTCGCCCCGCGCAGCACCCCGTTGGACAGGGTGTAGATCACCCCGGTGCCCGGGACCAGCACGACGACGATTGCCGTGGCGAGGAATTCGGGGCTGAGCGCCTCGAGCATGGTCATCATCGGATTGTTCCCTGATCAGTTCGCACCGCCGGCGTGCCTGCGAAGCCTGCCGGTTTTGCCGCAGGCGGGCAATGCCTGAGACCACGATCAACGCCACGGCGATCCGGGCCAGCACCACCGCCGGCCAGATCCGCGAGAAGGCCGGGTCGAGGTACATCTCCGGCCCGAATGAGACGAGGCTGGTGACGGCGAACAGCAGTGCGCCCCCGCTGGCAACCTTTCGTTAACGCCTGGTCCCCAAGGTTGTCGGCCGGCGCTTTCCCTCGGGCTTGTCGGTGCTCAGTCGACGGGTCGTATCGGGGCGTCGTCCTCGCAAGAATCGAGGCGGGCACAGTGAACGCATCACATGGCCGGCGGCAAAGCCGTCGCAGCAGACGTATCGAAGACCGCAATGCCTTCCATGGCCGCAGGCCATTGGGACCCAGGCGCGAACGACTGGCATCCTGGACCATCGCGGCGCGATTACGCCATCAGGCGGTGCCGCCGCTGCAGCCGTTGGAACAACCCGAACAGAACCACTGACGGGCCGGGATCCGGCCCGGGCCGCGGCGCCGGTCAGGCGTCGGGGTCGTACCAGCTGACGTGCGCGGCGACCACGCGCCAGCCCTCCGGCATGCGCACCCAGGTCTGGCTCTGGCGGCCGTGGCGGCCGCTCTCGAGGCGGCGGAACTCGGTATCGGCGGTGGCGAAGGCATCGCCATAGCTGGTGATCACCGTGTTGATCAGCTCGCGCTGGCCGGCACTGCGGCGCGCCCGCACGCCGGCGATCGCGGCATGGCCATACGAGTTCTCCCCCAGGCCATAGCGCAGGGTCAGCGGCGAGTCCCAGAACAGCTCGTTGAGCATGGCGACGTCATTGTCCATCAGGGCCTTTTCATAGCGTTCGAACGCCGCCGTGACCTCGGCCACCACCGCCGGGTTGTTGACCTCCATCAGCCGTCCTCCTTGTCCGTCCATGCCGTGGCCAGGGGCGCAGCGGCGATCCCATTGCCTTCGAGCGCGTGTGCGACGCGCAGCACCAGGTCCTCGCGCCACGGCGGGGCGATGATCTGCACGCCCAGCGGCAGGCGGGCATCGTCGGGCACCGGCGCGACGCAGATCGGCAGACCGATCAGCGTCAGCGGCTGGGTGAGGATGCCGGTGGTCGGCCGCGCCGGCAGCGCGGCGCCGTTGACGTCGATGGTTTCCGTCCCGATCGGGAGCGCCACGCCGGGCGTCGCCGGCGCCAGCAGCACGTCGTAGTGCTGGAACAGGGCCAGCACCTGGTCGCGGAACCAGCCACGAAAGCGCTGCGCCTGCAGCAGCCAGTTGGCGGGAGTCAGCGCGCCGGCGATCAGCCGGTCGCGGATCAGCGGGTCGAAGTCGTCGGCGCGTTCGCGGATTCGGTCCAGATGCAGGTTGCCGGCCTCGGCGTAGGTGATGATGGCAGCGGCGGCGCGGGCACGGCCGGCCTCGGGCAACATCACCTCGTCCCGGGCCCCGACGCTGGCCGCGGCGCGGGCCAGGGCCGTGCGGGCTTCGGGTCCGGCATGGTCATGGAAGTGCCCGCCGGCGACGGCGATGCGCAGACCGTCGGTGCCACGTGACAGCAGGGCGGCCGTGGGTTCGGCCGCTCGGTCGGCCTGGGCCGGATCTGCCGCGTCGGGCCCCTGCAAAGCGTCGTAGGCCAGGGCCAGGTCGGCGACGCAACGCGCGAACGGCCCGGCATGATCGAGGCTGGCGGAAAACGGGAACAGGCCGCGCCGGGACAGCCGGCCGTAGGTCGGCTTCAGGCCATAGACGCCGCACAGGCTGGCGGGCACGCGGATTGAGCCGTTGGTGTCGCTGCCCAGGCTCAGCGCCGTCAGGCCGGCGGCCACCGCGGCGGCCGAGCCGCCGGAAGAGCCGCCGGCGATGCGCCCGGGCGCATGCGGATTGCGCACCGGGCCGTAATGGGTGTTCTCGGTGGTGAAGCCGAACGCGTACTCGTCCATGTTGAGGACGCCGAGCAGCACCGCCCCGGCGGCGTCGAGCCGCGCCACCGCCATCGCGTCGTCGCGGGCCGGCGGCGCCGTAGCATTGATCCGAGAGCCGGCGATGGTGCTGAGCCCGGTCACGTCGTAGAGGTTCTTCACCGCATAGGGGACGCCGGCCAGCGGCCCCGGATCGATGCCATCGGCCCGCGCGCGGTCGACCCGCCGCGCAGTTTCCAGGGCGCGCTCCGCCGTCATCGTGGTGAAGGCGTTGAGCACCGGGTTGGCGACGGCGATGCGCGCCAGCGCAGCCTCCGCCACGGCGACGGCAGGCGTCCGGCCGCTGCGGACGGCCTCGGCGATCTGGCTTGCCGTGGCCGCGGGCGACAGTGGGTCGCCCGGACTCATGCCGTGCTCATGGCCGGTAGACCGGCGCCGGCTGGCGCTCGTCCGGCAGCTCGAAATCCATCAACGAACGTGCCTGTTCGGCGGTGCGGGTCAGGTTGGCGACGACGCCGGGCCGCTGGGCATCGCTCAGCGGGATGCCCAGGATCGCCGCGGCCTGACGCGCATAGGCGTCGGCATCGAAAGGGGACCCGCTCATCGCAACCACACTCCCACGTCGCCGGTTCGTTGACGCGAGGCTAACACAGCGTCGGCGTTTGCCGGCATCCGGCGCGATGCCATACTGCCATCGAGGCGCGATGCGGCGGCACGGGAGGGTGCGCAGGGATGACACTGGACCTTACTCCGGCAGCGATCCTGCCGCGCGACGGTGACCGCGGTTGCCTGGTCGGCCGGGCCTGGCTGCCCGGTGAACCCCCTGGGCCCAATCCGGTGCTGGTGCGCACGGACGGCGTGTTCGACCTCTCCCATCTGCAGCCGACCCTGGCCGGTCTGCTGGCGCTGCCGGAGCCGGCGCTGGCGGCGGCGCAGGGCGCCAGCGAACGGGTCGGCGGGCTCGACGAGCTGCTGGCGAACTCGCTGCAAGAGGTGCGTGATCCGGCCCGGCCGCATTTCCTGGCACCGTGCGACCTGCAGGCGCTGAAGGCGGCCGGCGTAACCTTCGTCAAGAGCATGCTGGAGCGGGTCATCGAAGAGCAGGCGAAGGGTGATCCCGACATGGCGGCCGAGATCCGCGGCGCCATCGCCGCCGAGATCGGCGACAGCCTGGCCGAGGTCCAACCGGGTTCCGAGCAGGCGGCACGGGTCAAGGCGCTGCTGCTGGAGCGCGGCTTGTGGTCGCCCTATCTGGAGGTCGGCATCGGTCCCGATGCAGAGATCTTCACCAAGGCCCAGCCCATGGCCGCGGTCGGGGTCGGCGCCGAGATCGGCATTCATCCGGGCTCGTCCTGGAACAACCCGGAACCCGAGGTGGTGCTGGTGATCGCGCCGTCCGGTCAGGTCGTTGGCGCCACCCTGGGCAACGACGTCAACCTGCGGGATTTCGAGGGCCGCAGTGCCCTGCTGCTGGGCAAGGCCAAGGACAACCGGGGCTCATGTGCCATCGGCCCGTTCGTGCGCCTGTTCGACGCCAGCTTCGGCCTGGACGACGTCCGACAGATGGAGGTCCGGCTGACGGTAACAGGCGATGACGGCTTCGTCCTGGACGGGGCCTCGTCGATGGCGCAGATCAGCCGCGACCCGGCCGACCTGGCGGGGCAGGCGATCGGCGCCAACAACCAGTTTCCCGACGGCCTGCTGCTGTTCACCGGTACCATGTTCGCGCCGACCGAGGATCGAGATGCGCCGGGCCAGGGCTTCACCCATCATCTGGGTGACGTGGTCACGATCGCGGCGGCGGAGCTGGGCTGCCTGGTCAACCGCGTCAACCGTTGCGACCGGCTGGCGCCGTGGACCTTCGGCACCGGGGCGCTGATGCGCAACCTGGCCGCCCGTGGCCTGCTGTCAGGTGCGCCGTGACCGCGCCGGCGCCGCTGGCCGAAGAGGCGCGCTCGGCGCTGTCGGCTCTGTCGACCGCGACGGTGACCATGCAGCTGCTCAAGCGCGGTCTGCGCTCGTGCTACATGACCGGGGTGCGGCCGCTCGACCCCGCCAACTGCCATTTCGTCGCCCCGGCCTATACCCTGCGCTTTGTGCCCATGCGCGAGGACCTCAGCCGGCCCGAGGTGCTGGGCGATCCCGACTATCCGCCGCGCAAGGCGATCGAGGACATCCCGCCGGGCCACGCGCTGGTGATCGACTGCCGGGGCGAGCAGGGTGCGGGCTCGATCGGCGACATCCTGGCCCTGCGCCTGCAGCGCCGTGGCATCTCCGCCGCCGTCGCCGACGGGCCGGTGCGTGATGCCGCGGCAGTGCGCGAGACCGGGCTCGCCGTGTTCTGCAGCGGTGCCGCGGCGCCGGCCAGCCTGAACGTGCATTTCGGCGCGGATCTGCAGCGGCCCATTGCCTGCGGCGGGGTGACCGTCTTCCCCGGCGATGTCCTGGTCGGTGACGGCGACGGTGTGGTGGTGATCCCCCATGCGCTGGCCGGCGAGATCGCCCGCGACGGGGCCGAGCAGGAACAGCTGGAGGTGTTCCTCAAGAACCGCATCGCCGACGGCCATCCGACCATTGGCACCTACCCGCCGAACGAGAAAACCCTGGCTGCCTACGAGGCCTGGCGGCGCCAGCAGGGACGGTCCTAGCCGCCTCATCCCGCCGTGCTCGACCGGTCCGCCGGCAGCCCCTGGCGGGGCCGCCGGAGGGCCGGCACAGAGGGTGAACAAATGGCCCGGCGAGAGTCCCTGAGAGCGCCCTGCTGCGCTGCGGAAAACAGTGCAAAATCAAATGCTTTTTGCTAGACTCTGGACCCGTTCGCAGGGCCGCCCGCCGACCCGGGGGCGCCAGCGCGGCGGGGAGCAATCTGAACTGTGTAAACGCCGCCGTTAGCAGCCTGAATCTGACCGGAAAACTATGAAACTGACGATCGAACGCTCGGCATTGCTGCGTGCGCTCGCCCACGTGCAAAGCGTGGTGGAGAGGCGCAACACCATCCCGATTCTCTCCAACGTCCAGCTGCTGGCCGAGGACGGCGCGCTGCACCTGACGGCGACCGACCTCGACCTGGCGATCGTCGAGACGGTGGCGTGCGAGGTCCAGCAGCCGGGCGGGACCACGGCGCCGGCACATACCCTCTACGATATCGCCCGCAAGCTGCCGGACGGCAGCCAGGTCGAGTTCGAGCATGTCGGCGACGAGAACCGTCTGGTGGTGCGCGCGGCGCGCTCCAAGTTCGCCCTGTCCTGCCTGCCACGGGAAGACTTCCCGGTGATGGCCGACGACGAGCTGCCGCACCGCTTCCAGTTGCCGGCGCCGGACCTGAAGAAGCTGATCGAGAAGACCCGGTTCGCCATCTCCACCGAAGAGACCCGCTACTACCTGAACGGCATCTATCTGCACGCCGTCGAGGAGGCCACGTTGCGCGGCGTGGCGACCGACGGGCACCGGCTCGCACGGGTCGAAGTGCCGATGCCGCAGGGCGCGGCCGGCATGCCGGGCGTGATCGTCCCGCGCAAGGCGGTGCTCGAGGTGTTCAAGCTGGTCGAGGACGTCGAAGGCTCGGTCGATGTCGGCCTCAGCGCCACGCGGATCCGCTTCGCCTTCGATTCCGTGGTGCTCACCTCCAAGCTGATCGACGGCACCTTTCCCGACTATGAGCGGGTGATCCCGACCGAGAACGACAAGCACATGGAGGTCGACTGCAAGTCTTTCGCCGATGCGGTGGACCGGGTCGCGACGATCAGCGCGGAAAAATCGCGCTCGGTGAAGCTGACCCTGAACGACGGCACCATGATGCTGTCGGCCAACAGCCCCGAGCAAGGCAGCGGCACCGACGAGGTGCCGATCACCTACGACAGCGATCCCGGGCTGGAGATCGGCTTCAACGCCCGCTACCTGCTGGATATCGCCCAGCAGATCGAAGGCGAGAATGCCCGCTTCGACCTCGCCGACGCGGCCTCGCCGACGATCATCCGCGATGCCGGCGACGAGGCGGCGCTGTACGTGCTGATGCCGATGCGGGTCTGAGGCGGAGGCACGTCCTGAACCTTCCCATGCCCGATGCAGACTGGACCCCGACGGCCTCGTCCGTGCCGTCGTTGCGGTCGCGTCTGGCCGTCCGGCGGCTCAGCCTGAGCCGGTTCCGCAACTATGCCGCCCTGCGGCTGGAGCCGGACGACCGCCACGTGGTGCTGAGCGGGCCCAATGGCGCCGGCAAGACCAACCTGCTCGAGGCCCTGTCCTTTCTCTCGCCGGGCCGCGGACTGCGCCGGGCCCGGCTGCGCGAGCCCTGCAGCCATGGTGGCGAGGCGCCGTGGGCAGTGGCGGCGCATTGCCAGGCGCCAGCCGGCAGCATCCACGTCGGCACCGGGCTCGACCCGGCCGGCAACGGTGCCGAGCGGCGGGTCAGCCGGGTCAACGGTGAAACCACGCCGGCCTCGGCGCTGGCCCGCCACCTGGGCGTGCAGTGGTTGACGCCGCAGATGGACCGGCTGTTTCTCGAGGGTGCCGGCGCCCGACGGCGCTTCCTGGACCGGTTGGTGTTGGGCTTCGACGCCGACCATGGCCGCCGGGTGGCCGCCTACGAACGCAGCATGCGAGAGCGGTCCCGGCTGCTGAAACAGGGCGGTGCGGATCCGGCCTGGCTGCAGTCGCTGGAGGCCGGCATGGCGGCCGACGGCGTCGCCGTGGCGGCGGCGCGCCGCGATGCCATAGGCCGCCTGACCGCGGCGCTGGAGGGCAGCGAGGGATCGTTTCCCGGTGCCGTGCTCGAGGCGGCGGGAACGCTGGAGGGTTGGCTGGGCGGCCAGCCGGCCGTCGAGGTCGAGAGCCGATTCCAGGAGCTGCTGGCATCGAGCCGGCGGCGCGATGCCGAGGCCGGCAGCGCCGTCGACGGGCCGCACCGGTCGGACCTGGGCGTACGACACGCCGCCAAGGACGTGCCGGCGGCGCAATGCTCGACCGGCGAGCAGAAAGCGCTGCTGATCGCGATCCAGCTTGCCAATGTGCGCCTGGAGACGCTGCGGCGCGGCCTGGCGCCACTGCTGTTGCTGGATGAGGTCGCGGCGCATCTCGACGAAGGCCGCCGCGAAGCGCTGTTTGCCGAGCTGGCCCGGCTGGACGCCCAGGTCTGGCTGACCGGGACCGAGCCGGCGCTGTTTGCGTCGCTCAAGGGCGAAGCGCAGTTCTTTGCCGTGCGGGACGGCCAGGTGGCGCAGGAGGAGTGGTGAGTTGAGCGAACAGGCGTTCGATCCCAGCCGTCCGGTGGACGAGTACGATGCCTCGTCGATCAAGGTGCTGCGCGGCCTGGAAGCCGTGCGCAAGCGCCCGGGCATGTACATCGGCGACACTGACGACGGCTCCGGCCTGCATCACATGGTCTACGAGGTGGTCGATAACTCCATCGACGAGGCCCTGGCCGGCTTTGCCGATCTGGTCGAGGTGGTGCTGAACCCGGACGGCTCGGTGACGGTCACTGACAACGGCCGCGGCATTCCGACCGAACTGCACGAGGAAGAAGAGGTGTCCGCGGCCGAGGTCATCATGACCCAGCTGCATGCCGGCGGTAAGTTCGACCAGAACTCCTACAAGGTGTCGGGTGGCCTGCACGGCGTCGGGGTCTCGGTGGTCAACGCCCTGTCGCTGTGGCTCGAGCTGCGGATCTGGCGCGCCGGTCGCGAGCACGTGATGCGCTTTGCCAACGGCGAGGCGGAGAAGCCGCTGGCGGACGTCGGCGATGCGGGCGAGCGTGCCGGCACGCAGATCAGCTTCCTGCCGTCACCCGAGATCTTCTCGCTGACCGAATTCGACTACGCCACCCTGGCGCACCGCTTGCGCGAGCTGGCGTTCCTCAATTCCGGCGTGCGGGTCGAGCTGCGCGACGAGCGCGGCGTCGAGCCCAAGAGCGAGCAGTTCATGTACGAAGGCGGCATTCGTGCGTTCGTCGAGTACATCGACCGCAGCAAGTCGGCGCTGCATGCGCCACCGGTGGCGATCGGGGGCGAACGCGACGGTGTTCAGGTCGACTGCGCGCTGCAGTGGAACGACAGCTACCACGAGAACGTGCTGTGCTTCACCAACAACATCCCGCAGCGTGACGGCGGCACCCATCTGGCCGGCTTCCGCGCAGCCCTGACCCGCACCGTCAACAACTACGCCAACAGCAGCGGCATCGCCCGCAAGGAGAAGGTGACGCTGACGGGCGACGATGCCCGCGAGGGCCTGACCTGCGTGCTGTCGATCAAGGTGCCCGACCCGAAGTTTTCCTCGCAGACCAAGGACAAGCTGGTGTCGTCCGAGGTCCGCCCCGTGGTCGAGGGCATCGTCGGCGAGAAGCTGGAGCAGTGGTTCGAAGAACACCCGGCGGAGGCCCGCAATATCGTCGGCAAGGCGGTGGAGGCGGCGATCGCCCGCGAGGCGGCGCGCAAGGCGCGCGACCTGACCCGCCGCAAGGGCGCGTTGGACGTGGCGGCGCTGCCGGGCAAGCTGGCCGACTGCCAGGAGCGCGATCCGGCCAAGTCCGAGCTGTTCCTGGTCGAGGGTGATTCCGCCGGCGGCTCTGCCAAGCAGGGCCGCGACCGCGGCCATCAGGCCGTGTTGCCGCTGCGCGGCAAGATCCTCAACGTCGAACGCGCCCGCTTCGACAAGATGCTGTCGTCGAGCGAGATCGGCACCCTGATCACCGCCCTGGGCACGGGCATCGGCCGTGACGACTTCAATGTCGCCAAGCTGCGCTACCACAAGATCATCATCATGACCGACGCCGACGTCGACGGCGCCCACATCCGCACCCTGCTGCTGACCTTCTTCTATCGGCAGATGTCGGAAATCATCGAGAACGGTCATCTGTTCATCGCCCAGCCGCCGCTCTACAAGGTCGCACGCGGCACCGCCGGCACGGCGCGCTATCTCAAGGACGACCGCGAGCTTGAGGACTACCTGATCGACGAAGGCCTGGGCGACACCGTCCTGGTGCTGCACGACGGCAGCCAGCGTGGCGGCAACGATCTGCGCGACCTGGTCGATGACGCCCGCCGCGCACGTAACCTGCTTGGCGCCATCGGCCGCCGCTACAACCAGCGTATCGTCGAGCAGGCGGCGATCCTGGGCATGCTGAACCCCGAGATCCTCGATGATCGGACGCAGGCGGCGCAGGCGTCGGAGTACCTGGCGCGGCGCCTGGACGGCCTGTCGCCGGAAGAGGAACGCGGCTGGCATGGGGAGGTCACGGAGGACGGTGGATTCCGCTTGTCGCGTACCCTGCGCAGCGTTCCGGAGAGCTACGTGGTCGACGGCACCCTGGTGCGTAGCGCCGAGGCGCGGGCGCTGGACGCCATGGCGCCGCTTTTGCAGGAGCTCTACGCCCGGCCGGCTTTGCTGACCCGCAAGGATCAGGAAACGCCCATCGCCGCCCCAACCGAGCTGTTGGCGGCGGTGCTCGCGGCCGGGCAGAAAGGGCTTTCGGTGCAACGCTACAAGGGCCTGGGCGAGATGAATCCCGAGCAGCTCTGGGAGACCACTCTGGATCCCGAGGCCCGCACCCTGCTGCAGGTACAGATCAAGGAACTGGATGAGGCCGACGAGCTGTTCTCGCGGCTGATGGGCGATGTGGTGGAGCCCCGCCGCGAGTTCATCCAGGAGCACGCGCTGGACGTCGTCAACCTCGACATCTGAGCCGGGCGCGATGGCGGCGCGCAAAGCCAGGTCCGGCCGAACGACGGATGCCAAGCGCAAGCGAGGCCCGGCCGGCAGTTCCAAGGACAGTCGCCCGCGCGCGACGCGCAGCAAAGGCAAGAAAGAGGATGCGGCCGGGCGCCGCGCCCGCAAGCCGCAGCGCAGCCGGCTCGGCCGTGCGCTGCGGTTCGTTGCCTACTGGTCCGCCGTCGTCAGTGTCTGGTTGCTGGTCGTCGTCCTGGGAACGGTGATCTGGTACGCCTACGACCTGCCCGACGTCTCCCAGGTCGACGCCATCCGCCACCGCCCGGCGATCGTGTTGCAGACTGTCGATGGTGCGACGCTGGCCCGCTTTGGCGACCTCTACGGCGAGGCGGTGCGGGTCGAAGATCTGCCACCTCATCTGCCGCAGGCCGTGGTGGCGATCGAGGATCGTCGCTTCTACCTGCATGTCGGCGTCGATCCCATCGGCCTGGCGCGGGCAGCCCTGGCCAACCTGCGGGCCGGCCGCATCGTGCAGGGCGGCAGCACGATCACCCAGCAATTGGCCAAGAACGTCTTCCTGACGCCGGAACGCAGCGTCAAGCGCAAGGCGCAGGAGTTCCTGCTGGCGCTGTGGCTGGAGGCCAACTTCAGCAAAGCGCAGATTCTCACGCTCTACCTGAACAGGGTCTACCTCGGCGTCGGCGCCTATGGTGTCGACGCGGCCGCACGGCGCTATTTCGGCAAGCCGGCGAGTGCGGTCAACCTGGCGGAGGCGGCGATGCTGGCCGGGCTGCTGAAGGCACCGTCGCGTTATGCGCCGACCCGCGACCTGGCGGCGGCGCAGGGGCGTGCCCGGGTGGTCCTGGCGGCCATGGTCGAGGCTGGCTATCTCGACGGGGGCGGCGAGGCCGCGGCACGGCATCGTCCGGCCGGGCTGCAGCCGCCGCGCCTCGGTGGCAGCCAGGCGCGACACTTCGCCGACTGGATTCTCGATCAGTTGCCCGACTACGTCGGTCCATCGGAGCGCGATCTGTTCGTCAAGACCACGCTCGACGGGGCGATGCAGCAGCAGGCAGAGGCTTCGGTCGAGGCGTTGCTCGCCGGGACGGGCGCGCAGGCCGGCATCGGCGAAGCCGCCCTGGTCGCGCTCGGCCATGACGGCGCCGTCAGGGCCATGGTCGGTGGCCGCGACTATCGGCGCAGCCAGTTCAACCGGGCGACGCAGGCGCGACGGCAGCCCGGCTCCGCGTTCAAGCCGGTGGTCTATCTCGCCGGCTTGGAAAGTGGGCTGCGCCCTGACACGGTCATGGTCGACCGGCCCGTCACCATCGATGGCTGGTCGCCGCAGAACTACACCAAGCGGTATGTCGGCGAGGTCACGGTGGCCGATGCTTTAGCCAGGTCGATCAACACGGTGGCGGTGCAGGTGGCCGAGCGTGCCGGTCGGGAAAACGTCCGTGACGCGGCCCTGCGCCTCGGCATCACCAGTCCGATCCCGGGCCATCCGTCGGTGGCCCTGGGGGCTGCCGAGGTGACGCCGTTTGATCTGGCCACGGCCTACCTGCCGTTCGCCAATGGCGGCCGTGGTGTCCTGCCCTATGCCATCACCGAGATCCGCGACGGCACCGGCGAGGTCCTGTACCGACGCGCCGGCGGCGGTGCCGGCCGGGTGATCGAACCGCACCATGCGGCGCAGATGACCGCCATGCTGGTGCGGACGATCGCCAGCGGCACCGGTCAGGCGGCTGCGCTCGACCGGCCGGTGGCCGGCAAGACCGGCACCAGCCAGGACTACCGGGACGCCTGGTTCGTCGGCTATTCCGCCGACCTGGTGGCGGCTGTGTGGCTCGGCAACGACGATGGCCAGCCGATGCGCCAGGTCACCGGTGGCGGCGCTCCGGCACGCCTGTGGCGGGATTTCATGGCTGCCGCCCATGCCGGCCTGCCGCCCCGCCCACTGGCGGAGCCGCCGGCCGCCGACGCCGGAGACGGCTTCATCGACCGCCTGCTGCGCAGCCTCTCGGCCGGCGGCAGCGAGCAGCCCGCGTCGGCCGGCGGCGACGGTTACGAGAACCGTCCGGCGCCGTAGCTTCGATCTGCGTCATGTTGCCCTGGGTCCCCGCGTTCGCGGGGACGACGAAGTGCCGGTCGCGATGATCTGTGTCACTCGTCATCCCCGCGAAAGCGGGGATCCAGGGGCGGAAGCTCGACTGGTGGCTATTTTTCTGTCCCAGCGCCCCAGACGACCGGCAGCGTGGTCAGGCCGCGCAGGGTGAAGGTCGGCCGCCAGGACTGCTGCTCCGGTGTCGCCAGTTGCAGGTCGGGCAATCGCGCCTGCAACGCCCGGATGGCGATCTCTGCCTCCATGCGGGCCAACTGGGCGCCGATGCAGTGATGGATGCCACCACCGAATGATGTCGGCTTGATGTTCGGGCGGTCGATCTGAAAGTCGTCAGGCTGGGGATAGACCGCAGGATCCCGGTTGGCGGCGCCGAGCAGGCAGATCACCATTTCGCGGGCGGCGATCCTGGTGCCGGCGATCTCGACGTCTTCGAAGGCGACCCGGCCGGTCAGCTGCACGGATGAATCGAAACGCAGCATCTCCTCCACGGCGTTGCCCACCAGTTCCGGTTCCGCCCGCAGCCGGTCCCATTGCGCTCGGTGGGTGAGCAGTGCCAGCAGGCCGTTGCCGAGCAGGTTCACGGTGGTCTCGTGGCCTGCCCCGAACAGCAGGAAGATGTTGCCGACCATCTCCTCTTCGCTGAGCCGGTCGCCCGCCTCTTCGACCATGGCGAGCAGAGAGATCAGGTCGTCGCCCGGGTCCTGACGCCGGCGGGCGATCAGGTCGCGGAAGTAGGCTTCCTGCTCGAGCATGCCGGCGTTGGCTTCGTCCAGTTCCTCGCGGCTCAACGGCGTCGGGTCGATCACCCGGCCGGAAACCCTTGAACTCTGCGCAAACCGGTCGCGATCCCCGGGTGGGATGCCGAGGATGTCGCAAATCACGTTGATCGGCAGCGGATAGGCGAAGTCCTGCAGGAAATCCATCTCGCCACGCGGCGCCAGCCGGTCCAGCAACTCGTCCACCAGGGCTTCGATGCGCGGCCGCCATTGCTGCAGCTGGCGCGGGGTGAAGGCCTTGGCGACCAGGCCGCGCAGGCGGGTGTGGTCGGGCGGGTCCTGCAGCAGCATCCAGTGCTGCATCGAGGCGAACATCGGTTCCTGCAGCGCCTCGGCGCCATAGCGCTCTTTGGTGCGGCGGGCGAAGTCCTTGCCGAAGCGACGGTCGCGCAGGATCGCATCGACGTCTTCGTAGCGCGACGCCACCCATGGGCCCAGCAGCGAGCGATGCATCGGCTCTTCGTCGCGCAGCCGGTGATAGCTGGGATAGGGATTGCGGACGAAGTCCGGCGAGAATGGATTGAACGCCGGTTCTGGCGCCTTTGCAGACTGCTCACTCATATGTCCTAACTCCCTATCGTACCTGCTTGACGGTCACGCCGGGGGCGGGGTCCAGGCTAGCGGCAAACAGGTCAGCGCGCGTACGGCGAAGCTCGGCCGCCTGGACGGCTGCGTCGGGGCTGCCAGCCGCAGGTCGGGCAGCCGCGTCAGCAGCGCCCTGATCGCGGTCTCTGCCTCGATCCGTGCCAACTGAGCGCCAATGCAGCGGTGGATACCGCCGCCGAACGACATCGGCCTGACGTCTGGCCGGTCGACCTGGAAGGCGTCCGGCTCGGAGTACGCGGCCGGATCCCGATTGGCTGCGCCGAGCAGGCAGATCACCATCTCGCCGGCCCGGATCGTCACATCGCCGATCTCCACATCCTCGAAGGCGACACGGCCGGTCATCTGCGCCGGCGAGTCGAAACGCAACATCTCCTCAACCGCGTTGGCCACCAGCGACGGCTCGGCCCGCAGCCGCTCCCACTGCGTGCGGTCGCTGAGCAGCACCAGCATGCCGTTGCCGAGCAGGTTCGCCAGGGTCTCATAGCCTGCGCCAAACATCAGGAAGATGTTGCCGATCATCTCGGCTTCGCTGAGCCGGTCGCCGGCCTCTTCGACGGCCGCCAGCAGCGAGATCAGGTCGTCGCCGGGGTCCTGTCGCCGACGGGCAATGAGGTCGCGGAAATAGGCCTCCTGCTCTAGTACGCTGGCATTGGCATCCTGCATTTCCTCTCGGCTCAACAAGGTCGGCTCGAGCACCCGATTGGACACGAGCAGGGCGGTCGTGGCGCTTTCGCGATCGCTGGGCGGGATGCCAAGGACTTCGCAGATCACGTTGAATGGCAACGGGTAGGAAAAGTCCCGCAAGAGGTCCATCTCGCCACGCGGCGCCAGGTCGTCCAGCAGTTCCTGTACCACCGCCTCGATACGCGGCCGCAACGCGTCCAGCCGGCGCGGCGTAAATGCCTTGGCGATCAGGCCACGTACCCGGGTGTGGTCGGGCGGATCCAGTAACGCCATCCAATGTCGCATGGAGGCGAGCACCGGCTCATCGAACGCATCGGGCCCGTAGACCTCGTGCGTGATCCGGACATAGTCGCGACCGAAGCGGCGGTCGCGCAGAATGGTATCGACGTCGGCATAGTTCGACGCCAACCAGGCGCCCAGCGGCGTGCGTTGCAAGACCGGCTCGTCACGCAGGCGCTGATAGCTGGGATAGGGATCACGGATGAAGTCTGGTGAATCCGGGTCGAACGCCGGCTTGGCTGTATTGGCGGATTTCTGACCCATTCCTCTGCTGCCTCCCCACCGCGTCAGGATTCGCGATCAGCCAGCGTCCAGGATGGCGACGTCCTGTCCTTCGGTGATGGAGTCTCCCTCCACGACCAACACTTCCTTCAGGGTGCCGTCGACCGGGGCCACTACCGGGATCTCCATTTTCATGGATTCCAGGACGATGATGGTGTCCTCTTCCTGCATCTTGTCGCCGACTTTGGCCTCGATCGCCCAGACCTTGCCGGTGATCTCCGATTGCACGCGTATGTCCGCCACGGCGTCCTCCTTTTTCGCTGCTGTTGTTGTCTGCTGTCGTTGCTGATGTCCGGGCGGATTGTATCGCCATGCGGGCGCCGGCACAGCGCTTCATTACGTCGCCATTTCCAGATAAGGCAGGCAACCGGTGTCATGCAGCGCGGCGTCGACCGCGGTGCGTGCGGCTGCTTCCAGCCCGGCATAGCGCCGGCGCAACACCTGCAGGCTGCGGGCGTGGTACTTCTGGACCTCCTGCGCATAGGGCTGGCCGTCCAGGGTCAGCGCCACACCCGGCTCGCCGGCGGCCAGGGCGCGGGCATTGGCGTCGGACCACGGCAGGAACAGACCTGCCACCTCCTGGCTGAGCAGTGGTGCCAGCGTCGGCGCCAGCGCGCCCCACTCCTCGAACGCCCCGCTGTTTTCCGGCGCCAGCATGCGTTCGCACCAAGCGACGACCAGAGGGGCCTCGGACTGCATGATGGCACCGGCTGTGGGATCGCTAAGGCATTCGTAGAGCTGCGCGTACAGGCCGAAGTCTGCGAACGCGGGCCGGCTGCCGAACAGGTAGCTGCGCCCGGCCAGGTGTTGTTCCAGCAGGCCAAGCAGCCGATGCAGCGAGCCCTCGAGGATCGGCCGGTTCTGTTCCGATGCGCCGACGAAATGCAGACGTCCCAACATGCGTTCGGCCACCCCGGCCGCCGCCTTCTCCAGCGCCGCGCCCTCGGCGCCGAACACCGTGCGGGCAATCCGTTCGGCGGTGGCGGTGCGGTCGGCCTCGTAGAACCAGCGGTAGTGAAACATCGGCTTGTTGACCCACTCGTCGGCATATTCCTCCAGCAGCACCGAGGCGAAGGCGCAGGCGGGATCTGCCGGGTGGATCGACGGCTCGGGAAACTGCCGTTCCATGGTCTCGATGATCGGCGTGGAGTCCTGCACACCCTCGCCGTCGGGTGTCACCACCAGCGGCACCAGCGGCAGCTTGGCATAGCGGGCGAACTCATCCCGGTTCCGCTCGGTGCGCAGCAGCCACTCGTGCGGGATCCGCTTGTAGCGGAAGTACGACCGCACCTTGATCGAATAGGGTGACAGTTCGGATCCGAAGATTCGGTAGCCCTGGCTCATCAGGCTGACCCCGTCGTCGGGATTGCCGCCGTCAGCGGTTGCCAGCAGCCGGTTTCCTCCAGCACGGCCCGGGTCCTCGCGAGCGCGTCGCCTTGCAGCGTGCCCAGCTTGTCGTGCAGCGCCTGCAGGCATTTGACCTGATAGCCGAAGGCGCCCTGGCTGTAAGGTCGACCCATCAGGTTCAGGGCGAAGCTGTCGTCGCCACGGGCCACGGCGGCGGCGTTGGCATTGAGGAAAGGCAGATAAACTTCGCCGGCCAGTTGCAGCAGGCCCAGGGTCGCCGCGGGCAGGGGTGTTTGCGGATCAAGCCAGGCGCCGTCGATGCCCGACGCGTCTTCCAGCTGAAGCACCCAGCTTTCGGTGCGTTGTGCCTCCGCCCGCATGATCGCCATTGGCGTCGGGTCGGTGGCCAGGGTCTTCAGCTGACCAAACAGCCCAAAGTCGGCCAGCGCCGGTCGGCTGCCGAACAGGTACTGGAACATGCCGACATGGCCTTCCAGGAGGGCCAGGATGCGATGGTAGCTGGCCTCGATGATGGGCGCGTTCTCGGCCGTGCAGCCGACCAGCGGCATGCGGTTGATCTGTCGGTCGGCAAACGTGCGGGCCGCGGCCTCGCGGTCCTCGCCGGTCCGGTCAGGGAAGAAGTCGTCGGCGATCCAAAGTCCGGCATAGCGGATGTCGGCGTCGTATGCCCAGCGGTAGTGGAACATGGCCTTGGTCAGCCACTCGTCGGCCATGTCCTCGATCAGGTGGCTCAGGAACGCATGCCCCGGGTCGTCGGGGACGATCGAGCGCTGCCCCGGGTGGCGCTGCTCCAGGGTATAGGCGATGGGTGTGGTATCGATGTGGCTGCTTCCGTCCTCAGGATACTGCAGCACTGGGATCAACGCCGGCTTGATATGCGCGAGCTCGCCAACGTTGCGCTCGGTACGCGGGATCCAGTCGAACGGCAGCCGCCGGTAGCGCATGATCGCGCGCAGCTTCTGCGAATAGGGCGATCCGTTGCCGCCGATCAGGCGGTAGCGTCCGACCGCTGGTGCATCCGAACCTTGTCCTGAAGCGCTCATGGCGTGTCCTCGTCCGTTGTTCTTAGTTTTGTCGCTCGCCGGCCCGCGCCGGCGGCTGATGCGGTTCCAGGGGCGTCACGTCGCCCACGTCGGCCGCCTGTCGCAGGCCGAGTTCCTTCAACGTCATCGATCCCAGCACTTCGGCCGCAGCCAGGTCGGCCCGATCGACCAGCCGTGGCAGATCTTCGAGTGCAGCCTTCGGCGGCAGGCTGACGGGGGCACCGTCGCCGCGGACGGCTTCCACGACGGCAACGGCGTTGACCTCTTCGAACGGCAGGGCAGGCAACAGGCCCGGCGGGGTGTCGCCACTGGGACGGATCAGTCCGCCACGCTCCAGGGCGAGCACGACATCCTGCACGGCATGGACGTCCTGCTGCAGGCGCTGCGCCAGCGCATCCTCGGTCCACGGTTCACCACCGTCGTAGAAGCGCCGGGCGATCAGGGCCGCGACCGCCAGCGCCAGAATCTCCTCGTCGCGCGGGCGGATCCTGCGCGTGCTGTCCGCGTCGACGGCCCGGGCCGGGTACTGCACGTAGTAGGCGATGGAATTGCCGACCAACAGGATCAGCCAGATCACGTAGATCCAGATCAGGAAGAAGATCAGCGTCGCAAAGGTCGAATAGATGGCGGCGTAGTTGGTGGAGGTCTCGACGAAGCGCGCGAACAGCGAGCCGGCGAGGAACCACAGCGCCGCCGCCACGGTGCCTCCCATCACCGCCGGCAACAGGCGCACGCGGGTGTTGGGAATAAAGCCATACATGAAGGTGAGGGCGGCGATGAGCAGGACGATCGGGGTCAGCCGTCCACCGACCGCGATGGCGGTTCCGATCGGTTCGACGTCGGACAGGCGCGACATGACGGCGCTGCTCATCACCGCCGCGGTGATCCCAAGGGCCGAGAACACCAGCGTCGGGCCCAGGACCAGGACGCTGAGATAGTCGCGAATGCGTTGACCGATGCCGCGTCCGCGGCGGATCCGCCAGACCTGGTTGAACGCCAGCTCGATCTTCTGCATCAGCGACACGGCGGTGTAGAACAACAGGACGAAGCCAAGCGATCCCAGCACCCCGACCTTGATGTTGTCGACAAAGCCGATGATCCGCGCCGTCAGTTCCGTCGCCTTGTCGCCAAGCGGCGCCAGCAGCTCGAGCAGCAGCGGCTCGACCTGGTTGTGCACGCCGAAGCCCTTGAGGATGGAGAAGCTGATCGCCAGCAGCGGCACCATCGCCAGCAGGGTGGTGTAGACCAGGCTCATCGCCCAAAGGGTGATGTCGCCGCGGCTGATATCGCGCAGCACGGCAACGATGGTGCGCAGCGCCAGGAGCGCCCAGCGCTGCGGCGCCGGCAGTTGTGCGAGATCGCTGCGCCAGAGCTTGTCCCGCACCCGGGCAATGGCGCGGCGCGGGGCGGACCCGTCGGTTGTCATGGTTCGATGTTAGCGCGTCTTACGACCCCGGCGACAGCCGACGGCGTGGTCCGCGCCGGTTGCCTGCGGCTACTTCTCCAGCTGCAGCTGGGCACGGCTGACGACCTTCATTCCGGCCATGCAGTCCAGTTGGGCACCGCTGGCTTCTGCCCGGCAGGCCGCAGCGCCGGCGATCAGGACGCGGCTGATCTGGCTGCAGGACCGGCCGAGGGGAAAGCTGACAGGCGTGGTGCGGGCGTTGGGCAGGGGGGCGAGGTCGACGAGAAAGCGGCTCGCCACCACGCCGTCTGCGTCGAACAGGTAGAGCTCCAGACCGAAGCGGTCGAGCGTCTCGCCAAGGTCATTGCGGATTAGGAACGAAGCCTGGCAGTTGCCGCCCCGATCGACCGCCTGGTTCAACTCGACGTTCAGACCCTGGGCTGCAGCCGAACCGGCGTTCGCTGCTGCAAAGCCCAGCAACAGAAGCGTAATACGGCCTGCACGGCTCGCCAGGCGAAGCCCTCTGCCGCGAATCTCCTTGACCCGTTTCATCCTACCAACTAGCGCAGATTTCAATGGTGGTGCAAGAGCTTATGCCAGTCGGCCGAGCTCTCTTGGAATTGCTGTCGACGCGATCCGACCCCGGCCTGGGCATAAAAACATTGTGAGAGCCCGGGCAAACTTCGGGCCTGGGGCTGGCCGCGGGCCGTGCTTGTCACCATAATCCGCTCGGGCCAGACGATTTGGTGCAGGTACCCGGATATGGCGGTATTCGACGTTTCCTATGCTGGCGCTGCGGGTGCCGGGCTGCTCAGTTTCCTGTCGCCGTGCGTGTTGCCGCTAGTTCCGGCCTATCTGTGCTTCCTGGGTGGGGTGTCGCTGGAACAGCTGACCGGCGACGAGCAGCCGCCGGAGCTGGGCCGACGCCGCGTGGTGCAGGCGGCTTTGTTGTTTGTCCTGGGCTTCGCCACGGTTTTTGTCGCCCTCGGTGCGTCGGCCAGCGCCGTCAGCGGCCTGCTGCTGGAAAACAAGCTGTGGCTCGGCCGCGTTGCCGGCGTGATGATCATCATCTTCGGGCTGCACGTCATGGGCCTGTTGCGGATCCCGGCCTTCAATCTCGAAGCCCGGGTGCACCTGCAGGACCGCCCGGCCGGGCTGTGGGGGGCCTATTTGATTGGCTTGGCCTTTGCTTTCGGCTGGACCCCCTGTATCGGGCCGGTGCTGGCCACGATCCTTTCGGTGGCGGCGCAGCAGGACAGCCTGTTCTACGGTGCCTCGCTGCTGACCGCCTACGCCGCCGGACTGGGCGTGCCTTTCGTGTTGGCTGCGCTCGCCGCCGGTCCGTTCATGCGCTGGATGCAGCGCATGCGGCGGCGCATGCGCCAGGTCGAGCTGGCGACCGGCAGCCTGCTCGTTGTCACAGGAATGTTGTTTGTCTTCAATTCGTTTGAAGTCCTGGGCTTTTGGCTGCTCGAGGCATTTCCGGCCCTGGCCGAGATCGGTTGAAGCGCCGCCCCTGCATTGCATCCACGCCGTGTTTCGTTCAAAGTCGCGCCCGACGCCAACTGGTCAAGATTGGCGGCTAGATTTCCTTTTGCAAGGAAGGTGGCAACAACAGACGAGGGCAAAGCCGTGGATCCGAGCCTTATGTTGCACAAGGCTACTGCGGCCAGCGCGTTGCTGAAGGCGATGGCGAACGCGCGGCGATTGATGATCCTCTGCTATCTGGCAGAGGGTAAGAAATCGGTGGGCGAACTAGAGCGCCTCATCGGCATTAGCCAATCGGCACTATCCCAGCACCTGGCGCGCCTGCGCCACGACGGACTGGTCTGCACCCGACGGGTGGCGCAGAGCATCATCTATGCACTGGACGGTCATGAGGCGACCGCCGTGATGGGTGCGCTCTACGATCTTTATTGCGTCGAACCGAAGAGGTCGACAGGCTAGCCGGCTACCGAAAAACGGCGGTTGTGGCAGGATTCGTTTGCCATAACCATGGCCCTGGTGTATTCACCCCGGCACCTGCTCGCCGGCCGGATCTGCTTGCGTTGCCGGCGATGCCCCAGCGCCATAATGCCGTAGGGGCGTCTTCCGGCGCCCGGTACAAGTCATATGTGACGGATGCAGATCTACCTCCCGATCGCTGAGCTCTCCGTCAACTTCATTCTCTTTCTGGCTATGGGCGGTGCGGTCGGTTTCCTCTCCGGCCTGTTCGGTGTCGGTGGCGGGTTTCTGATGACGCCGCTGCTGATCTTCGCCGGGATTCCCTCCGCCGTGGCCGTGGCCACGGAGGCCAACCAGATCGTCGCCTCGTCGGTATCGGGTGCCCTGGCCCACTGGCGGCGGGGTAACGTCGACATCAAGATGGGCGTGGTCCTGCTGGTCGGCGGGTTCATCGGCTCCAGCGTCGGCGTCTGGCTGTTCAGTTTTCTGCGCGGGCTGGGTCAGATCGACCTGGTGATCAAGCTGTCCTACGTGGTGTTCCTTGGCATCATCGGCAGCCTGATGCTGGTTGAGAGCCTGCGGGCGATGAGCCGGCGGCGCAAGCCGGGTGCCAAGCGCCGCAAGCTGCATCAGCACAACTGGTTGCACGGCCTGCCGTTCAAGATGCGGTTCCGCCGCTCCAAGCTCTATATCAGCGCCCTGCTGCCGCTCGGCGTGGGCATCTTCGTCGGCATTCTGGCGGCCATCATGGGCGTCGGCGGCGGTTTCATCATGGTTCCGGCGATGATCTACCTGCTGGGCATGCCGACCTCGGTGGTCGTCGGCACCTCGCTGTTTCAGATCATCTTCGTCACCGCCAACGTCACGTTCCTGCAGGCATGGCAGAACCAGACCGTCGACATCGTGCTGGCACTGTTGCTGCTGATCGGCGGCGTGATCGGCGCCCAGTTCGGCACCCGCGCCGGCGCCCGTCTGCATGGCGAGCAGCTGCGGACACTGCTGGCGCTGATCGTGCTCGGCGTGTGCGCAAAGCTGGGCTATGACCTTGTCGCCGTACCGGCTGACCTGTTCTCCATCGGCCAGACCGTGGGACACGGCTGATGCGCCGCGGGCTCGTCATCGCAAAGCTGGCGCTGCTGCTCCTGGCCGCTGCGCCGGCCAGCCGGGCGCAGCCACTGGTGGCCGATCTGTCGGACCATCTGATCGCCGTGACGGCCGGCTTCAGCGGCGCCAAGCTGCTGCTGTTCGGGGCACTGGACGCGGCCGAAGCCAACGACGTGGTGGTGGTGATCAACGGCCCGTCGCGCGACGCGGTGGTCCGGCGCAAGGGCCGGGTCGCCGGTGTCTGGGTCAACCGTGACAGCATGCGCTTCAGCGACGTGCCGACCTTCTACTACGTCGCCAGCAATCGGCCGCTCGACGCGATTACCGCGCCGCGAGTGCTGGCCAGGCGCGGCATCGGTTTGGCGCAACTTCGTTTCGAACCGGCCTCTGCGCAGCGGGCCGATATGGCCGAGTTCCACGAGGCGCTGATCCGCAACCGGGAGGCCAGCGGCCTGTTCAACAATGCCGAGGGCAAGGTGCAGATGCTCGGGGGACGGCTCTTCCGCACCGACGTGGTGTTTCCGTCCAACGTGCCGACGGGCAGCTTCAACGTCACCACCTATCTGTTCCGCAACGGCGAGGTGGTGAGCGCCCAGAGCACGCCGCTGATCGTCTCCAAGGTCGGCGTCGGCGCCCGGGTGTTCGAATTCGCGCAGCGCTACTCCGCGCTCTACGGCATCACGGCCATCGCCATTGCCTTGCTTGCCGGCTGGCTCGCCGGTGCCGTCTTCCGCAAAAGCTAGCGACGTCCGGCGGCGTTGCGGGCGTCGGTGTCGTCGGGCGCGGTGACGCCACCCAGCTGTTCCAGCAGTGCTTCGTGGTCGAGATCGCCGCACGGGAAATCGAGAGCCGACAGCGCCAGCTCCGGGATGATGGCCCGCCCACCTGCGAGCACGGACACGCCCAGGCACTGGCTGGTGATGCGCTCGAACAGCGGGCTGCACTTGTCCGCCCGGCTGTGCTGCAGCAGCAGGCAGAAACTGGCCTCGCCGATCCGCGCCAGCAAGTCGCTGGCCCGGGTCATGCGCGCCAGCATCGCGGCCAGCTGCGCCATCAACGCCTCAGCCGTGGCACGGCCATGCTGCCGCGCGACCTTGCTGCGGTTGCGCAGGTCGATGCGGACCAGCACGCCGCCGCTGCCGGTACGGCCCGTCTCCGCCAGGATTACCTGGAAGAATTCGCGGAAGGCGGCGGCGCTCACGGCACCGGTGGCGCGGTCCAGACCGCTGCTCTGATGCAGGCTTTCCTCCAGATCGAGCAGTCGCGCACAGGCCTGCAGCCGCAACTGCAGCTCGATCGTGTCGAGTGGCTTTGCGACGACGTCGTCGGCACCGGCTTCCAGGCAGGCGACGATGCCGTCCTTGCCGCTGTGTGCGGCATAGAACATCACGTAGGTGTAGCGCTCTTGCTGCAGCTGGCGGATGCGCGCGCATAGACTGATGCCGTCCATGCCGGGCAGGTCACGGTCCAGGATCACCAGGCGGTACGGTTCGCGCAGGATCCGGGCGTGCGCGCTGAGGCCATCATGCTCCAGCGTGACCGAGTGGCCCCAGGTCTCCAGCTTGGTCTTCAGCAGCCGGGCAAACAGTACATCGGCGTCGACGACGAGGATCTTCATGACCTGGCTCCGCTGCGGCCGACAGCGCTTGAGGCGCTTGCCGGCTGCCTGAGCGTGGGGACGGTCGAACGGCGCGTGCTCAATTGCCCGGTTGCTGCTGACCGGTCATGGAGCCGACCATGTTGCCCAGCAGCTCCTGCATCGCCTGGCCGTTGGCATCGCCACCGGCGGCGTCACCGCTGCCATCCGCGGCGGCCGCGTCGCCTGGTACTGCGGCGCCGTCGGCCGCCGGATTGGCGATCGGGCTGCAGCGCGGATTGCAGCTCAGGTTGGCCTCGGCGACGCCACGGTTCACGGTCACCTGGCGTGGCCCGGTGCGGCCGACCACGACGTCGGTTTCCAGCAGCGTGCGACCGGCGGCGTCGAGCACATAGAGGTTTGTCTCACCCGGCTGCAGGCCGACCAGGAAGAGGATGCCGGCGGTCTCGACCACCACGTCGGCCACGGTCGGATTGCCAACCATGATCACCGACGGCTGTCCTTCGATCTGCAGCATTTGTGATTTGCCGACCACCACCTGTACCGGTTCCGCCCGGGCGGCGTTGTTGTCGGCTGCGCCCTGCAGCAGGGCCACGGCCAGCAGGCCGATACGAGCTGCGTTGTGCCAGGTCATCCTTCGTTCCATTCCATCGCATGCCGGCCAAAACCGGGCCGGGGCCGATACGGACGTGCGGGCGCGGATGAAGCGGATATTGTCCGCCGCAGCCCTTAACGCCGGATGAACCGCTTCGGCCCCTGGTCCTGCCGGTCGCCCGCGTTAAGGGTTTGTCAGGGCGATTCAGGCTATTTCTGGGAGTACCCGCAGGATCGTTCGGGACTCCATTTGCCATGCTGACGAGATCACTCCGGAAGCGCCTTCTGGGCCGGCGCAGCGGGCCCGTGGCCGTGCGCGGGCGGCGCGGGCATCTGCTGACTGCCCTCTGCCTGATCGGCCTTCTCGGCGCCCTGACGGGCTGTCAGGGGGCAACGACGCAGACCGGGGCGGCAATGGTGCCCACCCCCGAGGAAGCCCAACGGCTCGATGCCAGCCTGGCGGATGCGGCGGTCGGGTCGGAGCAGCATCGCGACTTCATCGCCGCGGCAGCCTACTACCGTGCGTTGTATAACCGTGAACCAGATAACGTGCCTGCGATCGTCGGCCTGTCGCGCAGCCTGCGCCGGCTGGGCAAGCCGGTCGAGGCGCAGGCGATCGTCCGGCGCGGGCTGGCCAAGCCGCCACCGGCCGCAAAACCGGCCGCACCCGAAGGGGCGCCGACACCACCGGCGCTGCCGCTCGGCGAGGTGACCGCCGAGCCGGTCGCGCCCCCAGCCACGCCGGCGGCGGTGCTGCGCCATCACGCTGATGAGTTCCAGGTCACCTCGCCGGCGACCGCGGCGGCCGATCCGGTTACCGCGAAGCCGTCGGTCGACGGCGACGCGCCTGCCATGGCACCGGACGGCGTCCCGTCGTCGGCGCCCGAGACCTCCGGCTAGAGCAATATCACCTGGGATGGAACCAACTTGGTTCCATCCCAGGCGATAAAATTGCTCTATTTTTCAACAAGATAGAGCATCTTTATCCGTTTAAATGGATCGCTCTGCGATTCCATTTGAACGGATGATGCTCTAGCCCGCTCAGATCGTGTTCAAGGTCTTGATGATCGCCGGACCCAACAGGACGATGAACAGCACCGGCAGGAAGAAGGCGATCATCGGTACCGTGAGCTGGGCCGGCAAGGCGCCGGCCTTTTGTTCGGCCCGGGACATCCGGCTGTCTCGTTGCTCCTGAGCCTGCACCCGTAGGCTGACCCCGATCGGGGTGCCATAGCGCTCGGCCTGGGCCAGCGCCGTCACCAGCGCCTTCACCGTCGGCAGGCCGGTGCGCTCGGCCAGGTTCAACAGGGCCTGGCGGCGGTCCGGCAGGAACGCCAGTTCGGCGGTGGTCAGGCCGATCTCCTCGGCCAGTTCCGGGCCCTGTTCCTGGATCTCTTCTGCGACCCGGGTGAACGCCGCTTCCATCGACAGTCCGGCCTCGACGCAGATCACCATCAGGTCGAGAGCGTCAGGGAAGGCCTTCTGCAGAGCCTTCTGGCGGTTCTGGATGCGATTGCGCAGCAGTACCTGCGGCAGATAGAAGCCGATTGCCGCGGCCCCGGCGGACAGCGCCAGGACGGCGAGGATGCCGAGCTCGGTCTTCGCCAGAAGGAACAGGTACAGCGCGGTCAGGCTGGCGAACAGGACCGGCGTGGCAAAGCGGAAGAAGGCGTAGGTATAGAGATGGGCCTGGCGGCGCAGGCCGGCCTGGGCGAGTGCGGCGGACAGCGCCTGGCTGTCGGCCGGATTGACCAGGCGGAGCCGGTTGACCAGGAAGGTAATGTAGCCCTTGCCTGCCTGCTGGCGGATCGAGGAGGTCCGCGCCGCGTACTTCGCCTTCTGCGCTTGGCTCAGCTCCTCGCGGCGCCGCGCCACCGTCTTGAGACGCGAGCGCATCGGGCTGCGGCTGACCAGCGGCAGGCCGACCGCGAGGATGGACAAAAACGCGCCCAGGCTGCCGACGGCGACGATCAAGGTGGCGGGGTCGAGCACGGCCTGCATCAGATCTCGAAGCTCACCATCTGTTTCATGATGGACACGCCGATGCCCATCCAGGCCAGGCCGCAGACCAGCATGATCTGGCCAATCTGCTCGCTGAACAGGGGGGTGATGTATTCCGGACTGACCAGGTAGAGCAGACCCGTCATCAGAAATGGCAATGAGCCGATGATCGAGGCCGAGGCCCGCGCCTCGGACGACAGCGCCTTGACCTTGTCCGCCATCTTCTTCCGCTCGCGCAGGATCGACGACAGGTTTTGCAGCGTCTCGGCCAGGTTGCCGCCGGTTTGCGCCTGGATCGACAGGACAATGGCGAAGAACTTCAGCTCTGGCGTCGACATCCGCTCCAGGGCGCGATCGAGGCCCTTTTCGAGACCGAGGCCCAGGCTCTGGGCGTCGACGATCTCTCGGAACACGCCGGCAACCGGTTCGGGGCTTTCGGTGGCGATGACTTTCAGGCATTCGCCCACCGGCAGGCCTGAGCGCACGCCGCGGACGACGACGTCGATGGCGTTCGCGAACTCGCGCACGAACCTGGCCGTGCGTTTGCGGCTGCGCCGCCGGATCAGCAGTCGCGGCAGGCCGACGCCGGCGCAGATGGCGACGGGCAGGGCGCCCAATGGCGGATAGCCGAGCAGCAGGTAGCCGGCGGTGACGATGATGGCGAAACCGGCGCACGCGAGGATGAAGCTGCGCACGCTGAGTCGCAGGCCGGCCTGGTTCAGCTCGCGCCGCAGCCGGACCACCAGCGGCACCTTCTTCTGCGAACGCTCGATCTCGCGCAGCCTGGACTGGATGTCGCGGCGGCGCGATGAGCGTTCTTCGCTGTCGCCTGCCTGGCCCCGCGCCAGCGCCCGGTCGCGGCCGCTGAGCACGTTGATCCGCCGCCGCAGCGCGGCTCGCCGCTGCAGCCAGGGCACCACCAGCACGAAGGTGATCAGCGTCAGCGACAGGACGGTGCCGGCGATCGCCAGGAATATGATGGTCTCTGCGTTCATCCGTGTCCGGGCCTGACGGTCTACATGCCCAGGGCCTCGATCAGTTCCGCTTCCTTGCCGAAATACTTGGCCCGGTCCCAGAAGGTCGGACGCAGGCCGGTCGCCCGGTGCTCGCCGATCAGGCGGCCGTCGGCATCCTCGCCCTGGACCTCGAACGTCATCAGCTCCTGCAGGGTGACGACGTCGCCCTCCATGCCGACGACCTCGCTGATATGGGTGATGCGGCGGCTGCCGTCGCGCAGGCGGGTCGCCTGGACGATGACGTTGACGGCGCTCGCGATCTGTTCTCGCACGGTCCGGGCCGGCAGATTGAAGCCGCCCATGGCGATCATGTTCTCGACCCGGCTGATCGCCTCGCGCGGGTTGTTGGCGTGGATCGTGCCCATCGAGCCGTCATGACCGGTGTTCATCGCCTGCAGCAGGTCGAACGCCTCGGGCCCGCGCACCTCGCCGACGATGATGCGTTCGGGCCGCATGCGCAGGCAGTTGCGCACCAGCTCACGCATGGTGATCTCACCGGCGCCTTCGAGGTTGGGCGGGCGGGTTTCCAGCCGCACCACGTGCGGTTGCTGCAGTTGCAGCTCGGCCGAGTCCTCGCAGGTGATGGTCCGTTCGCCGGGATCGATGAATGCGGTCAGGCAGTTCAGCAACGTGGTCTTGCCCGAGCCGGTGCCGCCGGAGACCAGGATGTTGAGCCGGCAGGCGCCGATCACCTCCAGCAGCTTGGCCCCATGCGGCGTGATCGAGCCGAACTGCACCAGGTCGGCCAACGTCAGCTTGTCTTTGCGGAACTTGCGGATCGTGAGGATCGGTCCGTCGATCGCGCATGGTGGGGCGATCACGTTGACGCGGCTGCCGTCGGCCAGCCGGGCATCGCAGATCGGGCTGGACTCGTCGACCCGCCGGCCGACGGCCGAGACGATGCGCTGGCAGATGTTCATCAGCTGAGCGTTGTCGCGGAAGCGGATCTCGGTCGAGCGGATCCGGCCGCCGACCTCGATGTAGCATTGCTGCGCGCCGTTCACCATGATGTCGGCGATGTCGTCGCGCTCCAGCAGCGGCTCCAGCGGACCCAGGCCGAGCACGTCGTTGCAGATATCGGTGATCACCTTGTTCTGCTCGGCGGCGCTCAGCACCAGGTTCTGGATGGCGATGATCTCGCCCACGATGTCGGTGATCTCTTCGCGGACCTGGGCCGATTGCAGCTTGCCGAGCTCGGTCAGATCGACGGCCTCGACCAGCGAGCCGAAAATTCGCTGCTTGATGTCGTTGTATTTCTGCTCTTCGCCGCCGAACAGATGGGCCGGGATCGCCGCTTTGTCGTCGTCGCCGGCTGATGCCTCGACCGGCGCCGGCGCCGGCGCCGCCGTCGGCACGGGCGCCACGGCAGGTGCTGCCGGGCGCTCGGGCGCCGGAGTCACCGGGCCGTCGGCGGCAGGGTCCGCGACCGGTTGCGGTCCTCGTGTACGCTTGCCGAACATCGCTGCCATGGCTGCTCGTCGTCAGGCGCTGCGCTTGAAGCGGTTGAGGAATTCAACGTTGATCGGCAGGCCCTTCTTGCGGACCACGGCTGGCTGGCGCCCGCTGACAGTGATCGTTAAATCGCGCAGGCTTTCGGCGGCGCGGCTGCGGGCATTGACCTGGCCGACCATCTAGCCGTTGTTGGCGGCCTGACCGAACAGGCCGGTGTCGTGAGCGAGGATCAGGTCGGGTGCGCTGTCCAGGGCGCCTTCGAAATCCTTGGGTGACAACTCGCTGCGTCGGGCTGCGCCCTCGTGGTTGAGCACGACCCGTACCGGCGCGTCCTCGCCGCGCTTCTCGCGCAGATAGGCGACCAGGTTGCGGGTATCGCGCAGCCCCGCCAGGTCGAGCGTGCCGGTGATCACGACCTCGTCGACGTCCGTCAACAGTTGCTTCACCCATGGCGCCCAGCGGTGCGGAATGTCGAGGATCGCGAAGGCGGCACGCCGGCGGGTCAGTGCCAGCAGCGGGTCGAGCGGATCGGTCAGGTTGTGCTCCTCGGCCTCGACGCTGGCCGGCGCGGCGAGCAGGCGCAGGTTCTCGTCGATCTCCAGCAGGAAGCGATCCAGCAGCACCTCGTCGAGCCGGCCGGTGTCGGCCAACACCTGGTCGATGGTCTGGGTCGGTTCGATGTTGAACGCCAGGGCGGCGGTGCCATAGGTGATGTCGAGGTCGATCAGCGCGACTTCTTCCTCGAAGGTCTGGCTCAGGCTCCAGGCGACATTGTGCGCGATCGTCGACGACCCGGCGCCGCCACGACTGGCCATGAAGGCGATGGTGCGGCCGGCCGGCGGTGCGTCGGGATCGATCAGGATCCCGGACACGGCGGCAAACAGCTCCCGAGGCGTGGTCGGCAGCGGCAGGTATTCGGCAATGCCGCGCCGCATCAGCTCGCGGTAAAAGGAGATGTCGTTGACGGCGCCGAGCAGCACCACCTGGGTGCCGGCGTCACAGACCTCGGCCAGGCGGTCGAGCTGGCCGAGCACGGTCGGCCCGTCGGCATCGCTCTCCAGGATGATCAGCGGCGGCGTCGCCTGCTCGCCATAATGCGCCAGGGCGCCGGCAATGCCGCCCAGCTGCGTCTCGATCCGGCAGCGGGCGAGAGTGCGATCGCTCAGGCCGTTGCGGACGATGTCGCGGCTGGCCTCGCTCAGCAGCCAGGCGTTGATGTCGAGCTTGAGAATGGTCCGGGCTCCGTGCTGTGCCGTTACTGGATCAACTGCTCGATCGAGCTTGCCTGCTCGCCTTCGCCGCGCTCGCGACCGGTGGCCTCACCACTGCGATAGCTCTCCAGCACGAGGCTGCGCCTGGTGGCGTCGGCCGGCTGGCGCCGGCGCGGCCGCTCCAGATCTGCCGGGTTGGCAACGCTGGCGGCGATGTTGGCCTGCAGCGAGCAGCCGTAGTCGGGATGGCTGACGTTGCGCGGGTTGAAGCCGCTGCCGGTCGGCTGGTTGCCGCAATCGATGGGCCGGGCCTGGTAGCGCAGGTAACTGAGCACGATGGTGTCCGAGGCTTCAACCTCGACCGGTGCCCGGCTGATACGGATCTCGTCTCTGCGCACGCCACGCCGGCGCAGCTGGGCCTGCAGCGCTACCAGCGAACGGCGCAGATCGGCGTCGTCGGCCGGGTCGCGGCCGACGGTGATGTCGAGCACGCCGCCGCCATGGCGCAGGAAGTCGTCGACGAAGCCGTCGATGCCGACGCCGGCGCCCGCATCGAGCTGGACGTCGTTGCCGTCGACCCGGACGGCCTGAGCCTGCTGACTGGCGTCCGTAACGAAGGGATGGCTGCGGGTGGCGTCGTACGGCTCACCCGTTAGCCTGCTCTCGCTACAGGCGGCCAGTCCCAGCCCGCCCGCCAGGAGCAGAAGTGCCGCCGCGCGCCGTCGCTGCTGCCGTGTCGACATCATGGCCGCCCCCTATTCGACGATGTAGCCGACCGGGCCCTTCAGCGTGCTGTCGCTGGGCGGCTCGGTGCGGTCGGTGTAGACGGTCTGCAGGCGGCCGAGGAAGTAGAGCTCGTAGTCGCTCGGCATGCCGACATTGGTCGTCGGCAGGCTGAGCCGGTCGGGATCGACCGGCCGGACCAGGTAGCAGGTCACCGCGACCACCAGCTCGGTCTCCGTGCGGTCCAGGGTGTTGTTGCGGAACAACGGCCCCAGCACCGGCAAGTCCTTCAGCCCCGGCACGCCGCGCAGGCCGCTGCGCGCGTCTTCCTGCAAAAGGCCGGCGATCATCAGGCTGTCCCCGGTCGGCAGCTCGACCGTGGTCTCGGCCCGTCGCACCGTCAGCGCCGGCACCTGGATGTTCTGCAGAGTGATGGCGCCGTCGGTGGTCAGGCCGCTGACCTCGGTGAAGATGCGCAGTGAGATCCGCCCCGAGTTCAGCACCACCGGCGTGAAGTTCAGCGCCACCCCGAAGGGCTTCATCTCGACGGTGATGCGACCGAGGTCGGCCTGTACCGGGATGGGGAATTCACCGCCGGCCAGGAAGGTTGCCGGCTCGCCCGAGATCGTCGTCAGGTTCGGCTCGGCCAGGGTCTTGATCAGGCCATTGCGCTCCAGCGCGTTGATCACCAGGGTCAGGGTGTCGCCGGAGTTCGGCGTCAAGCTCAGGGCGCCGTTCAGGAACGGCGTGTCGGTGAACGGGTTGCTCGAGCCTGCACGCAGGGCGAAGTCGCCCGAGGTCAGGGTGCTGAAAGTATCGGTCAGCGAGTCGAACAGGTTGACACCGAGCTCTTTCAGGATGCTGCGCGAAACTTCCGCCACGCGCACCTGCAGCAGCACCTGCTGGTCCTCGATCACCGCCAGCATGTTGACCACATTGGCGTCTTCGGCGACGAAGCGGCGGGCGATCTGCCGGGCGTTTTCGGAGATGTCGGGCGAGCGCACCGAGCCGGTGAGGAACAGGTCGGAGTTCACCGCGGTGATCCTGATGTCGGTATCCGGCAGCAACCGGCCCATGGTGTTGCGCACGGCGCCGACGTCGATGTGGACCTCGATCTCCAGGCGCAGCAGCTCGTTGCCGTCGGCGTCGAGAAAGAAGGCGTTGGTGCTGCCAACGGCGCGGCCGACCAGGTAGATCAGCCGCGGCGTCTTGATCACGATGTCGGCTGTCGCCGGGTCGCCGACCAGCACGTCGCGAACCTCGACCGGCAGGCGCACCAGCTTGGCCTTGCCGACGGCGAGCGCCAGCTGCTGCGCCGGCAGGTCGTCAACCGGTGTGGCGGCGTCCTGGCCCGGAACCACGGCGGCGATCCGGGCATCGGTCTGCGCGGCCGCCGGCGTCGCCAGCAGTGCGGCCGCCAGCAGCAGGATGGCGATGACGTCGAATGTTTGTCGCATGGCTGGCTACCTGCCGACGGTGACTGTGCTGGACTGCAGGGCCCGATACACCCGCACGGTGCGGGCGCGGCCGCGCGGCAGGCTGGGCGTGCCCGCGAGGCCGGCCTCGGAGCGGTGTCGCAGCAGGTCCGGATCGCGCGCGGTACCGCGGACCAGGAAGTCGCGCAACGAGCCGCTCAAGCCCAGATCCGAGATCGCGCCGTTCGGCGTCGCCGGCAGTTCCGCCGCGAGAGTCGAGCGCAGGGCCAGCGACATCGTCCCCATCGCCGCGGCCAGGGCCACGACCTCGGACTGCTGTGCGGTGACCTCCAGGGTCACGGTCTTGCCAACCACCGGTTTGCCGCTCATCGGATCGACCGTCTGCTCGATCGCTAGCAGGCGGATGTCGTGCAACACCGTTTCGGTGAAGCGGCGCGGATTGAGCACCGGGTTGTCGGAGGTGTCCTGGACTTCGTGGGTCAGGATCACGTCGACCCGGTCGCCGGGCGAGACGAAACCGGAGACGCCGGAAACCTGGGTCACCTCGACGCTGACCGCGCGCAGGCCCGGGGCAAGGGCAGCGAGGATGAAGCCTTGTTCGCCCGGCGCGATCAGGTCGTTCTGGTTGATGGTCTCGCCCGTCGTCAGTTCCCGCTTCAGGTAGGAACCCCGCAACGAGAGCATCGAGGCCTGCGCCTCGACCACCATGCCGGCGGCGATCGCGTCAGGGCCCTGTTCGACCCAGACGATGTCGGTGTCGCGCAGCAGGGTGCCCGCAGGCAGCCCGCGGGCTGCGGTCAGGACCCGCCGGCTGGCGGCGGTGCGTTCCATCAGGAAGCCGCTCAACTGGGCGTCGGCGTCGGCGGCGTGACGGTCCTCGACGGCCGGGTTGCGCGCAAGGCTGCGCAGCGCCAGCGAAATCTGTCCGACCTGCTTGGCCACCGCCAGGGCCTCGGCCTGTCGCGGGGTGACCTCCAGGGTGACGGTCTTGCCCAGTTGGGCCTGTGCCTTGACGTCGTCGACGGTCTGGTCGACCGCCAGCACGCGGATATCGCGCAAGACCGTCTCGCTGATCACCTGGCGGCCGGCATGCTCGGTTGGTTCGCCGTTCCGTACGTCCCGCGTCAGCACCACGTCGATGCGGTCGCCGGGCAGGATGAAGCCGGCGGCACCGGTTTCCGCGTTGACCTGCACGGTGGCGGCGCGCATGCCCGCCGTCAGGGCGCCGGCCAGAAAGCCCGCTTCGCCCGGGCGGACCAGGCGGCTGCTGGTGATCGGCTCGCCGGCAGCGATGGCGCGGCGCACCGCCGCGCCAGCGATGTTCTTGTCGGCGCCGCTGCCCTGGCGGAGGTAGGCCGGGTGTAGCGAGTCTTCCGGCCAATTCTGCCAGCGCACATCGTCGCTGCCCAGGATGGTGCCCGCCGCGAGGTCTTTGGCCGCCACCATGACGTGGACGTTGGTCAGCGCCGCCTGGGCGGCGGCATTGCCGGCGGCCCGGCTCTCGGTCTCATGCAGGAAGTTGCGCACCAGCAACGCGGTCAGGCCCGCAGCCAGCAGCGCGGCGACGATCAGAAAAACCCGTGCCAGATTCACGATCGAACCCTTTTCTGCTCTTACTCACGCGGCCGGTTTCCGGCCGCCTCCACCGGTCTCGCGAGCGACGCTAGGCAGCGCTGGCGAACTCCTCTGGGCGCGGGTAGTGGGCTAGAATCGGGCAGTTCCGCTTAAGATTCCCTGAAAAAAGTATTCCGATTTTCTTAAGCGGAAATGGCTGAAATCTGCGCTGACTGGTACGGTCGGCAGGGCCCGCCGGCGTGCCGAGACGGGCCCTTCAGGGCAGCGCCGTCACCGCCATCGGCAGCAGCGGGTAGACCAGCAGGCCGGCCGGGCCGATGGCCAGGGCGTAGGGCACGTGCGGGCGCGCGCGCAGGCGGGCGACGAGGCTGCGGCGGGCCAATGCCGCTGGCCACAGTGTCTGCTGACGCACCAGCAGGACCGCCAGAGCGACGACGCCGCCCAACAGGGCGGTATAGAGCAGGAATTCGGGCGTTAGCTCGCTGCCTGTCCACAGCGCCGCCGCGGCGATCAGCTTGCCATCGCCGCCGCCCAGGACGCCGACGGCGAACAGCGCGATGGCGAGCAGCAGCAGGCCGCCGGCGATGGCGAAGGCCCAGGCGATCTGCAGTCCGGGCAATCCGGCGGCCAGCGCCGCCGGGGGGTACGCCAGCAGCAGCAACAACGGCAGGCCGTTGGGGATCTCAAAACGGCGGGCGTCGCTGATCATTGCCGCCAGCATGACAAGCGGGAAGATCAGGCCGATCAGGCTGGCGATGTTCACGGTCATCACCGGTCATCACCCCTGGGCGCGCCGTCGTCGCCGGGGGCCGACGGCGCGAAGAAAGGGCCGGAAGGGCGCCTGCGGCGCCGGCTTCCGGCCCGGTTTCTTCAGCGTTGCTGGCAGCAGCGCGCTAGCTGCGCTTGCTGGCCAGATCGCTCTGCACGTCCTCGAAGAAGCCCTTGACCTCGTCGCCAAGAGCGAACACCGCAGCGACGATGGCCACCGCGATTCCGGCCGCGATCAGGCCGTATTCGATCGCCGTCGCACCGGTCTTGTCCTTGAAGAACGCGTTCAGCTCGTTCAGTCGTGTCTGCGCGCCCACAATGAGACCCAACATGAGAGGTCCTCCTGTCTTCACACCCCAAAAAAGCAGCGATGGTGAGGGCGGAGACGCGTGCCGCGCGCCACTGCCACCTGCGCTGGTCAACGCAACCAGTGATCCGCAGGCCCGTCAGGTTGGACCGGTCCCGGTCCGCTTGCCGCTGCCCGCCCGTCGGACGGCCAGATCCTCCACCACCTTCCGCTGGCCCGGCTTGCCTACTGCGTTACCGAATCTGTACGGCGGTTCTGCCGCATTGCCAGGTTCCGGCTACGGTAGCCATTGCCCACTTAATGAAGCGTAAAGTGGCGGCAGATCAGCCCGACCGCCGGCGCAAGGGCGGGGATAAAGTCGCAGAAATCAGGCGAAATCTCTGGCTTTTTGTTCAACCCCAAAGGGCGGGCGGCGCCGGGTGAACGACGCTACCTTCGTAGCGCAACCCCGGCTCTCGATCCCTGGCCAAAAGCAACGGGCCGTCGAGGTCCAGGAAGTCGGCACGGTCGGCCAGCAGCAGGGCCGGCGCCATGGCCAGCGAGGTGCCGAGCATGCAGCCCACCATCACGGCGAAGCCCTGCGCCCGCGCGGCCTCGGCCAGGGCCAGGGCTTCGGTCAGACCGCCGGTCTTGTCGAGCTTGATGTTGACCGCATCGTAGCGTCCCGCCAGGGCCGGCAGGCTCGCGCGGTCATGACAGGATTCATCGGCGCAGACCGGCACCGGCCGGGCGATCCCTTCAAGCGCGTTGTCGTCTCCGGCCGGCAGCGGCTGCTCGATCAGGGCGACACCCAATTCGTGCAGTGCTGCTGAAAAGGGTTCCAGCTGTGCGGGCCGCCAGGCTTCGTTGGCATCGACAATCAGCCGTGCCGTCGGTGCTGCCTGCCGCACCGCGCGTACCCGATCGATGTCGCCGTCGCCGCCCAGCTTCAGCTTCAGCAGCGGCCGGTCGGCCGCCGCGGCGGCGGTCGCGGCCATGGCCTCGGGGCTGTCCAGGCTGAGGGTGAAGGCGGTGGTCGCCGCCGCCGGCTCGGTCACGCCGGCGATCTGCCAGGCGCGGCGACCACTGCGCTTTGCCTCAAGATCGAACAGTGCGCAGTCGACCGCATTGCGGGCGGCACCTGCCGGCAGCAGGTCCATGAGTTGCAAGCGGTCGGTGCCGGCTTCCAGTGGCCCGCGAATGCTCTCGATCTGGGCTGCGACCGACTCCAGGCTCTCGCCGTAGCGGGCATATGGCACGCACTCGCCGCGCCCTGTCGCGGTGCCATTACCTAAAGTCGCCACCAGGACCCGCGACTCGGTGCGGGCGCCGCGCGAGATCGCGAAGCGGCCGCGGATCGGGAAGTCCTGCTGGTCGATCTGCAGCTCGGGCACGCTGCCGCTCAGGACAGTTGATCGACGATGGGCCCGACCCCGCTGCGGATGGGATCGACGCAGGGCAGCCCCAGCTCGTCATGCAGCGCACGCAGATAGCCGTTGGCCTCGGCTTCGGCCAGTGCCGCCGTGTTGACGGCGATCCCGACCATGCGGCAGTCGGGGTTGGTCAGCCTGGCGCAGTGCACATGCGTTTCGATGCAGTCCGCCAGCGCCGGCAGCGGCGCGTGCGGCAAGCCGCGCATGTGGGTTCGCGTCGGCTCGTGGCACAGCACCAAAGCGTCGGGCTGAGAGCCATGCAGCAGGCCCAGCGAGACGCCGGCGAACGAGGCGTGAAACAGCGAGCCCTGACCTTCGATCACGTCCCAGTGGTCTGGTTCGTTGGCCGGGCTCAGCCATTCTGCTGCGCCGGAGATGAAGTCGGCGACGACTGCATCGATGGCGACGCCGCGTTCGGCGATGAACACCCCGGTCTGTCCGGTGGCGCGGAAATCGGCGTTCATGCCGCGCTGTCGCATCTCCCGCTCCAAAGCCAGGGCGGTGTACTTCTTGCCGATCGAGCAGTCCGTGCCGACGGTCAGCAGGCGCTTGCCGCTGCGCCGGCTGCCCTTGCCGGTGGCGAAGCTGTGCTCGTTGTGGCGGACGTTGTGCAACTGCCGGTCGTGCCGTTCGGCCGCATCGCGGATGGCCGGAAAAGACTCGAGGCGGGCATGCAGGCCGCTGGCCACATCCATGCCCTGGGCCAGTGCCGTGACGATGCTGTCCGTCCAGCTTTCCGGCATGACCCCGCCGGAGTTCACCACACCGATCACCATGGTCCGCGCCCCGCGCTCGGCCGCCTCGGCGATGCTCAGGTCGCCAAGCCCGGTGTCCGCCTGACAGCCGGACAGGCGCAGCTGGCCGACACACCAGTCGGGGCGCCAGTCGGCAATGCCGGTCGCAGTCTTCGCCGCCAGCTGGTCGGGGGCGTCACCGAGGAACAGCAGGTAGGGTCTTTCCATGTCTCACCTGTCGGGACCGGGCAGCCTAGGCTTCGCCGGTATCGTTGCCACGTTCCGCGTACGCCTGCGTCACCCGGCGTCGCTCTTCTTCAAAGGCCAGGCGGGCCTGTTCGCCGTCCCAAGCCCGATGCTCGCCACGGGCGTAGGCCAAGCCATTGCGATGATACAGCAAGGCGTTCATCCGGTTGGCGATGAAATTGTCCTGGCTGCGCATGATCTTGCCAGGCACGCCGGCGACGATCGAATTGGCGGGGATGACGGTGCCCGGAGTGACGATCGAATGTCCGGCGACGATGCTGTTGTCGCCGATTTCCACGCCGTCCATGACCGTGGCGTTGATGCCGATCAGGCAGTTGTCGCCGATGCGGCAGCCGTGCAGCGTGGCCCGATGCGTGATCGAGCAATAGGCGCCGACGGTCGTGCCGCAGGTGTCGCCGACATGCACCATGACGAAGTCCTGCAGGTTGCTGAACGGACCGATGACGTTCTCGAACATCTCGGCACGCATCACCACACGTGGCCAGATCGACACCCCTTCGCCGATCTGGTTGCGACCGTAGATCTCAACCGTGTCATGAATGAATGCAGGCCGGTCGAGGCTGACCAGGGGACCGAATTCTCGCAAACCAAACCTCTGCTGGTGGGAGGACCGCACGACGCCCGGCCAGCGGCCGGACGCGGCGGCACCGGGCGGGCCGGCGCCGATGGGATCAATAGCTGCGCTGCAGTTTCAGGCGCCGGTAACGGTCTTCCGAAACCACCTCCAGCGTCAAGGCGATGCTGCCGCGCAGGACGGTCAAGGGGATCTTGGCGCCGGCCGGGCCGATGGCCCAGATCCGCCGGTACATCCCTGCCAGGTCGGCGACGACGTCGTCGCCGACCTTGACCACGACGTCGCCGGGCTTGATTCCTGCGCGGGCGGCCGGCGCGTCGTCGGCGATGCCGACGACCTCGAGCCGCCCCTCGTTCTCGGCAGTGAACATGCCCAGCCATGGTCGCGGCGCGCTGGCGGCGCGACCCTGCGTCAGCAGGTCGGCGAGGATCGGCTGCAACAGGTCGATCGGCACGAACATGTTGCCGGGCAGGGCGCTGGCGCCGGGTCTGGCGTCCTCGACATAGAGTGAGCCGACCCCGCGCAGGCTGCCGTCGGTGCCGATCAGCGCCGTCCCGCCCCAGTTGGGGTGAGGCGGCGAGGTGAAGATCGCCTCGTCCAGGAGATACTCCCAGTAGCCGGCGAACTCGCGCTTGGAGACCACCAGGGCGCCGATGGTCTGGCTGCGTCCGCCGAAGCCGGCGACCAGCACCGGCTCGTTGATGGCAAGCTCGGCCGACTGCCCGATGGAGATCGCCTGCGCCTCCAGCCGGCCCATCGCCCGTACCAGGCCAAATCCACTGTCGTAGTCATAGGCCACCACTTCGGCCGGCACCGGTGGGCCTTCACCGGCCTGCAGGCTGACCGCCATTGCCTCCATCACCAGATAGCCGATGGTCAGCACCAAGCCGCTGTCGTCGATGACGATGCCGTGGCCTTCGCGCTCGGTGCCCAGGATCGATGCGGTGTAGGCGTCGGCGGGGATCTCTGCGTGCAGGCGGACCACGGCCGACAACACGGCATCGATATCGAAATTCAGCTGCTCGGCAGTCGCCGGTGTGGCACTCAGCGCGGCCGACAGGGCAAGCGGTAACAGACCCTTGGGTCGGTGCCCGTTGATCCGACCTTTGCTCTCCTCGTCTTCTTCGCTCATCCCGGTCTGCCGTTGTTGCCCTCCGACGCTAGTGGATCACGGGAACCGCGTGCAGGCAAATTCGACCGGCTGGCTACCGCCGTCACAACAGCCGCCGACGGCGTGGTCGCCGCTTCCGGCTTGACCATGTGCGAAACGAATGTGTCTTTTTTCTAATGTTTGAAACGTTCGTTGCGATTGCCTGGTGGAGGCGCTACGCTGCCCGCTCGCTACGGAAGCGCCGAGGTCGGGGGGTATGCGGCGGAGCAATCGCGTCACGGAGCGCCTCGAGGGCGCCTACGCCGGCCTCAGCCCAAGGCTCCAGCAGGCAGCGCGCTACATGCTCGATGCGCCCGACGAAGTCGCCTTTCATTCGCTGCGCCAGTTGGCGGGACGGGCCGGCGTGCACCCGTCGACCCTGGTGCGCCTGGCCCGCCAACTTGGCTATCCCGGCTATGCCGATTTCCGGGCCGGCTTTCAGGCGCGGCTGAGCCAGGGCGCGGACAGCCTGACCCTGCGGGCGCATCAGCTGCGCGACCGTGGCGGGGAGCCGGGCGAGGCACTGCTGCAAGACCTGCAGGCGGCGGCGGAAAGCAATCTGCGCCAGACCTTCTCGGCAGTCAGCGAGGCAGAGCTCGAGACCCTGGCCGACCACATCGTCGAAGCCCGCCGGGTCTACGTCGTCGGCCTGCGCAAGTGCTACCCCGTTGCCCACTTCATCCATTACTGCTTCCGCATGGTGCGCGAGGACGTACGCCTGGTCAGCGGCCATGCCGGCACCCTGGCCGACGAGTTGCGCGACATCGGCGGCAACGATGTGCTGATCGCGATCAGCTACGCGCCCTATACCCGCGATACCGTGCGCGCTGCCGAGTTGGCCGTGGCGCGCGACGCGCGGCTCGTGGCGCTGACAGACAGTGTGGTCTCGCCGATCGCCGCGGCGGCAGCGCACACCTACGTGGTCGCCAATGCCGGGCCGACATTCTTTCGCTCGATCGCCGCGGCGATGGCGCTGGGCGAGGCAATCGTTGCGTTTGTACTGGCCCGCGGCGGCGATGCCAGCCTGCGCAATCTGCGTGGCATGGAGCGCCAGCTCGATCGCTTCGCGACTTACTGGGAAGAAGGCAACGTGCGCAAGGTGCGGGCATGAGTTCGGTATTTCATCGCCAGGCGGGCTGGCAACCGCCGACGGCCGTCGCCGGCGAAGGTTGCTACATCGTCGATGCCGATGGCCGTCGCTATCTCGATGCCTCGGGTGGGGCCGCGGTGTCGTGCCTGGGCCACAGCGACACCGCGGTGATCGAGGCGATCCGCCAGCAGGCCGGACAGCTGGCGTTCGCGCACACCGGTTTCTTCACCACCGAGCCGGCAGAACGGCTGGCGGATCTGCTGACCGCCGCGGCGCCAGGGGACCTGAGCAAGGTGTATTTCGTGTCCGGCGGCTCGGAGGGGGTCGAGGCAGCGCTGAAGCTGGCCCGCCAGTACGCGGTGGAGCGTGGCGAGCCGCAGCGGCAACACTTCATCGCCCGCTGGCAGAGCTATCACGGCAACACCCTGGGCGGCCTGTCGGTCGGCGGCAACCGTCCGCGGCGCGAGCTGTACGCGCCGATCCTGCTGGACAGCCACCACGTTGCGCCGTGCTATGCCTACCGCCATCGCCGCGACGACGAGAGCGAGGAAGCCTACGGCCGGCGCGTCGCCGACGAGCTGGCCGAGCGAATCGAGGCGCTGGGCGCGGATCGGGTGATCGCCTTCGTCGCCGAGACCGTGATCGGCGCCACCGCCGGTGCGGTGCCGCCGGCACCGGGCTACTTCCGCCGCATCCGCGAGATCTGCGACCACTATGGCGTGTTGCTGATCCTCGACGAAGTGATGTGCGGGATGGGGCGTACCGGTACCCTGTTCGCGTGCGAGCAGGACGGCGTTGTCCCGGACATCGTCGTCATCGCCAAGGGGCTGGGCGCCGGCTACCAACCGATCGGTGCGCTGCTTTGCCGACAGCACGTGTTCGACGCCATCGCCGACGGCTCAGGGGCGTTCCAGCACGGCCACACCTACATGGGCCATCCCACCGCCTGTGCGGCGGCGCTGGCCGTGCAGCACGAGATCCGCGAGCGTGACCTGCTGGCCAACGTGCAGGCCATGGGTGCGGCGCTGGACCAGGTGCTGCATGAAACCTTCGGCAACCATGCCCACGTCGGCGACATCCGCGGCCGCGGCCTGTTCCGCGCCATCGAGCTGGTCCGAGATCGCGCCGGCAAGACGCCCTTCGATCCGGCGCTGAAGCTGCATGCCCGGGTCAAGCAGCGCGCCATGGCGCATGGCCTGATCTGCTATCCCTCGGGCGGTACGGCCGACGGCGTCGCCGGCGACCATGTGCTTCTGGCGCCCCCGTTCATCGTCGATCGGGAGCAGATCGACGAGCTCACGGGCAAGCTGAACCTGGCGTTGTCCGAGGCCCTGGCCGAGGTCACGCCGTGATGCCAACGCGTAAAGTCGATTGCAGATGCAACCTGTGTGCAACAAGATCGGATCGGTGTTCGTGCTGTTTCGTGTCACCAGCCGCACCGGCCGCCGGGGCCCATGCCCCGCAAACAAACAGACCGTGACACGACCAGGAGTGGAGGCAACCAAAATGAAGAGAGTTGCGACATTTGCAGTGGCGGCCGCCCTGGCTGGTCTTGCGGCGTCGGTGACGGCGCAGGCCCAGCAGCAGTTCATCACCATCGGTACCGGTGGTGTGACCGGGGTCTATTACCCGACCGGCGGCGCGATCTGCCGGCTCGTCAACAAGAGCCGCAAGAAGCACGGGATCCGTTGCTCGGTCGAGAGCACCGGCGGTTCGGTGTATAACCTGAACACGATCCGTGCTGGCGAGCTCGACATGGGCGTGGCCCAGTCGGACTGGCAGTACCATGCCTACAACGGCACCAGCCGGTTCAAGGATGCGGGCGCCAACCAGGACCTGCGCGCTGTGTTCTCCGTGCATCCCGAGCCGTTCACGGTAGTTGCTCGGGCCGACGCCGGGATCAAGACGTTCGCCGATCTCAAGGGCAAGCGCGTCAACATCGGCAACCCCGGCTCGGGCCAGCGCGGCACCATGGAAGTGGTGATGAATGCGCTGGGTTGGGACACCGGTGACTTCGCCCTGGCGTCGGAGCTGAAGTCGGCAGAGCAGTCGAACGCCCTGTGCGACAACAAGATCGATGCCATGGTGTTCACCGTCGGTCACCCGAGCGGGTCGATCAAGGAAGCCACGACCTCGTGCGACAGCGTCATCGTCGAGGTCAGTGGTGCCGCCATCGACAAGCTGGTCGGCGACAACTCCTACTACCGCGTGGCGACGATTCCGGGCGGCATGTATCGCGGCAACGACAGTGACACCCAGACCTTCGGCGTTGGTGCGACCTTCGTCAGCTCGACCAACACCCCGCCGGATGTCGTCTATGCCGTGGTCAAGGCCGTCTTCGAGAACTTCGATCAGTTCAAGAAGCTGCACCCGGCCTTCGCCAACCTGAAGGAAGAGGAGATGATCAAGGACGGCCTGTCGGCCCCGCTGCATGAAGGGGCGGCACGCTACTACAAGGAACGCGGCTGGATGTAGCCGCGACGACGCCGACGTGCCAGGCGGCCAGGGGGGCGATGTTCGTCCCCCTGGCCCGCGTGGTGCTATTGGCCGCCACGGAGGCCTGCCTGACGTTTCGGGCAGAGGCGGCATGAAGACAGGCCGTTTGATACCAGGGGGGAGAAATGGCGCAGGACAAGTCTGACGACAGCGGACAACCCAACGAGCTCGAAACCCTGATCGCGGAAGCCGACACCGGCGCACGGGCGCCCGGCGGCATTCCGGGCAAGATGCTGTTCGTGATCCCGCTGCTGTGGTCGCTGTTCCAGCTCTGGTATGCCTCACCGCTGCCGTTCATGCTGGGAATCGGTGTCCTCAACGACACTGAGGCGCGGTCGATCCACCTTGCCTTTGCCATTTTCCTCGCCTTCACCGCCTATCCTGCGACCAAGCGCTCGCCGCGCGATCGCATCCCGATCCAGGACTGGGTGTTGGCCCTGCTTGGCGCCTTTGCCGCCGGCTATCTGTTCCTGTTCTACGATTCCCTGGCCTTGCGGCCGGGGGCCCCGACCACCCTGGACCTGGTCACCGCCGTGGTCGGTATGGTGATCCTGCTCGAAGCGACCCGCCGCGCCCTGGGGCCGCCCTTGATGGTGGTCGCCATGGTGTTCCTGATCTACACCTTCGCCGGCCCCTACATGCCCGACGTGATCGCCCACAAGGGCGCCAGCCTGAACAAGGGCATGTCGCACTACTGGCTGGCGACAGAGGGCGTGTTCGGCGTCGCCTTGGGCGTGTCGACCAGCATGGTGTTCCTGTTCGTGCTGTTCGGTTCGCTGCTGGAGAAAGCCGGTGCCGGCAATTACTTCATCCGCGTCGCCTTTGCCCTGCTTGGCCACATGCGTGGCGGCCCGGCCAAGGCGGCCGTCGTCTCGTCCGGCATGACCGGCCTGGTTTCTGGCTCGTCGATCGCCAACGTCGTCACCACCGGCACCTTCACCATCCCGCTGATGCGGCGCGTGGGCTTCTCGGCCGAGAAGGCCGGTGCGGTCGAAGTCGCGTCGTCGACCAACGGCCAGCTGACGCCGCCGATCATGGGCGCCGCCGCCTTCCTGATGGTCGAGTACGTCGGAATCTCCTACGTCGAGGTGATCAAGCACGCCTTCCTGCCGGCGATCATCTCCTACATCGCGCTGGTCTACATCGTCCATCTCGAGGCCCTGAAGGCGGGCATGGAAGGCCTGCCGCGGCGTACCGCGACACCGCTGGTCCGCTCGCTGCTGTCGTTCTTCGGCACCCTGCTGGGGCTGATCATACTTTCCGGCGTGGTCTATTACGGCCTCGGCTGGATCAAGGACGTCTCCGGCGCGGCGACGCCCTGGATCGCCACGCTGCTCTTGATCGTGGCCTACATCGGCCTGCTGAGATACGCCGCCCGGTTCCCCGAGCTGGATACCAGCGACCGCATCGACGAATTGCCGGAGCCCGGCCCGACGATCAAGGTCGGCTTGTACTACCTGCTGCCGGTGGTGGTGCTGGTCTGGTGCCTTACGGTGGAGCGGCTCTCGCCCGGCCTGTCGGCCTTCTGGGCAGCCGTCTTCATGGTCTTCATCGTCGCCACCCAGCGCCCGATCCTGGCGGTGTTTCGTGGCAATGGCGACGTCGGCGAGGCAGGCCGGCAGGGCGTCCACGACGTCTTTCTGGGTCTCGTCGCCGGTGCCCGCAACATGATCGGCATCGGCGTCGCCACGGCCGCCGCCGGCATCGTCGTCGGCACCGTCACGTTGACCGGCATTGGCCTGGTGATGACCGAGTTCGTCGAGTTCATCTCGGGCGGCCAGTTGCTGCTGATGCTGGTGTTCACGGCGTTGATCAGCCTGATCCTGGGCATGGGCCTGCCGACCACGGCCAACTACATCGTGGTCTCGACCTTGATGGCCCCGGTCATCGTCACCCTGGGCGCCGAGGCCGGATTGATCGTGCCGCTGATCGCTGTGCACATGTTCGTGTTCTATTTCGGCATTCTTGCCGACGACACGCCACCGGTGGGGTTGGCCGCCTTCGCGGCCGCAGCGATTTCGGGTGGCGACCCGATACGCACCGGCCTGCAGGGTTTCATGTACGACATCCGTACCGCCATCCTGCCGTTCATCTTCATCTTCAACACCGAGCTGCTGCTGATCGGCATCGAGAACGCTTTGCATCTGATCATCGTCGTCTCGGCGTCGGTGGTGGCGATGCTGGTGTTCGCCGCGGCGACGCAAGGGTTCTTCATCGTCCGCAGCCGGATCTGGGAAACCGCGATCCTGCTGGTGGTCGCCTTCACCCTGTTCCGGCCTGGCTTCTGGTGGGACATGGTCTATCCGCCGCTGCAATCGGTGCCGGGCACCCAGGTGATGGCCGTGGCGACGGCCGCGGCCGAGAACGCGCAACTGCGCGTGCGGGTGGTCGGCGAGGATCTGGAAGGGAACCCGGTCGATAAGGTGGTGATGCTGCCGATGGGGGCCCAGGGCGCCGGCGAGGCGCGACTGGCCGAAGCCGGTCTGGAGCTGCGCGAAGAGGAAGGGAAGATGCTGATCGACAATGTCGTCTTCGGCAGCGCGGCGGAGAAGCAGAAGCTCGACTTCGACTGGCAGATCGCTTCGATCGAGCAGCCGGCGGACCGGCCGCCCAAGCAGCTGATGTATCTGCCGGCTCTGCTGCTGCTGGCGCTGGTCTACGCGATGCAGCGCATGCGGCGACGCACTGCCGTGACAGTCACCGCCTGACGGGGAGAGCCGCAATGTACAAGGAGATCCTTCTGGCCATCGACCTCAACGATGCCAGCAGCTGGGCCAAGGCCCTGCCGACGGCGGTGCAGCTGGCGAGTTCGTTCGGTGCGGGCCTGCATGTCATGACCGTCGTGCCCGATTTCGGCATGAGCATGGTGGCCCAGTATTTCCCCGCCGGTTACGAGCAGCAGGCGCTGCAGGACGCCCAGGCCAAACTGGACGGCATGCTGCAGGCGGAACTGCCGGCCGGGGTGCAGGCACAGCGTCTGGTTGCCCATGGCACGATCTACAAGGAGATCGTCGAGGCCGCCGACCGGTTGCAGGCCGATCTCGTCGTCATGGCCTCGCATCGGCCGGAACTGAAGGACTTCCTGCTCGGCCCCAATGCGGCACGGGTGGTTCGCCACTTCCCGGGCTCGGTGATGATTGTCCGCGGCTAGCTGCGGCCGGGCGTCAGACCATGCGTTGCAGGCGCTCGACCAGATTGTCGGCCTTGTTCAGAACTTCGTGCAGCGTCAGCCGCAGGACGTAGTAGCCCTGCTCGGTGACCCGTTTGTCGCGCTCGATCTCGCGTTCCAGTTCGGTGACGTTGCGCAGCTGTTCGGCTGACTTGGCGATCTCGATGTTGTAGCGCCCGCCCAGCGGTGCGATGACCCGCAGTGCCAGCCGGTCGCTGCCGACCGTGACGTTGCGCTGGCTGGGATAGCCCTGTGCCGTCAGCAGCTGTTCCAGCACGGGCCAGGGGTCGCCGGGCTGTTCGTCCTGGCCGCCGAAGGCGGAATCAAAGCGCTGCTCGAAGTCGTCGTTGTAGCCGTCGTCCTCATCGTCCTCCGGCACGACCTGGCCGGCAAACGCGACCAGTGCAGCGGCGTAGCCGCCGGCTTCTTCGCAGGCCATACGATCGCCGACGATATGCACTCCGATGCGGGCAGCGCCGACGACGTCGTGGAACAGGGGTGCGGAACTGGCGAGGTTGGCATAGATGCCGTCGGGAATGCCGGCGGCGATGCCCGGCAGCAGCATCAACAGGTCGACCTGGCGGCCCAGGAACACGTCCGGCGTGGCCACCGTCACCCGCTCGCGCAGCACGTCCGAGAAGCCGCCGCGCTTGAGCGCTTCACGCAGCTGTTCCACCTGACCATGAAACGGCGTGGCGATGCCGACCGAAGGCCTTGGCGCCATCCGGAACAGGCCGTTCTCGTCCCACTGCTTCAATAGCTCGATGGCGGCGGTCAGTTCGGCCTCGTTGACCGGGCCGCGGCCGTTGAGCTCGACACGGCCGTCGACGTGGTGCCAGTGCACACCGAGATAGCCAGGCGCGAAGTTGCCCCTCAGGCGCCGGAAGTTGGTCCGGATTAGCAAGTTGCCAAGATAGAACGTGCTCGACAGATAGTCGGCGATCGCCGGGTGTGAGCGGAAGTGGTCGGCCAGGTTGTTTATCTGCCCGCCGCGATGGGCGTGCATGACCTCGAGGTTGCCGATCGCCGTACGCATGGCCGGCTCTGTCCAATCCGGCAGTGGCGCTTCGCGCGACAGCAGGTCGCCGGCGCGCTGTGTCGTCATCGGCGTCGTCCGCGTGTGGTGATAGGCAGCGCCGAACACCGCGCCGCGCCGGCCGCGGTACAGAACAGGCAACAGGTTGCCGAGGTCGCAGGCGTCGGCTTCGTCGACGATCACCAGGTCGAAGCAGCCGGCTTCCAGCGGTACCGCGTCGGTGACTTCGTCGACGATCGTGGTCCACACCGGCAGGGTTTCGGCCAGCACGGAGACGGCCTGGCCAAGGCGTTGCGAACGATGGGCGCGGTGCTTGGCGTCCTGGACCTGCTCCCACTCCTGCACCAGGTCGAAGTAGGCGGTCATCTGCTTTTCCAGCGTGGCGGCATCTTCGGTCAGCCGGTCGCGCCAGAAATCGCGGTAGAGCTCGCGCACGCCCGAGACTTTGCGGGCGGCCTGGTTCATCGCCTGCAACTCGATCGATCGGCTGTCGCGTTCACGCATGAGGCGCTGGATCGCCTTCGTCCGGCGTTCGACCAGCTCCTTCCAGTCGAGATACTGGCCGAGCTTCGCCAGCGCCTGCATGACCTGCTTGTCGTCGGCCTCCTCGGTCAGGTCATCGATGATGTCGGCCTTCACCGATTCCGGCAGCTTGGACAGCCCGCGGCGGATCTCGGCGATCAGTTCCTTGCGCGGGTCGTCGCGCGAGATCAGGTTCTTGACCATGCCGCCCAGGCCGGCGCCACGGGCCCCGCCCTGCTGCAGAGCGCTGCGCCATTCGCTCAGCAGCGCCTTGCTTGGCGCCGCTGCGGCGCGGGCTGCCGGCGTGCTCCAGGCGATCGGCAGATCCAGCGCCAGCCGCCGCTCCTGTTCGGTGACCTCGCGGATCGCTTCGTGCATGGCGCGGATCGGCGCGACCGAGCCATCCGTCGCCGACGGCAGGCGGTCCAGCTCTTTCAGGCCCTTCAGGGTGGGCTTTTCGCGGTTGGCCCGCGGCTCGGCTTCCTCGTCCTGTCCGTTGCCGTCGGCCTCGCGGGTCAGCTCCTGCAGGGACTCGGCCAGGTCCGTACGCGCGGTGCGGTTACGCTCGGCGGCGCCGACGAACGGGATCGCCCGGATCTTGCGGCCGATCCAGGCATTGAGGTGCTTGGTCATCGCCGCTGCCGTCTCCGGGCGGACGGCCGCGTACAGGACGCTCTGGCCTTCCATCACCGCGGTGGCGATCAGGTTGACGATGGTCGCCATCTGACCGGTGCCGGGTGGTGCCGAAACCACGGTCAGATGGTTGGTCATACCCGCCCGCACGGCCTGGGTCTGGCTGCGGCTCAGGCTGTGTACGTCGAACACCATCGGCTCTTTCAGTTCCGGCAGCGTGCCGTCCTCCGCCGGCTCCGGCAGCGCCGCCTTCAGTGCCACCAGAGCGGTGTCGCCGGTACGATCGGCCCGTTCCTGTTCGGCCAGAGTGGACAGCTCCTTGATCGTCAGCGACCGGGCCGGCGGCATGGTCAGGGTCGTCAGCACCGGCCGGTTCAGCCATTGCATGCGGCCGTCCAGGCCTTCCGGCGCCAGGGTCTCCAGCGCGTCGACGGCGAAGCGGGCCGGATCGACGCCGATCTCCTGGGCGATTTTGGTCAGCTTGCCGGCAAACGGCTGTTCGTCGTTGGCCAGTACGTGGCTCAGGTGCACCACCACCTCCGGTGCCAGACCCATGTCCTGCAGCACGCCACAGTTCAGCCGCGGCGCCACCGCCCCATCGACGACGGCGCTGCTGCCTTCCAGCCGGACGGGGATGCTGAACAGCGGTCGGATTGCGCCGTCGGCATAGAACAGCACGGGATAGCCATAGCACAGGCGCGCCTTGCCGAAGGCCTGGACGAACCCCGTCAGGTCCGGGTCGTCGTCCGGCAGGGCGAGCCGGGGGGTATTGCCGGCGAAGACCTGTTCCGTCTCGCCTGGCAGCAGCGCGTAGGGCCGGGGCCGGCCCCGCGGCACCCGCAGGTCATAAAGGCTTTCTTCCTCGATCACGGACCGGCACAGGCGTGCCAACGCCATGACCTCTTCGGTCAGCGCGCCATAGTCCGTCTGATCGACGTGCTTGCCGACGGGGGCATCCACTGCGCGGGGGTTCCCGATGTCCCAAGAAAAGCCTGTTATCCGGGAACAAGTGGTACAGCCGGCAGAGATAAAACTCCGTTAAGTAAAGCCAAGGGCCGGTGGCTGTCGCCACCGGCCCCGAAACCGGCCGGACATGCCGTCGGTCGCGCCTACTTGGTCGCTTCCTTGAGGTAGGCGATGACGTTGGCGCGGTCCTTCTCCTTTTTCAGACCGACAAAGGCCATCTTGTTGCCCGGAATATATTCCTTTGGCTTCTTCAGATAGCCGTCCAGCGTCGCCTCATCCCAGACGATGCCCGAGTCCTTCATCGCGCCGGAGAACTTGAAGCCGTCCTTGGCGCCGGCGGCGCGCCCGAAAACGCCGTGCAGGTTGGGGCCGACCCGGTGCTTGCCGCCCGCTTCGAGGGTGTGACAGGCCTTGCATTTCCTGAAGACTTTCTTACCTTTCTTGACGTCGGCGGCCTCCGCCATACCGGTGGCCAGGATGATGGCGGCGGCGGCGATCACGCCGGACCAGCGTAGTGTCCGCATGTCTTTCGTCTCCTTCGGTACGCAGGCAATTGTTCGTGTCGGCAACGCAAACTTCGCTCGTATCTATCACAGTGCCGCTGGCTCTCCTAGTCTCGCACCGCCGGCCGTGCTGCGTCTTTTGGTCGCCGGCCAGCCAGGCAAGCGCTCAGCACTCAGAGCAAGGTTCGGTCGGCAATTGGCGCTGCAACCAGCCGGGTCCACGGGCGTTGCCGAGCATACCTTCACTGATGTCGAGGACGTTGCGATAGCCGCGGTTGCGCAGCAACGCGGCCGCATGCCGCGAGCGGACCCCGGCGGCACAGATCAAGGCGATGGGGGCGTCCTTGTCGCCACCGGTGACCTTGCGCATGCGGGCCAGGAAGTCCGAGCCGCCGCGGCTGAAGTTGACCGTGGCGCGGGCGGCACCGGCCGGCAGCCCCGTATCGCGCCACTCGTCCGGCCGGCGGATATCGATGATCGTCAGCTCGCCCTGGGTGGCGCGGTTGAGAGCCGCTTGCGGCGTGATGATCCCATCGGTGCCGGCCACGGCTGGGGTGAAGATAAGTGCGGCGGCCAGTCCAATGAGGACGGCCGCCGCCAGGCGGCGGAAGAGCAAAGCGACATCATGGTGAAAGGGGGGCCGCATCGATGACGCCACGATCACTCTCCCCGCCCGATAAACCTGTCTCGCCGACGCCTGCGCAGCGCCGGAGCCAAGAGGACTAACTTGAGGGAAGTCGCTGTTCCAGCACAGTCATATCGGTTTCACTTGTCCGTGACCGCGGGCCCTGATTTCCGGGCAGATGGGCGACTTTTGGCCGGCTGGCATCGCTAGGAGCCGGCGAACGGCTGGCCTATACTGGCGCCGCCGCCGGCGCCGCGCGTGGGCGGTGTGAACAGAGAGCTGAGGCAGCGCGTCCCGCCACGGGTGTATTTGCGGCTGACGGTGCGTCAAGGAGGAGCGGTTCAATGCGTGCAAAGGACATCATGACCACCGGTGTCGTGTCGATATCGTCGGAGGCATCGATCCAAGAGGCGGCGCAGCTGATGCTGGACAACCACATCAGCGGCCTGCCGGTGGTGAACGATGCCGGTGAACCCGTCGGGCTGATCAGTGAAGGCGATCTGATGCATCGCAGCGAGATCGGTACCCAGCGCAAGCGCACCTGGTGGCTGCGGCTCTTCGCCAGTCCATCGGAGGAAGCGCACGACTACGTCCGCGAGCATGCGCGGAAGGTCGAGGACGTGATGTCCAAGAAGGTCATCACCATCGAGGAAGAGACCTCGCTGGCGGATATCGCCCAGGTGCTGGAGAAGGGGGGCATCAAACGCGTGCCCGTGGTCCATGATGGCAAGCTGGTGGGCATCGTCAGCCGTGCCAACCTGCTGCGGGCGCTGGCGTCGTTCCGCCCGGAAGCTGCGCCCGCGCCCAGCAGCGATGACCGCAGCCTGCGCACGGCCGTGATCAAGACGCTGGAGAGCAAAGAGTGGGCGAGCCACGGCGCCCTCAACGTCATGGTCAACGATGGCGTGGTCGAGGTCTGGGGCTGGGTCGAGTCGGACGACGAGCGGAGGGCACTGCTGCTCGCAGCGGAAGAGGTCCCGGGCGTCAAGCAGGTGGTCGACCACCTGGGCTCGGTACCGCCTTACCTGCATGGGACGTGAGACACGGCCAACGGAGCGTGGCCGCGTCCCGAAGACCGGGCGCTCGACGATGAAGACAGCCACGACCCGGCCGCGGCGTCGGGCCGGCAAGCAGGACTCGGCAATCGTCGCTCATAATTCCCAGCCCAAGCTGGTGCTGCTGGCGCTGCCATGTATCGCCGCGACGCTGGTCGGTGCGTTCGGTGTGATCACCGGGCAAAGCCCGCTGGGCGGTGGCATCGTCACCCACGCCGCGGCCGCTGCGATCGGCGCGCTGACGGCGTTCACGCTTTTGCAGATGGCCTTCGACCGCAAGCCGGTGCTGGTCATCGACGAGACCGGGATCTCCTGCCGGCGGCCCGACGTCGGCACCATTCCCTGGAGCGCCGTCGTCGGTTTGGGCACCTCGCGCGCGACCCTGCTGCGCAAGGTGCTGATGATCGCGGTCGACGAGGCCGAACTGGACGAGAAGGCCCGCAATCACATGCGCAACCGGGTCGGCCTGTTCTCGGCCTTCTCGCCCGGCGTCGCCCGGTTCGAGGGCCGGATGACGGGACGGGCGACGATCCACATCCCGATCTCCTATTTCGATGTCTCGCTGCGGGACCTGGAGCGGCAGATATTCGAGAAGGTTCGCTACCACGGCCGCTAGAGCGGCAGCGTTTCGCATGGATCGCCGATGCGATCCCATTTGATCGGATGATGATCTAGAGCGTGTCTGTCTTAGTTTGAAGCGTATCCTGCATTTCGGAAGTAGTTGGCGCATTCGTGCGGCGTGAAGGCGTCGAGGAGCTGACCGATGCGGTCGGCAACTTCATCTGTGGTGCGCGCATCGGCCTTTCTGAGCAA
>Ga0209458_1000043_pt1 | contig 80194 bp, 79 predicted proteins | sample WorMetLIZAISLAND_FD_187411 | JGI IMG/M metagenome (GOLD analysis project Ga0209458, IMG submission 187411) | Marine gutless worms symbiont microbial communities from Max Planck institute for Marine Microbiology, Germany - Inanidrilus manae... ...
CCCGAAACCACGGCAAGAACCGCTTCGACACACACCACGAACGAAATCAGTTCATCCGCAGCTTCGTCGATGCCTACAATCGAACCAGACTCAGGTGCCTTGGATACAACGCGCCAATCGAGCGTCTGAACAATCACCCGGGACACAACACGCAAGCCGGGGTCAACGGGCAGCAATTCCACGCAATCCGGGGTTGCCCTAGAACGCCATCTTGCCGGCGCCGACGATGGGGCCGTTGCGGCCCAGCTGCACGATCACCGCACAGCCGTCGGCACCGTCGCGCAGCAAATCGTCGCGGCCCAGCGCGATCTCCATGGCGTGGCCACGCCACAGGCCCAGGCTCTTGTAGTCGCGCACCACGTTGTAGTAGCTCAGCGTCCGCCCGGCATTCTCGCCGCGGGCGATCTCGATCTCGTGCCGGTCGTCGAAGCGGACCAGCCAGATCGTCGCCTCGTTGGCATAGGCGGCGCCGGTGATCTGCACCAAGACCATGTCGTCGCGGGCGGTGAAATAAACGTCGAGCACGGGGTCGTCGCGGGCCCGGTCGCGGCTGATCGCGCTCTCGATCGCCGGTCGGTCCGAGCCGACCGCATCCAACCGCCCGCCGACCACGACCTGCGGGGTGTAGACGCCGCGCCGGCCCAGGCGGCGGGCATAGTCCTTCTGCCGCTGGGTGTTGGCGCCGTTGGCCAGGGTGTCGCGCCAACCCAGGTAATCCCAGTAGTCGACGTTGAAGGTGAGTGCGATGAGCTGCTCGCGGTCGGCCAGCTGGCCGAGCAGGGCATCGGCCGGCGGGCAGGCATTGCAGCCCTGGCTGGTGAACAGCTCGACCACGGTCGCCCGCGCGCCGCCGGCCTGAGCCGGCAGGGCCATGAGCGCCAGCGCCAGTCCCAGGAGGACGCCACGCAACAGGCCGATGGCAGTTCGGAAGGTCATGGCGGCCGACCCTAGCGGCCGGCCCCATCACCGGGAAGTCACTTGTCAGTGAAACGGGTCGGTGGCGCGGGCCCGCTAGCCCGCGCCACCGACCGCAATTCAGGCCGCCTGATCCTGGCGCATCAGGTTGCGCAGGACATAGGGCAGGATGCCGCCGTGGCGGTAGTATTCGACCTCGTCCTCGGTGTCGATCCGGCAGGTCAGGGTGATCTCCCGGCTGCTGCCGTCGGGATAGTGGATGGTGCAGGCGACGTCCATCCGTGGGCTGATGCCGTCGGCGATACCGGTCAGGTCGAAGGTCTCCTCGCCGCTCAGGCCCAGGCTCTGGCGGCTGTCGCCGGCCTGGAACTGCAGCGGCAGCACCCCCATGCCGACCAGGTTGGAGCGGTGGATGCGCTCGAAGCTCTCGACGATCACCGCCTTCACCCCCAAGAGCCGGGTGCCCTTGGCGGCCCAGTCGCGCGACGAGCCGGTGCCGTACTCCTTGCCGGCGACCACCACCAGCGGCACCCCTTCGGCTTCGTAGCGCATGGCGGCATCGTAGATCGGCATCAGCTCGCCCGACGGCTGGTGCTTGGTCACGCCACCCTCGGTACCCGGCGCCATCTCGTTGCGGATGCGAATGTTGGCGAAAGTGCCGCGCATCATCACCTCGTGATTGCCGCGACGGGCGCCATAGGAGTTGAACTCGCGCGCCGGCACCTGGCGTTCGACCAGGTAGCTACCGGCGGGGCTGCTCTCGGCGATCGAGCCGGCCGGCGAGATGTGGTCGGTGGTCACCGAGTCGCCCAGCACGGCCAGCTCGCGGGCGCCGGTGATGTCGGCGAAGCCGCCGGCCTCGGCCGCCATGTCCTCGAAGTACGGCGGCTGCTTGACGTAGGTCGAGACCGCGTCCCAGTTGTAGGTCAGGCTCTCGCTGGCCTTGACCCGCTGCCATTCGGGCGGGCCCTCGAAGACGTTGGCATAGCGCTGGGTGAACATCTCCGGCGTCAGCGACTGCCGCACGGCGTCCTGCACTTCGTGCGGGGTCGGCCAGATGTCCTTCAGGTAGACCGGGGCGCCGTCGGCGTCGGTGCCGAGCGGCTCGGTGGTGATGTCGATGTTCATGCTGCCGGCCAGGGCGTAGGCCACCACCAGCGGCGGCGAGGCCAGGTAGTTGGCGCGCACATGCGGATTGACCCGGCCCTCGAAGTTGCGGTTGCCCGACAGCACCGAGCAGGCCACCAGGTCACCCTCGGCGATGGCGTCGGCGATGTTCTCGTCCAGCGGCCCGGAGTTGCCGATGCAGGTGGTGCAGCCGTAGCCGACGATATTGAAGCCGAGTGCGTCGAGCGGTTCCTGCAGGCCGACCGCGGCCAGATAGTCGGTGACCACCTGGCTGCCCGGCGCCAGCGAGCTCTTGACCCAGGGCTTGCGCGTCAGGCCCTTCGCCACCGCCTTCTTGGCCAGCAGGCCGGCCGCCATCAGCACCGACGGGTTGGAGGTGTTGGTGCACGAGGTGATCGCCGCGATCACCACATCGCCGCTGCCGATGGCGAAGTCGGTGCCGGCCACCGGCACCTTCTTGGCCAGGTCGGCTGTGGGCTCAATCTCGCCGACCGCGCCGGCAAAGGCGCTCGCCGCCTGGGTCAGGGCGACCCGGTCCTGCGGCCGCTTGGGCCCGGCCAGGCTGGGTTCGACGCTGCCAAGCTCCAGCTCCAGGGTGTCGGAGAACACCGGCTCGGCGCTGTCGGCATCGCGCCACATGCCCTGGGCCCGGGCGTAGGCCTCGACCAGGGCGACCCGTTCTGGCGTCCGCCCGGTGAACGACAGGTAGCGCACGGTCTCCGCGTCGATCGGGAAGAAGCCGCAGGTGGCGCCATATTCCGGCGCCATGTTGGCGATGGTGGCGCGGTCGGTCAGCGGCAGGTGGTCGAGGCCGGGGCCGTAGAACTCGACGAACTTGCCGACCACGCCCTTCTCACGCAGCATCTGCGTCACCGTCAGCACCAGGTCGGTGGCGGTGGTGCCTTCCTTCAGCGCCCCGGTCAGGCGGAAGCCGACCACCTCCGGGATCAGCATCGACACCGGCTGCCCCAGCATCGCCGCCTCGGCCTCAATGCCGCCGACGCCCCAGCCCAACACAGCCAGGCCGTTGACCATGGTGGTGTGGCTGTCGGTGCCGACCAGGGTATCGGGATAGGCGATCTCGCGGCCGCCGTTGGACGCCGTCCACACGACCTGGGCCAGATGCTCGACGTTGACTTGGTGGCAGATGCCAGTGCCCGGCGGCACCACCCGGAAGTTGTCGAACGCCTGCTGGCCCCAGCGCAGGAAGGCATAGCGCTCGCCGTTGCGCTGGAACTCCAGCTCGATGTTCCTGGCCATGGCGTCGTTGCTGGCGAAGTAGTCGACCATGACCGAATGGTCGATCACCAGGTCGACCGGCGACAGCGGGTTGATCTTCTCCGGATCGCCGCCCATTGCCACCATCGCCTGGCGCATCGCCGCCAGGTCGACCACGGCCGGCACGCCGGTGAAGTCCTGCATCAGCACGCGCGCGGGGCGATAGGCGATCTCGTGGCTGGAGCCGCGCTCGGCGAGCCAGGCGGCGACGGCCTTGATGTCGTCGACCGAGACGCTGCGCCCGTCTTCATGGCGCAGCAGGTTTTCCAGCAGCACTTTCAGCGAGTAGGGCAGGCGCGAGACGTCGCCCAGGCCGGCGTCTTCGGCCGCCGGAATGGAGAAATAGTCGTACTCGGCGCCGTCGAGGGTGAGCGTGCGACGGGTCTTCAGGGTATCGTTGCCAACGGAGGTCACAATGCTTCTCCTTGGATCAGACGTATGGGAGGCGCGGGCGGCGCGCGGCGCGGGGTGCCGGCGGCGCGTCCTGCCCACGTGCGGACGAAAACAATGCGCGCTTCATACTCCCTTTCGGGGCGGAAATCACCCCCGCCTGGGCGACGCTGGCGCAGGCTCGCAGCGGCGGGTAAACAAATAGCGTGAGCTGAGAAAACAAACCGGGAGGACGACCATGGACCTGAACCTGCGCGGCAAAACGGTGCTGATCACCGGCGGCTCCAAGGGCATCGGCCTGGCCTGCGCCCGCACCTTCGCCGCCGAAGGCTGCGACGTGCATCTGGCCGCCCGCACCGCCGCCGACCTCGGGCAGGCCAAGGCGGTGATCGAACAGGCGCACGACGTCCGCGTCACCGTGCATCCGATGGACCTGTCCGCGCGCGGCAGCGCCACCGCCCTGGCCGAGGCCACCGGCGAGGTCGACATCCTGGTCAACAACGCCGGCGCCATCCCCGGTGGCGATGTCGCCACCATCGACGAGGACCGCTGGCGTGAGGCCTGGGACCTGAAGGTGTTCGGCTACATCAACCTGACCCGCGAATACCTGGCGCGGATGAAAGCGCGCGGAGACGGCGTCATCGTCAACGTCATCGGCCTGGCCGGCGAGAACCCCAGCGCCGGCTACGTCGCCGGCTCGGCCGGCAACGCTTCGCTGATGGGCTTCACCCGGGCGATCGGCTCGACCTCGCTGAACGACGGCGTGCGGGTGCTGGCGGTCAACCCCGGTCCGGTCGAGACCGACCGCATCGTCACCCTGCTGAAGGCCCGGGCCCGCGACGAGCGCGGCGACGAGAGCGCCTGGCGCGACTACACCAAGGCCTGGCCCATGGGCCGCGCCGCCAGGACCGAGGAATGCGCCGACCTGGTCGTCTTCCTGGCCTCGGAGCGGGCCAGCTACATCTCCGGGGTGATCTACGCCATCGACGGCGGTCTGGGCGCCCGCGGGGCCATGTGAGCCGGCCGCACAGCGGTCACAAGACGATGATCGAGGGAGCCGCCGCCGCCCGCGGCACTTGACCGCGCGCGGGGCCGATGCCTTACTTGCGGGGCTTCGGGGGGTGACTGGCGCGTCCCGGCCGTCGGCAGACAACCATAATGGGCCGTCGATGGCAGATGCGTGACGCCTGTGGAAGCAACGGCAGGCTCGTCGTCGGGCGCGCTCAAGACAAGGTCCGGATCGACGGACCGGCGCGCGCCGGGTGGCGATGGCGGACGTGCCGAGAATGGGAGTGATGCGTCAGCAGCGGGGGGATATGTCGGCTCCAACGTCCGTCGTCGGTCAGGGTCTGCGTGCCGTGCGTATTGTCGCCGGCCACGTCAGCGAGGCTGTCAGCATGCGCCGTCGCCCGAAGGGCGGCGGCGTTGGCGTCCCTGGACACCAGCGGCGGCACAGGCGGGGTCGGCACCGGCTCTAGGGAGGGGCTTGGCCAATGGTGGCGGCAGCCAACGGGAATGACATCAAGCTGAAGGTCGACGGCGTGGCCAAGGCGTTCGGCGGCGTGCGCGCCGTTTCCGACGTCAGCACCGAGGTCCGCGGCGGCGAGATCTTCGCCATCATCGGCCCCAACGGTGCCGGCAAGACCACGCTGTTGAACATGATCAGCGGCTTCTACCACCCCGACGAAGGCAACATCCTCTTCGAGGACCGCGACATCACCACCATGAAGCCGGCCGTCCGGGCCGGGCTCGGCATCGCCCGCACCTTCCAGAACATTGCCCTGTTCCGCGGCCTAACCGTGCTGGAAAACCTCATGCTCGGCCGCCACGTGCGCATGCGCGCCGGCGTGTTCTCCTCGCTGCTCTACTGGGGCTGGGCGCAGAAAGAGGAAATGGAGCACCGCGAGAGGGCCGAGGAGATCATCGAGTTCCTCAAGCTCACCGACCTGCGCAAGCAGCCGGCGGGGGCGCTGGCCTACGGCTTGCAGAAGCGCGTCGAGCTGGGCCGCGCCCTGGCCGTCGATCCCGCGCTGCTGCTGCTGGACGAGCCGATGGCCGGGATGAACCAGGAAGAGAAGGAGGACATGGTGCGCTATGTCCTCGACGTGAACAGCGAGTGGGGCACCACCATCGTGCTGATCGAGCATGACATGGGCGTGGTGATGGATATTTCCGACCGCGTCGCCGTGCTCGATCAGGGCATGAAGATCGCCGAGGGCACGCCGGACCACGTGCGCGCCGAACCGGCGGTCATCGAAGCCTATCTGGGCACCGGACACTAGGAGTTGGCGGCCATGACAGACCCGACCACCATTCCCGGCTATCTGCTGCGCAACGAAAAAGACTCCGAGCTCGCCAGCGCCCCGGCGATGCGCGAGAAGACACTAGGCATCTGGCAGACCTTCGACTGGCAGAGCTATGCCGACGAAGTCCGCTCTTTCGCCCTCGGGCTGGCGGCGCTCGGCTTTCAGCGCGGCGACAAGCTGTCGGTGATCGGCAACAACCGGCCGCGGCTGTACTGGGCCCAGCTGGCAGCGGTCTCCCTGGGCGGCCAGTCGGTGCCGGTCTACCAGGACGCGATCGCCAGCGAGCTGTCCTACGTGCTGGCCCATTCCGAGGCCCGGGTGATCGTCGCCGAGGACCAGGAACAGGTCGACAAGATCCTGTCGATCCGCGACGAGCTGCCGGACCTCAAATGGCTGATCTTCGACGACCCGCGCGGCATGACCACCTACGAGGTCGACATCATCCGCTCGTTCGCCGACGTGCAGGAGATGGGGCGCGCGTTCGGCGCCGCCAACCAGGGCTACTTCGAAGCCGAGATCGGCAAGGGCCAGGCCGACGACATCGCCCTGATCGCCTACACCTCGGGCACCACCGGCCAGCCCAAGGGGGTGATGCTGAGCCATGCCAATTTGCTCGAGACCAGCCACATCTTCCTGGCCAACGAGGACGTCCGCCGCAGCGACGATTTCCTCTCCTACCTGCCGATGGCCTGGGTCGGCGACTCCCTTTACGGCCTTTGCGTCAGCCTGATCGTCGGCTGCGCCTGCAACTGCCCGGAGGCGCCGGAGACGGTGCAGCGCGACCTGCGCGAACTGGGCCCGACCGGCATCGTCGCGGCACCCAGGGTCTGGGAAGGCATGCTGTCGATGCTGCAGGTCAAGGCCGGTGACGCCATGCCGCTCAAGCGCTGGGTATACGAGCACTTCCGTCGCGTGGCGCAGAAGGTCGAGGACCTCAAGTTCGAGCGCAAGCCGGTGCCGGTCATGGTGAAGCTGCAGCATGCCCTCGGCGAATACATGGTCTACGGCCCGATCCGCGATCAGCTCGGCCTGCGCCGGGCCCGCTGGTGCTACACCGGCGGTGCCCCGCTGGGCCCGGATGCCTTCCGCTTCTTCCGCGGCTTCGGCATCAACCTGAAACAGGTCTACGGCTCGACCGAGCTCTCGGGCCTGGCCTCACTGCAGCCGGACGACGCGGCCAACCCGGACACCGTCGGCCCGCCCTGTACCGGCATCGATGTGCGCATCGACAAGGACCGCAGCGAAGTGCTGGTCCGCGGTAAGGGTGTGTTCCGCGGCTACTACAAGCAGGACGACAAGACCGCCGAGGCGGTCGACGCGGAGGGCTGGTTCCACACCGGCGATGCGGGCCTGATCGACGAGCGCGGCCACCTGGTGATCATCGACCGCGCCAAGGACGTCGGCAAACTGAACGACGGCACCCCGTTCGCGCCCCAGTTCATCGAGCTGAAGCTGAAGTTCAGCCCCTACATCAACGAGGTGGTGGCTTTCGGCGACGGCTTCGATTTCGTCTCGGCGATGATCGCCATCGACTATGACGCCGTCGGCAAGTGGGCCGAGCGCCGGGCCATGCCCTACACCAACTACATGGACCTGGCGCAGAAGGACGAGGTGCGCGCGCTGGTCGCCGAAGAGATCCGCCGCATCAACCTCAGCCTGCCCGAGGTCTCGCGCGTCCGCCGCTTCCTGCTGCTGACCAAGGATCTCGACGCCGACGACAACGAGATCACCCGCACCCGCAAGCTGCGCCGCAACTTCATCGCCGAGAAGTACGCCCCGGTGATCGCCGCGCTCTATGGCGGCGACCGCGAGGTCGACCTGAAGCTGGACGTCACTTTCGAGGACGGCAGCCAGAGCCAGGTGGACTCGCACATGATCATCGAAGAAGCGGCCTAGGGAGACGCGTCATGGAATGGCAGTTCTTCTTCGAGCTTATTGTCAACGGCATGTTGACCGGGCTGATGTACTCGCTGGTCGCGGTCGGCTTCGTGCTGATCTACAAGTCGACCGACGCCATCAACTTCGCCCAGGGCGAGTTCGTGATGATCGCGGCGATCGTCGTCGCCGGCTTCCTCAGCCTGTACGGCTTTCCGCTGGTCGCCAGCATCCTTGTCGCCCTGGTGTTCATGCTGGTGTTCAACTGGGGCCTGGAGCGGGTGGTCTTGCGGCCGATGATCGGCCGGCCGGTGGTGGCGATCATCATGGCGACGATCGGGCTGGCGCTGATCTTGCGTGGCTTCGGCCCGCTGGTGTTCGGCGCCGAGACCCGGCCGATCAACCTGCCGATCCCGGACGAACCGGTGATCTGGGGGCCATTGTTCATGACCCCAATCGACCTGTTGGGCGGCATCATCTCGGTGCTGTTCCTGGTCGCCTTCGGCTGGTTCTTCATGAAGAGCCGCAAGGGCGTGGCCATGCGCGCGGTGGCGGACAGCCACCAGGTTTCCATGGCCATGGGCATCAACGTCGAGCGCTACTTCGCCCTGGCCTGGATGCTCGCCGGCGTGGTCGCCCTGCTGGGCGGCGTGGTCTGGGGCAACGCCATCGGCGTCGACACCCAGCTGTTCCTGCTCGGCCTGAAGGTGTTCCCGGTGGTGATCCTGGGCGGCCTCGACTCGATCATCGGCTGCGTTGTCGGCGGCCTCATCGTCGGCGTCTGCGAGGCGCTGGCCGCGGGCTATGTCGATCCCTTCGTGGGCGGTGGCACCAAGGACTTCACGCCCTACGTGCTGATGATCCTGGCCCTGATGATCCGGCCGTACGGGATCTTCGGCAAGCCGATCATCGAGCGTATCTGAGCCGGCGGGAGTAAGGGTCATGTTCCATCGCGAGAGCGGCTACTACAAGACCAGCTATCAGGCCGATATGGCGCTCTATCCGCTGCCGATCGGCAGGTACGCGGTGGCCGGCTTCGCCGTGCTGTTCTTCATCATCTGCCCGCTGTTCCTGGGCGAGTACTACCTGTCGATCATCAACCTGATCGCCATCGCCAGCGTCGGCGCCCTCGGCCTCAACATCCTGGTCGGCTATACCGGCCAGCTCTCGATCGGCCATGCCGCCTTCATGTCGGTCGGCGCCTATACCGCCGCCAACCTGGCGACCAAGCTGGACTGGCCGTTCTGGCTGACGGTGCCGGCGGGCGGTGCCATGGCGGCGCTGATCGGCGCCATCGTCGGCATCCCCTCGCTGCGCATCAAGGGCATCTATCTGGCCATCGCCACGCTGGCGGCGCAGTTCATCATCGAATGGGTGATCAATCACTCGCCGGCGATCTCGGGCGGCGTACAGGCCTCGATCGAGATGCCGCGGCCGGAAATCTTCGGCTATGTCCTGAAGACCCAGGCCGAGCTGTACTACTTCCTGCTGCCGCTGGCGGCGATCGCCATCGTCGCCACCCTGAACCTGGTCAGGAGCCGTATCGGCCGCGCCTTCATCGCCATCCGCGACCAGGACATCGCCGCCGAGATCATCGGCATCAACGTCTTCAAGTACAAGCTGCTCGCCTTCGCCATCTCCTCGTTCTACGCCGGTGTCTGCGGGGTGATGTACTGCTACTACTTCGGCATCGCCAACTACGAGGCGTTCCAGCTCAACATCTCCATCGACTATCTGGCGATGGTCATCATCGGCGGCCTGGGCTCGGTGCTGGGCTCGATCTTCGGCGCGATCTTCATCGTCCTGCTGCCGATCGTCATCCGCCTGTTCATGGAGACCTTCGGCACGCTCTTCATCGACGACGCCGCGCTGGCGCAGATCATCGCCCAGCTGCGGCTGATTATCTTCGGCGGCCTGATCATTGTTTTCCTGGTGGTCGAGCCCGACGGGCTCAACAAGTTGTGGCAGAACATCCGCAACTACTTCCGCGTGTGGCCGTTCTCCTATTGATTCGGGCGGGCGGGCATCACACCATCTGCAGAGTGCGCAAATTCAGAACAGGGAGGTAAGCGCATGCGACAGCTCAAACTCGGTCTGCTAGCGGCGTCCGCCATGGCGGCGTCCGCGGCCATGGCCGGTTCGGCGAGTGCCGAAGACATCGTCATCGGCATGCAGTGCGACCGGACCGGTCCGACGCAGACGGTCGGCACGTTCCTGTGCCCGGCCTACCACGACTACGTCAAGCTGGTGAACAGCAAGGGCGGCATCGAGGGCAACATGGTCAAGGTCATGGAGATCGACCATGAGTACAAGGTGCCGCCGGGGGTGGAAGCCTATCAGCGCTTCAAGAAGGAAGGCGCGGTGCTGGTCGCCCTCTACGGCACGCCGCACACCCAGGCGCTGACGCCGAACCTGCACGAGGACAAGATCCCCGGCACCAGCCCCGGCTTCGGCACCGCCGCCGCGGCGAACGGCAAGAAGTATCCGTTCCTGTTCCCGATGGCGGCCAGCTACTGGTCGCAGGCGGCAGCCGCGGTGTCCTTTGCCAACGCCCAGCTGGGCGGCCTCAAGGGCAAGAAGATCGCCTACCTGTACTATGACAACCCGGCCGGGCGTGAGCCGCTGCCGGTGCTGCATGCCCTGCGCGACAAGGAGGGTTTCGAACTCAAGGAGTTCGCCGTCCCGCCGCCAGGCGTGGAGATGAAGATCCAGGTGCAGGACATCGCCCGCCGCTATCGCGCCGACTTCGTGATCGCGCATCTGTTCGGCAAGGGCCCGTCGGTCTCCATCAAGGAGATCAAGCGCATGGGCTTCCCGCTGAACAAGGTGGTCTCGCTGGTCTGGGGCGCCGGTGAAGCCGACGTCATGGGCGCCGGGGGCTGGGACAAGGCCCAGGGCTACAACGGCCTGCACTTCGCGGGTGTCGGCACCGACTATCCGGTGCTGAACGAGATCCGCGAAATGTACAAGGCCGAGGGCAAGGAACCGCCGAAGGTGATGGACTCCACGGTCTACTACAACCGTGGCATCCTGCAGGCGGCCGTGCACCTGAAGGCGATCGAGAACGCCGTGAAGGCCAAGGGCGGCAGCGCCGACATCACCGGCGATGACGTGCGCATGGGCTTCGAGGCGATCTCGGACTTCACCCTGGGCGGCCTGGTGCCGCCGCTGGAGTTCACCGAAGTCGACCATGAAGGCGGCGGCTGGGTCCGCATCTTCCGGGTCGATGGTGACGGCTTCAAGCCCGTGACCGACTGGATGCATGGCTACCGCGACGTCGTCATGGAGATGGTCGAGAAGGGCCACTAAGGCCAAGCAGTCCGGCCGGCCCGGAAACCGTTTCCGGGCCGGCCGCGTCTTTTCTGCCACACGAAGGGGTCGGCGATGCTGGTTCTGAACAATATCGAAGTCATCTACGACAACGTCATCCTGGTCCTCAGAGGCGTCTCCATCGAGGCCCCGGAAGGGGGCATTACCACCGTGCTGGGCGCCAATGGCGCCGGCAAGACCACGACGCTGAAAGCAATTTCCGGGCTGCTGCGGCCCGAGCGCGGGGACATCACCCGCGGCAGCATCGAGTATGGCGGCAACCGCATCGACCGCATGCAGGCCCATGACATCGTCAAAATGGGCATCGTCCAGGTGTTCGAGGGCCGGCGCGTGTTCGAGCACCTGTCGGCGGAGGAGAATCTCGTCGCCGGCGGCCACGTTTTGCCGTCGACGGCCAAGCTGCGCGAGAACATCGACCGCGTCTACACCTATTTCCCGCGGCTGAAGGAACGCCGCGGCGTGCAGGCCGGCTACCTGTCGGGCGGCGAGCAGCAGATGCTGGCCGTCGGCCGCGCCCTGATGTCCGAGCCCGGCATGATCCTGCTCGACGAACCGTCGCTCGGCCTGGCGCCGATGATCATCGAGGAGATCTTCGGCATCATCCGCCGGCTGCGCGAGGAACAGGGCGTCACCTTCCTGATCGTCGAGCAGAACGCCACCCTCGCGCTGGGCATTGCCGACTTCGGCTATGTCATGGAGAACGGCGCCATCGTGCTGGAGGGCCCGGCCGAACAGTTGCGCGAGAACGCCGACATCAAGGAGTTCTATCTCGGCATGTCGGGCGAAGAAAAACGCAGCTTCCGCGACGTCAAGCACTACCGCCGGCGCAAGCGCTGGCTCGGTTAAGCTTCTTAGAAGACCCGGCAGAATGGGCCGCCGCCGCAGCATCGATGAAGACGGCAGGCGGCGCGACCACTTGGAGGAAAGGCAGAGATGAGCGCGGCCGACGAGTTCTACGACGATCTGGAAACCCGCGATCCGGAACAGCGCGAGGCCGAGCAGATGACCCGGCTGTCGCAGCAGATGGCCCATGCCAAGGCGCATTCGTCGTATTTCGCCAAGGCCTTCGCCGACCTGGATGCGGCGGCGATCAACAGCCGCGAGGCACTGGCCCAGTTGCCGACGGTACGCAAGTCGGACCTGGCCAGGCTGCAGAAACAGGACCCGCCGCTGGGCGGCCTGAACACCGTGCCGTTGAAGGAGCTGTCGCACATTTTCGCCTCGCCCGGCGGCATCTATGAGCCGGCCGCACCGGGCAAGGACTACTGGCGCTACGGTCGGGCGCTCTGGGCCGCCGGCGTGCGCCCCGGGAACATCGTGCACAACACCTTCTCCTACCACCTGGTGCCGGCCGGCCTGCTGGTCGAGAGCGGCTGCCATGCGATCGGCTGTCCCGTGATTCCCGGCGGCGTCGGCAACACCGAGCAGCAGCTGCAGATCATGGCCGACCTGAAGCCGGACTTCTTCATCGGCACGCCGTCGTTCCTGCGCATCGTGCTGAACAAGGCGCGGGAACTCGACATTGACATGTCCAACCTGCGCAAGGGCCTGGTCGGTGCCGAGGCGCTGCCGCCCAGCCTGCGCAAGGAGATCGCCGAGCTCGGCGTCGACGTGCTGCAGGGCTACGGGACGGCCGACCTGGGCTCTGTCGCCTACGAATCCAAGGCGATCGACGGCATGATCATCGACGAGGGCGTGATCGTCGAGATCGTCGAGCCGCTGGGCACCAAGCCGGTGGCCGAAGGCGAGGTCGGCGAGGTCGTGGTCACCACCCTGAACCCGATCTACCCGTTGGTCCGCTTCGCCACCGGCGATCTGTCGGCGGTGCTGCCCGGCGCCAGTCCTTGCGGCCGCACAAACATGCGCATCCGCGGCTGGCTTGGCCGCGCCGACCAGTCGACCAAGGTGCGCGGCATGTTCGTGCATCCGGGTCAGGTCGGGCAGATCGCCGCCCGTCACCCCGAGATCACCAAGGCCCGTCTGGTAATCACCTCGACCGACAACCGCGACGAGATGACCCTGAAGGTGGCGGCCGAGGGCGCCGATGCGGCGATCACGGAGAAAATCGCCGAGACCATCCAGGCCGTGACCAAGCTGCGCGGCGCGGCCGAGATCGTCGACGCCGCCAGCTTGCCGGACGACGGCCTGCTGATCGAGGACGCCCGCTCCTACGAGTAGCGCTAGCGCGATTCCATCTGATCGGATGGTGCTCCAGGCCCGGTGGTCCCGTACCGGTAACGAAATAGTGTAGCCGCAGCCGGCGCTGCAACCCGCCCCGGCGCGCAGGCCGCCGACACCGACCGTTCCATTTTGGGACGGTCATCCCGTGACGTGACGACCCTTTCCCGGCATCGAACAGCTTTTCCCAAATCGGGACAAATTCGGTGTCCTGAGCACCCGTGACAATGGCAGTATTCTGCCGGAAACAAGCTGTTTTCGGGTTGGCACGCTGCTTGCGTAACTAGGGGCAGAGGCTGCTGCCGGTGACCTCCAGTGCACAGCCTTCGAAAGTATTCAGCTTTCCCTTTCCAGGCCAGTTGCTTATGCCCTCAAGCGACTGGATACACTAGGCGCCCGATGCGAGAGCATCGGGCGTTTTTTATCTGCCGGATGTGGACGCCGGCTGTCGGCCGCGTTTCGGCCCCGTCGCAGATCACCACACGACGGATGCACACCTGGTGACGCCGCATGACCGGCAGCTGTCCGTGGCGACAACTGACACGGCTAGTAGGCCCCGTCGGGGAGTCGGGTGCGAAGATACAGCTCCCGATTGCCGTCATGCCGAAGCACCGTGTCGACCCAGGCTCGGCGTTCGAAATCGATGACGACGAGTTCCCAAACACATGCCATGAGAGGTTTCGGCGCGATGTCGAATTCCGTCGGGGATTCGTCGCGCGACTCCCAGAGGGCTTCGCAACAGATGGCTTCCTGCACCCACCAATGGAGCAGCAACCAGTTTCCGCCTATTGCCTGATGAAGTATGGCGAATCCAGTGTGATGATGATCGCCGTCCCGATCTACCTCGGGCAAGTGAGCCCTGATCTTTGCGCGCGCCGCGGCGACGATCGGCGGATCGACGACATGCCCGCCGGAGCGCTCCGCGTGACGATTGATCCCGTAGACCTTGAGCGCCCAGGCGTCCTCGTGCCATAGGCCGAGAAAGGCATAGGTGCGTCTTCGATAGGGCGTGAATTCCATGGCGTGCGATTACAGCGCCTCGGCTGAGCTGCCGCGGCTGCTACCAGCTTCCATCGAGCAACTCGCCTCAGCTAGCCCGTCTTGGCCCAAGAACCGCGTCCACGTCCCGGCGAGAGAATGCGGGCGCGGACTGGTCGCAGAGCATCCGGGAGCGCCGTTTCGGCGACATCGAGAGGTCGCATGGCTCACAGTTCCTCGTGTGCATGTCGGCAGAGGACGGTTTCGACTTCAACGCAGTTGTCGTGATAGACCGCACCTTGACCCATATCGGTGTCTCGCTCCTCCACGGTGGTATTGGCGTTCGAGCATTGGCCTGTCAGCTTTGGCCAGTATCCCTTCGGACTCATGGCGACACCTGGCCGAACCATGTCACTGACGTCCACGACTGCTCTGACTTCTCCGCGGTCGTTGAAGACGCGAGCCTCATCGCCGGCCGACAATCTTCGAGCAGCAGCATCCACAGGATGGAGAACGACGCGCACAGGCCCGTTCTTCTTGAGCAGGTCCGGCTTGTTCGCAAACACGCTGTTCAGAAAGTAGTGCGAAGCCGGCGTGATCAGGGTCAGCGGAAATCGTTTCGACAGTTCTTCATCGCCGGTCTCCTGGGGCGGCGTGTAGGTCGGCAGCGGATCGAAGCCGTCGGCAGCGGCTTTCTGCGAGTAGAACTCGATCTTGCCCGACGGCGTCGCAAAGCCATGCGGATAGGCGGTGTCGGATCGCGCTTAGTTGAGCCGCACCCAGCCCGTTTCCTTCAGCTTTTCGAGCGTGATGCCCCTGACCGATGGATGCTCGGTGTCGAGCACCGCACGTGCCAGCTCGTCATCGCCGTCATACAGGCAAGGATCGTTCAATCCCAACTGTCGTGCCAGGCGCCGGAAAATCTCGGTGCTCGGCAAGCAGTCACCAAGCGGCGGCACGGCCGGCTCGTTCCACGTTAGGTAAAGGTGCCCATAGGCACTGTGCAGGTCCGCATGCTCGGGTTGCATCGTCGTGGGCAGGAGCAGGTCGGCGTAGTCAGCGGTGTCCGTCTGGAAGTGATCGATCACCACGGTGAACAGATCCTCTCGCATCAACCCCCGACGAACCCTGTTCTGATCCGGGTTGCTCGCGACCGGGTTTGCACCCAGCACCATGAGGCACATCACCGGAGGATCACCCACTTGCAGCAGCCCCTCGCCAAGGCGCGTCATCACCAGGCTGCGGGTCTTCGGCGGCCTCAGATCGTCCCGCCAAAGCCGTGAGAAGTTGCCCTGGAAATAGTCGCCGGTGGAGTAGATCGCGCCGCCGCCCAGGTGTTGCCAATCGCCGGTGACGCCTGGGATCGCCATAATCGTCCGCAGCGTCATGCCGCCACCGGCGTGCCTTTGTATGCCCATTCGCGTGAGAATACCGGTCGGTCGGGTGGTCGCGAGCCGCCTGCCGAGATCGATGATTTTCTCTTTCCGGATGCCCGTTATCGTGGCGACACGCTCGGGTGGATACTCGAGTATGCGCTCTCGGAACTGTGCCCACCCGATCGTGTTCTGCTCGATGTAGGTCAGGTCCTCCGCGCCCATCGCGACGACGACATTCAGAAGACCGAGGGCCAGTGCAGCGTCGCTGCCGGGGGCGATTGACACATGTTCGTCAGCGCTCTCCGCGGTTCGAGATCGGATGGGATCGATCACGACCACATAGGCACCCTTTCGGCGCGCCTCGGTGATGAAGCGCCAAACGTGGTTCGCGCTCGTAAGCGGATTCGTTCCCCAAAGAAGGATGAGCTTCGCGTGACTGAATGCCTCAGGGTCGAGCCCTTGACCCGAACCAAGCGTGTACGTCGTGCCGACGCCACCGGCGATGGAACAGATCGTCGGCAGGTGGACCGAAGCGCCGATGGTGTTCCAGAGCCTCTGGCCAACGCCGCCCTGTCCCTGGAGATAGCCCATGTTGCCGCCGCCGGCGTAAGGCCAAATGGCTTCTCCACCATGCTCGGCGATGATCGATTGGAGCCTGGCAGCCATCTCGTCGATGGCGTCATCCCAAGTGATCCGTTCAAACCGCCCCTCACCCTTTTTTCCGATGCGTCGCATCGGATGCAGCAGGCGGTCCGGCGCATACATGTGCTCCAGGTATTTGTTCACCTTGGCGCACAGGTTCCCTTGGGTGAACGGGTGATCGCGGTTGCCGCGCAGGTTGGTTGCCCGGCCGTTCTCAACCGTCACCTCCCAGCTGCAGGTATCGGGACAATCGAGCGGGCAGGCGCCGGAAATCTTACGCGCCAAGGGGTTCGCTGACATTGCCACTGACCTTCGGGTCGTTCTTTCAGATCGAGATCAGCAGCCATTCGGTTTGCTGAAGGACGACAGACTTTCTATCCACGATGATCCGATCCGATCGGCGTTGACAGGGCTTAACGATACTGATCGACTGGATAATTCGGCAGTCCAGCCAGGCTTGCAAACCAGAAGTTCTGTGGATGGGGGATAGAAAAACTATACACCTGTCATGCTGTACAGCTTACCCCCTCTGAACTCCTTGCGGGCCTTCGAGGCCGCAGCTCGCCACCTCAGCTTCAAGAAAGCGGCGCAGGAGCTCAACGTCACCCCCGGCGCGATCAGCCAGCAGGTCAAACGGTTGGAAGGCAGTCTCAACACCCAGTTGTTTCTGCGCATGCCAACGTCGCTACAGCTCACTCAGGCCGGCCAGGAATATCTGCCCGTCATCCGCCGCGCGTTCGAGCGGATCTCGGAGGCGACAGAGCGCCTGCAGGTCACCCGAGGGATCGAGATCGTTACCGTGAGCACCATGAGCGGATTCGCGACCAAGTGGCTGGTGCCACGTCTCAATCGGTTTCAAGAATTGCATCCGAACATCGATGTGCGGATTTCAACCTCCTGGCACTTGGTCGACTTCGGCAGGGAGGACGTAGACGTCGCCATTCGCCATGGCTTGGGCCGCTATCAGGGACTGCGCAGTTGGCGCTTGCTTGTTGAAGACATGGTGCCCGTCTGCAGTCCAAGGCTGCTGGAAGGCCCACCAGCACTGAGAACACTTGCCGACCTGCGCAATCACACTCTGTTGCACGATCAGGAGAGGCGGGACTGGAGCCTGTGGTTGCAGGCTGCCGGCGTCACCGGCATAGATGGCACACGCGGGCTCAGCTTTACCGAGGAAACCTTGATGCTCGAGGCGGCAATCGAGGGTCAAGGGATCGCGCTTGGACGGTCTGCGCTGATCGAACGTGACCTGGCGGCAGGACGGTTGGTAAAGCCATTCGACGTCCCGATCCCAAATGACTTTGCCTATTACCTCGTGTGTCCTGATGGCAGGGCGGATGTACCTAAGATCGTTGCGTTTCGCGAATGGCTTCTGCAGGAAACGGGCGGCGAGAACATCTCCGACCCATCCTCGCCTGCTTCGCCCGGCCCGCTTCGATCTCCCGGAGATCGCTGAGACCGTCGGCTGGCCGAAGGATGGGTCATAGCCAATCCTGAACGCCGCTGTAGAACCGAGCGGGCCGGCCTACTGACCGTCGAGCTGCGCCTGCAGGCGGGCGATGCCGGCGTCCAGGCTGCGGCGCTGCTCGCTGTCGGCCGGCAGATAGGCGCGCAGCCGCTGCCATTTGTCGATCGCCTCGGCGAACCGCCCGGCCTGCACATCGGCCAGGCCCAGATACCACAGCGCCCGCGGGTGGTCGGGGGCAAGTACCGCCAGCCGTTCCAGCACTGCGATCGCATCCGGCGGCGGTGCGGCGCCAGGCTCGGCCTGCCGCAACAGCACCATGGCCTGCTGCTCCAGCGGCGCCGCCTCGGTCGGCCGCAGTGCCGCGGCACGGCCATAGGCGTCGGCGGCGCGCGGCTGGTCGCCCAATACGCCATAGGCCCGGCCCAGCCGCATCCAGCCGTCATAGTCGTCCGGCTGCTCCTCGAGCCGCTCGGCCAGTCGCGCCACCATCGAGCGGATGAAGCTCGCCCGGTCGTCGTCGGACATCTCGGCCGCCGCGGCGACGTCGGCCGCGCTCGGCCCCGGCGCCGGGGCCGCGGCCTGCGCCGGCGGTGCGGCCGGTGTGTCCGCCGGCAGGTCAGCAGCCAGGTCCAGGCCCAGCTCCGTCGCCAGGGCCTGAAGCTGCCGCACCACTTCGTTGCGCCCTGGCGAGCCCGCCGGCAGCTCGCGGGCCACCGCCAGCCAGCGCTCGTAGGCCGCCTGCGGCCGGCCCGCCTGCACGTCGGCCAGGCCCAGGTAGAACCGCGCGCCCGGATGCCCGGCATCCAGCGCATGGGCATTCTGGAACGCGACCAGGGCCTGCGGGGTGATCACGCCCCGGGCCGACGCCATCAGCGCCTCGCCGTGCGCCACCTGCAGCGAGGCGTCGCGGTCGTTCAGGGCGACCGCCCGGCCATAGGCGTCGGCCGCGGCCTCGGGCTGGCCCAGCTCCCATTGCGTGCGGCCCAGCAGAACCCAGTCCTGGACGTTCTCGGGATCCGCCGCCAGCCGGGCGTTAAGCCGTTCGACCATGCGCGCGAGCGAGGGCGCCTGGCTCTCGGCCGGGCGGCTCTGCGCTGCTGCCGATGGTGGTGTAGGCCGGGCTGCCACCGGCTGGCCCGGGACGGTCGGTCGGCCCAGCGAGAGGTACAGCAGCAGCGCTGCTGCCGGCACCAGCAGGGCGACGACGACGGCGGTGACCGCCGACGGCAGCGGCCGCGCGGCCGCCGTCGCCGGATCTCCACCACTCTCGTCGCCGGCGGCGCGCAGGATGCGCCGTTGGATCTCGCGCCGCGCCTCCGCCGCCTCGCTGGCGGCGATCTCGCCGCTCTCGGCCTCGCTGTCGAGCTCCGCCAGTTGTTCGCGATAGACCGCCAGGTCATGCTGCACGCGGCTCGGCAGCCGCTGCGGCGGCCGCAGCAACGGCCACAACAGCGGCAACAGTGCCGCCAGCAGCAGCACCACGGCAGCGATCCAGAAGCTCACTTGTCCTCCCGCGGGTCCAGCAGGGTTTGCAGCCGTTCCTGCTCGGCGGCGCTGAGCGGCGCACTGGCGGCCACGGCCGCCGGTCGCCGCCGGTACCACTGCCGCACCAGCACCAGGCCCAAGGCGAGCAGCAGCGCGGGCGCCAGCCACAACACCAGCGTGCTGGCGTTCAACGGCGGCTTCAGCAGGACCCAGTCGCCGAAGCGATCGACGACGAAGGCGATCGCCTCATCGTCGCTGTCGCCGGCGGCGATGCGCTCGCGCACCACCACCCGGATGTCGCGGGCGCGGTCGGCGTTGGAATCCTCGATCGACTGGTTCTGGCACACCAGGCAGCGCAGCTGCTTGTGGATCGCCCGCGCCCGCTCCTCCAGCGCGGCATCGGCCAGCGGCTCGTCGACCGCGACAGCGGCCACCGGCAGCGGCGCCAGCAGCAGCGCCAGCGTAAGCAGCAGCGGCTTCAGCATTGCGGCGCCTGCCCGGCCCGCAGCGCCGCGATGGCCGGCTTCAGGGTCCGTTCCCAGTCGCGCCGGGTGACCGGCCCGATATGCTTGCAGGCGATGGTGCCGTCGGCGGCAATGACGAAGGTCTCCGGCACGCCATAGACACCCCAGTCGATCCCGGTGCGGCCGTCACGGTCGACGCCGACGCGCTCGTAGGGATCGCCCAGGCGGGCGAGCCAGTTCAGCGCCGCGTCCGGGTCGTCCTTGTAGTTGAGACCATGCATCGGCACCGCCCCGCTCGCCTGCAGTTCCATGAACAGGGGATGCTCGACCCGGCAGGACACGCACCAGGAGGCAAACACGTTGACCAGGCTGACCTCGCCCTCGAGATCGGCCGAGGCCAAGCCGGGTGCGCGTCCGGGCAGTGGCGGCAGGTCGAACGCCGGCACCGGTTTGTCGATCAGCGCCGAGGGAATTTCGCGCGGCTTCAGGCCGAGACCGACGAACAGGAAGGCGCCGACGACGGCGGTGATCAGCAACGGCAACAGGGCCAGGCCGAAACGCCGTCGCGGCGCTTTCTCGCCGCTATCGTGCAGTTGTGCCATGGCCGGCCGTCAGCTCGCCGGCGCCGGCGCCACGCCGCCGCCCCGGCGCTGGCGGGCCGGCGCACCGACCCGCAGCCGCCGGTCGCTCAGCGAGACCAGGCCGCCGACCACCATCAGCACCGTACCGAGCCAGATCCAGTGAATCAGCGGCTTGTAGTAGAACCGCGTGGCCCAGCCACCGTCGCCGGAGGGATCGCCGATCACCGCATAGAGGTCGCCTGCGGCCCGCGGACGGATCGCCGCCTCGGTGGTCTGCATCGGCGGATCGGAGAAGCTGCGACTCCCGGGCGTCAGCACCGCCACCTGCCGATCGCCGCGGCGAACGACGAAGCGGCCTTCGACGGCGCTGTAGTTGGGACCGCGCAGCGTTCGCGTACCGGTGAAGGTGATGTTGTAGCCGGCCAGCGTGGCCTGCTCGCCGGGACGCATGACCTGCAGGCTTTCGGTCTCCCAGGACATCGAGCCGACGATGCCGAGGACCAGCACGCCCATGCCGCCGTGCGCCAGGGTCATGCCCCAAGCCGATCGCGGCAGGCCGATCAGCCGGCGCAGGCTCTCCGCCGGCCGGCGGCGGCCCAGGCCGCTGCGCTCGGCCAGTTCGACCAGGGCGCCGAACACCAGCCAGGTGCCCAGGGCCATGCCGGGGATCGCCAGCCACGGCCCGTCGTAGGCCAGGACCAGCGTCAGCAGCGCCACCAGGGCACTCGCCGCGGCGGCGAACTTCAGGTGCTGCAGCGCCCCCAGCAGGTCGCCCCGTTTCCACGGCAGCAGCGGCCCCACCGCCATGGCCAGCAGCAGCGGCACCATCAGCGGCCCGAAGGTGGCATTGAAATAGGGCGGTCCGACGGAGATCTTCTGCCCGCTCACGGCATCGAGGAACAGCGGATAGAGAGTGCCGAGCAGCACCGTGGCACAGGCCGTCGACAGCAGCAGGTTGTTCAGCACCAGGGCGCCTTCGCGGCTGACCGGGGCGAACAGGCCGCCACCGCGCAGCTGTGGCGCCCGTAGGGCGTAAAGGCCCAGCGAGGCCGCCATCACCAGCCCCAGGAAGGCGAGGATGAACACGCCCCGCTCGGGATCGGTGGCGAAGGCATGCACCGAGGTCAGCACCCCGGAGCGCACCAGGAAGGTACCCAGCAGGCTCAGCGAGAAGGTCAGGATCGCCAGCAGCACGGTCCAGCTCTTCAGCGCATCGCGCTTCTCCACCACGATCGCCGAGTGCAGTAGTGCGGTGCCGGCCAGCCAGGGCATGAACGAGGCGTTCTCGACCGGATCCCAGAACCACCAGCCACCCCAGCCCAGCTCGTAGTAGGCCCACCAGCTGCCGAGTGCGATGCCGATGGTGAGGAAGCTCCAGGCGGCCAGCGTCCACGGCCGCACCCAGCGCGCCCAGGCCGGCTCGATACGGCCTTCCAACAGCGCCGCCACGGCGAAGGAAAAGGCCATGGAGAAGCCGACATAGCCCAGGTAGAGGAACGGGGGGTGGAAGGCCAGGCCAGGATCCTGCAGCAGCGGGTTCAGGCCCTCGCCCTGCGGATGCGCCGGCAACAGGCGCTCGAACGGGTTCGACGTGAACAGCGTGAAGGCGAGGAAGCCGACACCGATCAACGCCTGCACCGCCAGTACCCGGGCCCGGAAAGCGGCCGGCAGGTTGCCGCCGAACAGCGCCACGGCCAACCCGAACAAGGCCAGGATCAGCACCCACAGCAGCAGCGAGCCTTCGTGGTTCCCCCACACGCCGGAGATCTTGTACAGCATCGGCTTGTCGGTGTGCGAGTTCTGCCAGACGTTCAGCACGGTGAAGTCCGACACCACGTAGGCATGGGTCAAGGCGGCGAACGACACCGCAATCAGCAGGAACTGAACGGTCACCGCCGGCCGGGCCACGGCGATCCAGGCCGCCTGTCCGCGCTGGGCGCCGATCAGTGGCAGCGTGCCCTGCAGCAACGCCACCACCAGCGCCAGCACCAGGGCGAAATGACCGAGTTCGGCATACATCGCGTCGGCCCTTTCTCACTCAGACGAGGCGCATGATAGCAGCGGCGCTCGACATCATGGATCTAGCTCGATGTGCCATGTCGTCACGGGCCGGCCGCGTTGTCGAGCAGGAACGGCGCCCCGTCCTGGTTGCAGACCTCGCGCAGCGACCGCACCAGGATCTCCGGCAGCGGCACGCCGGACTGCCGGCGCTCGGCCTCGGCCGCACGCTCAGGGTCGCCGGCGACCAGCACCGGCAGGTCGTCCTCGGCCGGGGTGAGCGCCCGCAGATGATCGATCATGGCATCGAGTTCGGCGGCGAATTCGCCCGGCTCGCGGAAGGCGTCGGGCTGAAGGGCCATGAAGAAATGCCCGGTCTCGTGCTCCGCCCGGTCGGCCAGGGCGCCGATGAAGGGCGTCCCCGGCAGCATCGAGCAGAGGATCTCCACCATTGCCGCGAGGCCATAGCCCTTGTGGCTGCTCAGCCGCGGCAGGCCGCCCAACGGCGTCACCCCGTATTCCTCTTTCATCCGGCCATGGCCATCGAACGCCGCGGTCGGATCGTTGACGTCGCGGCCCTGATCGTCGACCACCCAGCCGTCCGGCATCTGCCGGTGGTTGTACACCGCCAGCTTGACCTTGCCGATCGCCACGGTGCTGGTCGCCATGTCCAGCACGAACGGCTCGTTGTTGCCGGCCGGCGCGGCGAAGGCGATCGGGTTGGTGCCGAACACGGGCTCGCGCGCCCGGGTCGGCACGATGGCGCGGCTGCCGGCATTGGTCATCGCCATGCCGATCAGGCCGGCCTGGGCGGCCCGCAAGGCATAGGCGCCGGCGGCGCCGAAATGATTGGAGTTGCGCACCGTCACCGCCGCCAGCCCGCTGGCCTGCGCCTTCTCCACCGCCAGCGCCATCGCCTGCACCGAGGGGGCGTGGCCCAGACCGCCGCCGCCGTCGAGCAGCGCCGTGACGGCGCTCTCACGTACCACGGCGATTTCGGGGCGCGTGGCGATCTTGCCGGCCCGGCGCATCTGCGCGTACAGCGGCAACATGGCGATGCCATGCGAGTCGATGCCGCGCAGGTCGGTCTCGACCATCACCTCGGCCGTCGGCGCCACCGTCTCGGCCGTCATGCCCCAGGCGGTCAGGATCACCTCGATCTGCCGGCGTAGGGTCTCCGCGGGGACATGCAGGAGGGCGTCGCCCACGCGCCGTCCCTCAGGTCACCGGCGTCAGCACGGACCTGCCGGCAAAGTGCGCCAGCAGGTTGTCGATCGTCAGGTTGCCCATCGCGGTCCGGGTGTCCACGGTGCCGCTGGCGTGATGTGGTTGCAGGACCACGTTGTCCATCGCGAACAGCGCCTCCGGCACCTGTGGCTCGGCCTCGAACACGTCCAGGGCGGCGCCGGCAATGCCGCCGGTCTCAAGGGCGGCAACCAGCGCTGCCTCGTCGACCACCGAGCCGCGCGCAATGTTCACCAGCACCCCGTCCGGTCCCAGAGCCGCCAGCATTTCCGCATCGACCAGGTGACGGGTCGCCTCGCCGCCCGGGCAGGTCAGGGCCAGCACGTCGGCGGCCTCGGCCAGGGCGCGCGGTTCGGCATGGTAGGCATAGTCGACGTCGGTCCGCGGGTTGCGGTTGTGATAGGCGATGCGCATGCCGAAGGCTTCGGCCCGCAGCGCCAGCGCCCGGCCGATCCGGCCCAGGCCGACGATGCCCAGCGTCTTGCCGCGCGGCGCCGTGCCGAAGGCCAGGTCGCCCTCGCGCGGCCAGCGGCCGGCGCGGACATAACGGTCGCCCTCGACGATGCGCCGCAGCACCGCCAGGACTAGGCCCATGCCGAGGTCGGCGACGCAGTCCGTCAGCACGTCGGGGGTGTTGGTTACGGTGATGCCGCGCTCGCGGCAGCGCGCCAGGTCGACGCCGTCGTAACCGACGCTGAAACAGGAGACGATCTCCAGGTTCGGCAGCAGGTCGAGCAGTGCCGCATCGACGCCGACGTTGCCGGGCGTCGCCAGGCCGCGAAACCGGCCCGGATCGTCGGTCAACGCCGACGGCCGGTCGGCCAGCCCGGCCAGATCGACGACGTCGAACTCGTGATGCAGGCGTTCCGCCGTCCATGGCGGCATCGGGTCCAGCCGCACGATCGCCACCTTCTGCTCAGTCATCGCCGGCTCCCTGCCACTGACCTGTCTTTTTCAGTGCGTCGGCGACCTCCTTCGGCATGTAGTTCTCGTCGTGCTTGGCCAGCACCTGGCTGGCCACGAAAGTGCCACTGGCATCCAGGCTGCCTTCCGCCACCACCCCCTGACCTTCACGGAACAGGTCCGGCAGCAGGCCGGAATAGCGTACCGGCACCGTGCGCACGGTGTCGGTGACACGGAAGCTGACCGAGACCCGGTCGCTGCTGCGCTCCACCGAACCTTCCTCGACCAGGCCGCCGAGCCGGAAGCGCTGGCCGGCCGGGACCGTCTTCTCTGCCAGGTCGCTGGGCGAGTAGAAGAAGGCGACACTGTCGTCCAGCGCCGTCAGCACCAGCGCCGTCGCCCCACCGAACGCCAGTAGCAACGCCACCAACAGATACATCCGCCTGCGTTTGCGGGTCATGTCGTCTCCTGATTGCCGCCTGCCGCGCGCTCGCGCCGCAACGTCACCAGCGTGGCTTCCGAGCGGCGCCAGTCGCGCATGCTGAACAGCCACAGCAGCACCAGCACCAGGGCCGCGATCAGGAACGACGGCCAGATGAAGCTGGCATAGCCGCCCATGGCGAGGAACTGTTCCAGCCTCGACATGTCGCCGCGACCTATTGCCGGCCTGCCGCCAGGCGCAGGTTGCGCAGCCGGCGGGCGTTGAACTCGGTGCGGATGCGGGTCAGCAGCACGACAACGAAGTAGCACTGGAACGCCAGCGCCATCACCAGCAGCGGCCACAGCATGCTGGGATGGATCGCCGGGCCGTCCAGGCGCATCACGCTGGCCGGCTGGTGCAGGGTGTTCCACCAGTCGACCGAGAACTTGATGATCGGCACGTTGACGAAGCCGGCCAGGGCCAGGATCGCGGCCGCACGCGCGGCTTTCTGCGGATCCTCGATCGCCTGCCACAGGGCCATGTAGCCGAGATAGAGAAAGAACAGGATCAGCACCGAGGTCAGCCGGGCGTCCCACACCCACCAGGTGTCCCACATCGGCTTGCCCCAGAGCGACCCGGTCATGAGCGCGATGAAGGTGAAGCAGGCGCCGATCGGCGCCGTCGCCTTGGCCGCCAGATCGGCCAGCGGGTGCCGCCAGATCAACGCCACGGCGCTGGCCACGGCCATGAAGGTATAGCAGAACAGCGCCATCCAGGCCGACGGCACGTGCACGAACATGATGCGCACGGTCTCGCCCTGCTGATAGTCGGCAGGCGCCGTGACCAGCGAGAGATACAGCCCCACCACCAGCAACAGCACCGTCGCCACCTTGAACCAGGGCAGCACGACGCCGGCCAGACGGTTGAACCGTGCCGGATTGGCAAGGGCCTGTATCGCCATGTCGGTGATGTATCGCTCTCTGCAGGGCGACGCAAGCCGGCGCGAGGTCGCAGTTTCGTGAGGGCAGCACCGTGCCGGCGGGCCGGCCGCCGCCGCTATTCCAGGGCCAGCCGCAGGGCCGCCCCGGCGGCCCAGGGGCACAACGGCAGCGCCGCCACCAGCAGGGCGCCGAGCAACAGCAGGTGCGGCTTGGCCGCCAGCCCCATGCTGGCGGCGTCGACCGCGGCGACGCCGAACACCAGGGCCGGGATGTACAGCGGCAGCACCAGCAGCGATAGCAGCACGCCGCCGCGGCGCACGCCGACGGTCAGCGCCGCGCCGATGGCGCCGATCAGGCTCAGTACCGGCGTGCCCAGCGCCATCGCCAGCAGCAGGGCGGCGAAGCCGCCGGCTTCCAGGTTCAACAGCACCGCCAGCACCGGCGAGGCCAGCAGCAACGGCACCCCGGTGGTCAGCCAATGCGCCAGGATCTTGGCCGCCGCCACCAGGGTCAGCGGCAGGCCGGACAGCGCCAGCTGCTCCAGGCTGCCGTCCTCGAAGTCGGCCTGGAACATCCGGTCGAGCGACAGCAGCGCCGACAGCAACGCCGCGACCCACAGCACCCCGGCGGCGATGCGTGCCAGCACCCCGGGTTCCGGGCCGACGCCGAGCGGGAACAGGCTGACCGTGAGCAGAAAGAACACCACCACCAGCAGGGTGGCGCCACCCTGCCGCACCGCCAGGCGCAGGTCGCGCCGCACGATGCCGGCAAAGGTGCTCAACCCGGCCCCAGCCGCAGCTCGCGCACCGCCTCGAAGCCGAGGTCGATGTGCGTCGCCGCCATGACCATGCCGCCACCCGCGCGATGGCGCGCGATCACCACCTGCAGGCAGGCCACGCCGGCGTCGTCGAGCGACACCGTCGGCTCATCGAGCAGCCACAGCCGTGCCCGGCTGGTCGCCAGGCGGGCCAGGGCGGTGCGGCGGCGCTGACCCGCCGACAGGTACTGCGCCGGGGTATCGGCCAGACCGCCGATGTCGAAGGCCGCCAGCGCCGCCCCCAGACCGGCCGGATCGCCGTCGAGGATGCGGGTCCAGTCAGCCAGGTTCTCGGCCACCGTCAGCGCGCTCTTCACCGCGTCCTGGTGGCCGACGAAGCACAACCGCCGGCGATGGCCATCGGGATCGTCGGCGATGTCCACGCCGTCCCACAGCAGGCGGCCGGCTGCGGGCTGCAGCAGGCCGCTGGCCAAGCGCAGGAGACTGGTCTTGCCGGCGCCGTTCGGTCCGCGCAACACCAGGGCCTCGCCGGGGGCAATGAAGAAATCAAGCGCGTCGAACACCGTGCGCTCGCCGCGCACGCAGCTCAGGCCCTGCCCGGCAAAGCTCATCTCAAGCTGTCGCCATCCCGGTCGTCCGGTGGGGCGATGCCGTCGAGATAGTCGCGCACCGCGGCACCCAGCACCGGTACGGATTTGTACTGCTGCAGCGCCTCGGGCATCGTGTCGATGGCCTGGCGCAACCGGCGCGCCGCCTCGGGCCGGTCCGCCAGCACCCTGAGCGGCCAGCGGTGGATGCGAATGGTGAAGACGATCGCCCCACTCTCGGGCAGCCGCCGCAGGGTCTGCCGCTCGACCCGCAGCCAGATCGCCTCGCCGGCGTTGCCGCCGTCGAGCGCCGGATTTGCGGTCTTGCGGCCATGGCCGCCCGGCTGGAACAGCGCCGGGTCGTCCATCAGCGACCAGTTCAGCCGCCAGACCGGGCGCGCCACCTTGAGGTGGTCGAAGAAACGGCCGACCGGCCGGGCCAGCCGCTCGCGGAAGCCCGGCACCGGATCGTGTATCCGATCCAAAGCCTGGCCCAGCTTGGAGCCCAGGTCCCAGCGCGTCGGAAAGCACACCGCGCCGGCACTGAGCCGCCAGGACCCGGCCGCCGGTTCCATCAGGCACAAATCCTCCTGGACCAGCCGCGCCGCCCGTTCCAGCGGGGCCATCTCCGGCCCGCTGAGCGCCACTTCCTCGCCCAGCGCGGCGATGCGCAACGCGTTGCCGACCCGCTCGTACCGGTCGCCGTGGTGGCGCAGCAGATGTTCCACCAGCAGGTCCAGCAGTTCCTGCTGCGCCGGGCGCGAGTCCGGCAGCTCGACGAACACCTGGTCGTGCCGCTCGCGAAACAGGCGCTGCTTCTCGCGCAGGTCGTCGCCGAGGGCGTCGTCGATCTCCAGCCATTCTGCGGTCTGCAGGGCCATCAGCCCCATGGTCATGCGGTAGGGCGTCTCGAATGGGGTGTAGATCTGCGCCGCGGCGCTCACGCTGCGGCCTCGCTGTCGTCGCGGTAGCGATTCATCGTCGGCAACTGGCTCAACGAGAACACCAGCGTCAGCGGCATGATCCCGAACACCTTGAACGCCACCCAGGTATCGGTCGAGAAGTTGCGCCAGACCACTTCGTTCAGCACCGCCAGCAACACGAAGAACAGTGCCCAGCGCAGGGTCAGCACGCGCCAGCCGGCGTCGCGCATGGGGAACACCTCGCCCAGCAGGCTCTTCAGGAACGACTTGCCGAACGCCAGCCCGCCGAGCAGGATCCCGGCGAACAGCAGGTTGACGATGGTCGGCTTGAGCTTGATGAACAGCTCGTCCTGCAACATCAGCGTCAGGCCGCCGAACACCAGCACGAAGATGCCGGTGACCAGCGGCAGCACCGGCACCCGCCGCTGCAGCAGCCAGGTGACCCCGACCGAGGCGGTGATCGCCAGCATGAAGGCGCCGGTGGCCTCGAACAGTCCGGCGCGCGCGTTGATGATGAAGAACAGCACCAGCGGGCCGATCTCGAGCACCAGCTTGAGCAAGGGGTTGATATGTCGTTGCGCCGCGTCCGCCATCGCCCGGACCATATAGCGGGCGTTCACGGCCACCAACCGCAAACTGCCGCAAGTCCGTGCCGTCACCGGCGGCACCGACGTGCTATGAAGCGGGATCGGCCGGCCGGACGTGCGGAGGCGAGGGCATGAGCGAACAGGCGAAGCGCAACGCCGCGGCGGCGGTGATCCCGCTGTTGCACAATGGCATGCGCCTGGGCATCGGCACCGGGTCCACCGCCGTCCACTTCGTCGAGCTGCTGGGCGAGCAGGTCGGCCAGGGGCTGAAAGTGGTCGGCGTACCGACCTCGGAGAGCACGGCCGCCTTGTGCCGCGAGTTCGCCATCCCGCTCACCGACCTGGACGAGACCCCGCGCCTGAACCTGGCCGTGGACGGCGCCGACGAGGTCGACCCGGCGCTGAACCTGATCAAGGGCGGCGGTGGTGCGCTGCTGCGCGAGAAGATCGTCGCCTCGGCAGCCGCCCGTTTCGTCGTCATCGCCGACAGCCGCAAGCGGGTCGACACCCTGGGTGCCTTCCCCCTGCCGGTGGAGATCGTCGCCATGGCCCGCCGCCCGGTCAGCGAGGCGATCGCCGCCATGGGCGCTGACGTGCAGCTGCGCCAAGACGGCGCCGGCGCGCCGTTCCTCACCGACGAAGGCCATTGGATCCTCGACTGCGCCTTCGGCCCGACGATCGCCGACCCGCCGGGCCTGGCCACCCGCCTGTCAGCCCTGCCCGGGGTGGTCGAGCACGGCCTGTTCTGCGCCATGGCCGACGTCGCCTTCATCGCCGACGACGGCAGCGTGACGGAGCTGCGCACCGAAGGCTAAGACCGGTAGGGGCGGGTCTCAGACCCGCCCGCCGCGGGTCACTGTCCGGTTCGTCGAACCGGCCGCGCCGGTCAGGCCTGCCGGAAGGCCCATTTGACGACCGCGGCGTCGCGCGCGGGCGCGCGCACGACGATCTGCTCGCTGCGCCGCATAACACCACGTTGGCCGAGATAGACGCTGTCCTCGAGGGATACGGTGCCGCCGCCGACGCGGAAGCGCCAGCCACCGACATCGCCAAGCTTCAGCAGCACGGCCGAACCGCCTTGTACAGGCGAGGCCTGGACGTCGGGGTGCAGGTGGAAGCGGATCACCAGGTCCGGCGGCACATCGCCTCCAGCGGTGCCGTTGCCCCGCCCGCCCGCCTTGCCGTGCAGGCTGTCCTCGCCGCGCAGGTCGCGGCCCGAGCTGTCGAGATAGAGCCGGCGATGCACGGTGTAGCCGGTCTTGTGCCGGAAACCGTCGTGCGCGAAATCGAGCCAGGTGGCGCCGCTTTCGTCCTCGTGCCGGCGGCAGCGCAGCTTCTCAGGCCGCCGGCGAAAGCTGCCATCGAGCTGCCGCTCGGCGCTGTCCTCGTCGCCAATGGCAGCCGCGGCATGGGCCGCGGTACGCCACATCGCCTGCTGCCATTCCTCGCTGCGGCCGGCGCCGCTGCCACAGTTGGTGACGAGCCGGTGCCGGCCGACGGAAAACTCGAAGCTGCCGGTGCTCGCATGCGCGTGTCGGCCGACGGCGCCGAGGGGCGGCGCGCCGGCATCGAACAGCACCATGGACCCGCCCGCGTCCAGCCGCTGGAAGTCGTTGTCACCACCGGTCAGCAACGCCTTGCCGCCTTTGTTCCCAAGACGCGCCAGGGTTTCCTGCACTGCCGCCGGGGTTTCCTCGTAGCCGCCATTGAACAGCGCCATGCCGCCATCGCCATGCCGGAAGGCCCGCAGGGTCGCCGCCATCCGTTCCATCATGCCGGGCAGCCAGGCCGGCGGCGCCTCGCCGGCCAGGGCGAGCGCGTCGCCCAGGGCGATGAGATGGCGCAGCACCTGCAATTGGTCCGACGGCGAGCGGGTCACATAGCCACCATCGGCATGGACCTGGCGCGCCAGCAGCAGTTCCAGGTCCGCCAGCAGGCGGGCCAGGCGACCGCTCTCGTTGGGCAGGGCGAGCGCGCCGTAGACCGCGCCCAGCGTCGCCGCCAACACCGGCAGGCCGGCATCGGCCGTCTCCCGCACCCGCACAGCAAGTGCCGCCACTGGATAGCGGTCGATTCCAGGAACGCCTGGGTGAAAGCCGGATCGGCACCTGCAAGCAGGAAGCCGGCCTGGCCCAGCCAGTTGACCTGCCGCCGCCCCAGCACCTCGGGCGCCCAGGTCAGCGCCTCGTAGTCTCCGCACAGCTCGATCCAGGACCGGACCAGCCGGCGCGCGTGGGCCTGCGCGGTATCGCCGCCACTGGCCTGGAAGTCGCGCAGCCAGTCGAAGCCGTGGATCGCCTGCATCCAGGCCGGATCGTCCGGGCGCAGGCGCCAGGGCGGCTGGTTGGGCGCGCGGGCCTCACGGCCGGCAAATCGGAAGCGTCCCTGGAACATGGCATCGGCCACCGCCGGATCGCCCGGCCAGGGGTCGTTCGGCTCGCAGATCAGCCCGGCTGGCACGGCGCCGCGCAGGGTGGCGCGGTACAGGGCCGTCTGGTAGCCCGCGCTGCGCAACCGGCGCCAGCCGTCAGACAGGTTCATGGGGCCGAACGCAAGGCGGCGATGTTGCCGGCATAGGCACCGGCACCGCCCTTGAACACGGCGGTACCCGCGACCAGCACATCGGCGCCGGCGGCGACCGCCAGCGCGGCCGTCTCCGGGTTGATGCCGCCGTCGACCTCCAGATCGATGGCGCGGCCGCTGGCGTCGATCCGGCGGCGCAGCGCCGCGATCTTGTCGACCTGGCCGGGGATGAAACTCTGTCCACCGAAGCCCGGATTGACGGTCATCACCAGGACCAGGTCGACCAGCTCCAGCACATGGTCCACGGCCTCCGCCGGCGTCCCGGGGTTGAGCGAGACCCCGGCTTTGCGGCCGGTCTCCTTGATCCGCTGCAGAGTCCGGTGCAGGTGCGCTCCAGCCTCAGCATGGGCAGTGATGATGTCGGCGCCGGCATCCGCGAAGGCATCGATATAGGGGTCGACCGGGGCGATCATCAGGTGCACGTCGAACGGCCGCTCGCTGCTCCCCCGCAACGCCTTCACCACATCCGGGCCGATGGTGATGTTGGGAACGAAGTGGCCGTCCATGACGTCGATATGGATGTAGTCGGCGCCGGCCGCGGTAACTGCTTCGACCTCCTCGCCCAGCCGGGCGAAGTCGGCGGCCAGGATCGACGGCGCAATACGGGTGGGCTGCTGCATGGTCGGCTAGGTAGCAGGTCGCCAAAGCGCCCGCAAGCAAACCCCGCCGGCGGCGTCGGCGCAGGCGTCAATCGCCCTGACGCTCGAGCCGGCAGGCGTAGAACCCGTCCAAACCGCCGAGTTGATGCGGCAGGGTACGCAGATCGCCGGCCGCGTCGATCAGCTCGACCAGGCCATTCAGCTCGGCGGCCTGCAGCGGCCGCCGGCGCACCGGCGCGCCGCTCTGCAGCAGACGGGCGATTCGCGCCGGGCCTTCCTCAAGCTGCAGCGAGCAGACGCAGTAAACCAGCGTGCCGCCGGGCCGCAGCATGTCCGTCGCCGCCGCCAGCAGGCGATCCTGCAGCGGCGTCACCGCGGCCACGTCGGCCGCCGTTTTCAGATGCCAGATGTCGGGATGGCGGCGGATCGTGCCGGTGCTGGTGCAGGGTGCATCCAGCAGCACCGCGTCGGCCGGCTCTGCCGGCCTCCAGTCCGTGGCGTCGGCCGCCACCGTGTCCGCCGACAGGCCGATCCGCTGCAGGTTGTCGGTGAGCCGCCGCAAACGCGCCGCCGAGAGATCGACGGCGGTCACCGCGGCACCGGCCGCAGCCATCTGCGCCGTCTTGCCGCCCGGCGCCGCGCACAGGTCGATTACCCGCTGCCCAGCGGATGCCGGCAGCAGCCGTGCCGGCAGCGCCGCCGCCGCGTCCTGCACCCACCAGGCGCCTTCGGCATAGCCCGGCAGCTCGCTGACCGCACCGCCGTCGCGCCGGCGCAAACTGCCCGTCGGCAGCAGTTCGGCCTGCAGCCGCTCGGCCCAGGCGGCGGGATCGCGGCGCACCGTCAGGTCGAGCGGCGGTTCCGCCAGCAGCGCGGCGACGATGGCGCGGGTGTCGGTTTCGCCATAGGCCGCCGCCCAGGACTGCCAAAGCCAGGCGGGACAGTTCAGCCGCTCGTCGTCCTGCACAGCCAGCGGCGCCGCGCCCTCACGTGCCAGCCGACGGCCGACGGCGTTGACCAGGCCCTTCAGGCCGGGCCAGCGGGCGACCTGCCGCACCGCCGTGTCGACGGCGGCATGGGCCGGGGTATCGAGAAGCAACAGTTGCGCCGCAGCCAGCCGCAACGTGTTGCGCGCCACCTCGCCGCGATGGTTCAGGGGCCGGTCGAGACAGCGGCCGATGGCATCATCCAGCTGGCCCAACCGGCGCAGCACGGTGCTCACCAGCAGGCGGGCAAAGGCGCGGTCACGGCCGGCCAGCGATGTCATGCGCCCACCCGGCGCCAGCGCCTGCTCCAGTGCCTCGTCCAGCGGGCGGCGACGGTCGAGCACCTGCGCCAGCAGCCACAAAGCGGCTCCACGTGCATCGGGCGTCGTCATCGCGACGGCATGTTGGCGCCGGCGGCCCGGTCGGGCCCGGCAGGGGCGATGCGGCGTGCCACGTTGTTGTTCCTTGTCATCACCCCCGGAACGGTCCCCGGGCCATCGCAAGCCCGTGGGTGGAGACGGCGTGATCGCCGGTCAGGCCGGGCGCGTCAACCCCAAGGACCGCGCTCGGCCGTGACACCGGCCAGTTCGCGCAGCCGGGCGATCCGGTTGGCGGTCGACGGGTGGGTGGAAAACAAGCTGTCGACCTTGTGCGCATGCAGCGGGTTGATGATGAACATGTGCGCCGTGGCCGGGTTCTGCTCGGCTGCGTGGTTGTCGATCCGGTGCGCACCGCGCTCGATCTTGGCAAGCGCATCGGCCAGCCACAGCGGATGGCCGCAGATCTCGGCACCGGCCGCATCAGCGGCATATTCGCGGGTGCGGCTGATCGCCATCTGCACCAGCATCGCCGCCAGCGGCGCCAGGATCATCATCGCGATGGCGCCCACCAGGCCGAGCGGGTTGTTCCGGCTGCCGCCGAAGAACAGGGCGAAGTTCGCCAGCATGCCGATAGCGCCGGCGATGGTCGCGGTGATGGTCATGATCAGGGTGTCGCGGTTGCGAACGTGCGCCAGCTCGTGCGCCATCACGCCGGCGACCTCTTCGCGGCTGAGCATACGCAACAGGCCGGTGGTGGCGGCGACGGCGGCGTTCTCCGGGTTGCGCCCGGTGGCAAATGCGTTCGGCTGGTCGTTGTCGATCAGGTAGACCCTCGGCATCGGCAGTTCCGCCCGCTGTGCCAGGGTGTGCACCAGGCCATAGAGTTCGGGCGCCGAACGGGCATCGACCTCGCGGGCGCCGTACATCCGCAGCACCATGCGGTCGGAGTTCCAGTAGGCGAACAGGTTCATGCCGCCAGCGACCACAAGGGCGATCAGCAGGCCGGCCTCGCCGCCGAGCATGTAGCCGACGCCAAGAAACAGGGCGGTCATTGCCGCCATCAACAGCGCCGTCCGCGCGATACTCATCTCTTGTCAGGGTCCTTTCGAGCGCTAGATATCAAGCTAACTGACTGATATATAAGGGGCATCGGTGGGCGATCAAGCGCCCGGCGGTAGCCCGCACGGCGGAATAGCGCACAGGAGTTCCGGATGGCGGAAAAGCCAGGCAAGGACAGCGGGACGGTCGAACCGGCCGGCGATGACGACGCTGCCGGCGGCGCGGCCGCCGGCAAAGACAAGAAGCCGAAGGAAATCGGCGGCCCCAAGGGACCCGAGCCGACACGCTACGGCGACTGGGAACGCAAGGGCATCGTCTCCGACTTCTGACCGGGCGGGATCGGTCGCGTCAGCGCAGCAGCCCGAACAGGGCCACCGCTGTCAGGATCGCCAGGGCGACCCGGCGGTAGAGCTGCTCGCTCGCCTGGCGGAACTGGCGCGCACCCAGGTGGCCGGCCAGCATGTACACCGGCGACAGGAGCAGGCCGCGGATCACCCCGTCCAGGCCAATGAGATCGCGCGACGACAGGGCGGCGATGAGGAACAGCTCGGTGATGAAGAAGTAGAGGATGATGTTGGCCCGGTTGGCCGCGGCGCTGTCCGGACCCGACAACATGTAGATCAGCACCGGTGGCCCGCCCATCGAGGTCGTCGCCATCATCGTGCCCGAGACGGCGCCGAGGCCCAGGGTGATCGGCAGCCGCTTGGGCCCGTGGTAGCGCCAGCCCGACCACATCACCAGGACGAAGATCAGCACGACGCCGGCGATCGCCCGGGTCAACAGCGCCTGGTCGACGCTGACCAGGATCAGGGTGCCCAGGGGCATGAACAGCCCGGCCATCACCGACATCGGCCCGACGAAGCGCCATTCGACGTCCTTCAGCGCGCCCGGCACCAGCGGCAGGCTGATGAACAGCTCCATGACCATGATCAGCACGATCATTTCCGCCGGGCCATAGAGGATGGCGTAGATCGGCGACAGCATCATCGCCGAGCCGAAGCCGGCGAAGCCACGCACCAGGCCGGCGGCGATGGCCACGCCCAGGGCGATCGCCAGCCGGTAGTCGACCAGATCGGCCGGCAGCCATTCGAACAGGGACATGATGGCGCCTACGAGGCCTCGCGCGCCTGCAGCCGGCTGCCGTCGACGACCCTGTCGCTGGGATGCAGCACCACGCGGTCGCCCGGCGCCAGGCCGTCGAGCACTTCGGCCTCCTCGCCATTGCTGCGGCCGATGCTGAGCCGCCGCAGCCGCGCCCGACCGTCCTCGACCACGAACACCGCCCAATCACTGCCGCTACGGAACAGCGCGCCGATCGGCGCTTTGACCACGTCGCTGCCGCGCCAGACGACGATCCGCACCTCCACCCGGTAACCGTGGCCGAGCCGGGCCCGAGCCGCGGCATCGCCGGTGAAGTCGATGACCACGTTGACGCGCTGCTCCTCGATGCCCAGGGCCGATACCTTGGTGAAACCGTAGGGCTCGACGGTGCGCACCCGGCCTGGCAGCACCGCCCCGCCACCCCAGTCGGTGAGCAGCACGTCGGCGCCCTCGACAACCTGCACGGCGTCGGCCGACAGCAGGTCGACCACGACCTCGAGGTCGGCCGGGTTGCCGATCTCGATCAGCGAGGTGCCGGCCTTCACCACCTGCTCGCTCTTCTGCACCACCCGCAGGATCCGCCCGGTCACCGGTGCCGTCAGGTTGATGCAGCAGTCCTCGCCTCCGCTCAGCCGCTGGGTCGGGCCGATCAGCGCTGCCCGCGCGGTCTCCAGTTGCGAGCGCCGCACCTGCAGGGCGGCCTTCGCCGTGTTCAGCGCCGCCTGGTTGGTGCGCCGCGCCATGTTGGCCCGGTCGAGAGCGCTGATCGAGACGTTGCCGCGCTCCGCCAGCACGCGGATCCGCCTGAGTTCGGCATCCGCGTAGTCCAGCTCGGCCTGGGCCCGTTGCCGTTCGGCCTCGGCCTGGACCAGTGCCGCCTCGGCCGCGTTGACCTCAGCCTGGGCCTGGCTCAGGCGGCGGGCGTCGAGGAAGGCCGGATCGGTCGGCTCGAGCACCGCCAGCACCGTGTCGTTTGCCCGCACCAGGTCGCCGACCTTGCTGTCGATGCGCAGCATGCGGCCGCCGACCGGGGCCGACACGGTGTAGACGTCGCGCACCCGGGTCTTGCCTTCATCGCCGATGGTGACCAGCAGCGGGCCGCGCTGCACCGTCGCCTGGTCGACCAGGACCGGCTGCGGCAGGAAGGCATAGACAAGACCCGCCGCCACCAGCGCCACCAGCACCAGCCAGCCAGCATAGCGTCGCCATTGCACGGTGCTCATCCCGCTACTCCCGGGTCTTCAGCACCGCCACCAGGTCCAGGCGGTCGATGCGGCGGCGCACCAGCAGACTCGACAGTACCGTGGCGACGATCGCCATCAGCGCCGACAGGCCATAGGTCGAGGGTTCGATCATCAGCGGGATCCGGAACAGATCACTCTCAAAGTTCTGCACCATCACGGCCGCCAGAGCGTAGCCGATCAGGCAGCCCAGAGGCAGAGCGGGCAGCAGCAGCAGCGCCAGTTCACCCAACAGGATGTAGGAGACCTCGAAACGCGTGAAGCCAAGCACCCTCAGGCTGGCCAGCTCGCGGCCCCGTTCCGACAGCGCGATGCGCACGCTGTTGTAGGCGACGCCGAAGGCGATGGCGCAGCCGAAGGCGACGTAGAAGCTGATGATGGTGTTGATGGTCTCGGCCATGGTGTCGCGAAAGTTTTGCAACGCCACGCGCCACAACGTCACCGAGGCGACCCGCGGCGTCTCCTTGAGACGGCGATAGAGCGCCCCGGCCTGGCGCGGGTCGACCAGCAGCTCGACCGCCGACAGCCGCGGGCCTTCCGCCATCAGCCGCTGCAGGGCGTCCTGCTCGATGTAGGCCGGAGTGCCGAGATACTCCTGGATCAACGCCGTCACCGGCAGTTCCAACACCGGGCGCCGATCCTCCAGCACCTCCACCGTGATGCGATCGCCGCGGCCGGCGTCAAGCAGCTCGGCCATCTTCACCGACAACATCAGGCCGAATTCCGGCGGCACGACGGCATTCAGGTCGGCGTCCAGCACCCGGATCAGCTCGCCGTCCTGCCGTACCCCCTGCAGCGCGGTGCGCTCGCTCAGGTGGCCGTGGTGCAGACGCACGGCCACCGCCCGCGCCGGCTCCGCCTGCAGCACACCCGGCAGCCGGGTCATTGCATGCAGCACCCGCGGGTGCTCGGGGTCGGCGAAGGTGACGGTCACGTCGGGACGATGGCTGTGATGGAAGAAGGTCGCGACCAGGTGATCGATGGAGTCGAAGAAGAACAGGGTCGAGACCATGAGTGCCACCGACATCGCCAGGCCGAGCATGGTCAGGCCAGCCCTGAGCGGCCAGCGCAGCAAGTGGCGGACGATCATCTTCGTTGCTTCGTCCAGTCGCACCAGTAGCGGTAGCCGGTCAATCAGGCCGCGCCGGTACAGCACCGGCGGCGCCGGCTGCATGGCGGTCGCCGGGGCCAGCCGTACCGCCCGGCGTACGGCATTGACCGCGCCGGCGACGGCGGCGACCAGGCCGATCGCCGCGGCAGCGACGAACACCCCGGGCTCCAGACGGTAGTACAGGAACGGAAAGCGGTAGAACTCAGCAAAGATTCCGGTGGTCCAGCGGCCGAAGGCGATGCCGCTGACGCTGCCGAGCAGCACGCCCAGCGCGACCATCAGCAGCACGAATTTCAGGTAATGCCAGCCGACCGTCAGGTTGCTGTAGCCGAACGCCTTGAGTAGGCCGATCTGTTCGCGCTCGGTCTCGATCAGTCGGGCGACGATCACGTTCAGCATGAAGGCGGCGACCGCCAGGAAGATCGGCGGAATGATCCGTCCGGTGGCACGCAGCTGGTCGAGCTCGCCCTTCAGAAACGCGTGCGAGGACTGATCTTCCCGGTCATGCGCACCGATGCCGCCATAGGGCGCCAGCAGACGGTCGAGTTCGTCGATCACCGCACGCGGTTGCGCATCGCGGCGCAGCGACAGGCTGACCGCGTTGAACGCGCCGTCCAGGTCGAGCGCCGCTTCCAGCGCCTCGCGCGACATCCACAACACGCCGAAGCGGCGATCGTCCGGCACCAGGAAGCCCGGCCCCAGGGTGTGGACGAATTCCGGCGACAGGGCGACGGCGACGACCTGCAGCCGGCGTTTGTGGCCGTTGATCACCGCGTCGAACTGGCTGCCGGGGCCGAATTCGTTTTCTTCGGCAAAGGCTTCGCCGATGATCACCTCGTCGGGATGGCCGGGCCGGAGCCAACGCCCCTGGCGCAGGGCGAGGCCGTTCAGCACCGGCTGGCCATGGGCCGGCACCGAGACCAGTTGGCCGGTGGCCGGCTCGTCAAGGCCCGGCAGGTCGAGGATGGCGTAGTCGACGATCCGGGTCTCCACCCGCTGCACCCCGGCAATGGCGGCGATGCGCGCCTCCAGCTGCTGGGGTGCGCGCTTCACCGTGGCGAAGACATGGGCAAAGCGGTAGCGCTCGTAATAGGCCGCACGGGTCTCGCTCAACGACAACAGCATGCCCTGGGACATCACGAACACGGCGATTCCGCAGGCGACCAGCACCGCGGTGGCCAGCACTTGGCCACGGGCGTGCCACAGGTCGCGCAGCAGCTTGCGGTCGAGCGCGCCGATCACCAGCTGAGCTCCCGCGCCGCCAGCTTGCGGGTGTTTTCCTGAATGCCGCTGATCCGGCCATCGGCAAAGTTGATCACCCGGTCGGCAATCGCGGCGATGCCAACGTTGTGGGTGATCACCGCCGTGGTCGTGCCGAGCTCCTGATTGCAGCGCTCGATCGCCTCCAGCACGACGATCCCGGTCTGGCTGTCCAGGGCGCCGGTCGGCTCGTCACACAACAGCACCTCGGGCCGCTTGGCGATGGCCCGGGCGACGGCGACCCGCTGCTGTTCGCCGCCGGAGAGCTGGGCCGGGAAATGGTCCATTCGGTCCGCCAGCTCGACCAGCGTCAGTGCCGCCGCCGGGGTCAGCGGGTCGGCGGCGATCTCGGTCACCAGGGCAACGTTCTCGCGCGCCGTCAGGCTGGGGATCAGGTTGTAGAACTGGAACACGAAGCCGACATGGTCGCGGCGGTAGCGGGTCAGGCCGGCATCGTTCAGGGCGGTCAGCTCCTGCGTGCCGAAGAACACGTGGCCGTCGGTTGGCAGGTCGAGACCGCCCAGGATGTTCAGAAAGGTCGACTTGCCACTGCCCGACGGGCCCAGCATCACCACCAGTTCGCCGGCATAGAGCTCCACGTCGATGCCGCGCAGCGCATGCACCGCGACCTCGCCGCTGCCATAGACCTTGGTAATTCCCTCGGTGCGGAAAACGCTCTCAGCCATCGCCGGCACGATGATAGCCTGCTTTGCCGGCATGCGGATGACGGCATGGTGCCGCAGCCGCCGATGCCGGGCTACGCCGCCGGCAGCGGCAGTACGAAGTGCAGCGCCGCTGCCGTCATCCCTTCACGTTCGTAGAACCGGTGCGCCGCCTTGCGCTGCTGGCCGGAATCGAGCTGCAGGCTGGCGCAGTCCGCTGCGCGTGCGGCGTCGGCCAGCCAGGCCAGCAGACGGGCGCCGTGGCCGCGGCCGCGCTCGGCGGCGCTGGTCACCAGGTCGTCGACGTACAGCATCCGGCCGTGCACCAGCATCTCGTGGATGCGATAGCCGGCACAGGCGACCACGGTGTCTTCACGCTGCAGGCAGACCAGGCGATAGCCGTCGGCCTGCTGCCGGCGCACCCGCGCCACCAGGTCGTCGGCGTCGCGCAGGTGGGTGCGCAGTTCCGCCATCACCGGAAAGCAGGCGGCGATCTCTGCCGCCGTGTCGGCCGCAGCGATAGTCAGGCCGGCCTCGCCCTGCACCGCCTCAGCCCAGGCGGATCTGCTGCAGGTAGGCAGGATCGGCGACGTCGTCGCGCAGCAGCGGGTCGCGCTCCGGCGCGCCGATCACCGTGCGCACCGGGACCACCCCGGCCCAGCAGTCGAGCGCGTAGTCCTCGTCGTCATCCTTCGGCGGGCCGGTGCGGATCTTCGCCGAGGCCTCTTCGATGTTCAGCCGGCAGACCGTGGTCGCCTTCATCTCCTGGCCGTTGGGCGGACGCATGTGCGGCCAATGGCCCGGCAGCAGACCGTCGACCAGGACCTGCAGCGAGGCCAGCTTCTCCGCCTCGTCCTCGACCGCTTCGGCCTGGCCGAACAGCATCGCCGAGCGGTAGTTGACGCTGCAGTGGAAGCCCGAGCGGGCCAGCACCAGGCCGTCGAGGAACGACACCGTCAGGCAGACCGGGATGCCCTGCTTGACCGTGCGCAGCATCCGGCTGGCCGAGGATCCGTGGAAATAGACCTGCTCGCCCTCGCGCCAGTGGATCGTGGGGGTGACATAGGGCTGGCCGTCAATGACGTAGCCGACGTGACACTGCACGCCGGCATCGAGGATGGCATGCAGGCTGTCGCGGTCATAGTGGGCGCGTTCGTGCAGGCGTCGGACCTTGGACCGCTCGGTGGGGGTGAAACTGTCGGACATGGGCGTCTCCCGCTGCTGGCGAGGCGGCACCATCGACAGATATTGGCCTTATCGAAAGGGCCAATTATCAATTTCTGATAAGGCCAATTTACAACGCTACGGAGGCGGCCGATGGCGGCAACCGTCGTTCTCAACCTCGACCCGACGGCCGGCGACCCGGCCCGGCCGCTGTACCGTCGGCTTTACGACCAGTTGCGGCAGATGATCCTGGACGGTCGCCTCGCCGCCGGCACCCGGTTGCCGGCGAGCCGCACCCTGGCGGCGGAGATGGGCCTGTCGCGCAACACCGTCACCCTGGCCTTCGAGCAGCTCGTCGCCGAGGGCTACCTCAGCGCCCGCCAGGGCGCCGGCACCTTCGTCTCCAGCGCCCTGCCGGACAGCGAACGGCCACTGGCCGCCGAGCGCGGCGGCGGCCCGGCCCGGCGCCAACCGGCGCTGTCCCGGCGCGGCCTGGCCCTGGCCACCATCGCCAGGCCGCGCAGCCGCGACACCGTGCCGTTCGCCGCCGGCCAGCCCGAGCTCGAGGCCTTTCCCTTCGGCCTGTGGAGCCGCCTGCTGGCGCGCACCTGGCGGCAGCCGTCGGCGCGCCTGGCCACCCTGGGCGAACCGGGCGGCTATGCCCCGTTGCGGCAGGCGATCGCCGACTACCTGGGGGCGGCGCGCGGGGTGCGCTGCACGCCGGCACAGGTCATCGTCGTCAGCGGCGCCCAGCAGGCGATCCACCTGACGGCGCAGGTGCTGCTCGATCCCGACGACGCCGTGCTGGTCGAGGAACCGGGCTATGCCGGCGTGCGCGGCGCCCTGGCTGCGGCCGGCGCGCGGCCGGTCCCGGTGCCGGTCGACGAACATGGCCTGGACATCGCCCACGGCACCCGGCTGGCGCCGGCGGCACGGATGGTATGCGTCGCGCCCTCGCACCAGCATCCGTTGGGCGTGGTGATGAGCCTGCCGCGCCGGCTGGAGACCCTGGACTGGGCCGAGGCGCACGATGCCTGGGTGCTCGAGGACGACTACGACAGCGAGTACCGCTATGCCGGCCGGCCGCTGGCCGCCCTGCAGGGGCTCGACAGGGGCGAGCGGGTGATTTACGTCGGCAGCTTCTCCAAGGTGATGTTCCCGACCCTGCGGCTGGGCTATCTGGTGGTGCCCGAGCCGCTGGTGGCGCCGGTGCAGGCCGCCCGCGCCGTGGTCGACGACCACGCCTCGATGCTGGCCCAGCCGGCCTTGGCCCAGTTCATCGCCGACGGCCATTTCGCCAGCCACCTGCGCCGCATGCGGGCGCTCTATGCCGGCCGCCAGCAGGCCCTGCTCACCGCCGCGGGGCGCGAGCTCGACGGCCTGCTCAGCCTGAGCCCGGACGAGGCCGGCATGCACCTGCTGGCCACACTGGCACCGCCGCTGGCCCGCCACCTCGACGATCGCGCCGCCGCCGCCTGCGCCGCTGCCGCCGGCATCGTCACGGCACCGCTGTCGGCCTTCTATGCCGGCCCGCCACAGCGCCAGGGCCTGCTGCTGGGCTATGCCGGGTTCGACGCGGCGGCGCTCGCCGCGGCCACTGCCCGCCTCGCCCGCGCCCTCGCCGCCGCCGTTCCCGAGGCGCCGACCCGACGCAGTTCCGCGTCCCGGTGATCCTGCCGCTTGCCGACACCCGGACGCTTGGGCAAGGTGCGGCGTTGAAGCGGCAAGAGAAGGTCGATGGGTCCGGTTCTGGACAGTTTCGTCGCCGGGGTGCCGGTGCTTCTGGTTCACGTCGTCGTCACCGCGGCCATGCTGGTCGCTGGCCTGGTGGTCTATACCTGGATCACCCCGCATCGTGACGTCGCCCTGGTGCGTGCCGGCAACGTCGCCGCGGCGATCTCGCTGTCAGGTGCCATCCTCGGGCTGGCACTGCCACTTGCCGTGTGCCTGGCGGTCGGCGTCAATGTCGCCGACATCGCCATCTGGGGCTTCCTGACGCTGGTCATGCAACTGTCCGCGTTTCGCGTCGCCGACATGCTGATCCGCGACCTCTCCCGCCGGATCGAGAACGACGAACTCGCCCCGGCCCTGGTGCTCAGCGCGATCAAGCTGGCGGTCGCGGCCGTGGTCGCCGCCGCCGTCTCCGGCTGACGCCCGGCCGTACCGCGCCGCCGACATGGGCCGCTTCCTCAACTCCCTGGTCTATCTCGCCACCCTGCTGGCCCTCGCCTATGGCGCCGCGTCCCTGTTCGACGGTGACGAGCGGCGCGACGTGCGCCGGCCGCCGGTGACGCCGCCGGCGGCGCCGTTGCCGGCGGACACGCCCGTGGTCCTGGTCGAGGTCCCGGCCAAGCGCTCGGCCGTCGGCACCGCCTTCGCGATCGCCAACGGCTGGTGGCTGACCGCCCGTCACGTCGTCGACCAGTGCGAAGTTGCCGGAATCGTCACCGCCGCGAAGAAAGGCGTGCGGGTCCGTCGCACAATTCTGCACCCGTCGGCCGACCTGGCCCTGCTGGCCGCCGGCCTGCGGCCGGACACCTTGCCGCTGCGCACCGCGGTGCCGGACCGCGGCAGCGATGGCTTCTCAGTCGGCTATCCCCAGGGTCGCCGCGGCGAAGTCCATGCCAACCTGCTCGGTCAGGTAAGGCTGCGTTCGCGCGGCCGCTACAACTTCGAGGAAGTCGCCCTCTCGTGGGCAGAACGGCAACGGGTGCCGGCCGACCTGGGTGCGCTCGGCGGTCTCTCGGGCGGTCCGATGCTGAACGATCAGGGCGAAGTGGTTGGCGTGCTCGTCGCCGCCTCGAAGCGCCGCGGGCGGGTCACGACGACGCATCCCAACACCGCCGCCCGCCTCCTGGCAGAACAAGGAGTGGCCCCGGCCGGCGGCTCGCGGCGTCCGATGTCGGCCGCCAATTTCAGCCGCCAGGGTGAGCAACTGCGCCGCGACCTCACCGTCGCCAAGGTGTTCTGTCAGGCTCGGCGGGCGGTCCGGCGCCCCCGCTTGTGAAGCTGAACGCGACCCTCAGCGGTTCTGCCGGTTGTCGATCAGATCGTCGACCACCGCCGGCTCGGCCAGGGTCGAGGTGTCGCCCAGGTTGCCGAAGTCGTTCTCGGCGATCTTGCGCAGGATCCGGCGCATGATCTTGCCCGAGCGCGTCTTCGGCAGGCCGGGCGCCCATTGCAACCAGTCGGGCGAGGCGATCGGGCCGATCTCCTTACGCACCCATTGCACCAGCTCACCACGCAGGTCCTCGCTCGGGTCCTCGCCGACGTTGAGGGTGACATAGGCGTAGATGCCCTGCCCCTTGATGTCGTGCGGGGCGCCGACCACGGCCGCCTCCGCGACCTTGGGGTGGGCGACCAGCGCGCTCTCAACCTCGGCCGTGCCCATGCGGTGGCCGGAGACGTTGATCACGTCGTCGACCCGGCCCGTGATCCAGTAGTAGCCGTCCTCATCGCGCCGGCAGCCGTCGCCGCTGAAGTAGCGGCCCGGGAACTGTACGAAGTAGGTCTGGATGAAGCGCTGGTGGTCGCCGTAGACCGTGCGCATCTGGCCGGGCCAGGAGTCGAGCAGGCACAGGTTGCCGCTGCCCGGCCCCTCGAGCAGGTTGTTGTCGTTGTCGACGATGCCCGGCTTGACGCCGAAGAAGGGCCGCGTCGCCGAGCCCGGCTTCAGCGCCGTGGCGCCCGGCAACGGGGTGATCAGGATGCCGCCGGTCTCGGTCTGCCACCAGGTGTCGACGATCGGGCAGCGGCTGTCGCCGACGACGTTGTAGTACCACAGCCAGGCTTCCGGATTGATCGGCTCGCCGACCGAGCCGAGCAGGCGGATCGACTGCCGCGAGGTCCGCTTGACCGGTTCGTCGCCCTCGCGCATCAGCGCCCGGATCGCCGTCGGCGCGGTGTAGTAGATGTTGACCCCGTGCTTGTCGCAGACCTGCCAGTGGCGCGAGGCGTCGGGATAGTTCGGCACGCCCTCGAACATCAGCGTCGTGGCACCGTTGGCCAGCGGCCCATAGACGATGTAGCTGTGCCCGGTGACCCAGCCGACGTCGGCAGTGCACCAGTAGATGTCGCCGTCGTGATAGTCGAACACGTACTGGTGGGTGATCGAGGTGTAGACCATGTAGCCGCCGGTGGTGTGCAGCACCCCTTTGGGCTGGCCGGTCGAGCCGGATGTGTAGAGGATGAACAGCGGGTCTTCCGCCCCCATCTCCTCCGCCGGACAGTCCGCCGACTGCGCCTCGACCAGCTCGTGGTACCAGACGTCACGGCCGTCCTGCATGGCAACGTCAGCGCCGGTGCGGCGGACGACGACGCACTTCTCGATCGTCGCGGTGTCCTCGAGGGCGGCGTCGGTGTTGGCCTTCAGCGGGATCGTCCGGCCGCCGCGCAGGCCCTCGTCGGCCGTGATGATCAGCGTCGACTTGCAGTCCTGGATGCGGTTGGCCAGCGAGTCGGGCGAGAAGCCGCCGAACACCACCGAGTGAATGGCGCCGATGCGGGCGCAGGCGAGCATGGCGATCGCCGCCTCGGGGATCATCGGCAGGTAGATCGTCACACGGTCGCCCTTCTTCGCCCCCAGCGCCTTCAGGCCGTTGGCGAACTTGCACACCGCGGCATGCAGCTCGCGGTAGGTCAGGGTCGCATCCTCGGCCGGATCGTCCCCCTCCCAGATGATCGCGACCTGGTCGCCGCGGCGCTCCAGATGCCGGTCGAGGCAGTTGGCCGAGGCATTGAGGGTGCCGTCCTCGAACCATTTGATCGAGACCTCGCCCGGACCGTAGTTGACGTCCTTGACCTTGTTGTAGGGCTTGATCCAGTCGATGCGCCGGCCCTGCTCGGCCCAGAAGGCCTCGGGATCGGCGATCGACTGCTGATACAGCTCGAGGTACCGGTCGTTGTCGCAATAGGCCCGCTGCGCCCATTCGCCGGGCACCGGAAAGACCTCGCTGTCAGCCATCTCTGCCTCCCTCACGCTGAACGCGGCGCCCCGTCGGGCGGCCGCCCGCGCTGCGGATTATTCAGCGATTCAGGAGGCTAAACAAGCCGGCCGGACGGCCGCGCCGGTGGCTCAGAGCTCTTCCTCGATCGGCGAGACGGCGTGGATCCGGCAGTGGCGCAGGCCACCCGATTCCAGAGCGGCGACGGTGCGGGCCCAATACTCGACTTCCCAGATCACCCAGTCGCGCATTTCCACGCCCACCGGCTTGTTCTTCAGGCCACCGGCGAACTCCTTCAGCGCCGCCAGCACATGGGCGATGTACTCGGCGGTTTCGTCCCGGGCGACGCGGACATCGAAGCCGAGATCGATGAGCTCCTGGCGCGCCTGGTCCAGGCTGCGCAGGGTCGGCAACGCCGGGTGCATCTCGCACCAGTCCTGCACCGCATCCTGGCGGGCATCGAAGTCGACCATGAAGTCGGTGTAGAGGAACTGGCCCGACGGCTTGATCACCGCCAGGATCGACTGCAGCAGGTCGTCGCGCTCGGGAAACTGGTGCAGGGCGTCGCGTGAGATGACGACATCGCGGCGGCGCTTGCGGATCAGCTCGGAATCGATGTGCTGCGAGGTCGGCACCGCCTTCTTCTGCAGCCCGTCACCGCTGATCAGCCGGTTCGATTCCTCGACCAGGCTGGGGTTGTACTCAATGCCGTCGATCCAGGCACCGGCCTCCTGCGCCACCACCCGCAGGCCGACACCGAGGCCGGAGCCGATCTCCAGCACCGACATCTGCTCGTTCATGCCCAGGGGCTTGATCAATTCGGCGACGCGGGCGAAGGCGAGCGGCGAATCCGCGCCGGCTCCGAACACCGTCTGCACCGCGCCGACCCGTTCCACGGTCCATTCACCCTTGCCGCTCGGCTGGGCGATCTCCCGTTCACCCGTCGCCGGGGCGCTGATCGGCCCGAGCAGGCCCTCCTCGAGCCCGTCCATGTCGTAGCCGTGCCACCAGGCGACGAACTTCTCGCGCAGCGAGTTGGCCACGCGTGAACCGGCGAGATTGCTGATCACGACCACCCCGTCGGCGGTTCCTGGGTGCCGAGCAGGGCCGCCGGCGTGGTGCCACGGCTCCAGCCGGCGATCAGCAGGCCGTTGTTCGGGTCATCGAAGCGGATCCCGCTCATCCGGCCGCGGTTGCGCACGACCACGGCGGCCACGGGCACCGGAATCTGCGGCAGCGTGATGTCGATGTGGCTGCCTGGCGGCAAGCTCCGCTCGCAGGCCAGAAGGGCGCCGGAGATCGAGACGTCGGACAGGCGGGCATCGAAGGTCGCGCCGGCAAGCGTCACCTGCACCCCGACGTCGACGTCGGAGCGACCATGCCGTCGTCGCTCCCCTTCCGGCGCCAGACCGGGGCGCGGGATCAGTGCGCGCAACAACTGCCGCAACACGATCAGTTTCCTCACTACCAAGCGGACGCGACCCGGCCCTGCGACCGGGACACTGCGTCCCAGGGTCACAAAACTGCCAGAATTTGCTTAGCAGAGCGTAAACCCTGATGGCCAGCGGTGGCTGCCAGGGCGTCCACCCCCGGCTCAGCGGCCGTGGAATTCGGGCCGGCGCCCGGCCGCCAGGGCGGCGACCCCTTCGGCATAGTCGTCGGAGTCGATCAGCAGGCTCTGCACGTAGACGTTGTGCTCCCACTCCTGCGCCAGGCTCGCTTCCATGCCGCGGCGGATGCCCTCCTTCATCGCCCGCAGCGCCAGTGGCGGCCCGACCGCCAGCCGGGCCGCCAGGGCCCCGGCTTCGGCCATCAGCTGATCGCCGCCGACCGTGCGGTTGACCAGGCCGATCTCCGCTGCCTCCTCACCGCCGACCTTCCGGCCCAGCATCAGGATCTCGTGCGCCAGCGACAACCCGACCAGGCGCGGCAGCAGGCTCATGCCGCCGAGCGGAGTGATCAGGCCGAGGTCGATCCAGGACTGGTAGAACAGCGCCTCGCTGGCGGCGATGCGGAAGTCGCAGGCCAGGGCCAGCTCAAAGCCGGCGCCGACGGCAGCGCCGTTGACCGCGGCGACGGTCGGCTTGGGAAACAGCTTCAGCCGCTGCACGCCGCGACCGAAGTAGGCATAGACCGTGTCCTTGATCTGCTGCGGCCGGCTCTCCGTCATGCCCTGCAGGAAGCTGGCGTCACCGCCGGCGGAGAACCCCCGACCGGCGCCGCTCAGCAGCAGGCAACGCACCGCGCTGTCCTGCTCGAGACGGTCGAGCGCCTCGATCAACTCGCCCAGCATCTCCGGGATCAGGGCGTTGAGCACCTCCGGCCGGTCGAGCAGGACACGGCCGATGCCGGCCTCAACGGAAACCTGGATATGGTCGTAGACATGATCGGACATGGCGGCGCTTCCTGTTCTCGTTTGTTCGCTCTGCCCACCACCGCTGGACCGCGGCGGCGGCGTTGCCGATGATAGCGCATGGCGGCGCAACGACGCCGCCGCAGCCAAGGGAGGCAAGGCCATGCAGTTCGGTGTCGCGATTTTCCCCACCGACTATTCCATCGCCCCGGCAGCGCTGGCCGAAGCGGCCGAGCAGCGCGGCTTCGAGTCGCTCTGGTTCCCCGAGCATTCGCACATCCCGGTATCCAGGCGCTCGCCCTGGCCCGGCGGCGGCGACCTGCCCAAGCAGTACTACGACTGCTACGACCCGCTGGTTTCGCTCGCCGCGGCGGCGACCGCGACCAGCCGCATCCGCCTGTGCACCGGGATCTGCCTGGTGGTGCAGCGCGACCCGATCCAGCTCGCCAAGGAAGTCGCCACCCTGGACCGGATCTCGGGCGGTCGGGTCATTCTCGGCGTCGGCGGCGGCTGGAACGCCGAGGAAATCGCCGACCACGGCACCGAGTTCAAGACCCGCTTCGCGCTGATGCGCGAACGGATCGAGGCGATGAAGCTGATCTGGACCGAGGAGCAGCCGGCCTACGACGGCACTTATGTCAGCTTCGAGCCGATGATGGCCTGGCCCAAGCCGGTGCAGACGCCACACCCGCCGGTCCTGGTCGGCGGCGGCTTTCCACACGGCGCCCGCCGCGCCGTCGCCTATGGCGATGGCTGGATGCCGCTAGGCGGGCGCGGCGCCGATCTGCTGCAGCAACTGCCGCCGTTCCGGCAGATGGCCGCCGAGGCCGGGCGCGAACCGGACGCGCTGGACGTCACCGTCTATGGCGCCGAGCAGGACGCGGACCAGCTCGGCCGCTACCGCGATGCCGCAGTCGACCGCTGCGTCTTCATGCTGCCCTCGCGCGGCGCCGACGAGGTGCTGCCGCTGCTCGACAGGCTGGCAGCGCTGGGGCCGGGGTCGTAACGAGAAAGGCCCGGCGTCTGCCGGGCCTTCTGTCTGCGTCAAGCAGAGAAACTGGAGCGGGCGATGAGATTCGAACTCACGACCCCAACCTTGGCAAGGTTGTGCTCTACCCCTGAGCTACGCCCGCATGGGTCGCCGGATTAAGGATCCGGGCGCGCTGATATACCGTCAATGGCCGGTGCCGTGCAAGCCTTTGCCGCCGGCGCCGGCGCTGGTGAGCCCGGGTGCGGCCGGCGCCACGGGGCTTTGTCAGCGCCGCACGGCTGGCGTATGGTCCGCCGCCATCTTGCAGGAGCACGACATGCCGGCCACGCCCGAGGACCTGTTCCGCCGGTTCGATGAACTCGGCATCGAGACCACGACCCACCGCCACGCGCCACTGTTTACGGTCGAGGACAGCAAGGCCTTGCGCGGCACGCTGCCGGGCGGGCATCACAAGAACCTGTTCCTGCGCGACAAGAAGAAACGCAACTTTCTGCTGGTGGTGCCGGAAGACAAGCAGATCGACCTGAAGGCGCTGCCTGGGGTCATCGGCTCCGACCGGCTCAGTTTCGGTTCGGCCGAACGCCTGCACCAGTTCCTCGGGGTGGCGCCGGGGGCGGTGACGCCATTCGCCCTGATCAACGATGCCGCCGGCGCGGTCACGGTGATCCTGGACGAGGAGATGCTGTCGCGTGACCCGCTGAACTACCACCCGCTGGACAACGCCATGACCACCGCGATCTCGCCGCAGGACCTGCTGCGCTTCATCCGCGCCACCGGTCACGAACCGCAGATCCTGCGGCTGTGACGCGGCCCCCGCGGGCAGTTGACGGCCGCGCCTGCTCCCTTGTATGCCGCGGTCTGCGCCCCATAATTAGCCATTGGGGCAATCTGGACCCGCAGCAGCCGCGCCCTGGCCGCCAAGGCGCTGCCGCGGCAACGAAAACGATAAGGAACAGGATACGCTGATGGAACCGCTCATCGGAGAGATCAACGCCCCTGCCGACGTGGTCAAGGAGACGGATACGGCGAATTTCGCCGCCGACGTGATCCAGGCCAGCCAGGAGGTGCCGGTGATCGTCGACTTCTGGGCCCCGTGGTGCGGTCCCTGCAAAACCCTGGGCCCGGCGCTGGAAAAGGCGGTCAAGCAGGCCGGCGGCGCCGTCCGCATGGTCAAGGTGAACGTCGACGAGAACCAGCAGCTGGCGGCGCAATTGCGGGTGCAGTCGATCCCGGCGGTGTTCGCCTTCAAGGGCGGTCAGCCGGTCGACGGCTTCGTCGGCGCCCTGCCGGACAGCCAGATCAAGAGCTTCATCCAGCGCCTGACCGGTGATGCCGGACCGTCGCCGATCGAGCAGGCGGTGGAACAGGCCAGCCAGGCCGCCGAGGCCGGTGATACCGAGATGGCGATGAACATCTACGGCCAGGTGCTGCGGGCCGACCCGCAGAACACCGCGGCGCTGGGCGGCCTGGCGCACTGCCTGGTCCTGCAGGGCGAGCTGGCCGAGGCGCGCGAGATGCTCGACGCCATGGAGCCGGCGCTGCAGTCCGACCCCGCGGTGCAGTCGGCCCGGGCAGCGCTGGAGCTGGCGGAACAGGCCGGCGACGTCGGCGACGCGGCCGAGCTGCTGGCCCGGATCGAAACCGATCCGACCGACTTCGAAGCGCGCATGGAGCTGTCGACGGCGCTCTTGGCCCAGAACCGGCGGGAAGAAGCGGTCGACCAGCTGATGGAGATCATCCGTCGCGACCGGCAGTGGAATGACGAAGCGGCGCGCAAGCAGCTGCTGACGCTGTTCGACGCCTGGGGGCCGACCGACGAACTGACCGTGGCCAGCCGCCGGCGCCTGAGCTCGATGCTGTTCTCCTGAGCCGCGGGCCCGACACCGTGGTCGACCATGGCATTCAGACGGCGTTGCCGGCGCAGATACCGATCTTCCCGCTGAGCGGCGTGCTGCTGCTGCCGGGCGGTCGCCTGCCGCTGAACATCTTCGAACCGCGCTATCTCGAGATGGTGCGCGACGTCGTCGACAGCCACCGCATCATCGGCATGGTCCAACCGGTCGATCCTCTGCAGACCGTGTCGGCCCCGACGGTGTATCCGGTCGGCGGCGCCGGCCGCATCAGCGCCTGCAAGGAAACCGAGGACGGCCGCTACCTGATCACCCTGACCGGCGTGGCCCGGTTCCGCATTGCCCGCGAACTGGAGGTCGGCACCGGCTATCGACAGGTGGCGGCGGACTGGGACCGCTATGCCGCCGACCGCGATACCGACTTCGACGACGCCGGTATAGACCGGGAGCGCTTGATGTCGGCGCTGCGGGCGTACCTGCAGCTGGTCGAGCTGCCGGCCGACTGGCAGGCGATCGAGAAGGCCCCGACGGGGCCGCTGGTCGACAACCTGGCGATGATCTGTCCGTTCGGCGCCAGCGAGAAGCAGGCGCTGCTGGAATGCAGTGACGTCGTCGAACGCAGCCGCATCGTCACTGCCCTGGTCGAGATGGCGGTCCTGCAGCGTGCCGGCGGGCACGATCAGGACGACGACGACGGCCCTGCCGTCCTGCACTGAAGGGAAAGCCGATGAGCGATGTACCCGCCGAGGGCGACCGCGAGGCCAACGCCGTCGACCCCAAGCTGTTGGAGATCCTGGTCTGTCCGCTGACCAAGGGGCCGCTGGTCTACGACCGCGAGCGCCAGGAACTGATCAGCGAGCAGGCCCGGTTGGCCTATCCGATCCGCGAGGGCATCCCGATCATGCTGGTCGAAGAGGCACGCAGCCTCGACGACGAGGACAGCACCGGGGCATGAGCGAGAGCCAGGCCTGGCCGACCGACATCCGCGTCAGTCGCCAGGAGCGACGGCTGGACATCAGCTTCGACGATGGCCGGCAGTTTTCGCTGCCGGCCGAACTGCTGCGGGTCGAGAGCCCCAGTGCCGAGGTCCAGGGCCATGGCGCCGATCCCAAGCGCATCGTCGCCGGCAAGCGCCATGTCGGCATCGCCGGCGTCGAGCCGGTGGGCAACTACGCGGTGCGGATCCTGTTCGACGACGGTCACGATACTGGCCTGTACAGCTGGGCCTATCTGTACGAGCTGGGCACGGGCCAGGAGGCGATCTGGCAGCGCTACCTGGACGCCCTGGCCCAGCAAGGCCTGAGCCGCGACTGAGCCGACGAGACTACTTTAGGAAATCGCGGATCGCGCCGATCACCCGTTCGCCGGCGACCGCCGGGGCATGGCCGACGCCGTCGACCGGCAGTACCGCGGTGCCCGGCCCGGTCGCCTGCATCCGCTCCAGGTCTTCCGCCAGCAGCGGTTTCGATTGCGTGCCCCAGATCGTCAGCACCGGACAGCGGATCTGTTCCCACTGCTCCCACTGCTCGACGTCGCGGTCCAGTGCCTGGGCCTGCAGGACCGCCAGGCCGGGATCGTAGTGCAGGGCCAGCCGGCCGTCGTCCCGGCGGCGCAGCGAGACCTCGGTCATGCGACGCCAGGCGGCCTCGCTCATCGGCCCGAAGCCGGCCCGGTGCCGCTTGTGCCAGGCCACCGCGTCGTCCATGTCGGCGAACACCGGGTCGCTGCCGAAACCGGCGGCGTTGTCGCGCCGGCCCTCGGCGGGAATGCGCGGGCCGATGTCGTTCAGCACCAGGCGGCGAATCGGCGTGTTCGCCTGCGATGCCAGGGTCATGCCGATCAATCCGCCCATCGAGGTGCCGACCCAGTCCACCGTCTCCGCCCCGCTGTGGGCGATCGCGGCAGCGCAGACCTGGGCATAGAGCGGCATCGTGTAGCCGGTCTTGTCGGCGAGCCAGCCGCTGCCGCCACGCCCGGGCATATCCAGCGCCAGCACCCGCCAGTCATCCGCCAGGTCCTCCCCCAGCGCATCGAAATCGAGCCGGTTGCGCGACAGGCCGTGCACGCAGATCAGCACCTGTGGGTTGGACCTGTCACCCCATTCGCGGTAGCAGATGTTCAAGAAACCTTCAGGCCCCAGGGCTGGGAAACGTGAATCGCGCGATGACATGGCTGGCTCCGGAAAGACCGATGCGGCGACTTTACCGCCGCGGTCCACGCACGGCCATCGGCCTGGCCGTGCTCGGGTTGACGCTCTTCGTATCGCTGCCGGCGCAGTCCGACGAGGCGAAACAAGGTACCGAATGGTGGCGCGGTACCTACACCGCGCAGGTCGAGAACGATGTGTTCTGGGGCACCGGCGACGGCCACTACACCAACGGCCTGCGGCTGTCCTGGGTCTCGCCCGAGCACGACACGCCGCGATGGTGGCGCTGGTGGTCGGCGCGGCTGCCACTACTGGCCCAGGCATCGCGGGCGCGGACCGGACTGGCGATCGGGCAGAACATGTACACGCCCGACGACATCAGTGTCCGCGGGCTGATCGCCGACGACAGGCCCTATGCCGGCTGGCTCTATGGCAGCTATGGCGTGAATGTCGAAAAAGACGAGCGGATCCTGGATAGCGCAGCGCTGGCGCTGGGCGTGGTCGGGCCGGCCTCCGGCGCCGAGGACGTCCAGAAGTGGTTCCACGACGTGATCGAAACGGTGCCCCCCGAAGGCTGGGACAACCAGTTGGAGAACGAGCCCGGAATCGTCTTGAGCTATGAGAGACGGGTGCGGCAATGGCAACAGTTCGATGGCGATCTGCCGCTCGAACTCGACCTGACGCCGCATGGCGGTTTCAGCCTGGGCAATATCTTCACCCATCTCAACGCCGGCGCCACGCTGCGTCTCGGCCGCGGCCTGAAGAGCGACTATGGCGCCCCGCGCATCGGCTCCAACCTCACAGGCACGGAGTTCTTCAAGCCTCAGCGCACTTGGGTGTTCTACGGCTTCGCCGGGGTCGAGGCGCGCCTCGTCGGACGCAACATCTTCCTTGACGGCAACAGCTTCACCGACAGCCATTCGGTCGACAGGGAGTTGCTGGTCGGCGACCTGCAGGTCGGCTTGGTCCTGGCCCGCAAAGCCCTGCGCTTCACCTTCACCTACGTCTACCGGACCCAGGAATTCGAAGGCCAGGACGACCCTGACCGCTTCGGCGCCTTCAGCCTGTCGGCCGAGTTCTGAGCCGCGGCCGGCCGCGTCACCGCCCGCCCCGCGCCGGCGTGTCGCGGTTCCAGGCCTGCAGCCGTGTCCGCATGCGGCGATGGTGGCTGCCCGGCCAATAGAGCCGTCCACAAACCGGGCAACACGTGAACGGACCGCCCAGGTCACGGGCCCGCGGTGGTGCCCGGCGATGCTCGTCGGGCGCGGCCGGACGCAGCACCGCGTTGTCGACGACGCAACGACTGAACGGCGCCCGCAGCCAGTCGATCCCCAGCCGCCGGCGCAACTCGTGCGCCTGCGCATCGACGCCGTCGGCGGCCAGCAACAGCACCGTGCCGTCCGGACCCGGATGGCCGGCCAGATGACTGTCGCGGGTCAGCAGCAGCCGGCCCTCGGCCGCGGACCGGCGCAGCAGTGCCGCATCTTCGCTGCCCGGCGCGGCGATGTCCGTGTCGTAGCCGGCCGCCCGCAGCCAGCGGCCGAGGCGGCTCAGCATCTCGTCACACAGCAGTTTCACGACACCCGATCCTGCCGGCGCGACAGGTGAGCTGGCAATGTCCGCACCACGGCGACTGCCGCCTGCCAGGGTGCCCGTGCCGGCATTTGTGACGTATATTAGTGCCATTGGTGGCGCGGAAGGCCGCAGCTGATGGACGAAACCGAGCGCATTCGTGTCCGTTGCCCGGAGTGCGACCACCCGGTGGCAACCGTGCCGGCCGGCTTTCGCTTCGACACGCCGCTGGTCTGCCCGGGCTGCGGCGCTGAGCTTGAGCCGCCCTCCGGGCTGGAGCGCCTGGCGCATGAGGTCAGCGACGTCGTCGGGCGCCTGCTGGGCGGCGGGCGCAGGCAGGGCAAGGGGGATTGAACCTGACGATCTCCCAACAACCCGTGTCGACGGACGGTCGCCGTGGTCGCACGCAGGGCCGGCCCTTGCTGGTGGTCGGGCTGACCTTCGCCGGCATCGCGGCGCTCGCGGCGCTGGCCTGGCCGCTGTTGGAGACCGCCTTCGTCCGCGGCTATGTCGAGTACTTCTTCGTCCAGTTGCTCTACCAGCTGGGTTGCTACTGAGGACGGGAACCCGCCGGTAGAATGTCCGATGCATCGCACCGCCCAACGGGTGATGCCGTGCCCTACAGCGCTTCGCCGCGGATCAGCCTCGGCAGATCGCCGCTCAATGCCGCGGCGTGACGTTCGAACAGCCGCTTCAGCGGCGGCAAGCCGTTGACCATGCCCAGACCCAGGCTGCGGGCCAGCCGCACCGGCCCCAGGTCGTTGGAGAACAGCCGGTTCAGGCCATCGGTCATCAGCAGCATGGTGAACGCATCGAAGCGGCGCCATTGCTGATAACGCCGCAGCGCCGACGGGCTGCCGTGGTCCAGGCCCAGGCGCGTCGCATCCGTGACCACCTCGGCCAGCGCGGCCACGTCGCGCAAGCCCAGGTTCAGCCCCTGGCCGGCGATCGGATGCATGGCATGGGCGGCATCGCCGATCAGCGCCAGTCGGTCGTCGATGTAGCGCTCGGCATTCTGCAGGCCCAACGGATAGCGCCAGCGCGGGCTGTCGCAGCGCATCTCTCCCCAGTGCGTCCCGGCCCGCGCCATGATTTCGGCATCGAAGGCATCGTCCGGCAGGCCGACGAGGGCGTCGGCCAGTTCGCGCCGCTCGGTCCAGACCAGCGCCGAACGGCGGCCGCGCATCGGCAGCAGCGCGAACGGACCGGCCGGCAGGAAATGCTCCTTGGCGATGCCGTGGTGCGGGGCTTCGTGCTGCACGGTGCAGACGATCGCCACCTGCGGGTAGTCCCAGGCCAGCAGCCGGATACCGGCCTGCCGGCGCAGGCTGGCGTCGCGCCCCTCGGCGCTGACCAGCAGCGGCGCGCGGATCCGGCGCCCGTCGGCGAGTCGCGCCTCGACACCCGAACCGGTCGGCGAGATCTCGGCGACCTCGGCCGGCGCCAGCAGGCTCACACCGTCGGCCGCCTCGACGCTGCGGAGCAGCGCCTGCCGGATATGCCGGTTCTCCACCATGTAGCCGAACGGCCGGTCACCGACCTCGCGATGGTCGAAATGCAGGAAGAACGGCATGCCGCCATCGGATACCCGGATCTCCAGGATCGGCTCGGCCGCGTCGCCCATGTGTTGCCAGGCGTCGAGCCGTTCGAACATCGCATACGAGCCGTAGGCGACCGACGTCACCCGGCCGTCGTAGGGCGGCGCCGTCAGCTGTGCCGGGGCCTGGCGGTCGAGCACCACGGCGTGCAGGCCGGCCGAGGCCAGGGCCAGGGCCTGGCTCAGGCCGATCATGCCGCCGCCGACGATCAGCACGTCGGCCTGCACGGTCCGCTCACGGGTCATGGCCAGTAACATCGGTCGCGCGCCGGGCGTTGTCCAGCCACGCGCCGGGACGCCGGCCGGTGCTGCAAAGCCCCGGTCAGTTGCGCTAACCTGCGCCGCATGAGTGACAAGGCATGGCATGAGATGACGGCGCTCGAGCTCGGCACCGGCATCGCGGACAAGCGCATCGATCCGGTCGAGCTGACCGAGCATTTCTTGGCCCGCATCGAGGGCGAAGACACCGCCCATCGGGTCTACATCACCCCGACGCCGGCGCGGGCCCGGGCCGAGGCCGCAGCGGCGGCCGACCGCGCCGCCAACGGCTTGCGGTTGGGGCCGCTCGACGGCGTGCCGATGTCGTGGAAGGACCTGACCGACACCGCCGGGGTGCCCACGACCTTCGGCTCGGCCCTGTTCCGTGACCGCGTGCCGGGGCGCGATGCGCTGCTGCTGCAGCGCGCCAGCCGCGCCGGCATGGTCTGCCTGGGCAAGACCAACCTGTCAGAGTTCGCCTATTCCGGGCTCGGCATCAATCCCACCTTCGGCACGCCGGCCAACGCCGCCGACGCCGCGATCGAACGGGTCCCCGGCGGCTCGTCGTCGGGGGCGGGCGTGTCCGTCGGCCGCGGCCTCGCACCGGCCGCCATCGGCAGCGACACCGGCGGCTCGGTGCGCATCCCCGCGGCGCTGAACGGCGTCGTCGGCCTGAAGACCACGGTCGGCGTGCTGCCACTGGACGGCATCATGGCGCTGTCGCCGTCACTCGACACCATCGGCCCGCTGACCCGCGACGTCGCCGACGCCAACGCCGTGTTCGCCGTGCTCAACGGCAGCAGGCCGTTCGACCTGGGCGGCACGAGACTGACCGGGATGCGGCTGCTGAAGCCGACCGACATCGCCTTCGACGCCCTGGACGACACCGTCGCCGCGGCGATTGCGGCGGCGCTGGACCGGCTGTCCGACGCCGGCGCCGACATCGTCGAAGCGCCGGTGCCGGAGTTCGCCGAGGCGTTCGAGGTGGTCGCGCAGCACGGCAACATCATTTCGGCCGAAGGCTACGCCATCTGGCGCGACCTGCTCGATGCCCGCCATGACGAGATGTACTGGGGCATCTACTCGCGCTTCGCCTTGGCCAAGAACCTTTCGGCCATCGACGCCGAGCGGGCGCATATCCTGCTGCGAGAGATCCGCGCGCGGTTCCATGCCCGGGCCGCGGGCTACGCCGCCGTGGTGCTGCCGACCTGTCCGCGGGTGGCACCGCCGATCGCCGATCTGCAGGACGACCCGGCCGCCTATGACGATGCCAACCTGGCGCTGACCCGCAACACCCGGCTGGGCAACTTGATGGAGGCGTGTGCCGTGACCCTGCCCTGCCAGCGCCCGGGCGAGCTCCCCGTCGGCCTGCAGTTGATGGGGCTGCCGCGGCGCGAAGGCGCCATGCTGCGGCTTGCCGCCGCCGCCGAGACGGCCCTCGCGGCCTGATCGGCCGGCATCGTCGCGCGGCGCCCTGACACCAGCAGGGGCGTCCGCCTGCACAATATGTAGGCGATCATCATAGCCTGCCTGTTTATTGCGCAAACAGCGGCTTTCGTTCGCGACGGCGAACCAACTCCCTCACAGTTTTTTCTGCCAAATCAACGCGTTACGCCGTTCGGGACAAACTGGCACGGTTTCTGATTCCTTAACCGCGATCGGCGCGGCGGCTGGTGACATGCCGCCAGCACGCCGCACTGTCGGTTCAAGGAGCTAACCCTATGACTATCCGAGTGTCCCGTCGCATTCTGCCCGGCGTGGCGACGCTGGCGGTCGCCGCCGCCGCAGCCAGCCCGGCGGCCGCGGCGGTCGAGGCCGAGACCGCATACGTCTTCAATAGTTTTTCCTTTTTGATCCACGGCGCCCTGGTGATGTGGATGGCCGCCGGCTTCTGCATGCTGGAAGCCGGCCTGGTGCGGACCAAGAACGTGGCGACGATGTGCCTGAAGAACATCTCGCTCTATTCCGTCGCCGGCGTCATGTATTTCCTGGTTGGCTACAACCTGATGTACGACGGCGTCGACGGCGGCTGGCTCGGCAGCTTTACCTGGTGGGGTCCCGACGACTCGGCGACGCTGGCCGACCCGGGCAACTTCGAGGCCGGCTACGCCGCGACCTCCGACTGGTTCTTCCAGATGGTGTTCGTGGCCACCGCGGCCTCGATCGTCTCCGGTACCCTGGCCGAACGGATCAAGGTCTGGACCTTCCTGCTGTTCGTCGTCGCCCTGACGGCGATCATCTATCCGATCCAGGGGGCGTGGCACTGGGGTGGCGGCTGGCTCGCGGAAATGGGCTTTGCAGACTTCGCCGGCTCGACCATCGTCCATTCGGTCGGCGGCTGGGCCGCGCTGGCCGGCGCAATCGTACTGGGCGCCCGCAAGGGCAAGTATGGCGCCGACGGCCGGGTCCATCCAATCCCCGGCTCGAGCCTGCCGCTGGCAACGCTCGGCACCTTCATCCTCTGGCTTGGCTGGTTCGGCTTCAATGGCGGCTCGCAGCTGGCCTTGGGCTCGGCTGCCGATGTGATCGCCATTTCCAACATCTTCGCCAACACCAACATGGCGGCGGCAGGCGGCGTGATCGCAGCGATGCTGACGTCACAGCTGGTCTACAAGAAGATCGACCTGACCATGACCCTGAACGGCGCCATCGCCGGCCTGGTCTCGATCACCGCCGGACCCGATACGCCGACCATCGGCCAGGCGATCCTGATCGGCGGTGTCGGCGGCGTCCTGGTGGTGTTCGCCATTCCGCTCCTGGACAAGTTCAAGATCGACGATGTCGTCGGCGCCATCTCGGCCCACCTGGTGGCCGGCATCTGGGGCACCATGGCGGTACCGCTGACCAACGACGGGGCCAGCTTCGTCACCCAGGCGATCGGCGTGGTGGCGATCGGCGCCTTCGTCTTCATCGCCAGCCTGGTCTTATGGACGGCGTTGAAGTTCTCCGTCGGCATCCGGCTCGACGAAGAGGCCGAAATGGCCGGTGGCGACCAGTCCGAACTGGGCCTGGAAGCCTATCCGGAGTTCGGCCGCGGTTCGCAGATGTTCTAACAGGACTACCTCCCGTGTCCTGACGACTTGGCCCGGGGCTTCGGCTCCGGGCCCTTTTTTTCGGCAGTTCCCGCCGATCTGCCTAATTCATAGCCAGATCGGACCTGGCGTGGCGCCCCGGCTGCCTGATAGACGGGCAGTAGTGCTTTGATAGTAAACGCCTATTAGCCGTATTCGGCGAACTGGCACAATTTTTGGTCAGAACCCCATGAAATGACGTTCCCGGCGGCAGCGCTGCCGAACCGGGCGTCTGCCTGTGTCGGTCCCGCCGGGCCGGACACCGGCGCCGAAGTCAATGACAAGGGAGGCTGGTATGGACCAGATCGTAGTGGGCGCAGACGTGTTTTTCGTGCTCATGGGCGCCATTCTCGTGCTCTTCATGCACAGCGGATTCGCTTTTCTCGAGGTCGGCACCGTCCGTCACAAGAGCCAGGTCAATGCCCTGGTGAAGATCATCAGCGATCTGGCGATCTCGACGGTTGCCTATTTTTTCATCGGTTATCTCGTTGCCTACGGCGTTCACTTCTTCGCCGGCGCCCCCGTGCTGTCCGGCCAGGCTGGCGACGGCGCCTTCGCCCCCAGCGGCTATGACCTGGTGAAGTTCTTCTTCCTGCTGACCTTCGCTGCCGCGATCCCGGCGATCATTTCCGGCGGCATCGCCGAGCGCATGCGGTTTGCGCCGCAGTGCTTTGCCACGGCCCTCGTCGTCGCCCTGGTCTACCCGACCTTCGAAGGCATGGTCTGGGGCAGCCGGTTCACCTACCAGGACTGGATCATGAGCATGTTCGGGGTGCCGTTCCACGACTTCGCCGGTTCCATCGTGGTGCATGCCGTCGGCGGCTGGCTCGCCTTTGCCGCCGTGATCCTGCTGGGCGCGCGTCACGGCCGCTACCGTGCCGACGGTTCGGTCAACGGCATTCCGCCGTCGAGCATTCCGTTTCTCGCCCTCGGATCGTGGATCCTCTCGGTCGGTTGGTTCGGCTTCAACGTGATGAGCGCGCAGTCGCTGGAGTCGGTGACCGGACTGGTGGCGATGAATTCGCTGCTGGCGATGGGTGGCGGTATCCTCGCGGCCCTGCTGGTCGGCCGCAACGACCCCGGTTTCGTCCACAACGGCGCGCTGGCCGGGCTGGTGGCGGTCTGCGCCGGCTCGGACGTCATGCACCCGATCGGTGCCCTGCTGACCGGCGCCGGTGCCGGCGCCCTGTTCGTGGTCACCTTCAACCTGTGCCAGAACCGCTGGCGGATCGACGATGTGCTCGGCGTCTGGCCCCTGCACGGCCTGTGCGGCCTGTGGGGCGGGCTGGCGGCCGGCATCTTCGGCCTCGAGGCGCTCGGCGGCATGGGCGGTGTCTCGTTCGGTGCGCAACTGGTCGGCACCCTGACCGGCGTCGTCTTCGCCGTGGTCGCCGGCTTCATCGTCTACGGCGTCCTGAAGGCCGTGATCGGCCTGCGCCTGAGCGAAGAGGAGGAGTTCCGCGGCGCCGACCTGTCGATCCACAAGATCGGCGCCAACCCGGAATCGGAGGTCACGGGCCGCTGATACGGTAAGCGGCCGGTCCGGGCCCACGCGGGTCCGGACCGGCCGCGTTCCCGCGCCGCTGAGAACAAACCGGGAAACGCGGCCCCGGAAAGCGACACATGTTTGCAACATGAGAGAAGAACGCGACGCAAGTCCTTGTGGTGGAAAGGAAAGGCGGCTACATTATCTTCGTCGCGTTTGTCTTATGTTCTCGCTTGGCGAATCACCTTGCGAATCACTTGGCGATTGATCCGGTACCGTAGCAGCGTGCCGCCATGTTGAACCCGCGCCTAGCCCTGTTGCCGGACTACCCGTTCGAGCGTCTGCGTGGCCTGCTCGACCCGCTGCCGGCGGCAGCCGGGCTCGAGCCCATCGCCATGAGCCTGGGCGAACCGCAACATCCCTACCCGGACCTGGTCGGCCGGGTCCTCGACGACCACCGGCATCTCTACGGCAAGTATCCACCGGTGGCCGGAACCCCGGAATTCCGCGCCGCCGTGGCAGACTGGCTAAATCGCCGCTACGACCTGCCCGACGGCATGATCGATGCCGGGCGCCACGTCGCCCCCTGCGCCGGCACCCGCGAGGCGCTGTTCCGCTGCGCCTTCATCTCGGTGCCGCCGGAAAAGGCCGGGCAGCAGCCGGCGGTGCTGATGCCGAACCCGTTCTATCAGTGCTATGCCGGCGCCGCCGTCGCCGCCGGTGCCGAGCCGGTCTACCTGCCGGCCGATCGCGAACATGGTTTCCTGCCCGATTTCGCCGGATTGCCCGAGGCCCTGCTGGCGCGCACGGCACTGGTCTACCTGTGCTCTCCGGCCAACCCGCAAGGCACGGTCGCCAGCCTCGACTATCTGTGCGAGCTGATCACCCTGGCGCGCCGCTTCGACTTCACCCTGGTGCTCGACGAGTGCTACGCCGAGATCTACACCCGCACGCCGCCGGCAGGGGCCCTGCAGGCCTGCGCTGCGCTCGGCGGTGGCCTCGACAACGTCCTGGTGTTCCACTCCCTGTCCAAGCGCTCCAACGTGCCAGGCCTGCGCTCGGGTTTCCTCGCCGGCGAGGCGGAGCTGATCCGCCTGCACCTGCGCCTGACCGAGTATGGCGGCAACCCCTCGCCGCTGCCGGTCTATGCCGCCGCCACGGCGCTATGGCAGGAGGAGGACCACGTCGCCACCAACCGGGCGCTCTACGCCGAGAAGTTCGACCTGGCGGAACGGGCCCTGTCGAACCGGTATGGCTTCTATCGGCCCGACGGCGGCTTCTTCCTCTGGCTCGACGTCGGCGACGGCGAAGCCGCGGCCCGCGAGCTGTGGACCCGGGCCGCCGTTCGGGTCCTGCCCGGCGCCTACCTGTCCGCCGACAGCCCCGGCGCCGGCAACCCCGGCGCCGCCTACATCCGCGTCGCCCTGGTCCATGACATCGCCGTCACCGCCGACGCGCTGGAACGCATCACCACCACACTGTGAGCCCGAGAGCCATGTCGCACAGCGCCCAAAGCCCTCGCAAGACCGTATTCCTGCCCGACAGCGCGGTTCGCTTCCTGCGCCGGCGGCTGGTCGAGGTCGGCGGCCTGATGTTGCTTGCCGTGGCCCTGTCGCTGGCGGTCGTGCTGGCCAGCTACCATGCCGACGACCCCAGCGTGAACGTCGCCGCCGGCGGGCCGGTGCAGAACTGGCTGGGCGCTGCCGGCGCACAGATCGCCGATCTGCTGCTGCAGGGGGTCGGGCTTGCCGCCGTGGTGCCGGCGCTGATCCTCGCTGCCTGGGGCTGGCGCATCGTCTCGCACCGTGGCCTACCGAGATTCTGGCTGAACCTGATCGCGGCACCGGTGGCGCTGCTGGGTGGCGCGACCCTGCTGTCCGCCCTGTCGACGCCACAGGCCTGGCCGCTGGTCGCCGGACTGGGCGGCATGCTGGGCGACCTGATCTACCACGGCCATCTGGCGCTGGCGGCGCAGCTGCCGCTGATGCCGCCGGGCTGGGTGCTGGCATCGGTCTCGACGTTGCTCGTCGCCGTGGCCCTGCTGCTCGCCCTGGGTATCGATACCGGCGAATGGCGGGCCCTCGCGCGGAGCACCGGTGGTGTGGTGCAGCGGGCCGGCTGGGTCGCGCGCGCCAGCGCCGGAATCGCCGGCAGGCTCAGGCGGCGTGTGGCCGCCGCACCGCGACTGCGCCGCGAGCCAAGGCTGCGTCGCGGCGAGGACCGTGAAGCAGCCGAGCCGACACGGCCGGCGCCTGCCCGCGGCAGCGACCGGCGCCGGGTGAAGACCAAGCAGCGGCCGCTGCCAAAGAGCCGCCGCGCCCGTTCCGAGCAGCAGCCGATGCTGGATCTGGCCCCGGGTGACGGCTTCCAGCTGCCGCCACTGCATCTGCTGGACGAGTGGGACGACCAGGGTCCGGCCAAATCGGTCAACGAAGAGGGGCTGGAACAGAACGCCCGCCTGCTCGAATCCGTGCTCGACGACTATGGTGTGCGCGGTCGCATCGTCAACGTACGCCCCGGCCCCGTGGTGACGCTGTACGAACTCGAACCGGCACCCGGCACCAAGACCAGCCGGGTGATTGGCCTGTCCGACGATATCGCCCGCTCGATGAGCGCGCGCAGCGTCCGCATCGCCGTGGTGCCCGGGCGCAATGCCATCGGCATCGAGCTGCCCAATCGCGAACGCGAGACGGTCGTCCTGCGCGAGCTGCTGTCGACGCCGGCCTACGAGCGCTCGTCCTTCATGCTGCCGCTGGCCCTGGGCAAGGACATCGGCGGCGCGCCGGTCCTCGCCGACCTGTCGCGCATGCCGCACCTGCTGATCGCCGGGACCACCGGCTCGGGCAAGTCGGTCGCCATCAACACCATGATCCTGTCGCTGCTGTACCGCCTGACGCCGGAGCAGTGCCGGGTGATCATGATCGATCCAAAGATGCTGGAACTCAGCATCTATGACGACATCCCGCACCTGTTGGCGCCCGTGGTCACCGACCCGGGCAAGGCCATCATGGCCCTGAAGTGGACGGTGCGGGAAATGGAGAACCGCTATCGCGCCATGGCCTCGCTCGGCGTGCGCAACATCGCCGGCTACAACGAACGCCTGGCCGAAGCCGCGGCCAGCGGCGAGGAACTGAAGCGCACGGTGCAGACCGGGTTCGATCCCGAGACCGGCGGTCCGGTGTTCGAGGAGCAGTTGCTCGACCTCGCCCCGATGCCGTTCATCGTCGTCGTGGTCGACGAGATGGCCGACCTGATGATGGTCGCCGGCAAGGACATTGAAGGGGCGATCCAGCGGCTGGCGCAGATGGCCCGGGCCGCCGGCATCCACCTGCTGATGGCCACGCAGCGCCCGTCGGTCGACGTGATCACCGGCACGATCAAGGCCAACTTCCCGACCCGCATCAGCTTTCAGGTCACCTCGAAGATCGACAGCCGCACGATCCTCGGCGAACAGGGCGCGGAGCAGCTCTTGGGCATGGGCGACATGCTGTACATGGCCGGCGGCGGCCGGATCACCCGCGTGCACGGCCCCTTCGTCTCGGACGAGGAGGTCGAGGCCGTGGTGCGTCACCTGCGGCGGCAGGGCCAGCCGGAGTATCTCGACGCCGTCACCGAGGAAAGCGACGAGGCGATCAGCGCCGGCATCGGCGTCGAGGCCGGGCCGGCGACCGACGGCAACGATCTGTTCGACCGGGCGGTCGATGTCGTCGCCCGCCATCAGAAGGCTTCGACCAGCTTCCTGCAACGCCAGCTGAAGATCGGCTACAACCGAGCCGCCGACCTGATCGACCGGATGGAGGCGGAGGGTGTGATCGGCCGGGCCAACCATGTCGGCAAGCGCGAAGTGCTGGTCCGCCAGCCGGACGAGGAGCTGTGAGCCACGGCCGCCGCGCTGCCGCCCGACGGACCGACCGGCGCCGGCTGCTGCAGGGCGGCGCCGGCCTGCTGGCGGCGGCATTGCTGCCGGCAGCGCCGCTGGGCGCCGCCCAGGGCGACAAAGCCTCGGGCGCCGCGGCCCTGGATGCGGCCGACCTGGCCGACGTCGCCCGCGTCGAGAGCTACCTCAATCAACTGCGCAGCCTGTCGGCGCGCTTCGTGCAGCTTGGTCCCGGAGGTGAGCTGTCCCGGGGCCGTTTCTATCTGCGCCGGCCCGGCCGCCTGCGCTTCGAATACGAACCTCCGTCGCCGCTGCTGATCGTCGCCGACGGCCTCTGGGTGGTGCTCTACGACCGCGAACTGGAGCAGGTCAGCCGGTTTCCACTGGCCGAGACGCCGCTGGCGGTGCTGGCGGCGGACACGGTCGATCTGTCGAACAGCATCGCCGTCACTGAGGTCGCGCGTCAGCCCGGCATCGTGCGGGTCCGGGTGGTCGACCAGGAACGTGCCGACGAAGGCTGGCTGAGCCTGACCTTCAGCGATCCGCCGTTGGCGCTGCGGCAATGGCATGTGCGCGATGCCCAGGGCGGTGTCACCAGCGTCGCCCTGCAGGAGCTGCAGAGCAACGTCGACCTCGATCCCGAGCTGTTCGTGTTCATCGATCCGGCGCCGTTCCGAGACTGAATTGGCGGGCTGACGACCCGGCGCGCGCGGTTGCGACGACTTGTCCGGGCCCCGGCCACATGCTAGCGAGATCGCATGAGCAGCACTCCCGTCACCGGCGTTGTCGCCATCACCTGTAACCTCGGCGAACAGGATGGCCACCACAGCCATCGCACCGGCGATCGCTATGTCACCGCCGTGCATGACGTCGCCGGCGCGTTGCCGGTGCTGCTGCCGGCCCTGGGCGACGTGGTCGACGTCGACGCCCTGTTGAACCATATCGACGGCGTGGTGCTGACCGGCGGCGTCTCCAATGTCGAGCCGCACCATTACGACGGCGACCCGGAGGTCGAGTGCGGGCCGCATGACCCGGGACGGGACGGGCTCACGCTGCGCCTGGTTCGCGAGGCGATCCGCCGCGGCGTGCCCCTGTTCGGCATCTGTCGCGGCATCCAGGAGATCAACGTGGCGTTGGGCGGCAGCCTGCACCCGCGGCTGCACGAGGTGCCCGGCCGGTTCGACCACCGCCGCGAGCGGCACAAGCCGCTGCCCGAGCAACTGGCGGCACGCCAGCGCATCACCCTGACGGCCGGCGGCGAGCTGCAGCGCCTGGCGGACGGTGCGGCAACGGTGATGGTGAATTCCCTGCACGGCCAGGGCATCGACCGTGTCGCCGATAGCCTGGTCGTCGAAGCCGTCGCCGACGACGGCACCGTCGAGGCGGTACGGGTCGAAGGGGCCGCGGGTTTCGCCATCGGCGTGCAGTGGCATGCCGAATGGCAACCGCAGCAGCACCCGCTCTACCACGCCCTGTTCCGCAGTTTCGGTGCCGCCGTTCAAGCCTATGCCCGGCGCCGCCTCATGCCGTCCGTGGCCGCCGCCGAGTAGCTTCGGCCGCTGCCTCAACTCAGCAGGGCATCGACCTCGTGGTCTTCGGGGAAGCGTCCGAGGGCCTTCTTCGAAAAGGCCAGGGTGCCGTCGACGGTGACTTCGAACACGCCGCCGCCACCCTTGACCAGCTTGACCTCGGCGTCCGGCGCCAGCGCGAGAATCCGGTCCCTCGCACGGAGGGCTCTGGGTTCATAGTTTCACTGCACGCAGTATTCGATCTCGACCTGCATCGCGGTCCTCCAGATACGCATCACCGACGGCGCGCGCCGCAGCCGGCCTGACGGCGTTGAATGTAGGGCGGAACGGCAGCAGTTCCAACCGACCGGCGGCTCAGCCTTCGAGCATCCGGCGCAGCAGGTCGATGTCCTCGGCCAGGTTGGCGTCGGTCTGGCGCAGCTCCTCGATCCGCCGCACCGCATGCATCACCGTGGTGTGGTCCCGGCCGCCGAACTTGCGGCCGATCTCTGGCAGCGAGCGGGTGGTGAGCTGCTTGGACAGGTACATCGCGACCTGACGCGGCCGGGCCACGTTGCGCGCCCGCCGGGCAGAATGCATGTCCGCCAGCCGGATGTTGAAGTGCTGCGCGACCTTCTTCTGGATCTCTTCGATGGTGACCCGGCGGTCGTTGGCCCGCAGCAGGTCCTGCAGCACGTCCTGGGTCAACTCCAGCGTGATCGGGCGGCCCACCAGGTTCGAGTAGGCGATCAGGCGGTTCAGCGCGCCTTCCAACTCGCGCACGTTGGAGGTGATGCGATGGGCCAGGAACTCCAGCACGTTCTGCGGGAAGCTTTCGATCGACGCCGTCTTCAGCTTCTGCTCCAGGATGCCGAGGCGGAGCTCGAAATCGGTCTGATGGATGTCGGCCACGAGGCCCCAGCCGAGGCGCGAGCGGATGCGCTCCTCGATGTCTTCCAGGTCCGACGGCGACCGGTCGGCGGAGATGACGATCTGCTTGTTCTGGTCGACCAGGGCGTTGAAGGTGTGGAAGAACTCTTCCTGCGTCGAATCCTTGCGCGAGAAGAACTGCACGTCGTCGATCAACAGCACATCGACCGAACGGAAAGCCTGCTTGAAGCTCATCGCGTCGCGGTCACGCAGGGCACGGATGAACTGGTACATGAACTTCTCGGCCGAGAGGTAGATCACCTTGCGGTTCGGGTCGCGCTCGTGGATGTGCCAGGCGATCGCATGCATGAGATGGGTCTTGCCCAGCCCGACGCCGCCATAGAGGAAAAGCGGATTGAACGTGACCGTCGGCGAGTCGGCGACCCGGTGCGCCGCGGCATACGCCAGTTCGTTCGACTTGCCGACGACGAACGAATCGAAGCGGAAGCGGGAATCCAGCGACGAGCCCATGTCCGTCGCCAGCGGCGACGGCGTCACCGCCGAAACCGGCACCTCGGCCGCGCTCTCAGCTTCGCCGTCGGCATCGCTACCCGTCGTCTCCGCGGCGCGCGGCGCGGCTGCAGCGCGGCGCGGGCGAACATGGATCATGATGTCGGTGACGACACTGTTCTCGGTCTGCCAGACGGCGCGGACGCGCTCGCCGTAGTGGCTGATCACCCAATCGCGCATGAAGCGCGTCGGCGCGCTCAGCAGCGCCCGGTGATCCTTGATGCCCTCGAATTCAAGCGGTCTGAGCCAGGAGTTGAACGCCGCATCGCCGAACTCGACCCGCAGTCGCGCACAGACTCTTTCCCATTGGCCAGCCAAAGCCAGGTCCATGGACACGCCCCCAACTAGATACTCGGCTGTAGCCCGATATCCGGACCACAGGCCATCGCCGCGTCGCCTGGTGCCGGACCATTTCCTTTGAGATTTTGCCGCCGCGGGCCGCGGGATAGCCTTGGCGGGTTGCCTGCGATCTGGCCTGCGCCGTGCGCCTTCCGGTCGCTTCGCCGCGTCAGCCTCATGCCGTCATCCCCCCAAAACGCACGTCGGAATTCTCAGATGCTCAACCGGTAACCAGGAATTTCCGTAGCTGTAATCGCCGCGGCTTTATTTGTCATTACTTGGATCAAACCGAAGGCAATTAAGTAAAGCCTCACCCTCCGGGCAGCCATACATAATAGCTGCAACCGCCGCTCTCCAACACTACTTATCTTTGATTTACTCCAGCCCGTCTCTGCACGGGGTGTTTACAGTACTGTGACGGGTAACGATGTGCAACAGGACGAATGCAGAACACGCCAAGAATCTCTACCGCCGTCTGTGTTCGCGACTGCGTTGCTACAAAATATTGTTGGCCGCTGCTGTCTGCGCCACGGCTGGACTCCGCAGCGCGGAAACAAACAAGGCCGCGCCCATGGGCGCGGCCCCGTGCGCATCGCCGCTGGTGCGACGAATCAGCCCGCCATGGTGTTGACCCGACGGGCCAACCGGGAAATCTTGCGCGACGCCGTGTTGCGCTTCACCACGCCCCGGTTCACGCCACGCATCAGTTCCGGCTCGGCCGAACGCAGCGCCTCGACAGCCGCCGACTTGTCGCCGCTGGCAATGGCTTCTTCGACCTTGCGGACATAGGTCCGTACGCGGCTGCGGCGATTGCGGTTGACCGCACTGCGCCGCTCGGTCTGGCGGAGCCTTTTCTTGGCCGATTTGATCTGTGGCATCGTCCTACCGTCATCTGCAAATGCGTGTCCCGCGGCTGCGGGACGCGCGGTTATAGACCCGGTCCAGGGGCCGGTCAACCGGCCGCCCGTCCTGCAACCGCCGCGCTCAGCGGTTCTTGAATTGCGGCTCGCGCTTCTCCACGAAGGCGGCCATGCCTTCCATCTTGTCCTCGGTGGCGAAGGTCGAATGGAACAGCCGGCGCTCGAACCGGACGCCCTCGTTGAGCGTGGTTTCGTAGGCCCGATTGACGGATTCCTTGCAGATCATGACGATCGGCTGCGACAGCTTGCAGATCTTCTCCGCCGTAGCGACAGCTTCGTCGAGCAGGTCGTCGAGCGGCAGCACCCGGCTGACCAGACCGGCGCGCTCGGCTTCTTCAGCATCCATCATGCGGCCGGTCAGGCACATCTCCATGGCCTTCGACTTGCCGACGAAACGCGTCAGCCGCTGGGTGCCGCCGGCGCCGGGAATGACGCCGAGATTGATCTCCGGCTGGCCGAACTTGGCATTGTCGGCAGCAAGAATGAAGTCGCACATCATCGCCATCTCGCAGCCACCGCCCAGCGCGAATCCGGCCACCGCGGCGATCACCGGCTTGCGACACTGCGCCACCCGCTCCCAGCCGACGGTGATGAAGTCCTCCTTGTAGACGTCCATATAGCTTTTCGGCGCCATCTCCTTGATGTCGGCGCCGGCGGCGAAGGCCTTCTCGCTGCCGGTGATGACCACGCAGCCGATGTCGTCGTCCGCTTCGAATGCGTCCAGGGCATCGCCCAGCTCTTCGATCAGCGCGGCACACAGCGCGTTCAGCGCCTTGGGCCGGTTCAACCGGACAATGCCGACCGGCCCCCTGGTCTCGACGATGATGTTCTCATAGGCCATTACCTGCTCCTTCACCCGTTGCCGCCGTTGAGCCGCATGCCGGCAGGCTCATTCCGGCGTGATGCGGAAACGCACGGTCAGCGCGTCGCCCTCGCTGCTGACACCAATCCTCAGCCGTTCACCGGCACGGACGTAGTCGCCCGCGCCCTGTCGTTGCCAGCCCAGTTGCGGCAGCGTGCGCCGGTAAAAGCCCAAAACGTCACGCTCGCTCATGTCACCGACCGCAAAGGCCTCGACGACCCGTCCGCCCGGCGCATCGAATACCACGCCTGCCTGCGGCACTTCCTCCAGCCCGGGCACAAGCGGCAGATCCTCTACCTCGCTGAGGAACACCGCCGCACCCGCCAGTGCGCCACCGCCGGCCAGGGCCAGGACCAGGCCAGCGGCGAGACGGTGTAGCCGAAGCCGTGACATGGAATCAAGCTAGCACATCGCCGCCGTGCCGGCGCTTGGTTGACCACCGCTCGACGGCCAACAACAATGCGCGCGATTGCAGGCTAGAGGTCGAGATGAAGAGACGCCGCAGCGGCATCCAGGCCGCCTTACTGGCGTTGTGCCTGGCTGCGGTTGTTCCATCCGCAGGCACCTGGGCGCAGTCCGCCTCGGAACAGTTGCTCGTCGCCGCCGAGAGCAGCGATCATGACGGCGTCGAACGGGCACTGATCGCTGGCGCCTCGATCAACGCCCGCGGCCAGCTGAACCGGACCGCGTTGATGTCCGCCGCGGCCCGAGGCGATGTCGATATCGTCGCCCTGCTGCTCGAGCGCGGGGCCTTCTTCGACCTGGTCGACCGGGACGGCTTCTCCGCGCTGATGCATGCGGCGCGCAACGGGCAGGATGGAACCCTGATGCAGCTCGCCGCGGCCGGCGCCGATGTCGACCTGCAGGACCGTCAGGGACAGACTGCCTTGATCCTTGCCGCCCGCGACGGTCATCTGCTGGCGGTACGCGCCCTGCTCGCTGCCGGTGCGCGGCGCGATCTGACCGACTTCACCGGCCGCGACGCCTTCGATCATGCCCGCGACAGCCGGCAGCGACGGGTCCTGCGCGAGCTGGAGCAGGCCGGTCGCTAATCCGGCACGACAGCGCCGGGCACCGGTGTCAGGCCAGTGCGAGATACAGGCAGGCGAGGCCACCGAAAAGCAGGACAAGCCAGGTCAACGTAGTGCCGAACAGGCGCGGCAGGGTGACGCCCGCGCTGCCGCCGAGGCCGACCGCGTGCAGGATCCGGCCGACCAGCAGCGCCGCGCCGAGCGCATGCAGGCCCCAGACCGGTGCGCCGTTGAGTTCGCACAGCGCGACCAACAGCAGGCCCAAGGGGACGTATTCGGTGAAGTTGCCGTGTACCCGCACCGCGCGTTCCAGCGCCGGGTTGTCGCCGTGACCGATGCCGACCTGCGCCTGCCGACGCAGGCGGCTGACGTTGGCGCTCAAGCCCAGCAGGATCAGGGCGAGGATACCGGCATAAAGCGCTGTGATTTGCAGGGTCATGCTGCTTTTCCTGTGCTTGCCGCCGCAGCTGCCTTCAGTCGGCGGCCACGGCGGCGGCGCGCCGTCGCTTCTGGCTGGCCGATTTCAGTTGCCCGCAGGCGGCCATGATGTCGCGGCCGCGGGGCGTGCGTATCGGGGCCGAATAGCCGGCATCGTTCACCACCTCGGCAAACCGGCGGATCTGGTTGCCTGACGAGCATTCATAGGGCGCCCCCGGCCAGGGATTGAACGGGATCAGGTTGACCTTCGCCGGGATGTCCCGGATCAACCGCACCAGCTCGCGCGCATCGGCCAGGGAGTCATTGACGTCCTTGAGCATGACGTACTCGAAGGTGATCCGACGGGCGTTGTTTGCGGCCGGATAGCGCCGGCAGGCATCGAGCAGCATGGCGATCGGATACTTGCGGTTGAGCGGCACCAGTTCGTCGCGCAGCTCGTCCCGGACCGCATGCAACGACACCGCCAGGTTGACCCGGAGTTCGCGGCCGCAGCGCTCCATCATCGGCACCACGCCCGAGGTCGACAGCGTGATCGACCGGCGCGAGAACGCCAGGCCGTCCATGTCCATGATGATCCGCAGCGCCGCGCCGACGTTGTCGAAATTGTACAGCGGTTCGCCCATGCCCATCATCACGATGGTAGAAATCCGGCGGCCGCCCGGCGGCGTCGGCCATTCGCCAAGCTCGTCGCGCGCCAGCATCAGCTGGCTGACGATCTCGCCCGGTGACAGGTTGCGCACCAGGCGCTGGGTGCCGGTATGGCAGAACCGGCAGTTCAAGGTGCAGCCGACCTGGCTCGACATGCACAGGGCGCCGCGCTCCTGGTCGGGGATGTGCACGGTCTCGATCTCGCTGCCATCGGCTTCACGCAGCAGCCACTTGCGGGTGCCATCCTCGGAGCGCAGGGCGCTGGCGACCCGCGGCCGCGCCACCACGTGGCGGGCCTGCAGCGCCGCGCGCAACGGCTTGCCCAGGTCACTCATCGCCGCGAAGTCGACGACGCCACGGTTGTAGATCCAGCGCCAGAGCTGCCGCGTCCGCATCGCCCGCTGGCGCTCCGGCACCTCGAGCGCCGCCAGGACGTCGTGCAGTTGTTCCCGCTCGAGCCCGACCAGGTTGCCGGCCGGCGCAGGTGCTCGCACCGCGACAGGTTCAGCCGCCGCCATCACCGCCACGCTGTTGCCATGCGGCCATTACTTGGCACAGGCCTTGTTGATCGCTTCGTGCGCCTTGGTGAAGCCGCGCAAGGTGTAGCTGTCCGTCGTGTTGGTGCCGCGCGACGAGGTCCCGCGCACGACCATCTTGATCCCGTCGCGCATCGCCTTGACCAGGGCAGCGTCGGTCGTCGCATCGGCGGCCCAGGCGGTTTCCTTGTCGGTGAACATCTCGAACTTCTTGGTGTCGATCTGCACCGAAACCTTGCTGTCCTTGCGGTACGGATAGCCGGTGTAAATACTGACTTCGTCACGCACCTTGCGGTAGGGCCGGTGGGTGACCAGCAGCCAGACCTTGCCCCGGCGCACGTTCTTGGGCCGGGTGTCGATCGGCTGGCCGGCCATATAGCAGGCAATGCCGCCTTTCTCCGTAACCACGAACGCCCCCCAGTGCTGGGGGTTCTTGATCAGGGCTTTGGGCTGCTGAGCCAACGCCGGAGCGGCGGCCAGCAGAGCGGTCGCCATGAGGGCGATACGAAGAACAGGACGCGGAATCATGGCGGCAAACATAGTGGCGGCTGATGACGATTTCTAGCCGTTGACGGGCGCGGCGGGCCGATCGGCGCCGGCGGCCTAGGCTGACGGGTCGCTGCGGTCCGGCGTGCCGGCCCGACTGAGCAGAAACACCCCCTGTTCACCCAGCAGATTGGCCAGTCGGCGGGCCCGACCCACGGCGCCCATGCGCCCGGCATGATCGACGGCGATGCCGCGCTCGATCCGCACTTTCATCTCGGCGCAGAGGTCGACGAAGTCGGAGATCGTGCAGATATGGATGTTGGGGGTGTTGTACCAGCTCTGCGGCAATGCCGGCGTCACCGGCATGCGGCCCCGTGCCAGCAGGTGCCAGCGCACCCGCCAGTGCCCGAAGTTGGGGAACGACACCACCGCCTTGTGGCCGATCCGCAGCATCTGCGCCAGCACCTCGCGCGGATAACGCATGACCTGCAGGCTCTGGCTGAGGATGACATAGTCGAAGGCGTCATCGGGGTAGTCGGCGAGATCGCGGTCGGCATCCCCCTGGATCACCGGCAAGCCCTGGGCTACGCAGGCGTTGACGCCGGCCTGGCTCAGTTCCATGCCACGGCCATCGACGTCCTTGAACTGTCCCAGGTACTGCAGCAGCGCCCCGTCGGCACAGCCGATGTCCAGGACCCGCGCGCCCGGATCGATCATATCCGCGACCAGTTGCAGGTCCGGCCGCAGGCGCCCGACGAGGCCGGCAGGGGCGGTATGCACGGGCCGGTTCATCGTCCCGGCAGGCCCCGGCGCGCCGCCGCCGCGTCGAGGAAACCGCCCAGGGTGGCGAACATCTCGGGCTCGTCGAGCAGGAAGGCGTCGTGCCCCTTGTCGCTTTCGATTTCGACGAATGAGACGTTGGCGGCGACCGCATTCAGCGCATGCACGATCGCCTTGTTCTCTTCCGTCGGATAGAGCCAGTCGCTGGTGAAGGAGATCAGGCAGAACCGCGTGCGGGTGCCCCGGAAGGCATTGGCCAGCACGCCATCGTACTCGGCGGCGAGGTCGAAATAGTCCATCGCCCGGGTGATGTAGAGGTAGGCATTGGCGTCGAAGCGGTCGACGAAGGTCGAACCCTGATGCCGCAGGTAGCTCTCGACCTGGAAGTCGGCATCGAAGCCGAACGACAGGGCCGCCCGGTTCTGCAGGCTGCGGCCGAACCGGCGGTGCAGCGCGGCCTCGGACAGATAGGTGATATGCGCCGCCATGCGGGCCACGGCGAGGCCGCCGCGCGGCGTCGCATTGAAGCTCAGGTAGTCGCCGCCATGCCAATCCGGGTCGGCCATGATCGCCTGGCGGCCGACCTCGTGAAAGGCGATGTTCTGGGCCGAATGCTTGGCGGCCGTGGCGATCGGCGCTGCCACGTACACCCGCTCGGGGTAGGTGGCAGCCCACTGCAGCACCTGCATGCCGCCCATGGAGCCGCCGATGACGCAGAACAGCTGGTCGATGCCCAGGTGATCGATGAGCCGCGCCTGCAGACGCACCATGTCGGCGATGGTGATCACCGGGAAGCTCAGCCCATAGGGCTCGCCGGTCTCGGGATCCTGGGATTTCGGCCCCGTCGTGCCGAGGCAGCCGCCCAGCACATTGGCGCAGATGATGAAGAACCGGTCGGTGTCCAGGGTCAGCCCGGGCCCCACCGCTAGGTCCCACCAGCCGGGCCGCCCGGTCACCGGGTTGGTGCCGGTCACATACTGATCACCCGTCAGCGCATGACATACCAAGATAGCGTTGGATTTCTCGGCATTCAGGCTGCCGTAGGTCTGATAGGCGACGTTCACCGGCGCCAGCGTGCGCCCGGAATCGAGCCTCAGGGGGTCGTCCGTGCCGATGGTGAAGGTATGGCCGACGCCCTCGATGGTGCGCGCCTCGGGCCGCGGCGCGCCGGGGATGGTGGTGACGGTCGTGGTCATTGCTCGCGGTACGGGCGCAACGGATGCCGTGCGATCCCCCTGTTCGGCCCCGGTCGGACAGTGAGGTTTCACAGCTAGGCGGCACGGCAACGGGTGTCAATGCCTTCTTTGCGGTTGCCGGGGCTCCGGCCGCGGTGTATCACCCGCGTTCCGAGGGCACCGCAAAGACGGTAGGCGAGTCCGATTCCATGTCCGAGAGCGAAGGCCGGCTCGAGGCGCTGCGTCGCGAAATCGACGAGATCGACATCGCCCTGCATGACGGCGTGATGCGCCGCATGGCGCTGATGCACGAAGTTGCGCAGGCGAAGCGACACGACGGCGCGCAGAGCTCGATGATGCGGCCGGCCCGCGAGGCACTGGTACTGCGCACGCTGACGGCGCGCCATGACGGCCGCCTGCCGGAAGCCGCGCTGCTGCGGATCTGGCGCGAGGTCATCAACGCCGCGACGTCGCTCCAGGGACCGCTGACAATCGCCGTCTGCGCCCCGGAGAAGTCGGTGGCCTATTGGGACATGGCCCGCAATCACTTCGGCTCCATCGCCCGGATGTCGCTGCACCGGTCGCCGGTGAACGTGCTGCGCCGGCTCGACGAAGAGCCGGGCTGCATCGGCCTGCTGCCGTTGCCGCAGGAGGGCGAAGAAGACCCCTGGTGGCCGCGGCTGGTCGGCGACATGAGCGCACCGCGGGCGCTGCGGGTGATGTGGCGGCTGCCGTTTTTCGTCTCCGCCACCGGCGCCTATGAATCGGTCGGTGCCTTCGCCGTAGGCGCTGTGACGCCGGAGGAAAGCGGCGACGACCTGACCCTCGTGGTGGTCGAAGCCGATGCCGAAATGAGCCGTGTCAGCATCGCCAGCGCCCTGGCCGCGGTTGGGTTGCAGGCCCAGGCGCGTGCCGGCCACGGCGATCCCGCGGTGCCGACACGCCAGCAGCTGTTCGAAATCGACGGCTTCGTCGGGGCCGACGATGCACGCCTGACGGCGCTGGCCGGCAAACTGGGCGAAGCGCTTGACCGCATCGTCATTCTCGGTGCCTATCCTCGGCCGCTGACGGCGTTTTAGCTCCCCGGGTTTGGTCTGATAGCGGAGTGACCGAGATGAACGGTCCGAAGCCTATTGAAGGCATTCTCAACATTGCGCCCTACGTCGGTGGCGACAGCAAGGCCGAAGGCCTGCGCCAGGTGGTCAAGCTGTCCTCGAACGAGGCGGCGACCGGGGCCAGCCCCAAGGCGATCGCCGCCTTCACGGCACAGGCCGATAGCCTGCATCGCTACCCCGACGGTGGCGCCAACGCCTTGCGCGAGGCGCTGGCCGAGTTCCACGGCCTCGATCCGGCCGGGGTGTTCTGCGGCAACGGCTCCGACGAGATCATCAGCTATCTCACCCATGCCTATGCCGGCCCGGGCGACGATGTGGTCTATTCCGAGCACGGATTCCTCATGTATCCGCTGAGCGCGATGGCCTGTGGCGCCCGCCCCCTGAAGGCGCCGGAGCGCGCCTTCACGGCCTCCGTTGACGCCGTCCTGGAGACGGTGACGCCGCGCACGCGGATCGTTTTCCTGGCCAATCCGAACAACCCGACAGGCAGTTACCTGCCTGAAAGCGAACTGACGCGCCTGCGTGCTGGTCTGCCGGACGACGTGCTGCTGGTAATCGACAGCGCCTATGCCGAGTTTGTCGGGCGCAACGACTACGATCCCGGGATCCGGCTGGTCGAGGCCAACGACAACGTGGTGATGACCCGCACCTTCTCGAAGATCTACGGTCTCGCGGCCCTACGCCTCGGCTGGGCCTATGCGCCGGAGAGCATCGCCAACGTCTTCCACCGCGTCCGACCGCCGTTCAACGTCAACGCGGTGGCGCAGGCGGCCGGCGTCGCGGCACTGCAGGATACCGCCCACACCGGCAGGGCACGGGAACACAACGACCGCTGGCTCGCCTGGCTGAGCGAACAGTTCCGCAACCTCGGCCTGGAGGTACTGCCGAGCGTGGCCAACTTCGTCACCGTGCGCTTCGACAGTGATGGTCCGGCCGCGTCAGGCCCGGCGCACCGGTTCCTCAAGCAGCGCGGTATCCTGCCGCGCGACATCACGGCCTATGGCCTGGGTGATTGCCTGCGCTTTACCGTCGGCTTGGAGGCCGAGAACCGCGCCGCCGTCGAGGCCGTTGCCGCCTTCCTGGAACAGCAGGATGGCTGACTCACCACCATTCGAACGGCTGGCGCTGATCGGCATCGGCCTGATCGGCTCCTCGATCGCCCGCGCCGCCCGCCGCGGCGGGCTGGCCCGGCACATCGCCTGCACGGCGCGAAGCGAAGCCTCGCGGCAGACGGCGCTGGACCTGGGCATCGTCGACAGCGCCCATCCCGACCCCGCCGCCTGCGTCGACGGCGCGGACCTGGTGATCGTCTGTTCGCATCTGGGCACCTACGAGGCCGTGGGCCGGGCAATGGCACCTGCGCTGCGGCCCGGCGCCATCGTCTCTGACGTCGGCTCGGTCAAGGCCTGCGTGTTCCGCGACCTGGGCCCGCACATTCCTGCCGGCGTGCACTTGATTCCGGGGCATCCGGTGTCAGGCACCGAGAAATCCGGCCCGACCGCCGGCTTTGCCGAACTGTTCGACGACCGCTGGTGGATCATCACCCCCGGTCCCGACAACGACGGCGCCGCTGTGGAACGGCTGGCGGCATTCGTCCGCGGCCTCGGCAGCCGGGTCGAGATCATGGACGCTGAACGGCATGACCTGGTGCTGGCGATCACCTCGCACCTGCCACATCTCATTGCCTACAACATCGTCGCCACCGCCGACGATCTGGAGACGGTGACCCAGGGTGAGGTGATCAAGTTCTCGGCCGGCGGCTTTCGCGACTTCACGCGGATCGCTGCCTCACCGCCCGAGTTCTGGCGCGACGTCTTCCTCAACAACCGTGAAGCGATGCTGGAGATGCTGGGCCGTTTCACCGAGGACCTGGTGGCCCTGCAACGGGCGATCCGCTGGAGCCAGGGCGATTCCCTGCTGCAGCAGTTCAGCCATGCGCAGGGCATTCGCCAGCGCATCATCGAGGCTGGCCAGGAGACCGATGCCCCGGACTTCGGCCGCCGTGCGCCAGCGCCCGATGCGGACGGCTAGCCGCGCCGCGGCACGCCCCGCCTCAGGCTCAAAGCAACGGCCGCAGCCGGCCGATCTGCACCGGTCCGAGATATACCCTGCCGTCCTGCAGGGTCAGCGGCACCGCCAGCACGCCACCACCGGCAACCGCCAACAGGCCGAGTGCCGTGCGCGCGGCCGGCGCCATGTCGGCCGGCAGCTGGCCGGACGCCACCGCCGCGTCGAGCAGCTCCTCGTGGCCGCGGATTCGCGCCGTCAGCGTGCCCGCCGGGCGCAACGCGGGATCGAGCGCCAGCGCGCCCTTGAGACTGGCATTCAGCTCGCCCCATTCGAGCTGCAGTCGCTGCAGCTCAAGGCTGCCACCGGCGTCGCGCCATTGTGCCAGCGCCTCTGGCAACGCCGCGTCGGACAGTGGCCCGCTGAAGGTGCCCTGCACCTCCGCCCCGGCCGGCGCCGTGCCCAAGGCCGGCGTCGGCGGCGGCTGCAGCATCGCGTTGCTGAAACTGGCGGCAAGATCGATCTGGCCGTCCTCGCGCCCTGGCCGCAAGTGCAGTTGCACCCGTGCCGCTTCGACGACGGGCGCATCGTCCAGCGACAACGCGGCCTCGCGCAGGTCGATGGACAGCCGCTCCGGCCGCCCGGGATCGCCCAAGAAACTGGCCAGGCCCTCACCGATCTCCAGGGTCAGCTGTCGCCGTCGGCCCTGCAGGTCGACGGCGAGACGATGGCCACCGGCGAGATCGAAGATGATGTGGCGGTAGTTCCAGGGATGGACGATGGCCGCCAACTGCTCGGCCTGCCACTCCGGTCGCCCGGGGCGCACCGGCCAGGTGACGCGCGGTGCCGTCAGCCGGACCTGCAGGCGGAAAGGATAACCATCGATCTTCAGCCCGTCGTACGACAGCACGGCACCGCCGGCGCCAGCGTCCGTCGTCCAGGTCTGCAGCGTCCGCTCGACCCGGTCGGCGGCGTAGAACCAGAACCCCGTCCAGGCGACGATGGCCAGGACGACGGCGGCGACGATGACAATGAGACGCATGCAGGCATTCCCTGTGGGAAGAGCGGGTTATACCGGCATCGCTGCGGGGTGGCGAGCCCCGACGGGCGAGCATTGGCCGGGGTGGCGCGACGCACGGTGACGCAGGATGCACGCTGAGCTCGAGGCCCACCAACTGCCTGATCTGTCGCTGCCCGCGGGCGATCTCTGGGTCTTCGGCTATGGCTCGGTGATGTGGCGGCCCGGCTTCGCCCACCGGGAAAGCCGGCCGGCACGGCTGTTCGGCTATCACCGCGCCTTGTGTGTCTGGTCCTGGGTGCATCGCGGCACCCGGCAGGCGCCGGGGCTGGTCCTCGGCCTCGACGCCGGCGGCTCGTGCATCGGCCACGCCTTCCGGGTGGCGGCTGAAGACAAGGAAGCCGTGGCCGACTACCTGTATCGCCGGGAGTTGGTCACGCCGGCTTACATCGCCATGCTTCACCCCGTCTATATCGGATCCCGGCGGCTCACGGCGCTGGCCTTCAAGGTCGACCGCCAGCACGACCAGTATGCCGGCAAGCTGTCGGCGGCCGCCGCCGCCGCGGTGGTCCGCGGGGCCAGTGGCGTCAGTGGCGCCAACCCCGACTATGTCGCCAGCACCGTCCAGCACCTGGACGAGCTCGGCATCCCCGACAGCCCGCTGCACGAGGTCCAGGCCGCGCTGACTGAAATCTAGTTGGCTGGCGATGTGCGGGCCTTTGCCCGGCTTCGGCGTGGAATGCTAGAGCGTGTCTGTCTTAGTTTGAAGCGTATCCTGCATTTCGGAAGTAGTTGGCGCATTCGTGCGGCGTGAAGGCGTCGAGGAGCTGACCGATGCGGTCGGCAACTTCATCTGTGGTGCGCGCATCGGCCTTTCTGAGCAA
>Ga0209458_1000044_pt1 | contig 80151 bp, 74 predicted proteins | sample WorMetLIZAISLAND_FD_187411 | JGI IMG/M metagenome (GOLD analysis project Ga0209458, IMG submission 187411) | Marine gutless worms symbiont microbial communities from Max Planck institute for Marine Microbiology, Germany - Inanidrilus manae... ...
TGGTGCTATCCTCTTCCATGGTGGCTCCTGGTTCCTCCTCTGGCTCAAAGGTTTCGCGACTTCAAGCCTGAAGGGTTTCGGGGCCACCAACCCCATCCAAATGTGCGAAAGATCTTTTACGTTATCGAAGCGCCATAGCGCACTTTAGCGAGATCCTGTGAACGCTTTTGCAAGGCTGGTCGCTGACGCTCCAGACGGAAGACGTCGACTATCCCGGCAAGCTCTGCATCAGCACGCGATAGACATTGCGCCCCATGATCTTCTCTATGTCCAATCGCGAATAGCTCCCATCATCAAGCAGTGCTTTTGTCACCAGCCTCAATCCGGTGACATCGAACGCCGCGTTGACGGCCCCATCAAAATCCGATCCCAATGCAATATTGTCTACGCGTCCGCCTAGTAGGTCTCTTGCATAGCCGATCGCTTCAACGATTTTTTCGACTGACGCCTTTCCGCAGAGGGCCTGATTCCAAAGCCCCACCCCGACAACGCCACCAGTCTGAGCGATTTTGACTATCTGCTCATCCGATAGGTTGCGGTCCTTATCACATAGGCCCCTGAACCCCGTATGAGAAACGACCACGGGCACCGGCTTTGGGCGATTGCTAGACAGCTCTATCACATCATCGATCGTTTTACTTGAGGCATGAGCGAGGTCGATCACGATGCCGAGCTCAAGCATGAGTTCCACTGCCTGGCGTCCCTTTACCGACAGGCCTCCGCGGTTCACACCGGTGTTGGAGCCGCCAATCCGATTATCAAAGTGATGGGTTGGAGCCATCATGCGAAAGCCAGCTCCGAACAGCTCCTTCACGTGCTCTGGATCGCCTTCCAATGCATGGGCACCCTCAAGCCCCAGGAGCGCGCCGACCGGGCGATCGTTTCGGTCCTGATAGATCTCTTCCACATGTTTCCTGTTCGTCACTACCAGCAGTTTGCCCTTTGATCTCTCTTCAAGCTTTCGCAGCTGCTCTGCCTGTCGCAGTGCGCGGGCCTTTAGGCTGACCAACTCCTTTAACCCGAGCCCTTGGTCGACGGCGAGCAGCGCAACAAGATTCCAGCTTTCCGAGGAGTAGGTGTTTCCGTGAATGTCGTGAGGCAGTCCGAAATTCGTGACGACGGTGAATGCTTGCAGGTCTGCTCCGCCCATCAGCAGCCGCGGAAGGTCGACATGGCCAGAATCTCCGCAAACCGAGAGATCTCTGCCCCAAAGCAGGCTGTCAGCATGCAGGTCGGCAACAAAAAGCGACCGGTGAAAAGCCTCCGACGCTTCGTCGATCTCATGGGGTGGGTCTATGGAAACCGTGTTGACAGCTCTATCCACCAAGCTCGTCACAGTTCCACACGCGCATGCGCAAAGGCAGATGATCGCGCATAGAAGATGTCTTGTGACTCTGAAGAGCAACAAACCGCGGCAACTCCGGATTGGTCTCTACGCCACAGCAAGCGGTCCTAATGTGGGCCGTTTGCGCCTATGCGCTGACTGCGCTCTTCGCGCAGCCGCCCCAGCGTGACAAACGAAATAGGCGTTTTCTTCGGTTTCTCGGCCCTAAGATCCCACAGTTACCAGACTACAACCTTTGAGAAAAACATCGTACATATTATCCCGGACAATGACCAAGAAGAGTACGAATTCTTCCGTAGCCAGCCCGTCACTGAGATCGACAAATAGGACCGAAGGCACCCCTCGGCGGTTCAGGCGCCGGGCGCCGCCCCTTCCTGCTCCAGCAAGTACCATTCGGCCGGCTTGCTGCCATAAGGGAACATTACGTGCTGGCGAAAGGCCGGGCGCTGGCAGAGGCGTTCGTACCAGGCGGTCATGTTCGGCAGTGCGGGCCGCTCCACATCCAGAGCAAAGTAGCGGTGGGCCAGCGGGCCGAAGGGGATGTCGGCCATGGTGAGAGCGTCACCGGCAATGTAGTCCTGGCGGCCGAGATGCGCTTCCAGGATGGCAAGGCTGTCGGCCAGCGCGGAGGCCAGCCGCGCGATGGTGGCACGGTCCCGCAGCGCCGGCTCGGTGCGAACCACGGCCCAGAAGATGTCGATGTAGAGCGGGTAGGGCGTGGTCTTGTGCCATTCCATCCACTGATCGCAGGTCGCTGACTCCGTATCGCCCTCCGGACAGAGGGTCCCACGGCCATAGCGCCGGCAGAGGTAGCGCACGATTGCGTTGGACTCCCACATGACGAAGCCATTATCGCGGATGGTCGGAACCCGGCCGTTAGGATTGAGGGCCAGGTAGTCGGGTGTATCGTTGCCGCCAAAGGAGCCGCCGATATCGTGGCGAACATGCTCGAGCGCCAGCTCGCCCACTGCCCACATGACGGGCATGACGTTGCTCGCGTTGCGCCGGCCCCAGATTTCGAGCATCCCGCCCTCCCCTCTTCCCTCCGGTCTCAGGCGCGGTTACGCGTCAGGTGCGCCTCCAGCGCCGCCAGCCCCTCGTCCAGGCCGCTTCGACCGAAGCCGATGCGGAAGCGGTCCCAAGGCGTTTCGTCCAGCTCTGACGCATAGATACTGCCGGGTAACAGCAGGACGCCGCTTTCCTCGACCAGACGGCGGGCAAAATCCTCCACGCCCTCGGCGCCCTTGTAGCGAGGAAAGGCGATACAGGCGCCGTCCGAGGCGCGCCAATCGAAGAGATCTGCATATCGGGCGAAGAAGGCATCCAGCGTGGCCAGGTTCTCGTCGACGATGGCGCAGGTGCGCGCCAGCAGCTTATCCCGGTTGCGCAGCGCGATGATCGACAGCCGCTCGCTCGGTCCCGAATTGCAGATCGAGAGGTAGTGCTTCGTGCGCTCCATGCGCGACAGCAGGTCCCGGTCGGCGCAGGCGATCCAGCCGATGCGCAGGCCCGGCAGGCCATAGGCCTTGGACATGACGTTCAGCGAAAGCCCGCGCTCGTAGACATCGGCCATCTGCGGCAGGTGCGCCACCCCCGTGCGGCCGAGCCCGCGGAAGACCTCGTCGCTGAAAATGTAGAGCCCGTGCCTGCGGCAGAGCGCGATCAGGGCGTCGAATCGGTCGCGCGCTAGGATCGCCCCGGTCGGATTGTGCGGGAAGTTGATGGCCACCAGTCGCGTGTTGGGCCGGATCGCTGCGGCGACCCGATCGACATCGAGCGACCAGTCGTCCTCCGGATCGAGCGGCACGCCGGTCGCCGAGCAGATCGCCAGCGGCAAGGTCTCGTGCGACTGGTAGTTCGGCGTGACCACGATGGCGTGGCTGTCCTTGTCCAGCAGCACCGTGTTGGCCGCGAAGATGCCTTCGCTGGCGCCGGCGAAGCAGAGGATATCCTCCGCTACGCGCTGTTTGTAGGTTTCGGCGATAGCTTCCCGCAGGTCGGGCGCACCGAAAGTCTCGGTGTAGCTCAGCCACATGCCCTCGAAGGCTTCCCGCTCCTCCGGCGTTGCCATGGCCAGTAACTCACGGAGGGAGATACTCTCCGCGTCCGAGGCGGTCATGTGGTAGCGCGCCTTGAACTCCCAGCGGGAGAAGTGGGTCTCAAGCTTGAAGTCGGGCAAAGCAGTCATGCGGTCTCAGCCCTCGGCGAGCGGTTCCCGGCCTGGCCCCTATCCCAGCTCGGCATAGATCTCCAACACATTGTTCTCGGGGTCCCTGAAGAAGAGTGTGCGATGGCCGAAATCCTGATCACGAGGCGGATCGACGATTTCGACGCCCTGTGCGACAAGCTCTTGATGGCATTGGTCGACCTCCTCGTAGGCGACAAGGAAGGCAAGCTGCACCTGCGCCGAGCCCGGATCGACGTCACCGTCATGCCAGGCGTTCCATCGCCCTCTCGGCCGCAAGGTCAGGAAGGTAGAGCCGACGCGGAACCGCACCCAGTTCTCGCTGTCCTCCACCAGCGCGAACTGCATGACGTTCAAGTAGAAATCCCTGGCCGCTCCGATATCGCGGCAGGGCAGGATCACGTAGTCGAGATTTCGGATCGCCTTGATGCTCATGGCGGCGATTTGGCGCTATGGGGGCCTCCCCTGTCCACAGGAATCTTGGGTATCGCGCGACCTCTTCTCCGCAAGGCGGTGGCGCCGGATCCAGGCGAGCACCACGCCGTATAGGGCTAGCAGCCGTTCGAGTGATAAGGTTCATCATCCGCGGTGCCCCCGCGCGTCCGCTGTTGCAAGGAGGACGTGAATGACCCTTCGCTTCGCACTCTCGCTTCTGTTCGCGCTCGTGCTGTCGGGTCCGGCCGCGAGCCAGGTAACGGTCGAGTTCATCGGCGCCAGCACGGTCGCACTGGAGAACCCGCACGACCTCAAGCTCTCGCCCGACGGCAAGCATCTCTTCGTGTCGGATGTCGGCAACGACCGCGTCGCCATTCTCGATCCGGAGACGCTGGACCTGGTGGCCGAGTTCGGCGCCGACCATCAGTCGGGCACGCACGATGTCGACTTTGATCCGCAGGGCCGGGCCTACATCGCGGACACCCGCAACAACCGCGTCACGATGTACGAGATGGCGGGCACCAAGGCGACCCTCGTGGGCGAGCTGAGCGAGCGCATTCGCGGCCCCGAGGGCGTGCTGATCCATCCCAACGGCCGGGTCTACGTCGCAGGCGCCTGGTCAAGCAACGTGGTCGCTTACGAGGACGGCAAGGTCGTTGGCGAGCTGACCGGTCTCGCCTCGCCGCATGATCTCGAGCTGACCCCCGAGGGCGACATCTGGCTCGCCGATGCTGGCAACGACCGCATGCTCCTGCTCTCGCCGGAGCTGGAGATCAAGCGAGAACTCGCTGGCGAGCCCTACGACTTCAACGGCGTGCGCTATCAGGACGTGCTATCGAACGGCACCTTGATCGCGGCCGATAAGAACAGCCATACAGTGAAGATCATCGCGGCCGACGGCGCTCTGCTGTCCGTGATCGGCACCGGCCGTCCGGGCAAGGGCCCCGGTGTCTTTACCACGCCCGAAGGGGTTGAGGTCAGGGGCGAGACGCTCTGGATCTCGGACTCGGGAAACGACCGGGTGGTGAAATACCGGCTCGGGATGCCGTAACCCCCGCCCTCGGCCTCAATTCCGTATTGGCCCGCCCGGCGCTTGCCCATAGGCTTCCGCCGCCAAAGCCAGCCTTGGCTCCCTTGCTTTCTCTGACCTCCGAAGGTTCGCCACCGTGCCGAAGAACATCCTCTTCATCATGTGCGACCAGCTCCGCTGGGACTACCTGGGCTGCACCGGACATCCGGCGCTCGACACACCACACATCGACGCCCTTGCCGCGCGTGGCGTTCGCTTTACCCGCGCCTACGTCCAGTCGCCCGTCTGCGGGCCCTCGCGCATGTCGTTCTACACTGGGCGTTACGTCTCCTCGCACGGCTCGACCATGAACGGCGCGCCGCTCAAGGTCAGCGAGTGGAACATCGGCGACCATCTGCGTCCGCTCGGCTTACGCCCGGTGCTCTGCGGCAAGACCCATATGGTGGCCGACCGGGAGGGTATGCAGCGCTTGGGCCTGGACCCGCAAAGCGTTATCGGGGCTCAGGTCGCCGAATGTGGCTTCGACGTCGTCTTTCGCGACGACGGCGTGCACACCGATCTCAACTGGCAGGCGGGCGCCTACAACCAGGCGCTGGCCGAGCGCGGCTACGCGGGCGACAACCCCTGGCACTGGTGGGCAAACGCGGCCGAGGAGAACGGGAAACTGCTGAGCGGCTGGTTCATGAAGGACGCGGAGAAACCGGCCCGCATCGACGAGGCTGCATCCGAGACGGCACTGACGACCAAGCAGGCCTTGGCCTTCATCGCCGAGGCCGGCGACCGCCCCTGGTGCCTGCACCTAAGCTACATCAAGCCCCATTGGCCCTACGTCGCGCCGGACCCTTATAACGCCCTCTATTCCGAGGCGGATGTGATCGACCCCATTCGCCACGCGGCCGAGTTGACCGACCCCCATCCTCTACTCCGGATTTTCATGAAAGAGCGCAAGGCCAGCCTGAGCTTCGCCCGGGAGGAGGTCAGGCGCCACGTGATCCCGGCCTACATGGGCCTCATCAAACAGGTCGACGATCACATCGGCATCGTCATGAAGGACCTGGAGACGCGCGGTCTGCTGGACGACACGCTGGTGGTCTTCACCTCGGATCACGGCGACTACCTCGGCGACCACTGGCTCGGCGACAAGGACTTTTTCCACGAGCCCTGCGTCAAGGTGCCGCTGATCATTGCCGATCCCTCGGCAAATGCCGACAGCACCAGGGGCGCCTGCTGTGACGCCTTGGTCGAAGCCATCGACCTGTTGCCGACCTTCGTCGAAGCCCTTGGCGGCACGCCCGACGAGCGACTGGAGGGCCGCTCTCTGGCGCCGTTTCTCACTGGACCCGAGCCCGCCACCTGGCGCGAGGCCGTGTTCAGCGAAGACGACTACGGAGCCATGGGCATACGTTGTTTCACCGAACAGGGCCCGGACGATGCGCGAATCTTCATGGTGATGACGGAACGCTGGAAGTACATCGCCCCTCTCGGCTTCCGGCCGTTGCTGTTCGATCTGGAGACCGATCCGCAGGAGTTCCGCGACCTTGGCGACGATCCGGGCTACGCGGAGATCCGTGCCGAGCTGCGCGAGCGCCTGCTATCCTGGTCGCTGCGCAACCACCAGCGCACGACCGTAAGCCGACAGTCGATCGAAGCCGCGATCGGCGAGGATGAGAACCGCGGCTTCCTGATCGGCTACTGGGACGAGTCCGACTTGGACGATCCTGCGAACCTGCCGCAGCCGCCCCCGGCCAGATCTCGCTAGGCGGGAGATCGCTTGCCCCGACCTAGATCACGCCTCGGGCGTAAAGTTCTCGTAGCGTGGCAAGTCGTCAGCCGTGTCGAACCAGGAGATCCGGCTGGCGGTGAAGATGTGCTTCTCCGGCCGCGCGATCTCCGGATCGTCGAGGCTGGCGGTATTGATGTAGACCTCTTTCGGCCCCTCGCTATCGCGGTAGAGCAGTTGCGTCCCGCAGGTGCCGCAGAACAACCGCTCGCCCCTTGCCGAGGATTTGTAGATCTTGGGCTCGCCCACGATCAGCTGAAACGCCTGAGTCGGCATGGCGAACCAAGCCAAGACGGGCGCACTCGTGGTGCGCTGGCAGATTTTGCAATGGCAATAGCCGCTTTCCGTGGGCTTCGCCATGATCCGATACCGCAGCGCACCACAGTGGCAACCGCCCTCGTGACTGTCGGTCATGTGCCTCTCCCCTTTGTACTGAAGCCGATCTGCCGAAATCAGCCGCCGGAAATCGCTGTCAGAACGAAGACCTCCGCTCCGGGTGCGAGGCGCGTCTCCAGGCTTGCGCGACGGCCAGCCACGAAGACATTCATGTTGCGCCGGATGCGCGGCGTCGAATCGCATATGCGGTCGCGCATCCCCGGCCAGCGGGCATCCAAGGCGTCGACCATCTCGCTGACAGTCCCGGCGAACAGTTCCACGCGTCGCGTCGAGCCGGGAAACAGCCGCACCAGTGCCGGGGTGAGTGTAACGACGACCTTTTGCGCCGTTGACGAAGCCACCCCGTCGACCATCGCCGCTCCCTCCCGCCGCCTAGTCTTCGACAACCAGAGTCTCCACGGAATAGATCGGTGGCAGATACTGGGCCAGGCAGGTCCAGCTATCGCCTTCGTCGGCGCTGGCGAAGAGCGCGCCGCCGTTGGTACCGAAGTAAACGCCAGCCGGTTCCAGGTCGTCGGTCGCCAGGGCCTGGCGCAGCACGCCGAAGTACGCATTCTCCTGCGGTAGGCCGTCGCGCAGCGCTTCCCAATGGTCACCGCCGTCGCGCGAGCGCCAGACCGCCGTCTGGGCGTCGGGCATGTAGCGACCGGCGATGTCGCCGTTGAGCGGCACCAGGTAAAGCGTCTTGGGGTCGCGCGGATGGGCGGCTACCGGAAAGCCGAACGACGAGGGCAAGCCCGCCTCGACGCTTTGCCAGTTACGGCCGCCGTCGTCGCTGCGATACATGCCGCAGTGGTTCTGCTGGTAGAGCTCTTCGGATTTGCCGGCCGCCATCACCAGGTTGTGCACGCACTGGCCATAGTCCGGGTAGTTCTGCCCCTCGGGCAGGAAGTCGGCCCGGGTGCCTCAGTTACGCGGCTCCCAGGTCTCGCCGCCATCCGACGTGTGGAACACGCCGGCCGCCGAGATCGCGACCCAGAGCTGTTGTTCATCGCTCGGATGCAGGACCAGCGAATGCAGGATGAGCCCGCCACCGCCCGGCTGCCACTCCTGACGGGAGGGATGGTCGCGCAGGCCAGCGACGTGCTGCCAGGCCTGCCCGCCGTCGCCGCTGCGAAACAGCCCGGCTGGTTCGACACCGGCGTAAAGGCAATCCGCGCCCGGTGCCAGACACCAAGCGGATTTGATGGGGTCTTCCCCGGCGGCGTAGGCTAAGCCCTCGCTCGAATGACTCCAGCTCGCGCCCAGATCGCTCGACTTCCAGATCGCCGCGCCGAACCATTCGTTGCCGCCGGCAGCATAGATCGTGCCGTCCGCCGGATCGGCAATCACATGGTTGATCGGCCAGGCCTCGCAGAAGGGCCCTCGCAAATCCCAAGACTGTCGCTGGGTATTCCCTTCCAGAATGAAGGCACCCTTCTTCGAGCCGACGAGGATGAGCAGCTTCTTCGCCATGGATGCCTCCACTAAAAGGGTTGTAACCGTCTTTGAAGAACGCTGCGCACCACGCGGATCGTCCCGAACTCGCGATGGGCTGTTGCTCCCAACCCTAACGGCACTTTGAAGCACTTCAAAGCACACCGCAGAACGGTTCGCGACCGAATGCCGCCTACCCTTCTACGACCTAGCCCTTGGCCAGGGCCGCCGCGCGGATCTCGCTCAGGCTGCTACGCGGCGTGATGGCCTCTGGGTCGATGCGCAGCTCGATCAGGGCCGGCCTGTCGGCCGCGACGGCTCGCTCGAAGGCCGCAGCAAAGTCCTCGGTGCGCTCGACCAGCTCGCCCTCGGCGCCGAAGGCGCGGGCGTAGGCGACGAAGTCGGGGTTGGTAAGGCCGGTGCCGCTGACCCGGCCCGGGTATTCCCGCTCCTGATGCATACGGATGGTGCCGTACATGCCGTTGTTGACGACGATGACGATGATACCCAGGCCGTATTGCACCGCGGTCGAAAGCTCCTGCCCGTGCATCAGGAAACAGCCGTCGCCGGCAAAGCAGACCACCGGCTGATCCGGCCGGCAGGCCTTAGCCGCGACGGCAGCGGGGAGGCCGTAGCCCATGGAGCCGGAGGTCGGCGCCAGCTGCGTGCGATAGCGCCGGTATTGGTGGAAGCGATGGACCCAGGCGGTGTAGTTGCCGGCTCCATTGGTGATGATCGCCTCTGGCGGCAGGCGCTCGCGCAGCCAGGCAACGATCTCGGCCATCTGGACCGCCCCAGGCCCACTGGTCGGCCGGATGTTTTCCTCGTAGTCGGCACGCGCCGCCCGCGTCCAGTCGGCCCAGGGCGGGTCAGCCAGCGGAGATAGCACCCGCGCCGCCGCGGCGAAGGCCGGCATGGCGGCGTTGATCGCAAGCTCGGGCTGGTAGACCCGGCCGAGCTCCTCGGCGCCGGCATGGACGTGAATCAGGCTCTGCTTCGGCCGCGGAATGTCGATCAGGCTGTAGCCGCCGGTGGTCATCTCGCCCAGTCGCGCGCCGACGACCAGCAGCAGATCGCTCTCCTGGACGCGCCGGCCGAGCTTGGGGTTGAGGCCGATCCCCACGTCCCCGACGTAGTTCGGATGCCTGTTGTCGAAGTAGTCCTGGCAGCGGAAAGATGCGCCGACCGGCAGGGCGTTGGCCTCGGCGAAGGCCTGGAAATCGGCGCAGGCCACCGCCGTCCAGCCGCCGCCACCGAGGATCACGAAAGGCCGCTCGACGCGCGCCAGCCGCTCCCGCAGCGCGGCCATCTGGTCCGCCCCCGGATGGGCCGCGACGGCCTGATAGGGGGCCGCGTCCTCGGTTGCCACCCGCTCGGTCAGCATGTCCTCCGGCAAGGCGAGCACCACCGGACCCGGGCGCCCGGCCGTGGCCGTGTGATAGGCCCGGCTGAGGTACTCGGGAATACGCGCCGGGTCGTCGATCTGCGCCACCCATTTAGCGAGCTGGCCGTACATGCGGCGGTAGTCGATTTCCTGGAACGCTTCGCGGTCGAGTAGGCCGCGCGCCACTTGGCCGATGAAGAGGATCATCGGTGTCGAGTCCTGAAAGGCGATGTGAACGCCGGCGCTGGCGCTGGTCGCCCCCGGCCCGCGCGTCACGAAACAAAGCCCCGGCCGGCCGGTCAGCTTGCCGTAGGCGTCGGCCATCATCGCTGCGCCGCCCTCCTGACGGCAGACCAGGAAGCGGATCTCGGGGGCGTCGTGCAGGGCATCGAGCACGGCCAGATAGCTCTCGCCCGGCACCCCGAAGGCCATGTCCGCGCCATGGATGCGCAGCTGATCCACCAGGATCTGCCCGCCGCTTCTGAGATTCGCGCCCCTGCCCGTCAACACCACCCCCTAACGCCGACCTCTTGCTGCGCGAATCCCGCGCAGCCGCGATCATGCCTCGGATAGGATGCTTTGGCACGTCAGGAAAGTATGCCGGCCGTTGGGTCGGGGTGTCGGGAAGTGTCGGAACGTCAGGGGGAGGCGTAGCCCATCCGGTCGCCCTAGCCGTGGATCCGCCGCTAGCTTAGCCGAAAAGGTTGACCAGCCCGACCGCGGCTAGCGTAACGATGGCGCAGCCCAACAGCGGCGTCTCGATACTGGGATGCAGCGAGGCGCTCTTCTCGCCCCGAGACAGCAGGCCGAGACCGATCAGCAGGAGCGCGGCAAACGCCAGATCGGTCGCCCGGAAGGCAAAGCCGAGGAGCGCGAGGGGAATGCCGAAATTCTGGCAGAAGATAGGGAACAGCGGCGGCACCATGGCGCGGCGCACCGGCGGCTCCTCGAGCACCAGCTTCCATGCCAGAACGGCCATGATCGAGAGGTAGACGGTGACGCTGAGGGCCAGCATGACCGCCGTCGCGCTCGAGATGATCCCTTCCATCGCAATATTCCCTGTGCCGTAATTGCCTGCCGGCCTGTTAACTATTGTCTTTGCTTGTCGTCGATCGAAGTCAGGCGACCGTGTTCTCTTAAACGAATCTTTAGCAAATTCTACTTAAATCTTCCAGGTATTATTTATGGTTAACACACTTTTTCTCAATAAACTCAACAATCAGAGTTAACTCGAATGCCCGGCTGCGGTCAGTCCGATAAGGGCAGCAGCGCGACGCCACCTTTCCCAGCCGGCCACCCCTTCGCTTCCAGCCCGCACCGCTGCAGCCCGTTCCCCCATTGATATGGCGGCTGCCCGGACAGACACGCAGTTCCGTAAAATCTAAGGAAGCGCTTCACGGCATATAGTAAAACTAGAATATATATTAACCATTCTGCAATTTTTTATTGACAAATTGATAATTTTTTATTAAGATCTCGTTAATCATATTGGATGCGGCGAGCAAACAATTGACGGCACTTCTGCGATCTTTCTTTGTCGATAATTCCGGCGCCACCGCGATTGAGTATGCTTTGATCGCTTTTCTCGTGTCGCTAGCCGGCCTGCTCGGGCTCCAGGCCCTCGGCGGCTCGCTTTCGCAGGCCTTTGCGGCCATATCGAGCGACCTCCTGGCCCTCACGAAGGACTGATACCAAGGCGCAAGGAGCGCGTAGGCCGCCCGCTGCTTGAGCGCAGCACAAGGGCCATCATCAATGACCCTTGGCATAACCTGAAACGCAGCTGATTAGCCCGCCGTCCATTCGGGTGGGTTGGAAGGCGCGGACTCCCCCAACGCATCTCAAATATAATTATTATGCTGTATTTATTTCATTTTTACATTTAATTATTTTCAATTATGAAATAATAATTTGATTTTTCTATTGATTATTTCAGATATGCTCCCTATATTTCTAACTAGGGCACGGGGTGAGACTTTGAAAGGGCACGCGATGTTTCGCATGATGCAGGAATTCGCCAAGGACGAGTCGGGCGCGACCGCCATCGAATACGGTCTGATTGCCGCGCTCGTCGGAATCGCCGCCATCTCCGCTTTGGACGCGCTCGGCAGCTCGCTGATCGGCACCTACAGCTTCATTTCGACCTCGATCAACGACGTCGTACCCGGCTGATCGAGACGGGCCGCCCTCCCCTCTCTCTTAAACAGCGGTTCCGGATAGGCCTCCAGAAACGGCCCTCGGCCCGAGCTCAGGATCGGGCCGAGGGCCGCGGTGTTTTATCCCTTCGAGGCTTGCCCACCGGTCCATCGCGATTTGCCCCAGTGCACCGCCTTCGCCCCTGACCCTTCGCCCTCGCCAAGGGGGCGGAAACCCGCGGCCAGCCTGGGCCGTAAGGGTTTCTTGAGGTTTCTCCGCTACTTAATTGTTAGACGACAAGTAGATCGGCAGGCTCGGGATGGCGCCCCGGGATAGAGGCCGGCATGTCCATCTGCCTGCCGAGGGTAAACATGGAAGTCGCCAGCGACGAAGGTCTCGAGTGCATCTCGCAGCTGGAGCTGAACGAGGCGGTCGAGCTGCATCGGAAGTACATGCAGGGCGTTCGCGGCGGCAAGCGGCTGACGCTCAGCTTCGTCGACGCCAAGCAACTCCGCCTGGAGAACTGCGACCTGACCGGTGCCGAGATGGTCGCTGTCTGCCTCAGTGCCGGCGCGATGTCCGGCGCACAGCTGCGCGGTGCCAATCTCTTCGGCGCCAACCTCCAGCACGTCGATCTCAGCTTCAGCGACCTCTCGCGGTGCGATCTGCGCGGCGCCTGTTTGAGCGGCGCCAACCTGGAATCCGCCAACCTCGAAGAAGTCGATATGCGCAACGGCTTCATCCTGGTCCGCGATAAAAACGGAAACCTCTCGCCGATGAACAACGGTGCGGCGTCCATCGACGACGTCAACATGGCTGGGGCCAACCTCACCAGCGCCCGCCTAGGACGCCTCATCGGCCCCCGCACCGACCTGAGCAACGCGATCTTCAAGTACGCCAACCTGACCAACGCCGACCTCTCCAACTCGGACCTGCGCGGCGCCGTCTTCACGGGGGCCGACCTGACGGCGGCCAACCTCAGCGGCTGCATCCTGCACGGGGCGATCCTCAGCGGCGCCATCCTTAACCAGACCAACCTCGACGGCGCCGATCTGACGGCCGCGCACTACAAGGACACCGACTTCAGCGCGGTCGACGTGACCCGCGCCCTGCTACCCAAGAGCATCGACAGCCTTGACCGGCCGATCCAGGAGATCGTCCGCGAGCACGGCAAGTGGATCGAGTCCCTGGGCCAGAAAGGCCAGCAGGCCGACCTCTCGCGCTACGACATGCAGGAGGTGGATCTAAGTGGTATCAATCTTTCGGCGGCAAACCTTTCGCTCACGAACCTCTCCCAGTCAAACCTGGCGAGCGGTCGTTTCACCATGGCCGATCTCTCCGGCATGCTGGCCGTCGATGCCGATTTCAGCCACGCCGATCTGCGCGGCGCGACGCTGGAGAACGCAAACCTCAGCCGGGCCTCCATGCGCGGCGTCCGCTTGATGCCGATGAGCCTGATTGGTGTGAGTGCCAACACGGTCCCGGCGCGGCTCTCCGGCGCACGGCTGGACGGCACGAACCTGGCGGATGCCAATCTGCAGGGCGCCGATCTGACAAAGACGCGGCTGTGCAATGCCGACCTCCGCAAAGCCAACCTGCGCAAGGCCAAGCTGCTGGACGCCGACTTGCGCGGCGCCGACCTGCGCGGCGCCGACTTGACCGACGCCGATACGCGCGGCGCCATCGGTATGATCTACGACGATCTCGAAGAGACGGCCTGACGCGCCATTGTCGCGCAGCCCGCTAGCGACGCTGTGCGGCGTCTAGAGCCCGCCGTCGGCCGTCTGCAGCCGCTTGGCCAGCCGCCGCGAAAGAAACGGAATGAGAAGCTGTCCAAAGAAGCTGCGCGGCATGTAGTCGCGAATTCCGATCACGCACGGCGGCGGCCGATCCGGGTTGTAGAAGGTCCCGAACAGCAGGTCGAAGACGATCAGGTTTTCCCCGTAGTTCTTGTTGCCCTCCTCGATCTCCATCGAGTGGTGCCAGCGGTGCAAGGCGGGTGTGTTAAAGAGATAGTTGAGCGGGCCGAAGCGCATGGCCACGTTGCAGTGGGTCAGCATGCCGATAAAGGCCGTGATCGCGCTGACCCAGATGAAGACCTCCTTGGGCGCGCCAGCCAGCAGCAGCAGCGGCTGGCTGAGCAGGATGCTGACCGCCGTGTCCACGAAGTGAAAGCGGCTGGTGTTGAAGAACCACAGTCGGCGGGCGCTGTGGTGCACCGCATGAAAGCGCCACAACAGCGGCCATTCGTGCGCCAGGCGATGCGCCCAGTAGAGCCCGCACTCCGCCACCAGCAGGCCGAGCGCCACCTGTGCCGCGATTGGCCAGTGTTGCGGCCAGAGGTCGCTGCCCTGCGGCGAGAGGGCCTCGACCAACCCCACGGCCGTACCGAAGGCGACGAGCCCCTGGACCACGCCCTTGTTGAAGAGCGTATGGGCAAGATCGGGGCCGATCTGGCCACAGTTCTCCAGCCAGGTCGGCTCGTGCGGCAGGTACCGCTCCAGAAAGAACAGCGTCACGGCGAGGCCGAGGTAGGTGACGTTGAAGACCAGGAAGCTGTGCCCAGCCGCGAAGCCGATGGCGGTCAGCGCGATGCAGGCCGCCAAGAGGCACGGCCAGAGAAGAAAAGACCCAACGACTCTCAAATCAGGCACGCTTCCGGATAACTCGCCTGTTTCCGCTGCTCGACGTGGCGGACCGGCGGCCCGGACCCCCCTTTGAACTAACACCGATTCGACTATCGGCGTAAAGCGGCCTGCGTGCAATGGGGATCAGTCAGGGGGCTGAGTCGGAGCTATTCACGCTGTATGCTGGGATCGGCGTTCTGCAGCTCTGCCACCAGGCCACTGTCGATCGCGCCGGTGACATCGAGACCGGCGTCCTCTTGGTATTGCCGGATGGCGTCGCGTGTCCGGGGCCCGTCCAGGCCGTCGAGCGGCCCCTGATAGTAGCCGCGCAGGCGCAGCTCGTACTGAACGTCGCGCACGTAGCGGTCGGATGCCGGCGCCTCGGAAACCTCCTTGGACGGCGCGGCCGAGGGCGCCTCGGCGTTGCGGGCATAGACCTTGGGCAGCGCGAACTTCAAGTGATCCAGCAGCTCCTTCGTCGCCACGCCGTCGACCGGCAGGCCTGCATCGCGCTGGTACTGGCGGATCGCCCCCTTGGTCTTGCTGCCGTTGGCGCCGTCGACCGGCCCCACGTGATAGCCGTGCGCCACCAACTCCTCTTGAATGCTCAGGATGTAGGCCCGGCGGATGCGGGGCGCCATGTCCTCGACCCGCGAGGAGATCAGGACCGCGGCCGACCGAAGCTGCGGCGTGACGGCGCCGCCGAGCGGCGTTGACCAGGCTGCCTGCGCGGGCGGCAGGGTTAGCAGCAGGGCCGAGATCCAAAGCCAGCCAAGGCGTGGGGCGGCGCGCCAGAGGGGCCGGGCAAGCGCTGCGGTCATGATCGAAGCCTCCGAAAGGTGAGCCGCCAGATTACCCCGTTCTACGGCCGGAGGCGGCCAAACGTCCCTCGCCTGCCACCCTGTCCCGGTCGACGAGATGGACGAAGGAGCCCATGACACGGCCGGAGACAGTCCCCATGGTACCCTTGTCGCGGCCCTCGGCATCGCGGCAGCGGAACAGCGGCCGGTCGGATTCGGCTCCGATCAGGCGGGCGAAGTGAAACTCGTGCCCGCGGAACAGGCTTCCAGGGGTGCCCAGAGGCCCGTCGGCCATCAGTTCCGCCCAGCGATAGCCCAAACTCAGGCGCGGCTGGGCAAAAGACGTCTCGACCGGCAGCAAGCCCACCATGGGGTGTGCCGCCCCCTCGGCATCGGTCAGCTGACGGCCCAACACCATGTAACCGCCGCATTCTCCATAGACCAGGGCGCCCCGCGCCGCGGCCGCGCGCATGCCCTCCAGGAAACCGTGGTTGGCGGCCAGCACTCCGGCATGCAGCTCCGGATAGCCGCCCGGCAGGTAGACCGCATCGGCAGCAGCCGCCGGCGTCTCGTCAGCCAGCGGCGAAAAGAACGAAAGCGTCGCCCCAGCCTGGCGCCAGCCCTCGAGCACAAAGGGGTACGCGAAGCCGAAGGCGAGATCGCGCGCCACCGCGATATGCTGCCCCAAGGGCAGGATAGGGGGCTCAGACGATCGAGAGCTCGAGCCTGCGAGGCCGGACGGACGTGCCAAGGCGATAAGCGCATCGATATCCAGGTGCCGCTCCACCAAAGCCGAGGCGGCCTCTAGAAAGCTTTCCAGGTCAGCGTGCTCGCCGGCCTGCACCAAGCCCAAGTGACGGTCCGGCAGCGCCAGCCGCTCGTCGCGCGGCAAACAACCAATCACCGGAAGGCCAAGGGGCGCACAGGCCTCTCTCAACATCCTGGCGTGCCCCGGTCCGCCGATCCGGTTGAAGATCACAGCGGCCAGCGAGATGTCTGCCCGATAATCCCGGAAGCCCGCAACCAGGGCCGCAGCGGAGGCGGCCATGCCGCGGGCATCGACCACCAGCACGATCGGCCAACCGGTGAGCGCCGCCAGTTCCGCCGTCGAGCCGCTGCCGTCCGGCGCGCCGTCGAACAGGCCCATGACGCCCTCGGCAATCACCAGCTCGGCTCTGTCGGTCGTCTCGGCCAACTGGTTCGCCAGGGTCCCCGGCCGCATGGCCCAGCTGTCCAGGTTGCGGCAGAGGCAACCGCCAGCAGCGGCATGGAAGGCGGGGTCGATATAGTCCGGCCCGACCTTGGCGGCCGCGATGGCGGTGCCGCGGTTTCGCAGATGGCGCAGCAGCGCCAGGGTAACGGTCGTCTTGCCGCTGCCCGAAGCCGGTGCCGCGATGATCAAGCCTGGCGCCACCGGCTCAGCCTGCTTCGCGGCCCTGCCGGCTGGCCAGAGGGTCGGCCTCCAGGATGCGTCCGGAGAGAGCGCCCAGCCAATCCAGGCCGGCACGAAGGCGCACCACCGGGCCGATCACGACCAGGGCCGGCGGCTCGATCTCCTGCTCAGCCACGTCTCGGGCGCAGCGGTCCAGGCTGGTCTCCAGCACCCGCTGCTCGGCGCCGGTCGCCTTACTGACAATGGCGACGGCATCGGCCGGATCGCGGCCGCCTTCGATCAGCTTGTCGGCGATGCGCGCCAGATGCTTGATCGCCATGTAGACCACGATCACCGGCGAGCCCTTGGCCAGCGCGCGCCAGTCCAGATTGTCCGGCACCTGCCCGGTAAGCGAATGGCCGGTCAGGAAGGTCACGGCCGAGTTGGTGTCGCGGTGGGTCAGCGGGATGCCGGCATGGGCCAGGCCGCCGAGCCCGCTGGAAATGCCGGGGATGACCCGGAAAGGCACGCCCGCCGCGACCAGCGCCAAGGCCTCCTCCCCGCCACGGCCGAAGACGAAAGGATCGCCGCCCTTGAGGCGCAGCACCCGCTTGCCCTCCTGCGCCAGGCGGATCAGGCGCAGCGAGATGTCGGCCTGCTTGGGCGAAGGCTTGCCGCCGCGCTTGCCGGCATACTCGAGCAACGCACCGGGCCGCGCCAGGCCAAGTACACCCTCCCCGACCAGCGCGTCGTGCACCACCACGTCGGCGTTGCGCAAGCCATGCAGGGCGTGCAGGGTCAAGAGTCCGGGGTCGCCCGGGCCGGCGCCGGCCAGCCAAACCCAGCCGGGCTCGAAAGTTGGAAAGTCGATCGCCACGTCATTCATGACCGCCACATTAAGCACCGGAACCTGCTTCGCCTAGCCAGCTCTGAACCCTGTTTTGTAGAATTGCGACATGACGCGAAAACCGGAAGGCCCCCTGCGCCGCGGCTGGACTACGGGCGCCTGCGCAACGGCGGCGACGCGGGCCGCCTACACGGCACTGCTGACAGGCCAATTTCCCGATCCGGTGACCATCACCCTGCCCAAGGGCGAGCGGCCGGCCTTCGCCCTGGCGCGTGAGGAGCAGGGGCCGGGCTATGCCCTGGCCGGCATCGTTAAGGACGCCGGCGACGATCCGGACGTGACCCATGGCGCTCTGGTGCTGGCCAAGGTCTCCGAGGGCCCAGCCGGCAGCGGCGTGACCTTTCGGGCCGGAGAGGGCGTCGGAACGGTCACCAAGCCGGGCCTGCCGATCCCGGTCGGCGAGCCGGCGATCAATCCGGTCCCACGAGAGATGATGCGCGCTGCCGTCGCCGAGATCGCCGCCGAACAGGACGCGAGCCAGGAGAGCGCTACCGGTGACGTGGCAATCGAAATCTCGGTCGCCGGCGGTGCGGACCTGGCCGCGAAGACCTGGAACCCGCGGCTTGGCATCGTCGGCGGCCTCTCTATCCTGGGCACCACCGGGGTGGTGGTGCCCTACTCCTGCGCCGCCTGGATCCACTCGATACAGCGCGGCATCGATGTCGCTCGCGCGACCGGCCTCAGCCATGTGGCCGGCTGCACCGGTTCGACCTCCGAGCGGGCAGTGCAGAGCCGCTACGGTCTGCCGGACGAGGCCATGCTCGACATGGGCGACTTCGCCGGAGGCCTGCTCAAGTATCTGCGCCGCCATCCCCTGCCTCGCCTCACCCTGGGCGGCGGCTTCGGCAAGATGAGCAAGCTGGCCATGGGCCATCTTGACCTGCATTCCGGGCGCAGCCAGGTGGATTTCGACTGGTTAGCCGACGCACTGGAGGAGCTGGGCGCCGCGCCGGCCTCGATCGAGGCCGCACGCACGGCGAACACGGCCAACCAGGTGCTGCAGTTGGCCAGCGATGCCGGGCTGCCGCTGGCCGACAGGGTCGCGGCAGGCGCACGGAAGACGGCGCTCGGCGTCCTGGCCGGCGAAACGTCGGTCGAGGTGTTGGTGTTCGACCGCGCCGGCGCGCTGGTCGGCCGCGCTCCTCACTAAGCTCATGACGAAACGGGCCCGGCTGTTAATCCTCGGCGGCACCATGGAGGCGTTGGCGCTAGCGCGCCATGCGGTCGAGGATCGGCGGCTCACGGTGCTGTCCTCCCTGGCGGGCCGCACGCAGGCGCCGAGACAGCTGCCGGGCCAGACGCGGGTCGGCGGCTTCGGCGGCATCGCAGGGCTGACAGTCTTTCTCCAAGAGCAGGCGATCGACCTGGTGGTCGACGCGACCCACCCTTTCGCCGCGCGGGTTTCCCAGCATGCCGCCGTGGCCTGCGCCGCCGCCGGCGTGCCGCGCCTGGCGCTGCTGCGGCCGCCCTGGAGCCCGCAAGCGGGCGACAACTGGATCACGGTTGCCGACGGCGAGCAGGCCGCCGCCAGCCTGGAGGATTTGGGCCGACGGGTCTTCCTGTCGGTCGGGCGGCAGGACTTGGCCCCCTATGGCCGTCTGACCGACCACTGGTTCCTGCTGCGCATGATCGATCGGCCCGACGAAACCCCGGCGCTGCCCAACTACGAGATCGTCATCGGGCGTGGCCCCTTCGAGGAAGATGAAGAACTGGCCCTGCTCGAGGCGCATCGCATCGAGGCCCTGGTCAGCAAGAACAGCGGCGGCGGGGCCACCTATGCCAAGATCGCCGCCGCCCGCCGGCTTGGCCTACCGGTGGTCATGATCGATCGCCCACCCCCGCCGCCCGGGGACCCGGTCGCCAGCGTCCCCGAGGCCGTTGCCTGGCTGGAGCAACGCCTCGCCTGACCTCCGGTTTCCCAAGATTACACAAGATAAATATTTCAAATTTTCGGCAAATTCGGATATAATTGCATGTGACCTTAAATATATATGAATTGATATGAATTCTTCTCAAGTTTTATACTAAATCTGTATTGTTTTTTGACAAAACTTTTACCGGGTTTTAATGAAATGACTCCATAATTACACACGTCTTTGAGATATAAATATCCAACGCCGGAGGATGCAATGTTCAACAGATTGATCGCTTTCGCCCAGGACGAGTCGGGCGCGACCGCCATCGAATACGGCCTCATCGCGGCCCTGGTCTCCGTTGCCGCCATCACCGCCCTGCAGTCGCTCGGCAGCTCGCTCGACAACATGTTTAGCCTCGTCTCCAGCAAGGTGGACGGCGCCTATTCGGGCTCCTAAGCCCGCGGAACAACGCCGCACCCCTCTGGCGATCGGCCGAGACCCGCCACGGCACCGCCGTGGCCCTCGGCCGAGCAAGCCGTTTGGTTTGCGCCAGGTTGATTTACGCCAATGCGGGACATGGCCAGGGACGAGCGGCTGCACTAGCAGGTTACCGGCCCACAGGACTTACGCGTGCCCCTAGCCGCGAGCCGAGCCAGCCAGTCTCTGCGGCGCCCCAGACCAGAACGGCTCGGCCGGGCGGGCGCCGCTAGTCGTCGCTGCTGTCGTTCAAATCGTAGGACAGACCGAAGCCGGCGCTGAGGCTGAAGGGCAGCAGCTGCCGAACCCACTGATCGACCCAGCGGTTCGCCTTAGCGATGCCGGAGGGTGGTACGATCACCACGTCCTGCGGCACCAGCTGGAAGTCGGCGCCATTGACCAGCTCGCCCTCCAAACCACCTTCGAGATTGAAGGCCCATTGGTCGTACTGGCCGTTCGGCTTCACGCGGATTACGTGGACCTCGTCCGGTGCTGCCGTCGGCAGGAAGCCGCCGGCCGCCGCGACGGCCATCAGCGGATTGAAGCGCCCGGAAACCTCGACGGCGATCGGGTTGGTCACCTCGCCCATCACATAGACGACCGGGATGGCGCGCGAGTTGAGATTGACCGTGACTTCGAGCTGGCCGTGAAAGGCCTTGCGATAGGCGCGCCGAATCAGCTCCTGCAAGTCGGTGACCGAGCGGCCGGCAACGTCGATCGGCTCCAGGTAGGGCAGGTTCAACACGCCGGAATCGGCCACCGTGAAGCGGACGATAGGATCGCCGCCCGAACCGGTGGTCTGGTTGAGGATCGCCTGTAGCCGCTTGTCGCTGTCTATGACGGCTACCGAGACGCGCGGGTCGAGCAGCTGCTCACGTAGTAGCCGCCGGGTCAGCTCGATGCTCAGCTCGTCCACCGTCCAGCCGGCGGCCTGCAGGCTGCCGACCAAAGGCAGCGAAATATAGCCGTCTGGCAGCACCAGAACGCTCTCGCGCGAGAGCTCCGGCTGGTCGAATACGTCGACCCGCAGGAGGTCGCCGACCACGATATCGTAGCGCTAGTTGTCGAGGCGGGTGTTGCGATAGAAGCGGACTTCGACGACATCGCCCGGACGCACCGGCACGGCAAAGGCCTGACGCGCGGACGCGATCTGGCTGGGCGTCAGGGCCACCAACTGCTCGCCCCCGGATCCCGAGCTTGCCGAGGCTTCGGCCAGCGGCTGGACAGTCTCCCCGGCACTGGAATCGGTCGCGGCACCGGACGTGCCGGCCTCGAGCGCGGCCGTGGGAGCCGGGCTGACAGCCGACTGCGCCACGGTGGCCGGAGCGGCTTCGACCTCCGGCGCCGTCTCTTCAACGTCGGACGCCTCGCTTTCCGACGTCGCTGCCTGCGGCGCACCGAGGCCAAGCGAGTCGCCAAGACCGGACCAAAATCCCAGTCTCTCCTCATTGGCCGTCGTTTCCGGCGGTGCCGGGGTATCGGCTTCGGCCAACTGCACCTCGGTCGTCCCAGGCTCAGCCACCTTTGGCGCGGGTATCTCTGGCGTAACTATCTCCGGCGCGGCCATTTCCAGCGCGGGTATCTCTAGCGCGGCCACATCCGGCTCGGCTATCTCTGGCTCGGACGCTTCGCTCACCACGGTCGTGCCGTCGAGTTCCCCGATCTCCTGATCGGCGTCGGAGGCCGCCACGTAGGCTTCGGTCCTCAGCACCTCGGCTCGGTCGCTCACGACCGGCGCCAGGTAAAGCGCCTCATAATCGAAATCGGTGAAGGAGGCGCCCTCCCCTCCGTCGGCTTGGGCCTTCTGGATCTGGATCCTTTGGCTCTCTAGCGGCGCACCGTAAAGCCCTTCGTAGTCGGGGTCCGAAGAGGAGGCGACGTCCTCGTCGCCACTGCTTTCCGAGGCAACGCCAGCGGCAGCCTGGATCTCCGCCAGAATCTGCGCCACTTCGACGTCGGCTTCAACGTCGCCGTCGTTGCTGCCTTGCGGTTCGACCAGATCGGCCGAAGCCATCGGCGCGTCGCTGCTCTCAGCGCCCGCGGCACCCGCATCCGTCTCGATCACGGGTTCAGTCTCTGCGGCCGAAGCGCGCTCGGTCGCAGCCTCCCCCGTGTTCTCGGCCTGCTCAAGCATGACCGCCACGATTTCGTATTCCGCATAGCTGGCGCTATCGCCTTCGCCAGCCTCCGGGTCGTGGCTGCCCTGTGGCTCGACCGTTTCGGCCGGGGCAAGGGCCGTGTCGCTTGTGGCGACCTCGTCGGACTCGCTGCGGGACAGGTCGAAGGTGTCACCAAGGCCGGACCAGAAACCACCGCTGTTATCACCGAGCTCGGCGTCCGAGCCGCCTGCGGCCTCGTTGTGGGCGGCCTCCTCAGGCGTGAGCACCTCATCCGCGGCCGCTTCTTCGGCCACCTCAACGGCAGCCGCGTAAGGGGGAACGTCGGCCTCTTCGGCGCTGTCACCGGCAAGGTCCGCGACCGCTTCCGGTGCCGTCTCAACTTCGGCCATCATCGGCGGTGACTCGATGCCACTTTCCGGATGCTGGATACCGCGCGCTTCGGCCGCACCAGTCACGCCCAGAGGGGCGCCCAGGGGGGCGTCCGAATCGTCCTCCTGATCCAGGCTATCGCCGCCGGACAGGCCTAGGGACTCGCCAAGACCGGACCAGAAGCCGCCACTCTCCTCGTCCACATCGACGTTGATCTGCGCATCGGGCGCCGATTCGGCCGTCTGCGCCTCGTTCACGGCCGGCGCCGGGTAGGACCCGGCGTAGGAGGCATAGGAGACATTGCCGCTATCGCTGGGGCCGTCCGAGGCAAACTCGACCGCATCGCTGTCCGCCTCGGCAAGCGTCTCGTCCGCCGTGTCGGATGCCGTGTCGGGTGCCGTGTCTGGCACCGGCGGGCGCGCATTCTCCAGCGCAGCCACAGGACCCAACGGCGGCGGCGCCAACTCCAGCAACTCCGGCTGCTGGTCACCGCGTGGCTCCGCCGCGTCGGCTATGATCAGGGGCGCCACGGGGGATGCCGCGGGGGATGCCACCTGGGATGCCTCGGGGGATGCCTCGGGGGATGCCGCAGGGGGCGCCACTTGGGGTGCCGCCGGGGACACTACGTCATCGCCAGGATCTTCATCGCCGAAGTGTTGGTCGTCATCGCCGGACAGGCCGAACGCACCACCGAGACTGGACCAAAATCCGCCGTCCTCTTCCTCACTCTCCAGAGATTCGGTGGTTTCCGTGTGCAGCTCCACCTCTCGATCCGGGTGCTGCTCCGAGCCTGTGATTGCTTGCTGTTCGCTTTCATCGATAGCGATCTCATCCACAGACAAGACGAGATCGTCGATAGCGGTCGCCTCGGCGCTTTCGGCCTGATCGTCTTCGATCTTCGCCTGCGGAGCCAGCGCCGGTTCGTCTTGCAGACTCTCGTCTTGGGGTACCGTTTCAGGGACCGCCGCGACGGCGGCCACATCGCTTGCCACAGCGGCCTCTGCCGTTGTGGGCTCGGGCTGCTCGGCCTTGTTGCGATCCGGTGGATATTTGATGGGCGTACAAGCAGCGACGACGAGCAGCAAACCCAAAGCCGTTGCCCGGAAGCCCGAAAATTTCAGTAAGCCGACGGATGCCGCTGCCGAACAGCGTCCCCTCATCCACAACCCCCGATCAGGACTGCGTGTCCCATAGCTTGTGCCCCACCAAGGCCCGGCCAAAGCCGGGCCGCCATCCCAAGATATCCGCCGTCTGGACGCCCACCGTCAAGCTCCCGCTGACGACATGCCCCACCCACCAACGGGCGATTTTTGCCCGTCGCCTACAACTACACATCCCGAGATACCCGGAATGCAAACGAAATCTTGCATCCAGCGTCGACGGCCCCCGCAACAGCTTCTCGAACTTAGCAGATTCATCGCGCGAGTGTCGGAAATTGTTGTGGCTTCACCGGCCCGTCGGTCACCGCCGGTCGGACCTCAAGGCCAAACATAGTTGAATGTCAAATACTTAAAGGTCTATTAGCCGATCCTCGAGGGAACCGGCCAAAACACGACGGCAGCGCCCTGTGGGCGACCTCCAGGCTGGAGTCGCGAAACCATGATCATACGGGCGCCAGCCTTTGGGATTTCATCTCCGTGGCAGCCCTGGCATGTGGCAGTCCTGGGCAGCAGCCCCGGCAGTCGCTCATTTCGAGAACCACGCCACCCGCAACGCCAACGGAACGGCCCGGCGCCTAACTCCAGCCGGGCTCGGCCGGAAAATCGCTTCGCCTGACAGTCCAAGTATGATGACCTTGAGGTGGCCCTGACTCTGCCCTGCGCTGGAAGAGCCGATTCCTCGGGCACTCCCGATGGTGCTGCTACCACGATGCAGCGCAGAGGCGGACGACAAGACGACAAAGAGAAGGATTGCCATGGTCGCACCGCGCGGGATGGCGCTCGTGGTGCTGATCGCCCTGGCGAGCGGCGACAGCATGGCCGGCAACGGCAAACTGACGGCCGATGAGCTGCAGGTCCTGCTCAACGGCAATACGGCGGTCGGCGACTGGCACGGCACGCCCTACAAGCAGTACTTCGCGACCAGCGGCACGACCACCTACGCGGCCAAAGGCGACCCGCCCAGCATCGGCCGCTGGAAGATCGACAGCGAGACCGGCAACTACTGCTCCTGGTGGGAGCGTTCGGGGTGGAGTTGCTACGCCGTCGAGCGCGAGGGCGAAGGCTATGTGTGGGTCGTCCCCGACGGAGACGGCTACCGCGGCCCCTTCACGGTCGTCGAGGGCAACCGCCTGTAGCGCAATCGCGCCGGCCGTCACTCAACGGCCGGTGGACCCTCGTACTGCACCACAGGCTGGTCGATGGCGCCAAAGACTGAGCGCCCTTCGGCATCGTACATCTCGATGCGCACCCGGTCGCCGAAGCGCAGGAAGGACGTTTCCGGCTCGCCCTTGTCGAGCGTCTCACGCATGCGGATTTCAGCCAGGCAGGAGGAGCCGACGGCCGGGTCCTGGTTGGCGACGGTGCCGGAGCCGATCACCGTGCCGGCTGAAAGCGCACGGGTCCGGGCCGCGTGGGCGATCAGGGTCGGGAAGTCGAAGGTCAGATCGACGCTCGCGTCCGGGTGCCCGACTTCTTCCCCATTGACCTGACTGACCAGCGGCAGGGCGAGGCGAGCGCCGTTCCAGGCCGGGCCCAATTCGTCTGGGGTCACGGCGACCGGCGCGAAGGCGTTGGCCGGCTTGCTCTGGAAAAAGCCGAAGCCCTTCGCCAGCTCGCCGGGAATCAGGTTGCGCAGGCTGACATCGTTGATCAGCGTGATCAGCCTGATGTGCTGGCCCGCCGCGGTCGGGCTCACGGCCATGGGCACATCGTCGAGGATCACCGCCAGCTCGGCCTCGAAATCGATGCCCCAGGCCTCGTCGGCCACGGCAATCGGCTCCTGCGGGCCGAGGAAGCGATCCGAGAGGCCCTGATACATCAAAGGGTCGGTCCAGAAGCTCGGCGGCATCTCGGCGCCGCGCGCCTTCCGCACCAGCTCGACGTGGGTCACGTAGGCCGAAGCGTCGGCGAACTGATAGGCGCGCGGCAGGGGCGCGGCGCAAGCCGCGGGATCAAAGGGCTCGGCCTCGGGTGCCCCGCCCGCCTCCAGACGGGCGGACAGCCTTTCCAGCTCCGGCGTCAGGCGGTCCCAGTCTTCCAAGATGCGCTGCAGGCTCGGCGCCAGATTCTCGAGACGCAGGCAGCGCCGCAGCGCCCGATCGACTAACAGGGGCGAGCCATTGCGGCCGCCCTCTCTAAGCGAGGCGAACTTCACTCCGGCAGCCCTCAGACGCTACTCGGCCGCCTTGGGGTCGGCCGCGCCCTGCCAAGAGCGCACATAGTCCTCGAGCTCCACGCCGGCCGGTAAATCGGCGACCTCGAGCGCGTCGCGCGTATCAATCATGACGGCGTATTCATCGGTCGCACTCTTAGCCGGCGTGAACATGCCCTTGAGCGCCTTGGGGTGCGGCCCGTGGGTGAAACCGCAGGGATGGAAGGTCATCATGCCCTGGTCGATGTTGTCGCGGCTGAAGAAATCGCCCCGGTGATAGAAGATCACCTCGTCGAAGTCGTCGTTGTTGTGGAAGAAGGGCACCTTGAGGGCGCCGGGATCGCTCTCGAACGGCCGCGGTACGAAGCTGCAGATCACGAAGCGGTTGGCCAGGAAGGTGGTGTGCGCCGAGGGCGGCACGTGATAGCGGTGGCTCATCAAGGGTCGAATGTCGCGCAGGTTGATGCGCACCGGGGCCAGCGTGCCCTGCCAACCGACCGCGTCCAGCGGATTGAAGGGGTAGGTCACGGTCGAGATCTGGTTGCGCCGCTTGATCTCGATGCGCCAGGTCTCGGTCTTGCCCTTGGGCGTCTGCTGCGCGCGAAAGGCGTCGTCGATCGCCGGGGTGTCGAGCATGGCCGGATCGAAGATCGCGTGGCCGCCGACCAACCCCTTGTCCGGCAGACGGTAGCTGTCATTGGTCGCCTTGATCAACAGCAGTGAGGCCGCGCCGTCGAAGTCCGTGTGCCACATTGTGCCGCGCGGAACGACGATATAGTCGCCGGCCTCGATCGGCAGATGGCCGTAATCGCAGTAGAGCGAGCCCGCGCCCTCGTGCACGAACAGCAGCTCGTCGCCGTCGCTGTTGCGCACCAAGTGGTCCATCGCCCCTTCGGTGTTCCAAAAGCGCAGACGAAGCTGCGCATTGATCAGCACCTCTGTCGCGGCGAAGGGGCCAGCGGGTGCGGTGTCCAGCTTGTTGAGATCGAAGGCCCGCGGCCGCAAGGGGCCCTGCCAGTCGATCCAGGCGGTCGGTGGATGCCGGTGGTACATTTGGGTGGCCGGGCCGAAGAAGCCCTCCTTACCCAGCTCGCGCTCGTAGGTGCCTTCGGGCAGGTCGGCATGGGCCTGACGCGAGGCCGTGCCCTCGATCCGCGGCAAGGAAATCCACTGCTTCATCGCTCACCTCCTCGGGCGCCAATGTTGTGGCCGCTTGACACTTCATAGTGTCATGGCCGGGCTTGACCCGGCCATCCAGATGTTTGTGCCTGCTGGATAGCCGGATCAAGTCCGGGCATGACAAACAGAGCGGTGCCTCTTCACTCGGTTGATTCGTCGATCTCGACCAGACGGTCGCCGGGCACGAGTTCGCCGGGCGCGATGTCCGACAGGCCCTTGAGTTCCTCGTAGTAGGGCGTGAAATCGGGGCCGGTGGCTTCGAAAAGCTGTTCGAAGCTGTCGATCACGAAGTAGATGTCCTGCAGGTCGTCGATCCGGTAGTTGGTGCGCATGATGCGCATGAGATCGAAGGCGACGCGCTTCGGCTTCTGGCTTTCCAGGCAGTAGACCGACTCGCTGCGCGAGGAGACGATCCCGGAGCCGTAGATGCGCAAGCCCTCAGGCGTGTGCATCAGGCCGAACTCTACGGTGTACCAGTAGAGCCGCGCCAGATTCGGCAGCGACCCCAACCGCAAGGCCTTCAGGCCGCCGCGCCCATAGGCCTGGAGGTAGTCGGCGAAGGTCGGGTTCATCAGGATCGGCACATGGCCCATGACGTCGTGGAAGACGTCCGGCTCCTGCAGATAGTCCATCTGCTCCGGCTTGCGGATCCAGTTGGTCGCCGGGAAGCGGCGGTTCGCCAGGTGCCGGAAGAAAACGTCGTCGGGCACCAGTCCTGGCACCGCGACGATGCGCCAGCCGGTGGCGCGGTCGAGCACGTCGGAGAGCCGCGCGAAATCCGGGATGCCCTCGGAGGCGATGCCGAGAGCCTCGAAGCCCTCCAGGTATTCTTGACAGGCGCGGCCGGGCAGCAGCTTCGACTGCCGCTCCATCAGCTTGCGCCAGATGGCGTGGTGCTCCTGGCTGTAAAGGTCCCAGCCCTGATCGATGACGAAGTCATCGTCAGGACTGATCGTCGTGGAGAGCGCAACCATGGTCTGGACTCCTGGGTTCGCCTTGCGGTTTCAGCCCTGCTCCAGAACGCCTCGCTTTATCTGGTCTTGCTCGATGGATTCGAAGAGGGCCTGGAAGTTGCCCTCGCCGAAGCCCTCGTCGCCCTTGCGTTGGATGATCTCGAAGAAGACAGGCCCGATCACGGTGGCGGTGAAGATCTGCAGCAGCAGCCCGTCTTTGCCACCTGGCGCACCGTCGATCAGGATGCCGTTCTCTTTCAGTCGCACCAGATCCTCGCCGTGTCCGGGCAAGCGCTCGTCGACTGCCTCGTAGTAGGTGTCCGGCGGCGGATCCATGAAGGTCACGCCGCGCGCCTTCAGGGCCTCGACGGTAGCGTAGATGTCGTCGGTGCCCAGCGCGATGTGCTGAATGCCCTCGCCCTTGTAGGCCTGCAGGTACTCCTCGATCTGCGACTTGTCGTCGGACGACTCGTTGATCGGGATGCGAATCGCGCCGCAGGGGCTGGTCATGGCCCGGCTGCGCAGGCCGGTCAGCTTGCCCTCGATATCGAAGAAGCGAATTTCGCGGAAATTGAACAGCCGCTCGTAGAAGCCGGCCCAAAGGTCCATGCGACCGCGGTAGACGTTGTGGGTCAGGTGATCGACGTAGGTCAGGCCGACCCCGCGCGGCTCCTGCTCGGCGCCTTCGATGGGCACGAAGTCGATGTCGTAGATGCTCGGGGAGTCGCTGCGGTCGATCAGGTAGATCAGGCTGTCGCCTATCCCCTTGATCGCCGGGATGTTGAGTTCCATCGGCCCGATGCGGCCCTGGTGCGGCCTGGCGCCCCCGGCGGTCAGCTTTTCGAAGGCCTCCCCGGCGTCCTCGACCCGAAAGGCCATGGCACAGACCGAGGGTCCGTGCACGCGGGCGAAGGACTGGGCGAAGCTTTCCGGCTCCGCGTTGACGAGGAAGTGGATGTCGCCCTGCCGATAGTGGGTAACCCGCTTCGAGCGGTGCCGCCCGACGGCGGTGAAGCCCAGGCTCTCGAACAGGCAGCCGAGCGCCTCGGTATCCTCCGCCGTGTACTCGACAAACTCGAAGCCACGGGTGCCGATGGGGTTCTCCCAGAGCGCCGGGCTGTCGGCCTCCTGTTTCTTTGCGGCAAGCGCCATGGGGCTGTCTCCTCGTCAAAGCGGCCGGCAGCCGTCTTGCGCGGCGCGCGAAACCGATCATTAACCATAAATCGTCAACGCAAGATTAGCAGGCTCTGCCTGCAAGGTGCGCACAAACTTGCAAACTACTTTGCTATCTGATACACGGATCGTGCATATTCAAGGATCTCTATGCGCACTTCACCGGATCTTGATCGCTTCGACCTGGCACTGCTCGCGGCGCTCCAGCAGGACGGCCGGCTGACCAATCAGGAGCTGGCCGAGCGGGTCAACCTTTCCGCCTCGCAGTGCTCGCGCCGGCGCCTGCGGCTCGAGCAGGAGGGCATGATCCGCGGCTACCGGGCGGTGCTCTCGGCCCGCTCCCTGGCGCTCGACATCGTCGCCTTCGTCCAGGTGACCCTGGCCGCGCACAGCAAGGAGAACGCCGAGAGCTTCAAGCGCCTAGTGCAGGAGACGCCGGAGATCCTCGAGGGCTTCACCCTGACTGGCGAGGCCGACTACCTGCTCAAGGTGGTCACCAGCGACCTCGATGCCCTGTCGGCCTTCGTCAACGATGTGATGTTGCCCCATCCCGCGGTCGCGCGCGTACAGTCGCGCATCGTCCTGGACCGCCTGAAGGACGGCGGCCCCCTGCCCTTCACCCACCTCGCTTGAGCCGCAGGAAGTCGTCCGCGGCGCGCTACGCCGTCGGCTCGCCGGTCTCGCCCTGTTTTGCGATGAAGGCTTCGCAGCGGCGCCGGTCGCTGTGCAGCCTGGCATAGAGAAACTGTGTCGGCAGGCGCTCGAAGTAGTGCCGCAGGCGACGGCCCAGGTCGAAAACCAGCGCTTCGATCTGCTCTGCTCGGGATCCCTCCAGGGGCGGTTCGAGCGGCGGTTCGATGGTAACTAGAAAGCTTCCGTCGTCCTTGCGCTCGGTGAACAGCGGCAGCAGCGGCGCGTTCGTCTTCAGTGCCAGATGTGGCGCACCACCCGCCAAGGGCAGGAAGCTGGGACCGAAGGGCACGAGAGTGACCCGCCGCGCCGATGCCCCCACGGTAATGGAGACAAGCTGGTTGTCGGCCAGCAGCTCCTCCAGCCGGCTGACGGCGGCTTTCGGGTCAGCCGGATCGATCACCACGCGGTCGGCGAGAAAGCGGCGCTCGATCGAGATGCGTATGGGATTGATGAAACGAACGCCGAAGCGGGTCGAAGACAGATGGCCGTGAATATGGCGACTGAGATGCCAGGCTTCGTATCCCCGCTGATACAAAGCAACTTTCGATATCATATCGCTGAACGTGGAGAACGCGATCCAGAGGATCGCCCCTTTGCCCTGGGCCAGCGCACGGTCGATATGCTCCGCGCCCACGACCGTCGTCCGAGGCCGCCAACTGCCGGGTCGGTGGTAGCGCAGCAGCTGAAAACGCTCGAGATGCTGCAGGGCCGCCGCCTCGCAGGACAGGGCTGCAACCCGATCCGAGTTTGGATTGTCGGGCAAATAGTCGCGAAAAATCTCGTTGAACTCGCCGTAGCGCTGCGGCCGTCGACTGTAGAGCTCTCGGGTCAGGCGGCGAGCTAGCTTAAGGCAAACGCTATCGGAACAGCTCCAGGCAATGACGGCGAAACCGGGGATGGCAGCCAGAAACATCAGATCCTTGCGGTGGATCGCGTCTTCGTCCCTGGGAAAGAAATCGCTTGGCAGATCGAGCCCGCGCGGCTGACGCGATGGCCGCATCTTGCTAGCTCCTTGAACGGGCCTGCGCCATGCGGTGAATCACGCCCCAGACAACGAGGGGCAGCGCGTGCGGCGCCCAATGAGGGGTGATTCGCAGACGTGCGATCGCCATGCGATCGGGCCAGCATTGATAGGTAGCTCCGTCGCCCGGCCCGGCACAGGAATCAGCCCAGGTGAGGTCGGCGCGGAGCGCGTCATCCGGGTCATGCATACGGCGCGTTTCCTCCATCGCCGTCAAGGTGCCCGGCGAAAACCTGCCATAAGCTTCATCGTAGGCCGACTTGAAATGAAACGCACCGGAAGGCGCCAGCAAGGCGCAGCGCGCGGCGATCATGCGGCCATCCAGTTTCAGTGAGAGGATAACCAGCCTTCCGCGATCGTAAGCGGCGTGAATGACATCCCGGAAAAACGCCGCTTCCCTCTGCCGCGACGCCAAGGCGGTACCGGCCCTGCCCTTCCAACCGCTCGCCTCCAGCTCGAGAAACTCATCGATAAGCCGGTCCAAGCTCCCGCCCTCGCCCGCCTCGGTAAACTGCAGGCTGCCGGACCTGGCAAGACGCCTGCGCTTCCGCCCAAGCTTGCTTCTAGAGCTTCTCGACATCGCACGCTGCAGGACGTTGTCATAGCTCGGGCCGCAGCGAAGAAAAGCCGTCTCGTAGCGATAGAGCTGTGTGCGAAAGGCCGGTCGTTGCCTGAGGACAGCTTGCAGGTCGCGACCGATCTCCCCCGAAATAGGGAACCGCTGCAGTTCAAGCAGCCGCCGATGCCAGGGGCTGTTCCCAAGCCAGGACAAGACCTCGCACCAGAAGGCATCGGCAAATCCCCGGCGCACCAGGGGCGTGCAGCGAAAGCACTGTTGATGCGCCCAGGCCTGATGTATCCGCAACGGCAGCAGCCGGTGAAGCTTGGTTACGGCGAGCGGCAGCATGCCGCAAAGCCGGCGCTGTCCGCCAACTTCGTATAGGCAGAGGAATCGAAACTCTTCGTTCGTCCCCAGATGCCTCAGCGCTGGGAACAGAAACCAGGGCTCAAAGAACACGTTGGGCTCGACGAGGTCTTGGCAAAGATCCTCAATCGAGTCCCGAAGGGCGAACACCGAATCCAGATCCTCCAAGACCTCGACTCGTAGACTTGCCTTTACATCTCCGCAGGTTTCGAAAGCCCCATCGACAACAAGGTCCTCGGTCATCGACAATGTCGATCCATCTCCGTCCGGTCACGTTCCCATCCGCGCCGAGCAGGCAACATTCGCTCCTAGGCAGCCTGCCGTGGGGCAACACAAAACGTGAGGGTTGTGGATTTCTCACATCGGAGCGCCGGTTACCCCCATTCAGCGCAAGACATGATCGCTACCAAAGTCGCAGGGAAGAGACCCAATCCTTCACGCAGCATCCGCACCGGCTGGCTCCGGCCGACAGACGGTGCGCGCCTCGGTGACATCCCCGCACCGAAAAATCTAGCGGCGATTGTACCCCGCGCCGTGCAGATTTTACAGCATGAGTCTATGAGGAAGACGTAAAAAAGGGCCAACCGACCTATGGCCGCAAGAGGCTAGTCGCCAGCGGTTCTCCTCTTGCCAGCCTGGCATGCCCGCGCCGGGCGGTACCACAAAAGGTGAAATTTCCCAGAAGGAGCTCTAAGGGGACCCGGCTTTAGGGAGGACAAAGCTCGGCAATGAGCATCACGGTCTACCACAATCCGCACTGCACCAAGTGACGGCAAACCCTGTCGCACCTGACCGACCGGGGAATCGAGCCGACCGTCGTCATCGATCTGGAGACGTCACCCGATGCGGCCACGCTCGGCGAGATCCTCGACAAACTCGACCTGGAGCCGCGCGGCCTGATGTCGAAAAAGGAAGCGCCCAACAAGGAGTCCGATCTCGATGATCCGGGGCTCAACCGCGATGCGCTGCTCAAGATGGTGATCGGCGATCTCGACGCCCAGTCGGGCCCTCGTCAACGATGTGATGCTGCCCAATCCCGCCGTCGCGCGTGTGCAATCCCGCATCGTCCTGGATCGCCTGAAAGACGGCGGCCCCCTACCCTTCACCCACCTCGCCTGACGCAGGCCGCCCGCTCGCGGAAGTCTAGTTGGCCGATCCATCGGCTTCCGGGCTTGCCTCTGTGAGGGCTTGGCACCGGCGCCCTGTGTGATGAATGTCGGGATAGAGGCATTGAGCCGGCAAGCGCTCGAAATAGCGGTAGAGCAGGCTGCTCACCCCGCAAATCATACTGGCAATCTTCTCTTCCCTGCTCCCATCCACCGGCGGTTCGAGGGGTGGCTCGATCGTGACGCGAAAGCTCCCGTCGGGCCCTCGCTCGGTAAACACGGGCAGCAGCCGCGCGCCACTCCTCAGGGCCAGGTTGGGCGCCCCGCCTGCCAGCGGAATATGCCCGGGACCGAACGGTGCCTTCGCGATGCGCCGCGCCATCGGCCCGATCGTGACCGACACGACTTGGTTGTCGGCAAGCAACTCCTCCAGTCGATCAACGGCCGCCTTTGGGTTCGCTGTATCGATCACGACCCGGTCCGCCAGATAGCGGCGCTCAACGGCGATGCGAATGGGATTGAGCACGCGAATGCCGAAGCGGGTCGAGGAGAGATGGCCGTGAATATGGCGGCTCACGTGCCAGACCCCGTAGCCCTGCTGGCGCATCGCGATCTTTGCGTTCATGTCGCTGAAAGCGACGAAGGCAACCCAGAGAATCGCCCCTTTGCCTTGCGCCAGAGCGCGCTCGAGATGGTCCTTGCCGGCGAGGGAGACCTCAGGGCACCAGCCACCGGGCCGGTGATGCCGCAAAAGCTGGAAGCGCTCCAAATGCATCAGGGCGGCAGCTTCGACGACGAGCGCGTCGCGCAAATCCTTCCGTGATCCATCGGGCAGGTAATCGCGAATAATCTGCTCGAATTCCCAATAGCGCTGTGGCCGCAGGCCGTGCAGCAGCCGCGTGACCGAACGGGCGAGCCTGAGGCAGACGGAGTCAGAGCAGCTCCAGGCAATCGCGAATAGGGCAGGCAACGCGGCGAGCAGCAGGAGGTCCTTCCAGCTGATCGCCTTCTCGTCGCCTGGAAAGAAGCCGCTCGGCAGATCGACTAAAGGGAGGCAGCCGGCTGTGTCGGACCCTTTCCCACCCACCTGGCAGCAAAGCGACGAGCGCTCCTCGTCACCGCCTGCCACGTCATTCTTCGTTGTCATCGCATCTATCAAAGGTACAAGAGGCAGCCTCTCCACAGAGTCACGTCGAGCGCCCGTCTAGGACGCCTTACCGGTCGCGAACCGCCAGGCATGCCTGGTGCGCATCGCGACCCAAAAGAGCGCCCCGCGCGGTGCAGCGCGGCAGAGGTAGTGCATGAATACCCGTCGGTGCAACGGCCGCCAATGCTGTTGCGCCTTCTGGTTCGAGATGAGGTCCATATATCGGATATGCGGGTCCTCGGCCAGCTCTTGGAGCACGCGCTCTTGCAACAACGTTCCGGGTGCTTCTCGTTTGTACGACTCGTCATAGCCGATTTTGAACGAATAGAGGCGGTCGCCAACAACCAAAGCAAGCTGTCCGGCCATGACGCGCTTGCCGTGCATCAGCAGGTCGATCCGACAGCGTCCCTTGGGACCGAGATGCTTCACGTAGCCGCTGTAGAACGCCTGGTGCCGAGAGTCGCACTGAATGGCGGTACCAGCTTTTCCCTTCCATCCCGATGCCTCCACCGCGAGGAAGCGCGGGAAGGCCTCCTCCAGTTCAGCCGGGCTACGCGCCACGCGGAACTCGACCCCCTCGAGCTTGGCCAGCCTGTTCCGCGCGTTTCGCAGGCTGCCGCGAAAGTTCCTGGAGAACCGCGCAAACATCTCGTCGTAAGGCGCAATCTTGATCGCATTGGACGTACTCTCCTGATAGGTCATCGTCAGCAGGTTCCGGCCGGAGTTCCGCATCTCGCGCATCGCTGCATTCAAGATTGAATCCTCGAGCGTCAGTCCCAGGCGAACCACATCCCAGGGTTCCCCCAGGTCCGTCCGGAGCAGGTGCAGGATGCGCGGAAGATCCAGATCAGCTTGCGCGCGGGGGTCGGCAATAATGTCAGCGTGCGGCGTGTGCGAGTTGAGCGGTAGAACGAGCAAGCGCACCGGTACGCCCAGCAGTGACTTGACCTCTCGCAGCAAAGGAAGGACGGCCATCAGCCGATCGCCGTCATAGGCGGCGCAGAACAGCGCGCTCTCGGGGTCGAACAACTCGGACTCCAAATAGCAGCGGTGCCACTCCCAGAGGTGGACGTAGCCCGGCCGGTCGAGCTGATCGAACAAGGCCCGCCAATCGGCCGCCAGCGCGTCGATCCCCGCCAGCCCGTAGAAGACACCGATCCGCAAGCCACCGAGCTCGGCGGTCTTCTGGGACCTAGCCGGAGCCGCCGCTGCCTTCAGCTTGGAAACAGACTTTCCTCCCTATCGCGCTGGTTGCGCCTTATCGGCCCGATGCGAAAACCGCAGTACGCGGCGGATCAAGGGCCAGAGCATGAGCGGTATCGCGTGCAGCGTCCACGATGTCGTGATCCGACACCTGGCGACCGCCATGCGATCGGGCCAGCAGCGGTAGTCCGGACCATCGTTCGGTCCGGCACAGGAATCTGACCAGAGGACGCTGGCCCGGAGGGGATCTTTCGGGTCGCACAGCCGACGTGTCTCCTCCATCTGCAACAGGGTGCCGGGCGAGTACCTCCGAAACGCTTCGTTGTACGCGGTCTTGAAATGGAAAGACCCCGGCGGATGCAGGAATATGCAATGAGCGGCGATCATCTGGCCGTCTAGGCACAGCGCGAGCAGGCACAGCTCTTCGCGATCCGCAGCGACGCGAATCACCTGGCGAAAAAAGTCCGCCTCCTGCTCGTTCGATGCCAAAGCGGTACCGGCCTTGCCCTTCCAACCGCTCGATTCCAGCTCGAGGAACGCCTCGGTGAGCGCTTCGATGGAGTGTCCTTCGCCGGCCCCCCCGCCAACTTCGACAAAACTCACGCGCCCCGCCTCCGCGAGGCGCCTCTGGGACTGATGTAGCTTGCGCTTTGTCGCGCCGGACATCGCCCTTTTCAGAACCTCCTCGTAGCTCGTGTCGGCATGTAGGAAGGCCGTGTGATGGCGGTGAAGGAGCGTGCGAAAGGACGTCCGCTGCCGGAGGGCCGCCTCCAAAGCGTTCCAGAGCTCTCCTTCGGCCGGGAGCCGTTGCAGATCCAGCAGCCGGCAATGCCAAGGACGGCTCGCCAGCCAGGACAGAAGGCTGCACCAGAAAGCCTCGGCAAATCCCTTGCGTACGAGAGGCGTGCAACGGAAGCATTGGCGATGCGCCCAGGCCTGATAGATCTTGAGCGGGATAAGGGGATGGAGCCGGCTCTCGACCAACGGAAAAAAGCCGCAGAGGCGTTGCCGACCCGTGGTTTCGTAAAGGCACAGGAAGTGGATTCGCTCGGCCGTGCCCAGATACCTCAGCGCCGGCAACAGGAACCAGGGCTCGAAGAAAACATTGGTCTCGCAAAGATCCTCGCAAAGCTTCTCGATCGAGTCTCGAGCGGATAAAATGGACTCGTAGTCCTGCAGGATCGCAACATGGAGTCCCGCCGTCAGAGTCCCAGGAAGATCGCCGGCTGCGTCGGCGGCAATCTCTTGCGTCATCGGAACCGCTGCCCCTCCACTCCGCACGTCGTTCCGCTTCCTGCAGCCAATGCACCGCGTCTCCGCACTGTGCTCGCTACAGGTCTAGGGCGACCAGCAGACTTGGGGGATGTTCTGTTAAAGCGCCGTTAATCCCTGCTCGGCGCGAAGCATATCCGCTATGAAATCGCGGGCTGTTCTTGAACTCATCGGCGCAGCGACTGCGACGGCCGTGCCCCAACAAGCCGCAGCTCCACGCCACAGATATCTACCTGTCCCCCAAAATCCCATTGGAACTATAGCTTGTGTCTCGATGTCCTTACAGTATGAGACTATGACATATACGTTACCAGGACTGCCCCGCCGTCGGCGCGCAGAGGTTCGTGGGCCCTGAGGTTCGCGAAAAGCAGGGCCCGCCACACGGAACTGGCAGACGCCAGCCGGACAGTGATAAAGAACGTCGAACGGCAGAGACCTGGAGGCACCCGGCGTGAGGGAGGACAAAGCCCAGCAATGAGCGTCACGATCTATCACAATCCCCGCTGCAGCAAGTCGCGGCAGACCCTGTCGCTACTCACCGAGCGCGGCATCGAGCCGACGGTGGTCACCTATCTGGAGACGCCGCCCGATGCAGCCACGCTCGCGGGAATTCTCGATCAGCTTGGCCTGGAACCGCGCGACCTCATGCGCAAGAAAGAGGCGCCTTACAAGGACCTCGGCCTTGACGATCCGGCACTCGGCCGCGGCGCCTTGATCAAGGCCATGGTCGAGAATCCCATTCTGATCGAGCGGCCCATCGTACGCGCCAACGGCAAGACGGCCCTCGGCCGCCCACCGGAGAGTGTGCTGGACATACTCTAGGTAGCCGACTTAGAGCCGGCAGCAAGACCGGCCACCCGAGGTATTCGAGCGGCCGGTCATGCTTGAAGCGAGATTGTCTACTCGGCCGCCGGTTGGCCCTCCGCGGCCGCCGGTTGGGCGTCTTCCGACTTGGGTATGCTGATCACCGGATCGACCTTGCGCAGCTCCTCGAGGGGGATGTGGCAGGCGATCATGTGGCCCGGTTCCGCCTCGACCTGCGGCGGCACCTCGGTCTCGCAGATCGAGCCGACCTTGCGATGACAGCGTGTGTTGAAGGGGCAGCCCTTCGGGGGATTCAGCACGCTCGGCAGGTTGCCTTCGAGGATGATCCGCTTCTTCTCGATCGAGGTATCGGCGATCGGCACGGCCGACAGCAGCGCCTCGGTATAGGGATGATAGGGCGGCGTGAAGACCTCGTCGGTCGTGCCCTGCTCGACGATGTGACCGAGGTACATCACGACCACCCGGTCGGCCAGATAGCGCACCAGACTAAGGTCATGGCTGATGAACAGCAGGGTCGTGCGGTAAGTCCGCTGGATATCCATCAGCAGGCCCGTGACCGCCGCCTGCACCGAGACGTCCAAGGCCGAGACCGGTTCGTCGGCAACCACCATGGTCGGGTTGCCGGCGAAGGCGCGGGCAATGCCGACGCGTTGCTTCTGGCCGCCGGAAAGCTGGCGCGGCCGGCGCCGGGCAAAGTCCCGCGGCAGCTTCACCAGATCGAGCAGCTCCATGACCCGCGCCTCGACCTTCTCTGGGTCGCTTTCGACGCCGAACTTCTTGATCACGCGGGCGAGCTGAGCGCCCACCGAGTGGCTCGGGTTCAGGGTGTCGAAAGGGTTCTGGAACACCATCTGCACCGAGCCGACCTGCTCCGGCGAACGCTTCTGCACCGGGAAATCGGAGACGTCGTCGCCGCGGAAGATGACCTCGCCGTCGGTCGCCGTTTCCAGGCCCATCAGCACCTTGGCGAAGGTCGACTTGCCGCAGCCCGATTCGCCGACGATCGCCACGGTCTGCGATTCCCGCGCGTCGAAGGAGATGCTTTCGTTCGCCTTGACATACTTGACCCGGTTGCCCTTGAGCATGGCGAGGATCGAGTTGTCGGTCAGCTCATAGTACTTCTGCATCTTCTTCAGCTGCAGCACCACGTTGCCGGGCTCGATCGCATCGCCGCTCAGGCCCTCGGGCCGGTAGGCGGCCCAATCGATGTCCTGCCAACGCCGACAGCGCACCCGGTGCCCCGCCTGCTCGGGAACGTTGTTCATTTCGATCATACCGCTGTCGCAAGTGCCGGCGATGAAGTGGTCGCAGCGGGGCCCGAAGAAACAGCCCGCCGGCCGCTCGTGCGGCAAGGGAAGCTGACCGCGGATCGGCACCAGCGGCTGCGCGTTCTTGTCCGTGCCCGGCAGGGGGATCGCGCTGAACAGGCCCTTGGTATAGGGGTGCTCCATGCGATCGAAGACTTCCTTGACGGTGCCCTCTTCCACCACCACGCCGGAGTACATCACGTTGATCCGGTCGCAGGTCGCCAGGATCAGTCCCAGGTTGTGCGAGATGTAGATCATCGAGGTGTTGAACTTCTCAGCGATCTCGCCGATCAGCTCGACGATACCGGCCTCGACCGTCACGTCGAGCGCCGTGGTCGGCTCATCGAGCAGCAACAGGGTCGGGTTTGACAGCAGGGCCATGGCGATCACGACGCGCTGCTGCTGGCCGCCCGAGATCTGGTGCGGATAGGAGCTCATGACCCGCTCCGGGTCCGGCAGCTTGACGCCGGCCAGGATCTCGATCGCGCGGTCGTAGGCCTCCTGCTCGGTGATGTCCTCGTGGCAGAGCGGCACCTCCATGAGTTGCTTGCCCAGAGTCATACTGGGGTTCAGCGAGGCCATCGGCTCCTGATAGACCATGGCGATCTCGTTGCCGCGCAGCTGGCGCAGCTCCTCCTCGCTGTAAGTCGCCAGGTCGCGCCCCTTATAGATCACCTGACCGCCGACAATGCCGCCGTTCTTGCCCATGTATTGCATGATGGCCATGGCGACGGTCGACTTGCCGCAGCCGGATTCGCCGACCAGTCCCACGCTGTCGCCCTGGTTGAGCGTGAGGTTGAAGTCAACCACGGCGGGGATTTCGCCGGCCCTGGTGAAGTAGGAGATACAGAGATCCTTACATTCCAGGATCGGTCCGTCGTAGCTCTGTCCATTGGTGGTCATCAGAGCCTCCTCAATCGCGTAGTGAGACTTCGCGCAGTCCGTCGGCCAGCAGATTGAAGCCGAGGACCAGCGACGAGATTGCCAGGCAGGGGAAAGCCGCCATGTGCGGGAAGGTCATCGCCATCTGGCGCGTCTCGTTGATCATGCCGCCCCAGTCCGGATCCGGCGGCGGCAGCCCGAGGCCGAGGAAGCCCAGCACGCCGATGGTGATGATCACGTAGCCTAAGCGCAGACAGGAATCGACGATCAGCGGCCCGCGTGCGTTCGGTAAGATCTCGACCAGCATGATGCGCCAGGGCGTCTCGCCCCGGGTCTCCGCTGCGAAGACGTACTCCCGGTTCCTCAGGTCGAGCACCAGCCCACGCACAATGCGCATGATGCCGGGCGCACTCGCGAAGGTCACCGCGATCACGATGTTGACCGCCGATGCACCGACCGTCGCAATGATGATGACGTAGAGCACCAGCACCGGGAAGGAGAGAATGACGTTGGCGATGAATGACAGCACGTCGTCGACCATGCCCCGCCGATAGCCCGCGGCGAGCCCCATGGGAATGCCGACGAAATAGGCGCAGAAAGTCGCTAGCGGTGCGAAGAACAGGACTTGCCGCGATCCGTAGATGATCCGGCTCAGGATATCGCGCCCGATGTGATCGGTTCCCAGCACGAAGGAGCCGCAGTCGTAGTTGCCGGCATTGTCACCGCTTTGGATCGGCGTGCAAACCTGATCGACCGGTTGCCCATCCACTTGCGATCCCGGAAAGGCGACGTAGGTCGCGCCAATGCCCGCCAGCGGCTGCAAGGTCGCGTTCGGCGGATAGGGGGCGAGCACATCGGCGAAGATCGCGACCAGAACCCAAAAGAGGATGATGCCGGCGCCGACCAAGCCGACCGCGCTTTCGCGCAGCAGGGCAATGCCCTTCAGCCAGCGGATGATGAACAGTTCGCGGCGCGGGAGTTCGGTGATCGTTGTGTCTGTCATGGCCTTGCCTCCCTAGGCGAACCGGATGCGCGGGTTGAGATAGGTGTAACCCACGTCGGAGATGGTCTGCGTAGCCACGGCCACGAAGACAGCCACCATGGCGCAAGCCTCGATCAGGAAGATGTCCTGGTTCAAAGAGGCCTCCAGCAGCAGGGCGCCGAAGCCCTTATAGGCGTAAAAGAACTCCACCACGATCACGCCCGAGAGCAGCCAGTTGATCTGCAGCATGATGACCGTGAAGGGGGCGATCAGCGCGTTGCGCAGCGCGTGTTTCATGATCACCGTCTTGTAGGGCAACCCCTTGAGCACGGCGGTGCGGATGTAGTGGGTCATCATGACCTCGGCCATCGAGGCGCGTGTCATGCGCGCCACGTAGCCGAAGTCGTAGATGACGAGCACCATGACCGGCAGGATGAGCTGCACGATGTCGAAGCCCTCGGTCATACCGCTGGTGCCTGGTAGCAGGTCCAGCCAGAAGACGAAGACTGCCGACAGCAGCACGGCGCTGGCGAACTCGGGGATCGAGGTGGTGATGATCGAGGTGACCGAGATCGTCCGGTCCAGGCCCGAGCCTTCGCGCATGCCGGCCAGCACGCCGAGTCCCAGGGAGATCGGGATCACCACGGCCAAGGTGGCCAGGGCCAGAATGCCGGTGTTGCCCAGGCGCGGCCAGAGTACGTCGCCGACCGCCACCTTGAAGCGCACCGATTCGCCGAAGTCGCCGATCACGAAGTTGCCCAACCAGCGCAGATAGCGCTCGTAGAGCGGATCAAAGTAGCCGTTCGCTTCGAGCCAGAGGTTGCGCTGTTCCTCGGAGGTGTAGGGCCCGAGGACCTTCACCGCGACGCTGCCGGGATTGAGCTCCAGCAGAAGGAAGAGAAGAATCGACACCACCACCATGGTCAGCACCATGGTGCCGAGACGTCGTACGATGAAGATCAGCATGCCAGCCGCCCTCCGTGTTGCCCCCGTTCTCCGGCCCTAACGGTCAATCGCAGGTCCGGAACCGAAAACCGCGGGGGTTTGCAGTATCCCCCGCGGTCCCCGCGCCGGCTTATGATGCCAGCCAGACGTCTTGGAACTGATGGTACTGGGTCGGGTGGACCTGGTACCCCATGACGTTCTTGGTCGCGGCTGAGAAGATCGCGCGCCACAAGGGCTGCGCGATCACCGCGTCGTCTTGAATAATCTTCTGCACCTTTTCCATCGCCTTGCGGCGCTCGTTGACGTCGAGGATCGCGCCAGCCTCGTCCAGAGCCTTGTCGAACTCCGGATTGTTGTAGGCGCTCTCGTTCCACGGCACGCCGCTGCGGTAGGCCAGGTTCATGACCATTACACCGAGCGGGCGATGCGTCCAGGAGGTGAAGCCAAACGGCGTCTTGTCCCAAACATCCCAGTAGCTGGCGCCCGGCATTGGGTTCAGCTCGAGAGTGATGCCGGCCGGCGCCAGCTGCTCTTTGAAGCCCTGCATGGCCGCCAAGTGCCACGACTCCGCTTGGCCCAGGTCGATCTTGATGGTCAGCCCGCTATGGCCGGCCTCTGCCAACAGCGCCTTTGCCTTCTCGACATCGGGCTTCAGCGTCGGCAGCTGGAAGTATTCCGGATGGATCGGCGCCACGTGATGGTTCTCGCCTGGCGCGCCGCGGCCACGATAGGCGATCTCCAACAGCTTTGCATGGTCCATGCAGGCGGCGACCGCCTGGCGCACGCGCACATCGTCGAAGGGCTTCTCGGTAACCCGCATGCGGGCGACACCGGTCTGCGCCGTTACGGCCTGATGCAGCACCGCGTTGGGCAGCCGCTCGACCACGTCGATCGACGTAACCTCGATGTCGTAGACGTGATCGACCTGGCCCGAGGCCAGCGCCGAGACACCGGCCATGGCATCATCGCCGTGGTCGATGTAGAGGATCTCGTCGAGGTAGATCTCGCCGCCCCAGTAGGCCCCGTCGCGACGTTTGAGCATGCAGCGCTCGCCGACCTGGAATTCGACCAGCTCGTAAGGGCCGGTACCGACCGGGTTCTTAGAAAGGTCACCACCTTCCTCGTCGAAACGACGGTGTACGATCGCCGTCGGATAGTTGTAGAGGTTCTCCGGAATGGCCAACTCGGAGCGGCTCAAGTTCAGGCGCACCGTGTGATCGTCGACCTTCTCGATCGCGCCGTCGATCATCTTCTTGGCCATCTTGGCGCTGCCGTCTTCGTTCTTCTCGCCGGTATCCACCTCTTCGACCATGCCGGCAAAGAGACCGACATTGGATGACCCTGTATTAGGATCGAGCCAGCGCGTGAAATTGTGGACCACGTCGTCCGCGTTGAAGGCGTCGCCGTTCGACCAGGTGACGTCCTTGCGCAGGCTGATGGTCCAGGTCTTGAGATCGTCGGAGGCTTCCCAGCCTTCCGCCAGGTAAGGCCGCGTGATGTTGTCCGATCCGGTGCGCGTCAGATATTCGAGGATGTGGCGCGTCTGGTTCGACATCTGCGTCCAGTCGTAGGTCGCCGGGTCGTCCATCCGCTGCACCCGCATCGACGACCGCAAGCGGCCGCCCTTCTGCGGCGTCTGCGCCTGCGCGGTCCGCGTCACGCTCGAGCTTTGGCCGGTGATCTTGTTGGCCATGGCGTAGGCGGCGGTGGCCGAGACGCCGAGCAGAGTGGCCGTGCGCAGGAAGTCGCGCCGGCCGATCTCTTCCTTCCGCAGCTGTTCGCAGAGTTCCGGGATATAGGGATGAACCCTCTTCCCCGTCGCGTCCTTCAGTTCCTTCGCCATAAAGTTCTCCCTTAGGCCTTTGCCATCGCCGTTACGTATGGCGAGCAAGGTGTTCGCATCGTTTAGCCGCCAGTCTAGCAAAGCCCTGGCGTCGGCGTCTCATGGGCATGCGCGTTGCGACCCCACTAGTCGCTGGGCACCGCGCGCAACCCGCAAGGAAGCGGCGGTCCGTCCCGCAAACGGCAGTGTAGATGAGAGGTTCGGGCCCTTTGGCCCGGCAAACTGTCCACCCGCACCGCCTCCCCGTAACGCGGCGCCTTGTCTCTGAAAAACTGACGCCATTTTGTTGTTCTGCTTCGACATTCCCGAAAGCCTAACAAAATTTATCGGCCGGCGTCATCCGCTAGTTGTTCGATGCCGACTGTCGCTGGATCATAAGCGACCCTCCGGGAACAGGGGCGATTTGGCGATTACTCTGCCGGGGCGGCCTCCGTCTCGATCACGACTTCGTGCGTCAAGGTCCGGTGAACCGGGCATTTGTCGGCGATTTCCAAGAGTTTTTGCCGCTGTGCCGCATCGAGATCGCCTTCGAGGGCGACCGAGCGCACGATGCGGTCGAGCATGCCGGCCTGTGTTTCGCAATCGGCGCAGTCCTCGGCGTGAATGCGGTTGTGGTTCAGGGTGACGGTGGCTCGCTCCAGAGGCCATTTCTTGCGCTCGGCATAGAGCCGCAGGGTCATCGAGGTGCAGGCGCCGAGCCCGGCCAGCAGGAAGTCGTATGGCGCCGGCCCGCTGTCGCCGCCGCCGACGCTCGGCGGCTCATCGGCGCGCAGAGCATGCCGACCGGCTGCGATCTGCTGCGTGAAGCGGCCCTCGCGCGTTTCCCGCACGATGACCGTTCCAGAGTCAGCCTTCAACGCGGCCGGTTCCGGCTGCGCATCGAGGTAGCGGTCCGCCCAGGCGGCCAGTACCGTGGCTACGTAGACCGCGTCCTCGCGGCGGCTCAGCAGGTGGTCGGCGTCGTCCAGCGAGACGAAGCTCTTGGGATGTTTGGCGGCGCCGAAGATCTTTGCGGCGTTGTCGATACCGACCGTCTTGTCGTGCGGCCCGTGGAACACGATCAGCGCCTTGCGAAGACGGCCGATGGCGTCGGCCAGCTTGGTCGCTTCGATGTCTTCGAGGAACTGTTTTTGAATGCGGAAGGGCCGGCCGGCGAGCAGTACCTCGGCCTCGCCCTGCGCCTCGATCTCCGGCCGCGCCTCTTGGAAGAGATGCTGCACGTGGGCCGGCTCGGCCGGTGCGCCGATGGTCGCCACCGCGACCGCTTCCGGCACCTGGCCAGCGGCTGCCAGGGTCGCGGCGCCGCCCAGGCTGTGGCCGATCATGATCTTCGGCGCCTCGTAGGCCCCGCGCAGGTGCGCGGCGGCAGCGACCAGGTCGCCCACGTTCGAGGAGAAGTTGGTGTTGGCGAACTCGCCGTCGCTGTGGCCGAGGCCGGTAAAGTCGAAACGCAGCACGGCGATGCCGTGGTTGGTCAGCTCGCCAGCGATGCGCGCCGCGGCGAAGATGTCCTTGGTGCAGGTGAAGCAGTGGGCGAAGAGCGCATAGGCGCGCACCGGGCCCTCCGGGAGTTCCAGGCGGCCGGCCAGCATCTCGCCGCTGGCGCCGGGAAAGGAAACCTTCTCGCTGCGCGCTGCCATCGTTCTCCCCTTCACTGCCGGTAAATTCAATTGTTCACGTATGGCAACACGCAAGGCTGCAAGGCGCAAGCGGTGCGGCTTCGGGGCTGTCAAGCGGCGGGCCCATCCAGTAAGTTCGGCGCCATTTCAGCACGCCTGTAGAACCGAACAGGAGCCGACATGCGCGAGCCGAAGGCCGATCCGGAGCGGGTCGAGATCGTCGAGAAGAAGACCGTGTTCCGGGGCTATTTCCGGGTCGACCGCTACCTCTTGAAGCATCGCACCTTCGAGGGCGGCTGGACGGACGTGCTGAGTCGCGAGATCTTCGAGCGCGGCCACGCCGCCTCGGTCCTGCCCTACGATCCGGAGCGCAACGCGGTGGTGCTGATCGAGCAGTTCCGCGCCGGTGCGCTCGCCGCGGGCATGGGGCCCTGGCTGATCGAGATCGTCGCCGGCATCATCGGCCCCGGCGAGACCCCGGAAGAAGTGGTGCGTCGCGAGGCGATCGAGGAGATGGGCCGCGAAGTCACCGACCTGGAGCCGATCTGCACCTACCTGCTGACCCCTGGCGGCAGCTCCGAGACCCTGGCCATGTTCTGCGGCCGGATCGACAGCGAGGGCGCCGGCGGCATCCACGGCCTGGACGAGGAAGGCGAGGACATCCGCGTCCTGGTACGCAGCGTCGACGAGGCCATCGCCATGCTGAACGACGGCACCATCTTCAACGCCAACGCGGTGCTCGCCCTGCAATGGCTGGCGCTGAACCGCGAGGACCTGAGGCGAAGGTGGCTGGGGTGAGGTGGTAGTCGAGCGAGGCTCGAATCGGGCTTAGGTCTGAAATTCCGTCAAACCAGCGTCTCGAGACCAAGCTCTTCACTCGGCTCTCAAATTCTGCGCGTAGCCGTTGAAGCGCGCTTCGAGTAGTTTGTCGAGCGGCGCGTTTGGCCCATCGCAGCCGAGCAAACCTGATGTCCGCCTTCGACCGTGGAACTTGGAATGGATGGAAGAGTGAAATGACGACAGTCGCCTATCGAGATGGTGTCATGGCAGCGGACTGTGGGTGTTTCAGCGACGGCCTCTATCAGGGTGAGGTCGACAAGCTCTGGGTCTTGCCCTCGGTCGGTCTCGTGGGCTGCTGCGGGGAGATCGGAGCGATGGTCAGGGTCGTCGAATGGCTGAAGGGCGGCGTCGATCGCGGCAAGAAGCCGAGCCTTCCGGACGATTGCGACTTCGAGGCGATCGTCGTCGATCCGCAGGGCGAGGTTTCGCACTATGACCTGCACCTGTCGCCGATGCGCGTCACCAACGAGTTCCATGTGATCGGCAGCGGGCGCAAGCTTGCTCTGGGCGCCATGGTGGCCGGCGCCTCGGCGGAAAAGGCCGTCCAGATCGCCTGCCAGTACGACGGCCGTTCGAGGGAGCCGGTGAAGACCATCCGTTTGCAGGATTTGACGGGCCAAGCGTCAGGCTAGGGCGGCGTCCAGCAGCATGTCGATATGGAGGCCGTTGCCTTCGGAAGCCGACAGGCTGAAGCGAAATCTGACCGCGCCCATGTCGCACAGGCGTTTCACGGAGCCTTCGTCGTCGATGCCGCTGGCGCCCTGTACGACCATCTGCGACCAGGACAATCGCGACTGACTTAGCGTTGCATCCAGCAGATTGTCCGACAAAAGCCTGGAAAGCGCGCGGCGGCCTAAAGCGCGCGCTTCCGGGGCGACAGGCTTTTTCCTCATCTGAGGCACCACGAGAGCGCACAATCGTCCACCCGGCCTTCCGCCCGGCGCGACGCCGGGCATCCCCAGGTAGCTGTCGAGCTCCTCCGGCAGGAGCTGGAGCTTGTCATCCAGAAACGGCCATCGGCTTCGGGGCGTCCGCGCAAGCCGTGAGGCGCTGAAGCGGCGGCGTGGATAGAGCATGAGATCGGGATTTTCCACGAGATCGCTCAGCCCCGGAAACTGCAAGGCCGTACCCAGACCGACGGCAATGGCCAAGGGATATCCGAGGACCCGGACGCTGTCCCCGTCCGCCCGCACGAACAGCTGCTCGTTCGCGATGTAGCGGGCGCCGCCCCGCACGAGGGCGAGGATGAGCGATGTTTTGCCGGCCCCCGGATTGCCGACGATCATCACGGCGCCGGCCGGCGTATCCACCGCACCGGCGTGATAGAGGGACCAGCCCTGGTCCGTCAGATAGCTCGTGACGACATCGCGCACCGTCCGCGCAAAATCGAGGGCGGGCATCTTCGAGCGGCTCGAGAACACGATGAAGATCGTCCTGCTCTCGAAGTCCGCCAGCCAGAACAGTCCCCCCCGGCCATTGCAGTAAAGAATGAGCGTGTCGGAGATATGAGCGCACTTCAGGAGGGCGCGGTCCTTGGCATATCCAAGGAACTCGACATTGTCCTCGACCGCGAAATGCCGGGTCGCCTCCAGTACCAGCTCGTCCGAATAGAGGCAGAAGATCGTGCAGCTTTCCTGCTCCGGAGCGTCCGACCCCATGGAGAGCGGCTGCAGGTACCGCAAAGCCCAGCGCACCAAAGAAGGATCGACCGAGTTCAACACGATCTCCAGGCCTTCGATGTGGAAGCGATCGGAGAAGTAGCGCTCGCCCGCAGCCCCTAGAACGGCGCAGACCCAATCGGGGATGCTCTCGGGCGCCTTGCTTTGCGACGGCACACTCATCTTGAAAATCGCCCCCCCAATCGCGGCCAGCTGCCGTTGATCCGCTCACGACACCGCGCTCGACATCCGAAGCCGCGGGCGGACCTGCCCCCGAGCCGACCTTGCCGCCGGCACGGCCGCTACCGCGCTAAACGGCAGGAGGCACCGGCCCGCAATTCCTCAACTCACGGTCCACATGGAAAGTGAGGACATGAGACCCTAAACTTCGCAGTTCGGGCGGGCCAATGCGAGGCCTTTGGAAGCCTGATCCGGGAACGCAATCGCCGGTTACTACGTAGAGTCATAATCAGGGGGCGCGAACTGTTTGTCTGATGAGCCTCTGGCGCAAGCGGACCGGAAATTGGCCCCCGGCGTCGTCTATAAAAAGTCGTCTACAAACTAAGTGAGGGTCGAGATGCGCTATTCATTGCCAATGCTTCTTATGTGTACCGCTCTTGTGGTTGCCGGCTGCGAGAGCCGTGGCGGCAGCGCCGTACTCGGCGGCGTCGCGGGCGCCGCGGCGGGTGCAGGTGGCTATGAGCTTCATCTGAACAACCAAAGAGATCGGGTCGAGGAAGATTTCAAGGCCGGCAAGATCGATCAGCGGGAATACGAGATTCGCATCGACTAGATCGAAAGAGATTCACTGGTTCAGTGAACCGGGTTCCTCTGATCGAGGACTCTTGCGAGGACCAGGGGCGCTAGCCGGTCCCCGCCTAGCTGACAGGTCGTGACATCACCCGTGGCCGATCTGCTCCGACTTGCTGACCCGTAGACCTACGCCCGGGTCGGCAGGTCCGAAACCCTGGCCATAGTCTGCGGTCGGGTCTACAACGCCGGCGGACTCCACGACCTGTACGAGGAAGGCGAGGATATCCGCGTACTAGTGCGCAGCGTGGACGACGCGCTCGCCATGCTGAACGACGGCACCATCTTCAACGCCAAGGAGCTGCTCACCCTGCAGTCGCCGGCGCTCACTCGACTTGGGCTGGCTCTAGGCCGTAGCCCCTGATTATTTCTTGAGCCTCACCCCGCCGAAAGAGTTCGTGCCAGGCTTCGTCAAAACGGTCGAGCAACTCGTAGTCAGGGAAGCTTCGCGCAAAGCCTGCGTAGTAGAGGATGCCCTGGTGCCCACCTGCATAACGAACCTTGTCAACCAAGGCCTCAGCTTCAAGAATTTGTCGGCCACGGTCGCGGTTCGAATAAACCGCATCAATGCGCCCTGCTGCAAGTTTTCGGAAGCCGGATGCGTCGTCTGGCCGTTCATCGATCTCGATCGGACTAAGGCCTTGCGCGATCATCTCTTCACGCACGCCCATGAGCTGTGTGGCCGTATTTGACGGCGCGAAGACCCCGATCCGATAGCCCTCGATCTGAGAAATGTCAGAGAAATCGAGCTCATTGTCGCCTTTTACAAAGACACCATACTCGGTTCGAAAGTGCGGCGGTGAAAAGCGAATCCATTCTTCTCTTTTGGGATTACGCCCGATGACCATCATGCCATCGGCGTCGCCATTCTTCATCAGTTCCTGGGCACGCCGCCAAGGGTAGATATCGTAGCTGCAGTCGAGCTCCGCCTCTGCGCAGACCGCAGCAATGATATCTCGACCACGACCCGCGACTTCTTGATTCTCCCCATAGATAAAGGGTGCGAACTCAAGGGTCACGAAACGAATCTTGTCAGCAGCGGGGGCCGGCCCCACGATCCCGGACGCCAAGGCAAAACCCACTAAGCTCGATACGAGTGGGCGCATGGGCCGCCTCCAATACCGAATGGCTTTCAACTGACAAACGATTTAGCGTTATCATAGTTGTCTGATGAAGTCATTCTGTGCGATGGCGGTAGGGGGAGCCAGGTTGTACGGTTTGATGGTCTCGAGGCAGGAGTGGTCCTGGCGGCAGCGCCATGGATAGGGACCGTCCGCAAACGATTCGCGGAAAATTCCTGCGTGTCACGATCCCGCTCATTTTCCTAACCGTTATTGGTGTCTTCAGTGCCATCGAGCTGATGACCCATAAAAATGCGCTGGACCGACTCCACGAGACCCTCGACGGCATGATCGTCACACAGAGCGCTGCCTTGGCCACGCCGCTTTGGAACCTGGATTACGATCAAATCCAGCTCAGCCTGGAGGCCGTTGCCGCAAACCGGGAGATAATCGCCGCTCGCATCTATGGCGAACACGGCGCCGTCATGCTGGAAGTCGGGGAGGAAACGGCCAGCGAGGACGATATTTTGCTACGGCGCGATGTAGTTCATGACGCCGGCGCGGGGCCGAAGACGATCGGAAAGCTGGAGCTCATCGCCACGCCTCGTCATGTTTGGGAACAGACGCGCTTGCGGCTTTTGATCGCGGCAATCATTGCCGCTTTGGCTGTGAGCATGGAGGTGGCAGCCGCCCTATTCGCGCTGCGTCACATTGTCGCGCAGCCTCTGAATCGACTGCTCACATCCATCAACAAGTCGAAGTCAGGGCAAGGGCGCGAGCGCGTCGAGTGGCGGAGCACCGACGAGCTTGGCCAGGTCATCTCCGCTTTCAATGACATGCAGGACCAGCAGGCAGCTTACGAACAGGAGCTGCGGGATGCACGGGACACACTTGAGAGACGAGTGGAGGAACGGACAGCGGAACTCCTCTCAGCGACCAACGAAGCAACGCGGGCAAGGGGCCAGTTGACAGCGGCAATTGAGACCATTTCGGAAGGATTCTCCCTCTATGACAAAGAAGACCGCCTCGTAATCTGTAACAGCAGGTATCAGCAGCTCCTGCGCCCGGAAGTTGGCGCCAGCATTGAGCCAGGCACCCACTTTGAGGCCATCGTGCGCAACGCAGCGAGTCAAGGCTTAATCGCGGACACCGATGGTCGCCTTGACGCCTGGATTGAAGAGCGACTCGCGCGACATCGCGAGCCCGGTGAACCGCACCTCCAACACCGCAAGGATGGGCGCTGGATCTTGATCAGCGAGCGCAAGACAGAAGAGGGCGGCACAGTGGCCGTCTATGCTGACATCACTGAATTAAAACAGCGCGAAGAAGAGTTGGCCAAAAAGTCGCACGCCTTGGAGCAGTTGTCGAACCAGTTGGCCAAGTATCTCTCGCCTCAGGTCTACGAGTCGATCTTCCAAGGCAAGCAGGAGGTTAAGGTCGCCAGCAGTCGCAAAAAGCTCACAGTATTTTTCTCCGACATCGCCGATTTCACGGAGACCGCTGACAAGCTGCAGTCAGAAGACCTGACCCAATTGCTCAACCAATACCTCACCGAAATGTCTCAAATCGCATTGGCCCATGGTGCAACGATCGACAAGTACGTCGGGGATGCCATCTTGATCTTTTTCGGGGATCCAGAAACTCGGGGCGTCAAGGAAGACGCCTTGGCATGCGTGCGCATGGCTATTGCGATGCGAAACAAGCTGGAAGACCTGCAGTGGTACTGGCGCGAGTCCGGCATTGAAAATCCGCTGCGCTGTCGCATGGGCATACACACCGACTACTGTACCGTAGGTAACTTCGGCAGCGAGGATCGGCTGGACTACACGATAATCGGCGGGGGCGTAAACACGGCCTCTCGGTTGGAATCGGCCGCTAGTCCTGGGGAAATCCTCATTTCTTATGAAACCTACGCCCAAATCAGAGATCAGATCAGTTGCGAAGAAAAGGGCTCAATCCAAGTTAAAGGTCTCGCATATCCAGTTGCCACCTATAGTGTTCTCGACAGCTACGACAATCTGGGACAGCAGCGGCGACGGGTCAGGGAGGAGCGCCGCCACGTCAAGCTGAACCTAGACCTCGACGCCATGACGGCCGAAGAACAACAAGAGGCCGTAGAGGTGCTGACACAGGCGTTAGATTTGCTCGCTGAGCCTGACGAGGCCCCTCAAAGTTCACGTTCTGAACAAGCGAGCGCGGGTTCCAGATGAATCTTTGCCAGACCCTGGAAAACCACCGCATGAGCGCATAATGTCGACACTGGATCCGCTTCGCCCCTACAGCAAATCATGTTTCAAATACAAACCCACTTGATCCGCACCGCTTGAAAACCCCGCCTCCCCCCGGCTAGTCTCGCAGCCCCCTCACGCGTAGCATCGGGACCCCAGGGCATGGAGATTCGCGACGGTTTTGTTGGCACCATCGGCAACACGCCGCTGATCCGGCTGCACGGGCCTTCCGAGGCGACCGGCTGCGAGATCCTGGGCAAGGCCGAGTTCCTCAATCCGGGCAGCTCGGTCAAGGACCGGGCTGCCTGGGGCATCATCAAGGACGCCGAGGAGCGCGGGGCGCTGAAGCCCGGCGGGCTGATCATCGAGGGCACGGCGGGCAACACGGGGATCGGCCTGGCGCTGGTCGCGCGGGCGCGCGGCTACCGGACGCGGATCGTCATCCCCGACACCCAGTCGCAGGAAAAGAAGGACATGCTGCGGCTCTGCGGCGCCGAGCTGCTCGAGGTGCCGGCGGTGCCTTTCCGCGACCCCAACAACTACGTGCATCAGGCCGCCCGCCTGGCCGAGGAGCTGGCCGAGAGCGAGCCGAACGGCGTGCTCTACGCCAACCAGTGGGACAACACCGCGAACCGCGGTGCCCACTACGCCACCACCGGCCCGGAGATCTGGTCGCAGACCGACGGCAAGGTCAGCGGCTTCGTCTGCGCCGTCGGCACGGGCGGGACCCTGGCCGGCGTAAGCATGTTCCTCAAGGAGAAGAACAAGGACATCCAGATCGGCCTGGCCGACCCCATGGGCGCGGCGCTCTACAGCTACTACACGACCGGCGAGCTGAAGGCCGAAGGCAGCTCGATCACCGAGGGCATCGGCCAGGGCCGCATCACCAAGAACCTGGAGGAGCTGGTCGTCGACCGGCCCTATCAGATCCCCGACGAAGAGGGCATCCCCTACGTCTTCGAGTTGCTGGAGCACGAGGGGCTCTGCCTCGGCGGCTCGAGCGGCATCAACGTGGCCGGCGCCATCCGCCTGGCCAAGGACATGGGCCCCGGCCACACCATCGTGACGATTCTCTGCGATTACGGCACCCGCTATCAAAGCAAGCTGTTCAACCCGGACTTTCTGCGCGAAAAAGGCCTGCCGGTTCCGGATTGGCTGAACCGGGCCGCCTAAAGGAAGGGTAAGGACGCGATGGAGTTGCTGTTCCGCGAGGACGCCTATCTGAAGAGCTGCGAGGCGACCGTAGTCTCGGCCGACGAGAGCGGCATCCGGCTCGACCGCACGGTCTTCTATCCCATGGGCGGCGGCCAGCCGGGCGACGTCGGGGTCCTACGCCTGGCCGATGGCGGCGAGATCCGCATCGTCGACGCGCACAAAGGTGAGAGCCACGAGGACGTGCTGCACATTCCCGAGGAGGGCGCCGCCCTGCCCGCCCCCGGCACGGCGGTCACGGCCGAGATCGACTGGGAGCGGCGCCATCGCCTGATGCGCATGCACACCTGCCTGCACCTACTCTGCGCCGTCATCACCGGCGACGTGACCGGTGGGCAGATCAGCGACGGCAAGGGCCGGCTCGATTTCAACCTGCCGGATACCCAGCTCGACAAGGAGCACATCACCGCCGAGCTCAACCGCCTGATCGCCGAGGACCATCCGGTGGGCCCGCGCTGGATCAGCGAGGCCGAGCTGGAGAGCAACCTGGAGCTGGTGCGCACCATGTCCGTCAAGCCGCCGATAGGTAGCGGTCGGGTGCGGCTGCTTGACATCCCCGGCGTCGACCTGCAGCCCTGCGGCGGCACCCACGTGGCGCGTACCGGCGAGATCGGCCCGGTCGCGGTCGGCAAGATCGAGAACAAGGGGCGGCAGAACCGCCGCGTCAACCTGCGTTTCGCCGACTAGCGGGCGCACCAAGAACGAGAGCGGAGACGGCATGGTCGATTTCAAGACCGAGGGCCTAGTCAGCACCGATTGGCTGGCCGAGCATTTGCGCGACCCGGACCTGCGGGTGGTGGACGCCAGCTATTACCTGCCGCACGAGGGCCTGGATCCGCGCAGCGAATTCGAGGCCCATCACATCCCGGGCGCGGTCTTCTTCGACATCGACGACATCTCCGACAGCGACAGCGAGCTGCCGCACATGCTGCCGCCGCCACAGAAATTCTCCTCCCGCGTCCGCAAGCTGGGGCTCGGCGACGGCATCCGCTTCGTGATCTACGACCAGCGCGGCCTGTTCAGCGCCGCCCGCGTCTGGTGGACCTTCCGCTACTACGGCCATCACGACGTGGCCGTGCTCGACGGCGGGCTGCCGAAATGGCTGAACGAGGGTCAGCCGGTCGAGGACGGCCCGGCCTATACCGGCGAGCGGCACTTCACCGCCCGCATGGACAGCCTGACCCTGCGCGACAGGGAGCAGATGCTGGCCAACGTGAAGAGCGGCCGCGAGCAGGTCCTGGACGCGCGCTCGCGCGGCCGCTTCGAGGGCAGCGACAAGGAGCTCTGGCCGGGCCGCCGCGCCGGCCACATCCCCGGCAGCCTGAACCTGCCCTACGGCGAGCTGCTCGACCGCGAGACCCAGACCATGCTGCCGCCGGAAGAGATGAAGGCGCGCTTCGAGGCCGCCGGCCTCGACATGAGCCGGCCGGTGGTGACCACCTGTGGCTCCGGCGTGACCGCCGCCATCCTAGCGCTGGGGCTGCATCGTGTCGGTCACAAGGACGTCGCGCTCTACGATGGCTCCTGGGCCGAATGGGGCCTAGAGGGCGAGACGCCGGTGGACACCGGCCCGGCGAGCTGAGCACGGTGACGGCGCGGCGCCAGAGCGCATCCGGACTGACGATCCGGCCCTACCAAGCAACCGACCGGGATGCGCTGGTCCAGCTGTGGGAGGCCTGCGGGCTGACCACGCCTTGGAACGACCCGGATCAGGACATCGCCCTGGCCGCGGCCACCGACAGCGCCGAGCTTTTCGTCGGCGAACTCGACGGCGAGATCCGCAGCAGCTGCCTGGTCGGCCACGACGGACACCGCGGCTGGTTCTACTATCTCGCGACCGATCCCGACTGTCAGGGCCAGGGCCTGGGCGGCAGCATCGTGCGTCACTGCGAAGACTGGCTGCGCGCCCGCGACGTGCCGAAGGTGCAGCTCTTGATCCGCGAGACGAACTTGGGGGCCAAGACCTTCTATCGAAAGATCGGCTACGACCCCAACCCCTGCCACATCATGCAGCGTTGGCTGGTCGATCGCGGCGCACCCACCGGCGTACCGACTGGCCTCCCGGGCGGGCGGCCCGACGGCAAATTGGCCTACACCGTCACTTACCTGGAGATGACCGAGCCGCCGAAGCAGCCGCCGCTGCATCCGCCGCGCGACTGCAAGGTCGCCCTGCTGCGCGCGCACCGGCCGTCGCTCTCCTTCTACCGCTTTCTCTACGCGACCGTCGGCGAGCCCTGGCTGTGGTGGGAGCGCCGCGCCCTGGACGATGCGGCCCTGAGCGCAATTCTCGAGGACGAGCGGGTCGAGGTCTACGTGCTCTACCTCGACGGGGTGCCGGCCGGCTATGCCGAGCTCGACCGCCGCCAGGAACCGACGATCAACCTCGCCTACTTCGGCCTCATGCCGGACTACATCGGCCGCGGCCTCGGCCCCTTCCTGCTGACCTCGGTGATCGATATCGCCTGGAGCTACGAGCCCGACAAGCTCACCGTCAACACCAACACGCTGGACCATCCCAAGGCCCTGGCGCTCTACCAAAAGGTCGGCTTCACGCCGATCCGCCGGGTCGACAACCTGGTCGACGATCCGCGCTTGACCGGCGTGCTGCCGCTGTCTTGAGGTCGAAAGCTTTCGTAGGGGCCCCTACTGAAACGCCATACTCTGTAGCAGGCCGCCGCGGCTCCAGAGCGCGTTGGGGCCGCGCTCCAGCTTTAGGGGACTCTCCTCGCCAATGTGGCGGGAATAGATTTCGCCGTAGTTGCCGACCTGGCCGACGATCCACACTACCCAGGCGTCGTCCAAGCCCAATTGCTGTCCGAGCGAGCCGGAACGCCCAAGAAAACGGGCCACGGCCGGATCGTCGCTATCGACTCGCCGCTGCGCAGCGTTCTCCGCGGTGATCCCCCGCTCCTCCGCCTCGATCAGGGCGAAGAGCGTCCAGCGCACCAGGTCGAGCCAATCCGCATCGTCGGCCGCAACAAAGGGCCCGGTCGGATCGGGCGCGATGAGGTCAGGCAGAATCTCGTAGCCGTCCGGCCCGCCGTTCGCCGCCCTTAGGCCCGCCAAGGCGATGCGACTGGCGGAAAGCGCATCGCAGGTCCCATCGAAGAAGGCGGCCGCGGCCTCCTCCAGGCCTTCGAAAGCCGCGATGTCGAGGTCCAGCGAGCGACGCGCCGCGAACTCCTCCAGTCGCGCCCTGGCCTCGCCCGCCTCGGCGACGCAGACCTTCTCGCCGGTCAGCTGGTTCAGGTTGGCTGCGCCGCGCGGCAGCGGCACCATGAAGCCCTGGCCGTCGACCAGCAGCGGCGCAGTGAAGCGCACGCCCGGATCGGCTCGCGCCACCGCATCGCCCGCCGACAGCCGTGCGATGAGATCGAGTTCGCCCTCGGCGAGGTGTTCGAGCGCGGACGCCGGCAGCGCGTTGAAGAGCAATACCTTTCCCGCATCGTCGAAGATCGCCGCAGCGAGCGCGCGGCAGAAGTCGAGGCCCAATCGAAAGCGGCTCTCTCCGCCCTCGGGGGTCGTAGGATCGTCGACGAGTCCGCAGTTAACGAAGCCCCGCTCCCGGACGGCCTCAAGCGTCTGGGCACCCAGCTCGCCTGGAGCGAGAAACAGTGCCGCCGCCAACATCGCTGCGGCGGCGGCACCTTTGCCCAGCTTCCCCCCGGAGCCAGGCGACAACCTCCGCGGCACGAACGGCACCCGTCTGGCGGATCCGCCGCGCCGCAGTCCCGGCCTCAATGGGCCAGGATCTGGCTCAGGAACAGCTTGGTCCGGTCGGACTGCGGGTTGTTGAAGAACTCCTCCGGCTCGTTCTGCTCGATGATCTCGCCTTCGTCCATGAAGATGACCCGGTTGGCAACGCGTCGGGCGAAACCCATCTCGTGAGTCACGCAGAGCATGGTCATGCCCGACTCCGCCAAACCGACCATCACGTCCAACACCTCGGCGATCATTTCCGGATCGAGCGCCGAGGTCGGCTCATCGAACAGCATGATGCGCGGGTTCATGCAGAGCGAGCGCGCGATGGCGACACGCTGCTGCTGACCGCCGGAAAGCTGGCCGGGAAACTTGTCGGCCTGTTCCGGGATCTTGACCCGCTCCAGATACTGCATGGCGATCTCGTCCGCCTCGACCTTGGGCATCTTGCGCACCCAGATCGGCGCCAAGGTGCAGTTCTCCTTGACCGTGAGGTGGGGGAAGAGATTGAAATGCTGGAACACCATGCCGACTTCGCGCCGGATCTCGTCGATCTTGCGGATGTCGTTGGACAGCTCGATGTTGTCGACGATGATCTGCCCCTGCTGATGCTCTTCCAGCCGGTTTATGCAGCGGATCATGGTCGACTTGCCCGAGCCCGAAGGACCGCAGATGACGATACGCTCCCCGCGGTTGACGGTCAGATTGATGTCCTTGAGCACGTGAAACTGACCATACCACTTGTGCATGCCGATGATTTGAATGGCCACCTCATCCGAGACTTCCATATGCGGGGCGGCTTCCATTGCAGCGTCTGCCATCGATCAAACTCCCAACGTCTTTAGGGCCAGCGCTCGTAGCTTCGGCGCGCGCGATTTCAACGCTTGTGACCCGTATGCAACTGCTCCTCCAACCACAGCGAATAGCGCGACATGGAGAAGCAGAAAATGAAGAAAAGAAGGGCGACGAATCCGTAGGCCTCGTGGTGAAGTCCCAGCCACTTGGCGTCGGTGATCGACGACTTCGCGATGCCGAGCAAATCGAACAGCCCGATGATCAGCACCAGGGTCGTGTCCTTGAACAGACCGATGAAGGTGTTGACGATGCCGGGGATCACGATCCGCAAGGCCTGCGGCAAGACGATCAGGCCCATCATCTTCCAATAGCTGAGCCCGAGTGCCTGCGCCGCTTCGTACTGACCCTTGGGGATCGCCTGCAGGCCACCGCGTATCACCTCGGCCATGTAGGCGGCCGAGAAGAGCGCGACACCGATCAGCGCTCTGAGCAGAAGGTTGAAGTTGACACCTTCCGGCAGGAACAGCGGCAACATGACCGAGGCCATGAAGAGGATCGTGATCAGCGGAACGCCGCGGATGAACTCGATGAAGGCCACGCAGAGTATGCGCACGATCGGCATCTCCGAGCGACGGCCCAAGGCCAGGACGATGCCGATCGGCAAGGAGGCGACGATGCCGGTCACGCCGATCACGACGGTCAGCATGAGGCCACCCCACTTGCTGGTCTCCACGGGTGCCAAGCCGAAGCCCCCAACCAGCAGGAAAAAGGCGATCACCGGATAGAAGGCGGAATAGAGTAGGCCGAGTTTGCGGAAGGGTACCTTCTCGAACAGCACCGGCACCAAAGCAAGCAGCGCCAGTATGCCGGCCAGGTTCGGCCGCCAATATTCCTCGGGCGGATAGAAGCCGTAGATGAACTGGCCGAAACGGGCCCGGACCAGGGCCCAACAGGCGCCACCGGCGTCAATCGCCGGCTGGCAATCCGCGCGCGAGCCGCCCTCCAACTGCGAGTTGACGAAGGCCCACTCGATCACCGGCGGAACCGCCAGATAGACGAGATAGACTCCGATGATGGTAAGGATGGTGTTGCCGATCGAGGAGAAGAGGTTCTGGCGCAACCATCCGAGAACGCCGACGGTGCCCACCGGCGGCGGCAGGTCAGGATGCTGCCCCGGGGCGTACTGTCGTTCGTTGCTTGTCATGTCTGTCATCGATCTAGCGCTCCACCAGCGCGATCTTCTTGTTGTACCAATTCATGAAAGCCGAGATCGACAGACTGAGCGAAAGATAGACCGCCATCGTGATGGCGATGATCTCGATCGCCTGCCCCGTCTGATTGAGCGAGGTGTTGCCAAAGATGGCCACGATGTCCGGGTAGCCGATCGCGATTGCCAGCGACGAGTTCTTCGTCAGATTGAGGTACTGGCTGGTCAGCGGCGGAACCACCACGCGCAGCGCTTGCGGCACAATGATTAGGCGCATGGTCCAGCTCGGCTTGATGCCCAAGGCGTAGGCCGCCTCCGTCTGGCCATGGCTGACCGCCTGAATGCCCGAGCGTACGTTCTCGGCAATGAAAGCAGCGGTGTAAACCGACAGTGCCACCCAGAGTCCGAAGAACTCGGGCGTGACGGTGAAGCCGCCTTTGAAGTTGAAGCCTTTGACCTCGGGGTACTCCCAAGTCAGCGGGAAGCCGGTGAAAATCGCCGCCAAGAGGGGCAGGCCGATGATCAGCCCCGCCGCGGTCCAGTAGACCGGGAACTGCTGCCCCGTTGCATCCTGCCGTTTGTGCGCCCAGCGGTGCACGAAGACGGAAATCACCACGGCGATCACGAACGCGATGGGGATTGACGAGAAGCCAGGCTCGAAGATTGGCGAAGGCACCTGGAAGCCGCGGTTCGAGAGGTACACCACATCGCCGATGGAGAGGGCATCGCGCACCCGCGGCAGGCCGAGGAAGATGCTCCACCAAAAGAGAATCTGCAGCAGCAGCGGAATGTTGCGCAAGCCTTCCACATAAACGTAGGCCATCCGGCTGACCAGCCAGTTGGGCGAAAGTCGCAGGATGCCAACGAGGAAACCGATGATCGTTGCGCAGATGATGCCCAGAACAGCGACCAGAATGGTGTTGAGCAACCCAACGAAAAAGACCCGGCCATGGGTCATGGTCGGGTCGTAGGCGATCAGCGATGAAGCGATATCGAAACCGGCCGGAACGTCGAGAAATCCGAACCCTGTGGCGATGCCGCGTTTCTCGAGATTGACCGCGGTGTTGTTAATGATGAAACCGATGAACGCGACAAGAAGAACGACGACGATGATCTGTGCCGCGATCGAGCGGAACCTTTGATCGGACCAGAGTGAACCGCCACTTCGACTCACACTGCCGGCGGTCTCTACTGCCATGACGACCCCCGTTGCATAGCGATGAACTCAAAATGCGCGGTATGCCGGGCGCTCAGCCCAGCATACCGGCATCGCTCGTCAACAGCGGCTCTTTATCAACGCATCGGCGGCGAATAGAGGATGCCGCCATTCGTCCAGAGCGCATTGAGACCACGCTCCAGCGCTAGAGGCGTGTTCACGCCAATGTTGCGCTCGAAAATTTCGCTGTAGTTTCCGACCGACTTGATCGCGTTGTAGGCCCAGTCGGCATTGAGGCCGAGCTGCTCGCCCATGTCTCCTTCGGCACCCAGCAGGCGGCGGACCTCAGGGTTCGTGGAGTTGGCCTTCATGTCGTCGATATTCTCGGAGGTCACGCCGAGCTCCTCGGCGATGATCAAGGCGTTCAGGGTCCAGCGAGCGATGTCGCCCCACTGGTTATCGCCATGCCGCACTAGCGGACCCAGGGGCTCCTTCGAGATGATCTCCGGCAGAAGCACATGCGCCGAGGGGTCAGACATAGTGGAGCGCTGCGCGGCCAGGCCTGACGCGTCCGTCGTGTAGACGTCGCAACGGCCAGCCTCATAGGCTTCGCGCGCCTGGTCGGCGTCCTGCACCACGACAGAGTTGAACGACATGTTGTTGGAGCGGAAGAAGTCCGCCAAGTTGAGCTCGGTCGTCGTACCGGTCTGGATGCAGACCGACGCGCCGTCCAACTCATGGGCACTGGAGACGCCCATCTCCTTGTTAATCATGAAGCCCTGGCCGTCGTAGTAGTTCACGCCGACGAACTCGAAGCCGAGGTTGACGTCACGCGAGAACGTCCAGGTGGTGTTGCGGGCCAGGATGTCGACCTCGCCGGACTGCAGCGCCGGGAACCGGTTGACGCCGGTTGTCGGCGTATACTTCACCTGGCTGGCCGCGCCGAAAACTGCCGCTGCCAAGGCGCGGCAATAGTCGACATCGAAACCAGCCCACTCGCCGGCGTCGTTCGGCGCAGCGAAACCGGCCAGGCCAGTGGTGACGCCGCACTGGATAAAGCCCTTCGCCTTGACGTCGTCTAGCGTCGCGGCCGAGACCGCCGCCGTCGACAGGACCGTAGCCGCAGCCGCTGCCAACAGAATCTTGGAAACCTTCATCGTGATGACCTTCCCTGTAGTTCATCGAGTTGTTGTTTTAACGGGCCCTTCTTTTCTACAAGGCACCCTGCGTGTCAACCATGGAACAAGACGCAGGCAAAGGCAACATTCGGCTTTTTGCCGGCGCAAAGCGCGCTTTTTTAGCGGATTCCGGCGCCTAGGCAAGGCCGCATTACGCTTTAACCACACTCTTCGTGCTGGCATAACGGGTGCGGCATCGCGGCCTGCGATGAACTGTCTGACCTAACTCGGATTTCGCAGAGGATGAAAAAACGGGACTACCGGCGCGACACTCTCGTCGCGCACCTCGGCCGCGATCCAGCGGCCCACTTCGGCGCCGTCAATCCACCGGTATTCCATGCCTCCACCGTGCTCTACGAAGGCGTCGAAGCCTACGAGAAGCGCCACCCCGCCAAAGGCGTAACCACCTATGGCCGCTTCGGGACGCCGACGACCTTCGCGCTGCAATCGGCGATCGCCGAACTGCAGGGTGGCGCCGACAGCGTCTGTGTCTCCTCGGGCCTGGCGGCGATTACCTGCGCGATCCTGGCACTCGTCGAGGCGGGCGATCATATACTCGTCACCGATGCCACCTACTACCCGACCCGCGTCTTCTGCGACGGCATGCTGCGCCGGCTCGGCGTGGAGACGACTTACTACAACCCCCGCGTCGGCGCCGACATCGCCGCGCTGATCCGATCGAATACGCGCCTGATCTACACCGAGTCGCCCGGCTCCCTGACCTTCGAGGTGCAGGACATCCCCGCTATCGCCGCGGCCGCCAAGGCTGCCGACGTAGCGCTCGTCATGGACACGACTTGGGCGACGCCGGTTCATTTCAGGCCCTTCGATCTCGGCGTCGACATTGCGGTCGAGGCCGGTACCAAATACGTGGTCGGCCACTCCGACGCGATGCTGGGCATGATCACCAGTACGCCCGCCTACGAGGAGGTCGTCGGCCGCACGGTGCGCGAGCTCGGCGTTACCGCCGGACCCGACGATGTCTACCTCGCGCTGCGCGGACTGCGCACCTTGACCGTGCGCCTCGAACGCCATCAGAACCGCCCTCACGCTTGCGCGCTGGCTGTCGCAGCGCCTGGAGGTCGCGCAGGTGCTCTACCCTGCCCTGCCGGAGCATCCCGACCACCAGCTCTGGAAGCGCGACTTCAGCGGCGCCAGCGGCCTATTCGGCGTCGTGCTCAGCGAGCCGTACCGCAAGGCAGCGATCGCGGCGATGGTGGACGGGATGGCGTTGTTCGGCATCGGCTCCAGTTGGGGTGGCTTCGAAAGCCTGATGATCCCGGTCTATCCGGAGCAGGTGCGCTCGGCCACGACCTGGAGCGCACCCGGCCCGCTGCTGCGGATCCATGCCGGGCTCGAGGATCCGGACGATCTCATCGCCGACCTCGAAGCCGGCTTCGAGCGCTTGCACGCGGTGAACCAAGGCTAGCGATCCCTTGCTTCGCATCGCCGAGCCTCTCATCTTGTCGGAGAGCGACAGCCGCCTGAAGAGGAAAGCATGATCCGGACGGTCTTTCACAGGGCTCTCTCCTTTGCCCGATGCTGCTGGATCTTCGCTGCGGTGCTCGGCGTCACGGCCAACACCCTCGCCGACGAGCCCGCAACCATCACACTCTTCGCCGCGGCCAGCACGACGAACGCCATCAACGAAATCTCCACACTCTACGAGGCGACGGGCCAGGGAAAGATCCGTCCGGTCTTTGCGGCCTCCTCGACCTTGGCCAAACAGATCGCCAACGGCGCGCCGGCCGATCTGTTCCTCTCGGCGAATGCGGCCTGGATGGACTTTCTTGCCGCGCAGTCAGCCATAGAGACCGAAAGTCATCGCGTTCTGCTGAGCAACGAGCTGGTCCTGATTGCGCCGGCGGACAGTACGCTTGCGCTCGAGATCGAGCCCGGCTTCGCGCTGGCCGCAGCGCTCGGAAACGGCCGTCTTGCAATCGGCGATCCGGCCCACGTGCCGGCCGGGATCTACGCCAAGGCGGCGCTGGAAACGCTCGGCGTCTGGCGCGACGTCGCGGCCAAGACGGCGGTGGCGGCGAACGTTCGCGCCGCGCTCGTCCTGGTCGAGAGCGGCGCGGCGGCCGCCGGCATCGTCTATGCCAGCGACAGCCGCGTCAGCGACCGCGTCCGGGTGATCGGCCGCTTCCCCCCGAACAGCCATCCGACCATCGGTTATGCACTGGCGCTGGTGGCCGGGCGCGACGACACCGCCGTCCAGGTCTTCTACGACTTCCTGCAGGGGCCGGCGGCCGCCGCCGTTTTTGCGCGCCACGGGTTCCAACGCAGCGCGCCGGAGGGCGCGCCAGAGGACGCACCGGAGGGCTAGCCCGGATTTCTCACCAGGATAGGGTCGTCATGGGCGAGATAGGTCGACAGACTAGGAAAAGCGCGCAGCGCGATGTGGTTGCATCGGGCAAGCGCTTTGACGCGGGCTGTCGGCCTATCTCGCCCACCTTTCAGGTCGCACCAGGCGGGCCGCCCGCGTCGTCGAAGGCCTCAACCGTAGCGCAGGGCTACGCTTTTCGGCCTTCTCCTAGCGGATCGACTCCGCTCGGCGCGATGACGGCCCTATCCTGGTGAGAAATCCGGGCTAGGGCCGTGCTGACACCCTTGGAGGCCGAAGCCCTGCGCCTCAGCCTCTGGGTCGCCTTCTGGAGCGTGCTGGGCAGCCTGCCGCTCGGCCTCTTCGTCTCCTGGCTGCTGGCCCGGCGCGAGTTCTACGGCAAGACTCTGCTGAACGGCATCGTCCATCTTCCCCTGGTGCTGCCGCCAGTTGTGGTCGGCTATCTGCTGCTGGTGCTGTTCAACCGCACGGGGCCGCTGGGCCTGCTTTTGGAGCGAACACTCGGTATCACCATCGCCTTCACCTGGCAGGGCGCCGCCGTCGCGGCGGCGGTCATGGCCTTCCCACTCATGGTCCGCACCATGCGGCTCTCGCTCGAAGCGGTCGACCAGAAGCTCGAAGCCGCCGCGCGGACCCTCGGCGCCAGCCGTCTCGACGTCTTCGTTAGCGTGACCCTGCCGCTGATGTCGCCGGGCATCCTGGTCGGCGTGATCCTGGCCTTTGCCCGCAGCCTGGGCGAGTTCGGTGCGACCATCACCTTCGTTTCGAACATTCCCGGCGAGACCCGGACCCTTCCGCTGGCGCTCTATAGCCTGGCGCAGACACCGGACGGCGAAGCCGGCGCCATGCGCTTGGCGGCAATCTCGATCCTGCTCGCCTTCGCCGCGCTCGGCGCCTCGGAGGTGCTGGCCCGCCGCCTGCGCCGGCGCATCGAAGGTTAGCCGGCATGCTCGAGCTGACCGCCCGCAAGCAACTCGGCAGCTTCGCCATCGACGCGGCGCTGGCCTGCGAGACGGATGGCATCGTCGCCCTGTTCGGCCGCTCCGGCACCGGCAAGACCTCGCTGATCAACATGCTGGCCGGGCTGATCCGGCCGGACGCCGGGCGGATCGCCATCAATGGCCGCGTGCTGTTCGATTCCGACACGGGCATCGACCTGCCGCCCGATCAGCGACGGCTCGGCTATGTCTTCCAGGAGGGGCGCCTGTTCCCGCACCTCTCGGTGCGCGGCAATCTGACCTACGGGCTGAAACGGGTCGCGGCGGCGGAGCGGCGCATCGGCCTCGATCACGTGGTGCCGCTGCTCGGCCTGGAGCGGCTGATCGAGCGGCGCCCGCGCGAGCTCTCCGGCGGCGAGAAGCAGCGCGTCGCGCTCGGCCGCGCCCTGCTCGCCAACCCGCGCCTGCTGCTGATGGACGAGCCCCTAGCGGCGCTCGACCAGCCGCGCAAGGACGAGGTGCTGCCCTTCATTGAGCGGCTGCGCGACGAGCTGGCGATCCCGATCATCTACGTCAGCCATTCGATGCAGGAGATCGTGCGCCTGGCCGATACCTTGGTTCTGGTCTCGGACGGCCGCGTGGTCGACGCCGGGTCCCTGGACAGCATGACCAGCCGTCTCGACCTGCGTCCCCTGACCGGCCGCTATGAGGCCGGCGCGGTGATCACCGCACGGGTGGAGAGCCACGACGAGCGCTATGGCCTGACCAGCCTGAGCTTTCCCGGCGGCGAGCTGACCGTCTCCGGCCTGGAGCTAGCGCGGGGGAGCGAGATCCGGTTGCGGATTCGCGCGCGCGACGTGGCGCTTGCCGTCGAACCGCCTCAGGGCACCTCGATCCTCAACATGCTGCCGGCCGTGATCCGCGACATCGGCGAGGAAGCCGGCCCGCAGGTCGACGTGCTGCTCGACGTCGGCGAAGCGACGCTCTGGGCGCGCATCACTGCGCGTTCGCTGCACAGCCTCGGGCTGACCATGGGCTCGCGGGTCTACGCCTTGATCAAAAGCGTCGCGATCGACAGCCACAGCCTAGGGCGCGCGGGCAGCAAGGGGCGCTTCCTGGAGAACGAGACCTAGAGCAGCATGCCAACAATTGAACCAAGAGCGCGTCGATCGTTGGGATGACTTTGCTCTAGGCCGACCTCGACTTAGTAGGTCTGTCTAGTATGCAGGCCCATCGAAAGCGCTGTCCCGCTGCCGTACGACCTCAGTCCTATGGTCATGGTGTCGGCTCTCGGGCTATAGAAGGCGATCGGGGGCTTACCAACATTAGCGCGCTAGCGATCTGCGCCGCGAGCCCTGGAGTCTTGCCGGGCGCGAAACACCGCCGCGTTGCGCGCGGCGCGCCGCCCATTCGGCAGCGATACGACGTGGTGGAGACAGGTCTCGATGGCCACGGAGATCCGCACCATCATCTTCACGCGGGACGAGGTCCTGCGCGCCGTCACCGATCTGCGCCGCCGCAAGGGCGCGCCGCTGCCGCCCGGCGCGGTCTTCAAATTCAGCCTTCACAGCAATCCGACCATTCAGCTCGGCCTGGCCATTGCGGTGGACGGCGAGGAGCGTCTGGAAAGCGTCGAGTTCTACGGCGACGAACTCGGCGCCGCCTTGGTGATGTTCTGCATCGCCAACAAGATCCCACTGCCCGCCAGAAACGCGACAAAACGCCTGCGCGTCTTCGGCGACAGCCTTGGTCTGGTCATCTCGATCAACGCCACCACCCAGCAACTCGAGGACTTCACGCCGGTCGGCTAACGGCGGGGCCCGCTACCGCCGCGCCGCGAGTCTTCGACACGCCGGCAGAGCGGGCCTTGCGCTTCAACCCTATTGCTTGACCGACGCGCTCGTGCGCCGCCGCTCCAGCTCCTCGATTTCTTGATCGCGCTGGGCCTCGGCCTCCTTGACCTTATTTCCGCAAAGCTCGGTCTTGTCGCGTGCGCATTTGCTTTCCAGCTGCTGGATCGCGCTTTCCCACTTTTCTTCCAGATCGCGCCGGCGGCGGTCGTACCAATCGTCGCGCGCCGCGACACTGTCGAAGGCCTCCGGATCGAGCAGTACCGTGAGTTGCGGCGGATACTTCTGCCCGGCGCCGCGCGCGGCGTCGACCGCAACACCGATAAGGCCGCCGAACAGCAGGTTTCCGACGATCCAACCGTCCATGCTGGTATCAAGCTCGGCCGTGGTCGTGCGGTAGCCGTCAGCCTTACAGGAGACTGTAATCGGCGCCGCCTCTGCCGGCAGGGTCATGCTATCGGGCGCAGTTATGACCCGCTTGAAGTCCTGACCGTGCAGCTCGCAGCGGGCACCTTCCGGCTCGCTGCCGATGTAGGTCGTGCTGTCGTTGTCGCTGACGATGCTGGCGCAGGCCGAAAGCGAGCCCAGCAGCATGACGGGAACAAGGCGCGTTACACCTCCGAAACGCAACATGGCAAATCCCCCAATAGCCGTGAGCGCGCGCGACTGCGCGCATCTCAGTGGGCCCTCGCCCATGACATTCGAACCAGCACGCCTAGCGGGTATTTCTTTACGATTGGCTAACGCTTTCAGAAAGTGCAGGGAGCGCGGATGGCGCGCCGGTCAGCATCCGCGCCCAAATTCTGTTGTAAATTCAAGAACAAGCGGGCCCGAAGTGAGCCGCTGATGGAGTTGGTGGCGCGCCTGTTCGAACGAAGTTCGAACCAACGACAAGCTGGGCAAGCCGTTTCGACGATAGGTGAAATGGTGCGCCCGGCAGGATTCGAACCTGCGACCCCAAGCTTAGAAGGCTCGTGCTCTATCCAGCTGAGCTACGGGCGCCGAGAAAGCGGTCTCGAAAACGCGGGACCGCGAAAACGATCATAGGCGGGCCTGACCGGGTCCGCCGCCTTGTTCTGCCAAACGCCGCTATCTAAACGCCCATACCTAAACGCCGAGGAGCTCTAGTGGGTCCAACGGCCGAGCCGCCTATAGGCGAAGTTGTCGGCATAGGCCTTGGGCCGCAGCTTGCGCTCGCGCGGCTCCTCCAGGCTGTACATCAGGCCGTGCTTCTGGGCGTAGGCGATGGCCTCGTCCTTGCTCTCGAAGCGCAGCCTCACCTGGGCGTTGGTGTCCTCCGAGGATGTCCAACCCATCAAGGGCTCGACCCGTCTGGCACCGGGCTCGAACTCCAGCACCCAGCGGCCGGTCCCGGCCCGGCCCTGTTGCATGGCGGTCTTCGTTGGCTTGTAGATACGCACCTGCACGATTCGGGCCTTTCGCAAGCGGCGCTGAGCGCCCAAGAGCGGCTTCGACAACGATGGTCGGGGCGACTGGATTCGAACCAGCGACATCCTGCTCCCAAAGCAGGCACTCTACCAGGCTGAGCTACGCCCCGAGGTCTCCGAAGTTGAGCGAAAACCTAGGGAGTCGGGGTGCTTTAAGCAAGGCTAGAGAAACCTCGGATCGCTCTACGGCAGATCGCCGGCTGACCCCGGTATCCAATCTCGACTCGCAGAATGACTCCGGGCCATTTCGATCCAGTTAGCCTCTCAGGGGCCGCCAGACACGGCTCCAAGACACAAGGGAAAAGCTCCTATGGCGGGAAAGCTCCTATGGCGCGATGCCTGGTGGTCGGTGCACTCGTCTTTCTGTTCGGCTGCACAGCGCCTGGCAATCCCGAGGCAACGGCCGAGCATCGCGATGCCTGCGCTCGCAGCTATGGCCCCGGCACGGCCGGGCACGCACTTTGCCTGCGCGGGATCTACGAGCCGTAGCAATAAATTGTCGGCATTATCTGAGATATAAGAAGAGCAAATCCTCGCAATGACCTGCCCCAAAATGCAGCAGGGCCGGTCCAGGACCGGCCCTGCTTCTGGCACGTCCGGCGGGGGGCGCCCGAACGCGTCTGCCAGCATCTCCAGCGGTGTGATCGCTCTCCTTACATCCTGGGCCTTACATCCCAGGCAGGAAGGGCACGGCCAGAACGAAGAAGAAGGGGGCTGCCAGAAGCGTCGCGACGCCCAGCGCCAGCCCGTCTATCGCATACAGACCCAGTTTGTGTGCCAACATCGGTTTCACTCCCCTGATCCGTGAAGCCCTGTCCCGCCCCGAATTGCGACGGATCCCAGCAGGGCTTCTTTGCCTCTGTTGATCAGGTGGGCACGCCTTACCGAACGCATAGTGACGGCGATCACTCCTGCGTGAGATAGCGTGAGTTATTGTATGTGTGCGACTGAACAGGGCTCGGGATGACCGCAGCCATCCGTGGCAGGATACAGCTTAAGCTATTGCCCCGGTTCTAAAACTTCCCATCCGCCCGGCTAGACCAGGCTGGCGACGCTCACAATGATCGCAACCCAGAGAACGGTGCTCGCAGCAACCACCATCAAGAGACTGCGGATCGGCGTCCACTTGTGCTTCGCGCGCGTGGCATACCTCCCTTAGGCCCCCCGTCCGCGCCCCGCGCAATGGACGAAGGAGAGCCTGCCCCCACAAGAAAGGCGGAAGACTACTGCCGAATGGACCAATCTTCAACAACTAGTCTCGATATAGCCCAGAGCCTTCCGCTCCTTCGCTCAAGTCCCGGATCAGCGCGATCCGGCCGTGTCGGGGCTGGCTGCATCGGGAGCCGCCCCGATTCCGGCCCCCGAATCGGCCGGATCGATGGTAAGTCGCCCCTCCTCCGTGGCATACCCCAACTCAACTAGCACCGGGCCCAGCGCCTCGACCAGCTGGCGTACCTGGGCGTCGCTTAAGACGTCGCGCCAGACGCCGATCCGGCCCTGCCGGAAGAAGGCGAGATCCTCGCCGCGCGCCTCGACGAAGCCGTTCGCCCGCTCCTGCCCCGCCAGCTCCTCGAAGCGGCTGAAGGCAATCGCTTTTTGGAGCCGTGCCTGGTCCGGTGGAAAGCCGAGGAAGCGGACAACCTCCCCGAAAGTCTCCGTTGGCGCGCAGACCATATCCTCGAAGCGCAGGCGATGTTGCGTCAGGCCCGGCGCGCGCTGCCAGGAGGTGACATGGGTCGCCCAGCTGCCGAGGTACTGGGTCGCATGGTTGTCGGCGGCGAGCAGCATGAAGCTCTCGTCGCAGAGGCCGTCGACCACCTTCTGCAACGGCAGACGATAGTGATGCGAGAAGGAGACCGCGAGATCGAAGGGATTGCGCACCACGTAGATCGCACCGGCCGTCGCGGAGGGCGTGATCAGGGGCTCGCCCTCGACCCGCAGCATGGCGTTGTGGGTCTTGACGAAAACCTCGTGCTCCTGCGAGCGGGCGAACCACTCGTGGACGCGTGGCCTGAACGCCGCGATCTCCTCCGGGGTCAGCTCGGCCGGGTCCCGTCCCGTGAGGTCGCGGTAGTGCAACAGATTGTTGTCGCCGAAGGCGTAGCGCGGCAGGTCGTTGATGGCCACCGGCTGCGCCCCATTCTCGAGCAGGTTGGCGAGAAAGGCGCGCAGCCAAGTGTTGCCGGATGTCGGATAAGAGGCCAGCCAGATGATGCCGGACACGCCTCGCCTCCCGTGATGGACCGCTATCGGCCTCAAGAGACTGGGAAAGCGGCCAGCGGTCAAGTCGCTCCCTGGAGTACTCCCTGGACCGGTCCAGCAGCGGGCAAAAGGCGCGCGGGCTGGCGAAATGGATCTGCGGCCGCTAGCTTGGTGTCGGGAGAGCGGGGAAGAGGGAGTGCAAACCCCATGCGGCCGAACGGGGCTTCGCGCACGTGTCAGCGATGACGCCGGGCCTGCGCGCAGGCGCAGCGGTCGTGGCCCTGTTCGCAGCCGTGGTCTGCGCCACGGTTGCCGCGGCCGAGCAGGAGCAGGCGGACGAGCCGAGTCCGGAGGCGCCCCCGGCCGACGACGGCCTTACGTACGAGCTCGCCATCACCGGTGAGATCGAGGACGGGCTCGCCGAGCTGCTCGAAGGTGCCTCCCAGCTTGCCGCCCTGAAAGACCGTCCGCCGGAAACCCTCGCCGGGCTCGAGCGCCGCAGCGCGGACGATCTGGCCCGTTTCCAGGATGTCTTACGATCGGAGGGCTTCTACGCCGCGTCGCTGCGGCACAGCATCGATCAAGCGGCCAGCCCGGTTCTGGTGTCCGTCGAGGTAACGCCGGGACCGCTCTATTTGCTGGCCGATTACGGCGTGGTCTACGAGGGCGCGCCGCCGCCCGAGCCCGACCCGGCCGCCGATCTCGAACCGCTCGGCATAACCATCGGGATGCCGGGCCGCGCGCCACCGGTGGCCGAGGCGCAGCGCAATTTGCTGCGCGAACTGGCCAATAGTGGCTATCCGCTGGCGCAGGTGCTGGACCGGCGCGCCGTGGTCGACCACGGCGAGACGACCCTGTCGGTCACCTTGACGGTCTATGCCGGCCCGCGCGCCACCTTCGGCCCGATCACCGTCGAGGGCCTGACCAGCGTTGACGAGGACTATATGCTGCTGCTCCTCCCCTGGCAGGAGGGCGAACTCTACGACCAGCGTCAGGTCGAGGCGGCGCGCCTGGCGCTCTCCGACACCGCGCTGTTTTCCCAGATCCGTTTCCAGAAAGCCGAAGCGCCGCTCGACGACGGCCGCCTGCCGATCACGCTCGCCCTGGCTGAGCGCGAGAAGCGCAGCATCGGCGCCGGGGTCAGCTACTCGACCAGCGAAGGGCCCGGTGGGGAAGCCTTCTGGGAGCACCGTAACCTGCTCGGCGCCAACGAGCGCCTGCGCCTGTCGCTGGCCGCGGCCTTCATCGAGCAAAGCCTGACCGCGACCTTCCGCAAGCCACGCTTCCTGCGCCTCGATCAGGCCCTGCTGGCCGACGTCTCGCTCACCCGCAGCGACACCGATGCCTTCCAGGAGGAAAGCGCCCGCGGTTTCATAGGCCTGGAACGACGGTTGAGCGAGATCTGGACCGTTTCCGGCGGCGCCTCCGCCGAGGTCAGCTTCCTGACCGACGAAGGAGAAGACGACCAAGACGAGGACGACAAGGAGAAGTTCCTACTCTACGGCCTGCCGCTGACGGCGGTGCGTGACAGTCGCGACGATTTGCTGAACGCAACCACGGGCACGACCCTAAAACTGGGCCTGACGCCCTACATCGGCACCTTGGAGGAGAACATCGCCTTCCTGGTGAGCGAACTGGGCGGCTCCGCCTACTTTGCGGTCGATTCCGAGGGCCGCATCGTGCTGGCCGGCCGCGCGCGGCTGGGGTCCATCGTCGGCGAGGAAACCGACTCGATCCCCGCGACGAAGCGCTTCTACTCGGGCGGCGGCTCGGTGCGCGGCTACGAGTTCCAGTCGATCGGGCCGCTCGACGCCGAGGACGATCCGGAAGGCGGCCGTTCGGTCGCCGAGGTCGGCGCCGAGGTCCGCCTTCGAGTGACCGAGACCATCGGCGTGGTTCCCTTCGTCGAGGGCGGCATCGTCGGCGACGAGCCTTTCATTGACTTCAGCGAGGACTTCCTTTGGGCAGTCGGCCTCGGCCTGCGCTACTACACCGCGATCGGACCCGTACGTCTCGACGTCGGCTTCCCGATCAACGGGCGGGACCGGGACGATTTCTTCCAGTTCTACGTCAGCCTGGGGCAGGCCTTCTGATGGCCGCGCCGGTAGAAACGACCGCTCCGAAGCGGATAGGCCGCCGCATCCTTGTCGCCTGCGTCGCCTTAGTCGCATTGCTGGTCATCGCCGTGCTGGGCGCTTACGCCTGGCTGAACAGCGACAGCGGACGCGGCTGGCTCGCGGCCGAGATTGCCGGCGCGCTCACCACGCCGGGTGAGCAGGAAGCCACGATCGGCGAGCTCGAAGGCTCTCTCCCGGGCTCGGCCAGCCTCACGGAGCTGAGCCTGGCGGACAAGGACGGTGTCTGGTTGCGTGTCGAGGCGGCCAGCCTCGATTGGTCGCCGCTGGCTCTCCTGGCGGGCCGCTTGGAGATCGCGCGGCTGGCTGCCAAGCGGATCGAGATCGCGCGCCTGCCGCAGAGCGAGGCGCCAGAAGAAACGGACGAAGACTTCGCCCTCCCCGCCCTGCCCCTCGATCTCACTCTGCAAGAGCTGACCCTGGACGAAGTCGCGCTCGGCGCCGAGGTGCTCGGCAGCCCGGCCGCCTTTCGTGTCGAGGGCGAGGCCGCGGCCCGCGCCGACGACGCGCTGCGCTCGTCGCTGCGGGTCATGCGTACCGACGGCGGTGCCGGTGAAGTAACAGCCAGCGCGGCCTATCGGCCGGCGCACGATCATTTGGCGCTGGAGCTCACGGTGGCAGAGCCAGCCGGCGGCCTGATCGCTCGCGCGCTCGAGCTGGCCGAGCTGCCGGCTATCGACGTGAAGCTCGTCGGAGAGGGACCGGTCAGCGATTGGGCCGGCAAGCTGACGCTCAAGCTCGACGGCTTGGCCGAAGCCGACGCAGACCTCGCACTCAGCCGCGATCCCGATGCCCTGCTGACCATGACGGGCAGCGCCGTCGTGCAGGGCCCTCCCGACCTACGGCCTCTGCTCACAGGCCAGCAGCGATTCGCGCTCGAAGCCGCCTGGCGCGACGAACGGCTGGTGGAGATCCGCCGGGCCAGTTTGGCAAACGATCTTGGCCGCCTGGAGATTGCCGGCACGCTTGATACGGAAAGCCTTGCGACGAACGCCACCGCGCAGCTCGATGTCCCCGACGCGGCGTCGCTTGCGGACCTGATGGCACCGCTGACCTTGGGCAGCGCGACCGCTAGCGTGACGGCGAGTGGCCCGCTGTTGCAGCCCGACGTCGATCTTGACCTCACGCTGCGGGATGTTTCGGCGCCGTCGGTAAACGCGGCGGACGCCACTCTCAAGCTCACGGCCAAACCCGACGGGCCGCTCGACGACGAGGCCACCACGACCGCGCTGATTGGCAAAGGCACGGTAACCGACCTCGCGGTGGACCCCGCCGATGTTACCGCACCCCTGCTCGGCGACAGTGCGACCTGGGCCTTGGAGGCCGCACTCGCGACGGCGGCGCTCGACCTGTCGCGCGTAGAGCTCAATGCCGGCGGCGTGGCTTTACAGACAAGTGGCCAGGTCGACCTGACATCGGGCGAAATCGTGCTGAGCAGCCAGATCGGCCTCGACGATCTGAGCCGACTCGAGGCTGCCAGCGGTCTGCCCGCGCAGGGGGCGCTCACGCTACGCGCCGACTTCGACGCGACCGACTTCGGTGCGTCCCTGCGGGCCACCCTCGATGGATCGCTGAACGACTTCGCGCTTGGCATTCCGGCAGCCGACACCCTGCTCGGCCCATCCCCCACTTTCGGCGCCGACATCACACTTGCCGGCAACGGCGGCCTCGCCGTCAGCGCGGCGCGGCTCGAGGGCGCGGCGCTTTGGGCGACCGGCGACGCGGCCTTTCCGCCGGACTTCGCCTCGGTGACGGCAAACCTCACCGCCGGCCTCGACGATCTGCAAAGGTTGTCCGAGATTGCCGCTCTGCGGCTCGCCGGCAGCGCCGGCGTCGAGGCCCAGTTGGCCGGCCCGCTGTCGGCGCCGACGAGCAGCGGCCTGATCACCAGCGAAGGCACGCAGGTCGAGGATTTCGACCTCGGCCGCATCACCGTCGCCTACGATGCGGCGAACCTGATCGATGCGCCGAAGGGCAACCTCGAGCTTTCGCTGACCGCGCCGGCCCTGCGCCTGACCGGCGGGACTGCCTTCGCACTAGGCGAGGCCGCGCTGGACCTCAATGACACGAAACTCACCGGCGAAGGCACGCAGCTCGAAGGCAAGCTGCGCCTGCCTCTCGACGGGGGCGCCATGGCGGGCGATTTCACCCTGGAGGCGGCGCGGCTGGCTCCCTGGCTGGGCCTGGCCGGCCTGCCGGGCGACGGCGCGCTGGGTGCCCGCCTGCGCCTCTCCGGCGAGGGTGCGCGGCAGGCCGTCGATCTCGGCGCCCATCTGCGCGATCTGACCTATCCCCTGGGCGAGGGCGAAAAGCTGACCGTGGATAGCGGCGAGCTCTCGGCGCGGATCGCCGACCTAACCAAGCCTACCGAGGTCGATGTCAGCGCCAAGTTCGCCAGCCTTGCGGCCGGACCGGCAGACCTTGCGGAAACCTCTCTGACGGCAAAGGGCAGCGCCGGCGGTGCGGACTTCGTTTTGAGCACACGCGGGGATCTGCTCGGTGCCTTGGCGCTGAACGTCGCAGGTCGTTTCCAGCTTGCGGACGACGCCATGACCCTGTTGCTTGCCGAACTGGACGGCCAAGTGATCGACCGGCCTCTATCGCTCCGACAAACGACGAGCCTGCACATAAAGGGCGAGGACATCGCGCTGGATAGGCTGGACCTGGACTTCGCCGGCGGCACGCTGTCCGCCGATGGTCGTCTGACGCAAGAGACCTTGCAGGCCAACCTGACCCTGGACGAGCTGCCGCTCGATCTCGCCAAGCTGGCGGCGCCCGACAGCGCGCTTGACGGAAACCTGTCCGGCGCGCTGCGCATTGAGGGGTCGCGCAGCGATCCGAGCGGAACGGCCAGCTTCCAGATTCCCGATCTGCGGCTCGGCGACCTGCCCGATCTGCCGCAAATCGCGGCCGAGATGGACGCCGACTGGCGCCGGGGCCGCCTCGCCCTGACCGCCGGCCTTTCCGGCTTCGCCGAGACGCCGGCCAACCTCGAAGCAGAACTGCCGCTGCGCCTCGATCCGGAAAGCCTGGCGCTGGCGACACCGGAGGGCGAGGCCATTTCCGGCAGGCTCGACTGGAGCGGCGACTTGGCGCAAATCTGGCCCCTGGTGCCCATTGACGGCCATCGTCTTTCCGGCGCTGTCGAGCTGGCCGCAGCACTGGACGGCACCTTGGCGACGCCGAACCTTTCCGGCGCCCTAACCCTGACTGGCGGTGCCTACGAGAACTTCGAGACCGGCACCCTGCTCGAAGATCTCGCCCTCACCCTGGACTTGGCCGGCGATCAGGCGGTGCTCGAGAGCCTGAGCGCGACAGACGGCGAGGATGGCCAACTTTCGGTGAAGGGCGAGCTGGCGGTCCTTCCGGAGCAAAGCTTTCCTTTCTCGATCAACACCCAGTTCCAGGACTTCACGCTGCTGCGCCGCGACGACATCACGGCCGTCAAATCGGGCGAGCTGACTCTCGAAGGCTCGCTCGACAGCGCCGCCGTCGGTGGTCAGCTGGTCGCCAAGCGCATCGAGATCCAGCTGAGCCGTGACCTGCCGCCCGAGGTGGTCGATCTCGAGGTCGTCGAGGTAAACGGCGGCGAAGAGCAAGTGCAGGAAGAGGACGTCGCAGAGAGCCCGGGCCCGGAGATCGCGCTCGATCTGCTGGTCGACCTGCCGGGACAAATCTTCGTGCGCGGGCTCGGCCTCGAGTCCGAGTGGGGCGGTAAGCTGATCGTCAAGGGCACCGCCGCCGCCCCGGTCATCGACGGCGACATAGCGGTGCTGCGCGGGCAGATGTCGATCATCGGCAAGACTTTCATGATCGAAAGCGGCAGCGTCTCTTTTACCGGCGAGTCGGAGATCGACCCGATCCTCGACATTGAGGCGAAGAACGAGAGCGGCGAGCTGACGGTGATCGCCAAGGTGACCGGTCCGGCGAGCCAGCCGACCTTTGCACTTAGCTCGATTCCTTCCCTGCCGCAGGACGAGATCGTCGCGCAGATGCTGTTCGGCAAGAACACCAGTCAGCTGAGCTCGATTGAAGCGATTCAGCTGGCGCAGGCGGTCGCCGAACTTTCCGGGAAGGGCGGCTCCGGCGGTGGCGTGCTCGACTTCACCCGCAACCTGCTCGGCCTCGACGTGCTGCGCGTCGAGTCCGATGCAGCGGGCGGACCTGCGGTCGGTGCCGGGAAGTACGTCACCGACGATGTCTACGTCGGAGTCAAGCAGGGCACCACAGCCGGCTCCGGCACGGTTGGCGTCGAGGTCGAACTGACCCCCCATATCTCGCTCAAGAGCGACGTCGGGCAGACCGGCGAAAGCGACATCGGCGTCAACTTCAAGTGGGACTACTGACGACCCGCAAAGGCTCCGGCATGACCAGTTGCCGGTGCGGATAGGGAATGCCGATGCCGTTCTCCTGGAAGGCATCCCAGACGGCGAGCAGGACTTCGCCCTTGATGTTGACCACGCCGTTCTGGGGGTCGCGGATCCAGAAGCGCAGGACAAAGTCGAGCGAGCTGTCGCCGAATCCGACCATGTGGCAGACCGGCGCGGTCTCGTCCGCCACACGGTCCGGTTTTGCTGCCGCCTCGCGGGCAATACGACGCACCTCGTGCGGATCGCTGTCGTAGGAGACGCCCAGGGGAATTTCCAAGCGCACCAGTTGGTCCGTGAAGGACCAATTGACCACACGTTGGGTAATCAGGTCCTCGTTGGGGATCAGGAACTCCTTGCCGTCCCGGGTCACGACGGAGACGTAGCGCGCGCCGAGAGAGCTGATCCAGCCATAGGTCTCGCCCAGCTCGATGACGTCGCCCGGCTTGATCGACTTGTCGAGCAGCAGGATCACGCCGCTGATCAGGTTCGACACCACCTTTTGCAGGCCGAAGCCGATGCCCACGCCGATCGCGCCGGAGAAGAGCGCGAGCGCCGTTAGATCGATCCCAACGCTGTTGAGCGCTATCACGACAGCCAGGGTTAGAAGCGTGATCTTGAGCAGCTTGCCGAGCAGCACCTGGACCGAGGGCGTCAGGTCCGGCACGCGGTTGATGCGCCGCTCCAGGACGCGCGACAGCGCCGAAGCGCCCCAGAGAAGCAGCGCCAGCGTGATCATGCCCTTGAAGACCGTGAGCAGAGAGATCCGCAGCTCGCCGAGGGTGATGGCGAGGGAGTCCAGGAACTCTACCGTCGGGCCGAGGAGTCCGGTGATGTTGAGGGCCGCGATGGTCCAGGCAACCAGCGAGAGGGTCTTCGCGATCACCGGATTGCGGATGAAGGCGGCGCCCAGTCGGATGACGATCCAGGCGGTCAGGAGGCTGGCGACCACGTGCAGCAGATAGCTGTGACTGGGCCAGGTCAATTGCCGCATCACACTAACGATCATCCATATGATGAGCAGAAAGAGCGCCGGTCCCAGCAGGGCGGGAAGCGCCTGTAGGAGGCGCCGGAATTTGTCCGGAACGCCGAGCTGCTCGAGCCGGCGCTCGAACCGGGGCCTGAGGCCGCGCGCCACCCCGTAGGTCAGCAGGAAGACGATCGCCAGCGTGCCCAGCTGAAGCCAGGTCCAAGGGTTGATCGCCTGCTGCGTGACCCACTCCAGAGCCGACTGTGCCCAGGCCGCAACGGCCTCCGTATCCATGAGCTCGTCCATAAAAGCCTCCCGCTTCCCATGCTTCGCGGTCCGGGCCGAAGCAAGATGCCCGGCGGTGTCGGCGAACAGGAGACATGGCTTTGCCGCCGGCTTGCAAGGGAAAGGCGGTCGGGCATGCGGCCCTCAGGCGCGCAATGGCACCGCAGCAATCAGGTCGGAAGAGCCGGCGGTTTGAGCTTTTCGGGGTTGCGCACGACGAAGATGCCGGCGATGCGGCCATCGCAGGTCGTCGCTATGGATAGCACGCCGACCGTGTTCCCCGCCTCGCGCAGAATAAGGCCCGGGCCGCCGTTCACCTCTGCTGCGGCGAACTCGTATTGATGCCAGGAGGACTGCCAGACCTTGTGCAGGAAGCGCGCAACCGTCTGCGCGCCGCACAGGACCTGCCTGGCCGCGGTCACCTTGCCGCCGCTGTCGGCCCAGAACTCGATGTCCTCGGCCAGCGCCTTTTCCAGCTGCTTGGGGGCTCCGTTGCGCAGGGCTTGGAGAAAGCTCTCCAAGAGAAGCCGCTGCCGCTCCGGCTCGGGCCGAAAGCGGGTCTCGGCGCTGCCGACTCGCTTGCGCGCGCGCGACACAAGCTTGCGGCAGGCTTCCTCCGACTTGTCGAGCGCCGCCGCCACCTCGCCGTAGTCATAATCGAAGACATCGTGCAGCAGGAAGGCGGCGCGCTCCGGCGCGGTCAGCCGTTCGAGCAGAAGCAGAAAGGCGGTGGAAAGCGAATCGGCCAACTCCACCGCATCCGTCGTCTCGGCCGCCAGCTCCTGACCGACGGCGGCCACGATCGGTTCCGGCAGCCACGGCCCGACGTAGTCGACCCGCGCACGATGGGCTGCCCGCAGCATGTCGATGCAGCGCCGTGTGCAGGCCGTGGTCAACCAGGCCTCCGGCCTATCGATCGCCGACCGCTCGGCCGCTTGCCAGCGCAGGTAGGTATCCTGCACCGCGTCCTCCGCATCGGCGGCGGAACCGAGCATGCGATAGGCCAGGCCCCACAGTCGGGGCCTGGCGTTCTCGAAGATCTGCGATTCACTCATCGTTTTTGTATGGGACGCTGTCGACCGGCGTTCAAGCCGCAGGAAAACGGCGCCCACCGTGCTCGGCGATCTGCAACCGGTTCCAGACGTTGATCATGGCGACCATGGAGGTCAGGGCGGCGATTTGGCTGTCATTGAAATGCTGCGCCAAGTCGTCATGCAAAGACTCCAGCGCGCCGCTGCCGTTGAGGCGGGTCAGAGCCTCGGTCCAGGCCAGCGCCGCGCGTTCGCGGTCCGTGAAGTCGTCGACCTCGCGCCAAACGACGAGGCGGTCCAAACGCTCGCTGGTTTCGCCGTCGCGGCGGGCGTCGCGGGTATGCATATCGACGCAGAAGGCACAGCCGTTGAGCTGCGAGGCGCGAAGCTGAACCAGATGGTGCAAGCCGGGCTCGATTCCCGAGGACGACAAGATCTTCTCGATACCGGAAAAGGCGCGCACGACCTCTGTGGCGTTTTGCTGAAGCTCGATTCGGTGGTTTGACATGCTGTGGCTCTCCGAGTGCTGGTTGTCACGACGGGCGCCGTGCCCTCTACAAGTCATGACGATCCAGCGGCCTCGGCTGTGACAGCTCCCTGCACAAAACTTACTCCTCGCCTTCGGCGGCCCACCAGCTGTCGAAGTTCACACCCTGTAGCGACGGCACCTCGGGCCGCTGGAGCTTGCTCCGATAGGCGACCAAGTCGAGCGGATGGTAGAACAGCGGCACCACGTACCAACCGGAGAGCAGCACCCGGTCCAGCGCCCGTGTGGCCGCGACCAGGTCCTCGCGGGTTTCGGCATCGACGATCGCGTCGATCAGCTCATCGACGGCCTCCTCCTGAATGCCCGGATAGTTGCGCGTGCCGGGCTGATCGGCGGCCTCGGAGCTCCAATAGAAGTTCTGCTCGTTGCCCGGCGAGAGCGAGGCGCCCCACTGGCGCAGAATCATGTCGAAGTCGTAGTCGAGCAGCCGCTGCTGATACTGCGCGGCCTCGACCCGCCGCACCCGGGCGTCGATGCCAAGACGCTTCAACCAGTCCCCATAGGCCAGCGCGAGACGCTGTTGCGCGCCGCTGTTGACCAGGATCTCGAAGGTAAGGGGCTCGCCGCTTTCAGTGTTGACCAGCTTGAGGTCGCGAATGGCCCAGCCGGCCTCCTCCAGCAGGGCGGTGGCCTGCAGCATGGTGCCCCGGTTGAGACCCGGCCCGTCGCTCGCCGGCGGCTGATAGCCGCTCTCCAAGATCAACGGATCAACCGCCCCGGGAAAGGCCTCGAGCAACTGGCGTTCGGCCGGGCCGGCACTCCCCTGCCCGGCCAGCTCTGAGTTCTCGAAGAAGCTCGCCGTGCGCTCGTAGGCGCCGCCGAAGAAGACCCGGTCGATCGCGTCGAAGTCGAGCGCCAGCGCCAAGGCCTGGCGCACGCGGCGGTCCGCAAAGATGGCCCGCCGCGTATTGAAGGCAAAGCCATACATGCCGATTGCCCGGCCATGCGAAATCTCGGCGCGCTGTACCTCTCCCTTGCGGATAGCCGGAAAATTGTAGCTCCGCTCCCAGCGCACCGGGTCGCTCTCCAGCCAGACGTCGACTAGGGCCTGTTGAGATTCATCTTGAATTGATGATGGCGGCGGCGAGATGGATGCAGGCGGCGAAGCTCTGGTCGGTTTTGTCGGCGCGCAGGGCGATGCGTTTGAATTCTTTGAGTTTGCAGAAGA
>Ga0209458_1000045_pt1 | contig 78924 bp, 74 predicted proteins | sample WorMetLIZAISLAND_FD_187411 | JGI IMG/M metagenome (GOLD analysis project Ga0209458, IMG submission 187411) | Marine gutless worms symbiont microbial communities from Max Planck institute for Marine Microbiology, Germany - Inanidrilus manae... ...
GTGGTGCTATCCTCTTCCATGGTGGCTCCTGGTTCCTCCTCTGGCTCAAAGGTTTCGCGACTTCAAGCCTGAAGGGTTTCGGGGCCACCAACCCCATCCAAATGTGCGAAAGATCTTTTACGTTATCGCCGACCAGGAAGCGCTTCAGGCGGGACTTTCCGGAGTCCGACACGGCGATGACGCTGTGGTTCTGGCCGGCTTCGACGATCTGCTCGACGGGATCTCGGGATAACGCGACCTCGGTGCTAAAGGTCACTACGGTTGTTTCGAACTGGGCGCCTACGACTCCGTCTTCGACACAGCTTTGGGGATCTCAACAGGTTCGATCGCGGCACCATAGGCCTTGCCGAAAGACGACATTGTCCTATTCAACGAGTCCACCCAAAGTTTCGTGGAGTCTGTTAGACGAGCGCGGTCCTGATCACTCAGTGCTCCGGACTCATCGACCCTCATGGCGAGTTCCAGCACTTCCTGATCAATCCAGCTTCTCAGCCCCTCCATTTCCCAACGTGCTGAAAACATTGCCCCGTACCGCTTGTGCCAACCTAAGGCTTGCGTCCCCGCCCCAATGACCGCCGCCAGCACGCCTACACCAATCGAGATTGCTGCTGTCGTATGTGCCCCGTTAAAGAATGATGTGATCGTTCCAATAATGACGGCAGCGACGGCCACACCGATGGTCAGAACTGTCATTTTGTTGAACGAAACAAGTGCCTCCTCGGCATCATTATTGAAGTTTTGTTGAAGTTTGATTGTTCTGCCTCTAATCAGTTCCACAGTGTTTGCGAGCTCAGGGCACTTAGAACGAACGGCTTCGAAGTGCAGACGCGCCCGGTCACCTGGCTCGTCGTATCTAAGGAAACCTTTAACACTTGGGCCTTCCGTGTGCTCAATAGCCATGATGGCAATCCCAACTAAGCTAACTGATGTTCACGTTTTACTAGAAACTGGACTTCGTCCGACCAGCTACCTGTCTCCCCGGTAATACATAGATGATTGCTGACCGAAAAGACCGCCACCGTATAGACAAACCACTTTACACTAATGGTAACTGTGAAATAGCTATTCAAAAATGCTACTTATGATTGCTATTTCTGTCAATAGTATTGTGTACCTTTTGACGTCACTCGCTACCGATACTTTGCCTATGCAGAGCGCCCCTCTAGTCAATTCGTCCTATCTTACGTTCAGTACAGACGTCGTCGAGCTGCCCATGACGCCGAAGGCGACGCTGCCGACCAGGAAGCGCTTCAGGCGGGACTTGCCGGAGTCCGACACGGCGATGACGCTGTGGTCCTGGCCGGCCTCGACGATCTGCTCGACTGGGTCTCCGATACCGACGGCGGTCTCCGCGACCTCGATCTGCATCTCATCCAGCATGGCCTTGGCACGCGCCACGGTCTCCTCGGCCTTGGTCCGGGCCTCCCGATCCAGGGCCACCGAGAAGAGGGTGATCGGCATGCCGCAATGCTTGGCCAGGACGGCGTCGCGGCGCGCCGCTTCCAGGGACTGCTCGGAGCCGTCGGTGCAGATCAGGTGGCCTTTGCCATTGTTGCGCGGCCTGGCGATCATGACCGAGCAGGGCGACAGCATGGCGACCTTCTGGGCCACGCCGGCGTTCCAGAAGGAGCTGATCTCGCCCTGCCAGCGGCTCGGCTCGCCCAGGATCATCAGGTTGTAGGGGCCGAGCTCGTACTGATCGAGAATGCCGCTCGCCGCGTCGGGCGCCACCTTCAGTTTGAGCACGATGCTCTTACCGCTTTCGTGGCGGTACTCGGTCTTGCTATCGCCGAGCGGGTCGCCCCAGACCGCCTGCGTGGTCGTGGTGGCATTCCAATCCTCCGACATCTGACCTTCCTCGATCAGCATCTCGAGGCCTTTCTTGAGGTGGTTCATGCCGGGCAGCTCGAGGCCCCAATCCAGCATGTTCTCGCGCGCCAGGCGGACCTGCAGCCCGCCGCTGCGCAGCCCCTGGTCGATCGGCCGGACGTTGCAGAGAATGATGTCGCATTCGTCGCTCCTGCCGATATCGGCGGCAAAACGCAGGCCCTCGAAGGAAGCGTCGGAGCCGTCGATGCAGACCAGGATGCGGAAGCGCTTGCGCCGCCACTCAATGAGCTCTTCCAGTTCCTCTGGGCTCGGGTCGTCCCTGCGACGCAATTGGGTCTTCACGGCCGCCCCCGCTTTCTAGCCGTCCAGTAAGGGCCAGTAGAGCGACGCTGCGACCAGCATGATGACCAGCGAAACGACCACCATGCGGCTGCCGACGGTCAGGAAGTCCGTGGTCTTGAGGTAGCCCGAGGCATAGACGATGGTGCAGGCCGGCGTGCCGACCACGGTCAGGTAGGCGAAGGCGGAGGAGACGGCGGTGATGAAGCCGATGATCAGCGGGCTTTCGCCGGCGACCGAGGCGACGTTGAGGACGATCGGTCCCAACACGGCGACGGCGGCGCCGTTCGACATGGTGTTGGTCACGCCGGTGGTGAGCGCGGAGACCGCGACCCAGAGGCCGAAGCCCTGATCGGCGCCGATCGGCGCGAGCAGGTCCAGGAAGGACTGGGCGATCCACTGGGCGGCGCCGGTCTCCTTCATCTCCACACCGAGCGAGATGGCCGCGGCATAGAGCAGCACGACGCCCCAGTTGACGCCGGCATTGAGGTCTTCCCACTTCACCAGGCCGGCGATCAGGAAGGCGGCGGCGCCGAGGATCGCCACGGTCCCCATGCCGATGTCGGCGGAGACGAAGATCCAGGCCCAAAGGACGGCGAAAAAAAACACCAGCGACACCCAGTCGCCCGGCTTCATGGGGCCTTCCTCGCGCACCTGCGCTCGCAGCCTGGCCACTGCGCGCGAGAGGTCGCGGTACTCGGGCCGGAAGGTGAAGAAAAGAACCAGGGTGACCAGCGGCAGCTGCAGCAGGAACATGGGATAGGCGTAGGTCATCCAGCGCAGGTAATCGACCAGGAAGCGGGAAGTCTCCGGATTGGTCGGGTCGTAAAAAAACTCCTTCCAGTAGCCGATCATGATGGCGTTGCGGGCGCCGCCCGAGGGCGTTCCGATGCCGGCAACCGAAGCGCCGTAGCAGATCGAGAAGAGCACCACGGCGGCCAGATTGCGCACCTTCTTGGCATCGTCCGAGGTAAGCGAGATCAGGATCATGCCAACCGGCAGCATCATGGCGGCGACCGTGTGCTCGCCGATGAAGGAGGCCAGGAGCCCGGAGACCACGGAGATACCGAAGCAGATTCGTGATGTTCTGGTCCCGGTCACGCGCACGATCAGCCAGGCGATGCGCTTGTCCAGCTTCTGCTTGACCACGGCCACCGCCAGCATCAGCGAGCCCATGATGAAGAGCACGGAATCGGTCATCAGACTTTTCGCCACCTTGGTCGAATCCAGGTCCAGCAACAGGATCTGACCGACCACGATCAGCAGCGCCACGGTGGGCAGCGGCACCGGCTCGGTGACGAAGAGGACGGTCGCCACCACCGACATGGTGAGGACGATCAATCCATCACGGCTCAGGCCCTCCGGCAAGGGCAGGGTCAGCATGAAGGCGCCCAGCGCCATGGCCACGAAGAACCAGCGCTTTTCCCAGAAGTAGTAGAGATTGAACTGGGTGTGGATGACCAGGACCCGCTGGTATCCGCGCCGCCGCACCCGAACCAGCCAGGCACCGACCGCCGGATGGGCCCTTAGGCTGTCCGTCGCCAGACTGACATCAGCCACTTCTCTGCCCCAATACCCCTCGGTCCATCTCCTCGGACCGCAGGCCTTCACGTTAATCGCAAACGCACAATGTGTATAGGCTGCATCCGGAATCTACGTATTGGCGAACAGTCGTGGCGCGACCGCCCGGCGTGCCGAGGGCGCGAAGCGGCACCGTCGAGCGCGTTGGGATCTGGCACTTCCCGGCCGTCTTCGATAAGGTCGCGACCCCGCTAGCCACAGATTCGGCCGCATGACCGACCGCGTACTGATCCTCGATTTCGGCTCCCAGGTCACCCAGCTGATCGCGCGCCGGCTGCGCGAGTCCGGGGTCTACTGCGAGATCCAGCCCTTCAACGTGGCCGACCAGGCAATCAAGGACTTCGCGCCCAAGGCGGTGATCCTTTCGGGCGGCCCGGCCTCGGTGACGGCGGCGGGCACGCCACGGGCGCCCGAGACCGTGTTCCACATGGGCGTGCCGGTGCTCGGCATCTGCTACGGCCAGCAGGCCATGTGCGCCCAGCTCGGCGGCGAGGTCGAGGCCGCCGAGCACCAGGAATTCGGCCGCGCCTTCGTCGAGATCATGGAGCAAAGCGCGCTCACCGAAGGCCTCTGGGCCGAGGGCGAGCGCCATCAGGTCTGGATGAGCCACGGCGACCGGGTGATCCGGCTGCCCGATGGTTTCCGGGTGATCGGCACCTCCGACGGCGCGCCCTTCGCCATGGTGGCCGACGAGAGCCGGCAGTATTACGGCGTTCAGTTCCACCCCGAGGTGGTGCATACGCCGGACGGCGCGCGCCTCTTACGCAACTTCACCCATTCGGTGGCCGGCTGCAGCGGCGACTGGACCATGGCCGCCTTCCGCGAGCAGGAGATCGAGAAGATCCGCGCCCAGGTCGGCGACGCCCGGGTGATCTGCGGCCTTTCCGGCGGCGTTGATTCCTCGGTCGCCGCGGTGCTAGTCCACGAAGCGATCGGCGACCAGCTGACCTGCATCTTCGTCGACCACGGCCTGTTGCGCCAGGGCGAGGCCGAGCAGGTGGTCGAGGTCTTCCGAGGCCACTACAACATCCCGCTGGTGCACCGGGACGCGAGCGATCTCTTCCTCGGCAAGCTGGCCGGCATCACCGACCCGGAGCGGAAGCGCAAGATCATCGGCGCCACCTTCATCGACGTCTTCGACGAGGAGGCGCATAAGATCGGCGGCGCCGACTTTCTCGTGCAAGGCACGCTCTATCCCGACGTCATTGAATCGGTCTCCTTCACCGGCGGCCCGAGCGTCACCATCAAGTCACATCACAACGTGGGCGGCCTGCCCGAGCGCATGAAGATGCAGTTGGTCGAGCCGCTGCGCGAGCTTTTCAAGGACGAGGTGCGCGCACTCGGCCGCGAGCTCGACCTGCCCGAGAGCCTAGTCGGCCGCCATCCCTTCCCAGGCCCGGGCCTGGCGATCCGGATACCCGGTGCCGTGACGCCGGAGGCCTGCGAGATCCTGCGCAAGGCCGATGCCATCTACCTGGACGAGATCCGAAAGGCCGGCCTCTATGACGCCATCTGGCAGGCCTTCGCCGTGCTGCTGCCGGTCAAGACGGTCGGCGTGATGGGCGATGCGCGCTCCTACGACCACGTCTGTGCCCTGCGCGCGGTGACCTCGACCGACGGCATGACGGCCGACAGCTATCCCTTCGACCACGCCTTCCTGGCCGCCACGGCGACCCGCATCATCAACGAGGTACGCGGCATCAACCGCGTAGTCTACGACGTGACCAGCAAGCCGCCAGGCACGATCGAGTGGGAGTAGGGGGTGCGCGGACTATAGTATGCTGCCCCTGATCCCTTGTTTGGAAGGCTCTATGCTCGGTTTCTTCATGGCGTCTTGCAAGTCAACGGGGCGTGGCGCCCGCGTAGAGTGCGAACGCGGGCTGGTTTGAACGGTCGAGCGGAAAAATCGGCGCAGGATGGCCAAACGAGAACGAAGATGGGTGAGGGTCAAAGCTCTTACCAAGGAGGAGAAAGCGGCCGTTGCAGCTGCTTGTGAGAGCTTCATCGCCGAGACGCTTAAGCCCCGTTTTCTGCCGGAGATCCGGCCGACCCAGTTCAATTTTCCCGTCGATATCTTGGGCAAGTGGCGAGGGAGCAAATACAGCTTCGTCACGCGTTACCGCTCGGGCTATTCTGACAATCTCGGAGCAGAGTTCGATTCGCCCTTCGTGCGGCTCGACCATGTGGAAGAGTATGTCGATGAGATCCGCTTCGACGTGATGTGGCGTAGGCATACCGGGCAGTGGTGGAGCCTTCACTCCGGCGTCACGCTGGAAGAGGCTTTCCGGCTCATCGAGACCGAGCCGCCGCTTCAACCGATCCCATGAAGGCGCGGGACTGGCCCCGCTTCGATATCGACACGTTGTGCGAGCTGGCCGGCGAGAAGGTGTTTGCACGCGGCCAAGCCTATCATAGCGCCGGACACGTAGATATTCTCGCCCTTGAGCCGCGGCGCGTGCTGGCGCAGGTCGCGGGTACAGAGGATTACCGCACCGTGCTTGAAGGGCGCGACGCGAAGATCGAGGGCGAATGCTCCTGCCCTGCCTTTGAGGGTTGGGGTTTTTGCAAGCACATGGTCGCGGTGGCGCTTGCAGCCAACGCGGCCGGCGACAACGGCACGGCGGTCGGTGCCGGGGCGCTGGCGCGCATCCGAGATCATCTCAAGGCAAAGGGCGTCGACGCCCTGGTCGAGGTGATTGTGGAACTGGCCGAGCGGGATCCGGCCTTGTTCCGCAAGCTCGATATGGCCGCCGCCGCGGCATTCGAGGACGAGACCGTCCTGGAGCCCCGTTACCGCAAGGCGATCAACGAAGCGACGCGCACGCGAGGTTTCGTCGATTATGGCGCTGCGCCTCGCTGGGCGAGCGGCGTGCAACTGGTGGTCGACGGTATCGGCGATCTCATGCCCGCTGGCCGCGCGGGCCTGGCGCTCAGGCTTGCGGAGCACGCCATTGCCCGGATCGAGCGGGCCGTAGATAGAATCGACGATTCCGACGGCCATTGCGGTGCGCTGCTACATCGGGCGCGCGACATCCACCTTGAGGCGTGCCGTGCGGCGAGGCCCGATCCGGTGAAGCTCGCCCGCGATCTCTTCGCTCGCGAAATGGAGGACGACTACGATACGTTCTACAGGGCCGCCGCGCTTTACGCCGATGTGCTGGGCGAAGCCGGGCTCGCCGAATACAGGCGGCTCGCTGCGGAAGTCTGGAGTGAGCTGCCGCCGCGTGCGGGGGGAAACCGCACTCCGCCTGACTTTTCCGCCGACTACTTCCAGCTGAAAGGCATCCTCGATTTCTTCGCCGAGTGCGACGGAGATGTGGAGGCGCGTATCGCCATCCGCGCCAAGGATCTGTCGTCGCCAAGGCATTACCTGGAGCTGGCTGAATTCTGCCTCGCACAGGATCGGAAAGAAGAGGCGTTGCATCGCGCTGAGGAGGGTCTATGGGTTTTCGAAGACGAGCAGCCGGACGAACAGCTGGTGTTCTTCGCCGTCGATCTGTTGGACCAGGCGGGCCGAAGAGCGGAGGCGTTGACGCATCTGTGGCGGGTTTTCCAGAAGGAACCGAGCCTGGAATTGTATAAGCGGCTTCGGAGACTCGGCGGAGAGGAAGCGCGTGAGCGCGCGCTTCCGCACCTTGAGGCGCGGTTGGCCGAGGACAGGCCCACGCCATGGCACTCGCCGGCCGATCTTCTCATCCGGGTGCTGATGGAAGAGACGATGTTCGGTGCGGCCTGGACGGCCGTGCGCGAACACGGGGCCTCTAGAGGGCTGAAGGAGTCTCTCGCCAAGGCGAGCGAGACCTCTCATTCTCAGAACGCGCTCGAGGTTTATGCCGACCGGGTCGAAGAGCTCGTCGGGGTCGGCGGCAATTACAACTACGAGGAGGCTCACGGGCTGATCACTCGCATGGGGGCTTTGCGCAGTGCGTCCGAGCAGGCGGCCTATGTCGAGGATCTCAAGGTGCGCTTCCGGCGCAAGCGCAATTTCATGAAGCTGCTGGGGTGAGGCTGTCTGCTCCAACCCTTTCACGCCAACTCCCGAACATGGACGATACGGTCCGAAAGGTGGGGGTGTGCGCGCAAGACGTCATGAAACCGTAGGTCGGCTGTGACGACCGGATACTGCTCCTGCACTGCGATCGCAAGATAGAAGCAGTCGTAGACCGGGTGGTCCAGGTCGACCGCGAGCCGGGTCGCGGAGGCGGCGAGCTGGCGCATTGAGGCGGGAACGGCGATCGGCGCCGCCTTGAGCACGTCGATTAATGGTGTGGGAGCAGGGCGCGCGGCGGTAGGGCAGTGGCCTGCTAGCGAACGATATAGATCGGACTGGACCACACGAAATGGCCGTCCTCGTGCGTGATTCTGACGTAAAGAGCGTTGTCCCGGCCGTCGACGAGCTTGATGCGTCTTTCGAGAGTGGCCGTGTAGTGTGGATTTTCGTCGGGTAGACGAAACAATCGGATACGCCGGTCGATCCCGCCGTTGGCAAATATCAGCTCGTCCCGGCCGATGTCCTTGATCACGACTTCCTCCTTGACCAGAGCGGTGTCGAGTTTGAGCGTTCCGGACTCGGGATCTTCGAGCCAGGCATCGAATCCGCCAAATCCGCCCGTGGTCAAGGCGGTCCACTCGACACGACCGGGGGCGGTCTGCTCGAACCGTTTGTCGAGGTTGTAGCGATTGATGGGGGCGAGCGCTTCGAAGCCGTTGCCGGTCAATTCGGCATGGCCGTCCCAGATAGTTTCGCGCCCGCGCCCCCGGTACTCGGAGCCTTCCCACAGTATGCGGATACGGCGGCCAAGGTTTTTCTCTTCGTAGGGACGGAAGATCTCCACCGTCTCCAGGCCGTTGCGCAGGTCGATGCGTTCGATGGGCGACGGTCCGTGGACATCGATCCTGAAGGTCACCTCGCGATCGCCGGACCGGAGGATGTCGCCCATCATGGCTTCGTTCACGCTCTCGGTGGTCACCTCGACCAGGTTCGGGTCGTCCGAAAAGCGTTCCGCCTGGGTGTCGAAGATGGCGCGCGTATCTAGGATCACCCGGCTGCCGGTCGTGCCGTAGTGGTGCCGCTTCTTGAGGCCTTCCATGATGCCAGCCCGGGTGAACGACGGTGCCAGGACACAGGTCAGGCCGCCATAGGCGCCGAATTTGGTCGCCCCGGGGTGCGAAGCGCCGGGCCGTCCCTTGTGGCCGTCCGAATTCGAGACGATGCCGACCCGGTAGCCTTGTTCGAGCGCATCTTGGATCAACCACTCGAATGTGCCCCAAGCCGAATGCACCTCGACCGCCCGTTCGATGCGCTCGTCATGAGCGATCTTGATGTCCGCATAGCGCCCGCCGATGTGGGCGAAAACGGTACAGTCCTCGTCCTTGAGCGCCTCGAACAAGTCCTTAGCCGAATTGGCGTCCGTATGGATATCGGACAGGTCATCCACCAGGGCGTGGGATGAACGGTGAATCGGGCGGCCCTCGCGCACGTGAAGGACGTTTCGGTCGCCGCCGAGACCGGTATTGCCTGACCATTCCCATCCGGGGAACACGATAAATCGGTCGTCCTCCGTGAACTCGGCGGACAGTTCGTTCAGCCAGTCCCAGAATTTGCTGGTGATCTGAAAGTCGTTCCCCTGATGCACACAGATATCGAGAAACGCCTTGTCGCGGGCAAACTCGTAGAAGTCGCGCGCCGAGTTGGTCCCGATGGTTTCCTCCGACTGGCCGTGGAGGTCCCCCCAATAGGGCAACAACGCAGCCTCGGCGGCAATGCGGCAAGGGTTCGAGCGCGCTGCGACGTCGCCCGTGCCGTCCAGCAGCTCGATGACGAGATCGCCCTCCTGCCGGACCGTCAGGTCTTCGACAGTTTGGGCGAACGTGCCTTTCTCGAAGGTGATGCTGGTCGGAAGCCCCTCGACCTCCATATTGGCGCGCAGCGTGAAAGTCTGATCGCAGAGGTCGGACGGATTGCCCCAGCGGTCCTCGCCCTTCATCCGCAGACTGAAAGGCTCGTCGCTACGCCGTAGGGTGGGCACGATGGCCTTATAGAGGGCTGGTGGGCCCGGAACGATGGCGATGATCGGTTGTTGCGGTAGCTCCACGTAGTTGTAGGTGGCGATGGCATCCACCAGGACGCGGAACTCGAAGGTGTCCTCGCAGAAAGTTTGCAGGCGAATGCCGGGGCTGCCTTGGCGGCGGTCGCCGAAGCGGATGACAATCCGGTCGCCTTCGCGCAGGAAGCCGCGCACAACCTTGATGTAGAGCGTCTTGTCCCACGGTCGGATGTTACGCTTCATATCCTATTCGACGTGCAGGACCGCGCCGTTGGACGCCTCGACGGTGGTGTAGTTTGGCGCCGTTGGATCGTCGAACTGCGGCCGCCCCATATCGGACGCGAAGCGGTGCACCACTTTGATGGAGCCGGTATCGTCGATGCCAAAGTATCCCGCCGTGTAGGTGACCGTGAATTCCTGGTAGGACCCGGCCTCGAAGCGCCCCGTCGGCGAAACGGCGGCTGACCCCATTTTCTCGGGTAGATAAGTCGAGTGTGGCATCCGTTGTCGTCTCCTAGATGCGTGCTATCGAGTCACCGAGTGCTTGGGTTCGCCGGCACAAAGACAGTCTGAAACGACGGCGGAGCCTTGCGATGGCTATGGCCCAGATAGCTGCGATCGGGAATTTGGCACACCAGCCTAGTGCTGAAAGCTGTAAGGCATCGAAGTTTTGGGGACTAAATCGTGAGGCGATAGAAGCGGCTCGCCGTGCCACCGAAGACTTGCCGCTGCGCCTCCGCGTTGAGGTCGGACGTCAGCGCTTCCGCCGCTTCGCGCCAAGCGTCGTAGCTGGCGCGCAGGCGGCAGACCGGCCAGTCTGAGCCCCACATCACGCGGTCCGGACTGAAGGCCGCGAGGACGTGGGCGGCGAAGGGGCGCAGGTCCTCGAGAGTCCAGCCTTCGTCGGCTTCCGTGACCAAGCCGGAGAGCTTGCAGCAGGCCTGGGTGTTCTCCGCCAAGCGGGTCATGCCGGCAGCCCAGGTCGATAACGCATCCTGGCCAGCCTGCTGGTCGCGGATTCGGGGCTTCATGCAGTGGTCGATCACCACGCGCAGGTCCGGATAGCGGGTCAGCAAGGTCAGGAAGTTGTCGAGGTGCGGCGGGAAGCCCAAGGCGTCGAAAGTTAGGTCGAGGTCGATCAAGGCCTGGTAGCCCCACTGCACGTCGTCGCGCAACATCCAGTCGACGTCGGGGATGTCCTGGATCATCGGGCGCACTCCGGCGAACTTTGGGTGCTTGGCCAGGCGCTCCAGATGTCGGATCTGCTCGGGTCGCTCGAAATCGACCCAACCGACCACCGCCGCCACGCTGTCTGCGGCATCGGCGATGCCCAGCATGTATTCGGTCTCTTCCACGGTCGCAGCGGCCTGGACCAGGACCGTCGCGGCGATGCCGTGCTTTTCCAGGCTCGGGGCGAGGTCGGCCGGCCGGTATTGGCGCGCGAGGATGGGATCGTCGGGCGGCATCCAGTCGTAGTCGCCGCGTCCGACATGCCAGTAGTGCTGATGGGCGTCGATCAGGGCGGTCATGACGGGCTCCCGGTTGGCGCGTCGGTGCGCATCAGGCCCTGCTGCTTGAGGTCGGCCCAGAGCGCCGCCGGCACTTCGGCCTCTGCCGCCTTCAGGTTACTCGCCATCTGGTCCACGCTCTGACCACCGGGGATCACTGAGACCACGCTGGGGTGTAGCAGCGGAAACTGAAAGGCCGCCTCGACCAGCGACACGCCGTGCGCTTTGCAGATCGCCTCCAGCCGGCGAACCTTCTCCAGCACCACCTCGGGCGCGGGCTCGTAGTTGTAGAAGGCGCCGGGCTTGGGGCCGCTCGCCAGGACGCCGGAATTGTAGGGGCCGCCGATCACGATGCCGATGCCGCGCGCCTCGCAGAGCGGCAGGAAGCTGTCCAGCGCCTCCTGCTCCAGCAGGGTGTAGCGGCCGGCCAGCAGGAAAAGGTCGAAGTCGCCGCGTTCGGCCAAGGCCTGGCAGACTTCCCATTCATTCACGCCGCCGCCGATGGCCGCGACGACGCCCTGGTCCCGCAGCGAAACCAGCGCATCGTAGCCGGAGGCCATGAACTCCTCGATCCGGGCATCGGAGGCCGCCTTGGAGCCGTGGTTTGCGACATCGATGTCGTGGACGTAGAGGATGTCCAGCCGATCCAGACCGAGCCGCTCCAGGGAGAACTCGACCGAGCGCATGATGCCGTCGTAGCTGTAGTCATAGACCTCCCGGCGCGTGGGCACCTCGAACCATTTACCGATACCGGTGCGGTCCTCCGGTGCGCAGACTTGCACCAAACGGCCGACCTTGGAGGAGAGGACATAGTCATCCCGCGCCTTGCCGCGCAGAAAACGGTTGAGCCGGGTCTCGGAAAGGCCGAGGCCGTAGAGCGGCGCCGTATCGTAGTAGCGCACGCCGCCGGCCCAGGCCGCATCGAGGATTGCCTGCGCCTCGTCGTCGCTGATCGCGCGGTAGAGATTGCCGAGGGGCGCCGTGCCGAAGCCAAGCTGCGTGAAGCTCAGCGCGCGGCCCTCTAGTCTTTGCCACTTGCGGGTCTTCAAGCCCATGCGGTCCTCCCCCTGCCAGTCGAAAGGTAGAGCAGGATTCTTTTGCCTGCGCAAATGATGACTCCTAGATTGAATGTCCAAAAGGGGAGGCAGACCACAGCATGTCGGAAAACTTCAAGCGGGTCTTCGGGGCCGAAAAGCCGGTTATCGCCATGGTCCATCTGGGCGCATTGCCCGGCTCGCCGCTCTACGACGCCGAGCGCGGCCTCGGGGGCCTGGTCGAGGATGCCGCCAAGGACCTGGAGGCACTGCAGGCGGCTGGCTTCGACGCGGTGATGTTCGGCAACGAGAACGACCGGCCCTACGAGCTGGCGGTCGATGCGGCGACGACTGCGACGGCGGCCTACGTCATTGGCAGGCTTGCGGATCGAATTACGCTGCCCTTCGGCGTCAATCTGCTGTGGGACCCGATGAGCAGCATCGCCCTGGCGGCGGCGACCGGGGCAGCCTTCGTACGCGAGATATTCACGGGTACCTATGCCTCCGACATGGGCCCCTGGACGCCGGATGCCGGCAAGGCCCTGCGCTATCGCGACCGGCTGGGGCGGCATGACCTGGCCGTGCTCTACAACATCTCCGCCGAGTTCGCCTATTCGCTCGACCGCCGACCGCTACCCGACCGGGCGCGCAGCGCGGTCTTCTCGAGTGTTCCCGATGCCGTACTGGTCTCCGGCCAGATTACCGGCGAGGCCGCCGCGTTATCCGACCTGGAGGCGGTCAAGAAGGTGCTGCCCGACACGCCGGTCCTGGCGAACACCGGCGTCAAGCACGAGACTCTGGCCGACGTGCTGGCCGTCGCCGATGGCTGCATCGTCGGTTCTTCGTTGAAGGTCGACGGCGATACCTGGAACCCGGTCGATCCGGCGCGCGCGACCGAATTCATGCGGATTGCCCGGGCCGCGCGTGGAGAGTGATGGCGATGCGAGAGACACTTCGCGAGACACTCTCGGCCTTGATGCTTGTCCCGGGCCTGAGCGGCCACGAGGATCGCATCCGCCGGGCGATCGCGGCCCGCCTCACGGCGCTCGGCATCGGGTCGCGCAGCGACCGTCTGGGGAACCTGATCGCTACCCTGGACGGTGATCCCGAGGCGCCCTCGGTCATGCTCTTCGCACACATGGATCAGCTCGGCTTCGTCGTGCGCAAGATCGAGGCGGACGGCCTGATCCGGATCGAGCGGGTTGGCGGCGTGCCGGAACGGGCCCTGGCCTCGCAGGCCTTTCTGATCTGCGTCGGCGAGGGGCGCGATCTGCCGGCCGTGCTCGGCAACAAGAGCCACCACGCGACCACGCCGGAGGAGAAGTATCGCGTCGTGCCCTACGCGGAACACTACCTCGATGCCGGGCTGGGCTCGGCCGAGGCGGTTGCGGCGGCCGGCGTGAAGATCGGCACGCCGGTGGTCTATATGCCGCGCGTCTTGGAGCTGGCCGGCGAGCGCCTGGCCGGCACCTCGATCGACGACCGGGCGGCCTGTGCCGTGATCCTGGCGCTGGCCGAACGTCTCAAGAACCGAAAGGACCTGCCGACGATCCACCTGGTCTTCACGGTCCAGGAGGAATTCAACCTGCGCGGCGCCCTGCCGGCCGCGCAGACCTTGCAGCCAGACATCGCAATCCAGCTCGACTTGATCCTGGCGACCGACACACCTGCCATGGCCAGTCGCGGCGATGTCGCGCTGGGCGCCGGCCCGGCGATCAGCCTCTACTCCTTCCACGGCCGCGGCACGCTGAACGGCGTGATCCCGCATCCGGCCATGGTGCGGCTCTTCGAGACGGCGGCCGAGGCGGCCGCTTTTCCGCTACAGCGCAGCGCCCACATTGGCGCGTTGACCGACCTCTCCTATGTCCAGCTCGTTGGTGAGGGCGTGGCCTCCGTCGATCTCGGATTCCCGATCCGCTACTCGCACTCCAGTTTGGAAGTCTGCGACCTCGGTGACTTGGAGGCGCTGGTAGAGCTCCTTGCCGTCGCCCTGCCGCGCATCGACAAGTCCTTTAGTCTGGACCGGGATGCGCCCGAGACATGAACTACACCCTCGGCATCGATATCGGGACCTTCGAATCGAAAGGCGTCCTGGTCGACCGCAAGGGGGCGATCGTCGCCAGCGCTGCCACGCCGCACAAGATGATCGTGCCGCAACCGGGCTGGGCGGAGCATCGGGCCGAGGAGGACTGGTGGGCCGATCTGAAGATCATCACGCACCGAATTCTCGAGGAAACTTCGATCGATCCACGCGATATCGCAGCCCTGGGCTGCAGCGCCATCGGCCCCTGCATGCTGCCGCTGGACGAAGCAGGCGCGCCGCTGATGAACGCCGTGCTTTACGGCGTCGACGGGCGGGCCGAGCGCGAAGTGGAGGAGCTAACCAAGCGGATCGGCGAGGAGACCCTGCTGGCTCGCTGCGGCAACGCTCTGACCTCTCAATCGGTCGGCCCAAAGATCCTTTGGCTGAGGCGCAATCGGCCAGAGATCTTCGCCAAGACCGACAAGATCCTTACCTCGACCAGCTACCTGGTCTACCGGCTGACCGGCGAGGCGGTCATCGACCATTACACAGCGGCGAACTTCAGCCCGCTCTATCTGGTCGATACGCTCGGCTGGAGCGACGAGCTTGCAGACGACATCGTCGCACTCGAAAAGCTGCCGCGCGTTGCCTGGAGCGCGGAGATCGCCGGCCGGATCACGCCCGAGGCCGCCGCGGAGACCGGTCTTGCCGAGGGCACGCCGGTCACCGTGGGCACGGTTGACGCCGCGGCCGAGGCGCTGAGCGTCGGGGTCACGGCGCCGGGCGACATGATGCTCATGTACGGCTCGACCATCTTCATCATCGCCCTGACCGAGGCGCGTGTGCGCGACCCGCGCCTCTGGTATGCGCCCTGGCTGTTCGAGGGGCAGCACGCCTCCATGGCGGGCCTGGCCACCAGTGGCACCCTGACCCACTGGTTTCGCGACCAATGGGCGCGCGACCTCGACCCCGAGCAGGCCTTCGCCCTCTTGGCCGAAGAGGCCGAGGCTTCGCCACAGGGCGCCAAAGGACTGATTTTCCTGCCCTATTTCTCGGGCGAGCGGACGCCGATCCACGATCCCTTCGCCAAGGGCGCGCTCTATGGGCTCAACCTGACCCACGAGCGGGGCGATATCTACCGGGCACTCCTAGAGGGTATCGCCCAAGGCACGCGCCACGTGATCGAGACCTACCGCGAGGTCGGCGAGGCGCCATGGCGCCTGCTCGCGGTCGGCGGCGGTACCAAGAACCGGCTTTGGAGCCAGGCCACATCCGACACCGCGGGGATCGATCAGATTCTCTGCGAGAAGACGGTCGGCGCCTCCTACGGCGATGCCTTCCTCGCTGCCCTAGCGGTCGGCAGCGCCCAAGTCGAGGATATCGCCGCCTGGAACCCGGTCGCTTCGACCGTGCGAGCTGCACCGTCGCCGGTCTACGACAAGCAGTACGAGCTGTTCCGCCGGCTCTACGAGCAGACCAAGGATATCGCGCGCGAGCTGAGCGAGCCTGTTTGACGGCGCCCTATTTGACGGCGCCCGCCGCCATACCCTTGATGATGTAGCGCTCTAGGACGATTCCGATCACCACAAGCGGGGCGATGGCGGCCGCTGACAGCGCGGCCATGGACCACCAGTTGATGCCTTGGCTGCCGGTCTGGCTGGCGACCATGACCGGCAGGGTCTTGGCGTCGGTCGAGGTCAGCAACGCCGCGAAGAAGTACTCGTTCCAGCAGAGCACCAGGGAGAGGATGAAGGCGGCCACCATACCGGGCAATGCGATCGGCAGGATGATCTGCAGGAAGGCGCCCCAGTTGGACAGGCCGTCCACCAAGGCGGCTTCCTCCAGCTCGACCGGGATCGCGCTGAACTGATCGCGCATGATCCAGACCACGATGGGCAGCACCATCAGGGTGTAGAGCAGGATGATGCCGATCCGGCTGTCGAGCAGGTTCAGGCCCTTGTAGAGCACCAGGAAGGGCAGGGCGAGCACCACCGGCGGCAGTATCAGTTGGCTCAGGAAGAAGAAGGAGATGTCGCTGTTCTTCATGAAGCCGAAGCGATAGGAGAAGCGGCTCAGGCCGTAGGCGGCGAGCGAGCCCAGGATCACCGCCAGGGTCGAGGCGCTGACCGAGGTGACGGCGCTGTTCATGAAGCGCTTCAGGAACTCCTCGCGCACGGTGGAGATCTCGAAGATGGTCTCCGGCGATAGGCCGAGCGAGCGCCAGCCGCGCCACTGCGGCGTGAAGTCGATCCAGGGCACCAGGTTGCCCTGCATCACGTCGGGCGCGATCTTGAAGGAGGTCGTGACCGTCCAGTAGATCGGAAAGAGGCAGATCACCGACCAGAAGATCAGCGCCCCGTAGATGAAGACGCGGCTGGCGTACCAGCGCGTGCGCTGGGCCTGATCGGAGGCGGCATCCTTGAAGATCTGCTGCGAGGCTGCGCTCATGACCCGCCCTCAGTTGACCGGTCGGACCCAGCGCTGCACCAGCTTCAGCAGCAGGGTCACGAAGATCACGATCAGGATCAAATAGATCATCGCCAGCAGGGTTCCGTAGCCGACGTTGGAGCGGTCGCGGTATTCCCGGAAGATGAAGCTGGTCACCGAGTCCGTCGCACCGCCGGGGCCGCCGGCGGTCACGTTGATGATGATGTCGGCCAGCTTCAGCTTGAAGATGATGCGGATCACGATGGCCGTGATGCTGACCGGCAGCATCAGGGGAAAGATCACCTCCCAGAAGGCGTTCCAGGGCTTGCAGCCGTCGACCTTGGCGGCTTCCAACACCTCCTTGGGGAGGGCCTGCAGCCCGGCCAGCAGCATGATCATCATGAAGGGGATGAAGGTCCAGGCGTCCATCACCATGATGGTGAGCCGGGCGATCTCGGGCGAGCCGAAGAAGGAGGGCGTGTCCCAACCCAGGAAACGGCCGAGCGAGGCCAACGGGCCGAAGCGGATCTCCATCATCGACTTGCCGATCATCCAGCTCACCGCCACCGGCGACAGCATGAGCGGCAGCAAGAAGACCACGCGGAAGAACTTACGGGCGCGGATCTGGGCGTTGAGCAGCAGTGCGAGGCCGAAGGCGATGGCGTACTCGACCGAGATCGCGAGCACGTAATAGACCATGTTCTTCAGGGCGTTCCAGTAGAAGGGATCGCCCAGCATCTGCCGGACGTTGTCGAGGCCGTTGAACTTGCGCCCGGTCAGCGAGGAGAGGTTCCAGTCGGTGAAGGAGATGTAGAGCCCGAAGAGCAGCGGGAAGACCACGACCGAGACGACGAAGAGCACCGCCGGAAGCACGAAGAGCGCGCGTTTGCCCTGCTCGCCGCGAATCAAGACCTGCGCGATGCCGAGCGAGGTGGCCCAGAAGAGGTAGGCGTAGAGCACCGGGCGCCAGGTCTCGAAGCCGAAACCGATAATCTCGTTGTCGTAGAGCGCCTGCGCCACGAGTAGACCCAGCAGCAGCAGCGCCGAGCCCCAGACCAGGAGCCGGCCGGCCAGAACCCGGCCTGGCGAGATCTGCTCGGAAACGACGATGTGAAGCTGATCGCCTTCAGGGAGCGCGGCCGTGCTCATGCAAGAACCCAGACGGAAACGAATGGGCGGCGACCGTTAGGCCGCCGCCCGGATAGGAACCCGCCGCTACAAACCGAGCGAGGCCTTGTAGAGCGCGATCTGGCTGTCCCGGCCGATCTGGTCGGTGATCTTCTCCCAGTCCGCGGCGATCTGGTCGGCGCCTTCCTGCGCCGAATACTGACCGGCATAGATCTTGGCGAGTTCGTCCTCGGCCACCGAGTAGTACTGGAAGATGCCCGGGATGCGCGGCTCGATGGCGGCGTTGGGGTGGTTGTAGGAATCCGATTGCGAGGCCAGGTAATCGGAGATGAAGGCCTCGTCGTAGCCGGCCCCGACCCACTCCGGAATGTTGAAGTGGGAGTTGCGGTAGGGCTGGAAGCCCGAGGGATAGGCCGCGCACCAGAGCGAGATGTCCTTGCCGCCCAGATGGGCCGCGGCGGACCATGCTGCCTTCTGCTTCTTGGCGTCGCTGTCGACCCGAGCCATGACGTACACGCCCCAGCCGATGTAGGCCATGTTGGGCGCGAAGTTCGGACCGGAGTCCAGGGTATCCCACTGACCGGTGCTGGAATTGTAGATGTCGTCCGAGCCCGGCAGGATCGAGAAGCCGATCTGATCGCCGACCACCGAGGTGTCGGAGGTCTTGGCGTTCGAGCCGATGTCACCCCACCAGCTCAGCATCGAGCCGGTACCGGCCAGGAACTGCTGGAAGCCGGTGGTGCCGGGGTCGGCGTTGATCTGATCCGGTGGCTGCGCGTCGAGCACGTCGAGCACGTCCTGGATTGCCCGCACCCAGGCGGGGTTGTTGACCCTCGGCTTCATGGTGTCGGGGTCGAACAGCCAGGCCGGATCGTCCGGATGCTTGGCGTAGGCCGTGGCGCGCGAGCCCAGGAAGTAGAAGCCGAAACCGCCCCAGCCCTTGAGCGGATCGAGATAGCCGTGCGCATCGAAGCCGCCGACCGACTTGCCCTTGAGGAACTTCGTGACAGCCTGCACCTTCTGCCAAGTCGTCGGCACTTCCCAGGCGCCCTCGTTGCCTTCCGACTCCCAGGCCTTGGCCAGCTCGGCGTCCTCGAAGTAGTCGGTGCGGTAGTTGAAATTATGGCAGTCGCCGTCGATCGAGATGCGATAGGTCTTGCCGTCCCAGGTGCCGACGGGCGCCTTCAGGTAGCCGACGTAGTCGTCCATCTCGATCTGCGCCTTGACCCAGTCGGGCATCTCGGAGGCCAGGCCCTTGCCGCAGACGTCGCCCTCAAAGGGCGCACCCATCTCGATGATGTCGAAGTCCACCGTGCCGGTGGCGATCGATTGCTGCAGGCGCGCGTTGTAGTCGGCCTGCGCCAGGTCGATCCAATTGATCTTGGCGCCGGTGTAGGCTTCCCAAGGTTTCAGGAAACCGCGGAACAGGAAGTTGTGCAGGTTCTGATTGTTGAGTCCGAGGAAGGTCAGCTCCACATCGGCGAACTCGCCTTCGGAGACGTTGGCCTTGGTCGGCTCGAGGCACAGTGCGCCGACCTTCTGCCAATCGGAATCGGTCGGCGAGCCGACGCCCACGCCGGGGATCTTGAGGATCTCTTCGCGCACGTTGCCTTGCGCGTAGGACGAGGGCGCGAAGCCGCCCAGGCCGGCCGCCGCTCCCACCGCAAGCGCCGAAGCGCCCGCCGCGCCGCGCAACATCTTCCGTCGGCTCACTTGAGCGGCCATCAGCCGGTCGTAGACTTCCACTTTCATCGCTTTTCCTCCCTCTAGGGGCCCAGGAAAGGGCCCTCGATGATTGCAATCGCCTCGCGATTCTTGGCGTTCGCAGGTCGCCGTTTCCGCAGTGGCGGCAGCGGGCCGTCTTGCCCGATGCTGGCCGCGGCGGCGAATTTCTTTTTTCGTCGGGTCTCCGCCGCCCAATTGGGGCGGGAGAAACTTGACGCCTTGGATGACACTTCAGACTATGATGGGGTGTCTCGAACTGTCAACGAGATCAAGGAGATCGCGCGCCTACTGGGGCATACCAAGCGCGCGGGCCGTTAAACTAGGGACCGGGGAGAGAACAAACAAAAATGGCGCAGGTGATTGTCCGGGGACTGCGCAAGTCCTTCGGCCCGGTCGAGGTGATTCACGGGGTGGATGTCGACATCGCCGACGGTGAGTTCGTGGTGCTGGTGGGGCCCTCGGGCTGCGGCAAGTCGACCCTCCTGCGCATGATCGCCGGGTTGGAAGCGATCACCGAGGGGACCATCCAGATCGGCGAGCGCCTGGTCAACAACCTGCCGCCGGCCGAGCGCGACATCGCCATGGTATTCCAGAACTACGCGCTCTACCCGCACAAGAAGGTCGCGGCGAACATGGCCTTCGCTCTGAAGCAACGCAAGGTCGACCCGGCGGAGATCAAGCAGCGCGTCGAGCGGGCGGCCGAGATCCTCGGTCTCACGCCCTATCTGGACCGCTATCCCCGGCAGCTCTCCGGCGGGCAGCGCCAGCGCGTCGCCATGGGCCGGGCCATCGTGCGCGACCCCCAGGTGTTCCTCTTCGACGAGCCTCTCTCCAACCTCGATGCCAAGCTGCGTATCCAAATGCGCACTGAAATCAAGGAGCTGCACCAGCGTTTGCAGACCACGACGGTGTTCGTCACGCACGACCAGATCGAAGCCATGACCATGGCGCAGAAGATCGTTGTCATGCAGGACGGGCGGATCGAGCAGATCGGCTCGCCCCTGGAGCTTTACGATCATCCGCGCAATATCTTTGTGGCCGGTTTCATCGGCGCGCCGGCCATGAACATGATCCAGGGCACGGCACGGCGCGGTGAGAGCGGAAGCGTCGAGGCCAACGGCTGTGCGCTGCCGCTGCAGATGGCAAGCGATGCTGGAGACGGCCAGCCGGTGATTTATGGCATTCGACCGGAACATCTGGAACTGGCCGAGGACGGTTTCCCCGCGCGCGTCTCCGTGGTGGAGCCGACCGGCGCCGAGACCTTGGTCTTCCTGCGCTTCGGCGAGTCCGAGATCATCGCGGCCTTTCGCGACCGCCACGACTTCGAGCCCGGCCAGACCGTCACCCTGCGCCCGCGCCCGGACAAGGCGCACCTCTTCGACGGCGCCTCGGGCGAGCGTCTCTGACTTGCTCTTTGGCGACCCTTTGGCAGTAGTGCGGCGAGCGGCTAGACTCGCGCTCCGCAACGAAGGGGTCGCCGGGTCAAACGGCGAAAAGGGAGGATCATGCTCAAGGGACTGAACCCGCTGCTCAACGCAGACGTGCTCTACGCGCTCCGCGCCATGGGACACGGCGACGACCTGATCATCGCCGATACAAACTTTCCGTCCGATTCCGTCGCCCATCAGACCGTGCTCGGCACGCTCCTGAGGATCGACAACACGACGGCTGCGCAGGCGGTCGAGGCGGTCCTCTCGGTCATGCCGCTCGACAGCTTCGTCGAGGATTCCGCTGCGCGCATGGAGATCGTCGGTTCGCCGGACGAGATCCCGCCGGTCCAGCAGGAAGTGCAGCAGGCGATCGACGCGGCCGAGGGCAAGTCCTGGCCGATGATTTCGATCGAGCGCTTCGCCTTCTACGAGCGCGCCAAGCAGGCCTACTGCGTGATCCAGACCGGGGAGCGGCGCTTCTACGGTTGCTTCGCCTTCCGCAAGGGCGTGATCCCGCCCGATGCCGGCTGATCGGCGGGACCGCGCCATGAACAGAACTACGCCATGACGGGCCAGATCGTCATCCTCGGCGTCTTCGTCGCCGACACGGCTTACCGTGCAGACCGCGCGCCGCGCATGGGCGAGACCCTCATGGGCAACAGCTTCGCGCTCGGTCCCGGCGGCAAGGGCTCCAACCAGGCCGTCGCCGCGGCGCGCCTCGGCGCCGACGTGGCCTTCCTCTCCAAGTTGGGCCGCGATCCCTTCGGCGAGATGGCGCTTAAGACCTGGGCCGAGGCCGGGGTCACGGCAAAGGTGACCCAGAGCGAGGAGAGCTACACCGGCGCCGCCTACATCTTCGTCGAGGAAGCGACCGGCGAGAACGCGATCATCATCTGCCCCGGCGTGGCCGCGACCATTTCTGCGGCCGACATCGAGGCCGAGGCCGACCTCATCCGCAGTGCTGCAATCTTCGTCACCCAGCTCGAGCAGCCGATGGAGGCCGCCGTGCGCGCGTTGGAGATCGCGCGGGAGGCCGGAGTCACCACGGTCCTGAACCCCGCGCCGGCGGCCGACTTGCCGGACGGTATGCTGGCGCTCTGCGACTACGTTACGCCGAACGAGAGCGAGACCGAAGGCCTGACCGGCATTCCCGTGACAACGCCGCAGGACGCCGAGCGGGCCGCCGGGGCCTTCCTGGAGAAGGGCGTGGGGACTGCGGTGATCACGCTGGGCGAGAAGGGCGCGCTCCTTCATTCCGCGAGCCGGACCGAGCACGTGCCCGCCGTTGCTGCCGGTCCGGTGGTCGAGACCACGGGGGCCGGTGACGCCTTCAACGGCGGCTTCGCGACGGCGCTGGCGCGCGGCGCCGATCCGGTCGAGGCGGTGCGTTTCGCCTGCGCGACAGCCGGCATCTCCGTGACCCGTCCCGGCACCGCTCCCTCCATGCCGAGCCTGGCGGAGGTCGAGGCGCTGATGAAACAGCACGCGTGAAGCCGCCGTGGCGCTGGAGCTGAGCGAGGAACAGATCGCGCGCTTCGACGAGGATGGCTTCGTCACCCTCGAGAGCATCGTCGACGCGGAGACGGTCGTGCTGCTGCGCGAGCGCTTCGATCGGCTGTTCCAGGGTCAATTCGAAAGCGGAGTCACGCCCGATGAGGTGAACTGGCAGGAAGGAACCGGCGATCCCGAGATGACCCGGCAGATCTGCAACGGCTGGCGGGCCGACCGGGTGGTCGCCCGGGTGGTGACTCGGCCCGATATCGGCCGCGCGGTCGCGCGGCTGGCCGGCTGGCCGGGCACGCGGGTGATGAGTGACAACGTGCTCTGGAAGCCGCCTGGCGCGCGCCCGCTGGGCATGCATCAGGACAACGCCTACCTCGCCTGGTTCGCGCCGCAGGAGCTCCTGAGCTGCTGGATCGCGCTCGACGACACCAGCGCCGAGGGCGGCACCATGGAGCTGGTGCGTGGCTCGCATCGTTGGGCGCGCTCGACGCCCGAGGGGGAGTTCCATGGGCCCACCGACTACCGCAAATATATGCTGGAGGCCGCGGCAGCAGAGGGCGTCGAGCCGGAGGTTGTGCTGGTCGTGGTGCCGCGCGGCGGCGGCGCCTTCCATCACGGCTGGACCTGGCACGGCTCCGGCTTCAATCGGGCCGAGCGGCCGCGGCGCGCCCTGGTCCTACACGCCATGTCGTCCGAAGCCCGTTTCAACCCGGCGGGCCTGGGCCAGGGCACGGGGCCGATCTACGGCCGCTACAAGAAGCTCGACAGCAACGAGATGGACGAGAACTACTTCCCCATCATCTGGAGCGAGGACGGCCGGCGTACTGCCGGGCTTGACCGCTTCCTCGCGGATTTTGGGGAATAACCGATGCGTCGGCCCGTGCCCTCCCTGCAAGAGGGCAGGCCGTGGCTGGTAGGGCCTCAGGCTGGTGCCGAAACGACTAGCCTGGGTGTGTTGTCGAGCGCCGCCAGGACCTCGGCCATGGTGCCGGCCCGCTTCAGGCGCTGCGGTCCGGCGTAGACCAGGAATTCCCGGCCTCGGCCGCCCCAGCCGCTGCGCTTGGCGATCGAGAAAAGCGGCCGGTCGTGGGTATGGCGGAAGACCGAGAAGACCGCCATGCCGGCGCGCTGATCTATGGCGTAGTCGCGCCATTCGCCGCTGGCCACGCGGCGACTGTAAAGCGACAGCAACTGATTGAGTTCGGTGCGGCTGAAGTAGGTCGGATGCTTGACTTTGTGACGCTGTCCGGGACGCAGGGCGTCCTCGAGACGGTAAAGCTTGCCCATCGTGGCGCGCCGTTCCTCCCGCTGTGGTCCCGCCGACTTACGGCGTCGTAACCCGTTAGTTTCCCCCAATTCGGCGACGCCGTCCAGCCAAGAGCTGTGGTCGCGGATTGGGACGGTAACGGCCTGGAAAGACCTATTGCAGCCGGGATTGCTCGCTCGCCAGGGGGTCCGGATGGTTGTAGCAATTGACCCCGCCCAGGGTCCGGTAGCAGAAGGGCCCCATGCCCAGGTAGTTGCCCGAGGGGCCGTAGAGCGCCGTATCAGCCTGGGTCGCGGCCTGATCGATGTCGACGCAGTACTCGCGGCCTTTGGAATATTCGACCGAGGAGCAGTCCTGACCGGTGGCCCAGGATGCCATATGGTCGGTCGGCGTCTTGTCGGTGTTGACCACGGTCGAGACGCTGGCCACGAAGAGGCCCGGGCCTGTCATCAGCAGGCAGCCAGAGAGGGTGTTAACTAAGAAGAAGCAGAGAATCAGCCTGTACGCCATACCTTGGATCGCTTTCGGTCCGGTCCTGGACGAGCGGGCGGCCGCCGGCAGCGGACCTGTCCCATTGACCACAAGTCTCACCTCTGCAAGTAAATAAGGCGTAAAGGCAAGGGCGCCCCGCTGGTGTTGCGCGAGGCATCGGCTGGAGCCCGCCATGGCATCAGCCTGTGGATTGTCCAGCACGAACCCCTCAGAACTCTGGAAGGAAGGCGACATGGCAGCAGTTCCACCCATCTGTGACTTCGGCTGGAAGGCGGTCGACTTCGCGCTCGAAGGCACCGACGGCAAGACCTACAGCCTGGAGGACATCCGCGGCCCCAAGGGCACGCTGGTGATGTTCATCTGCAACCACTGTCCCTATGTGCGCTCGGTGATCGACCGCATCGTACGTGATGTCGAGGCACTCAAGGCCGAGGGCATCGGGGCCGTTGCGATCATGTCGAACGATACCGACAACTATCCCGAGGATTCCTTCGAGAACATGAAGGCCTTCGCCGAGCAGCACCGCTTCGGGTTCCCCTATGTCATTGACAGAACGCAGGAAATCGCGCGCGCCTACGATGCCATCTGCACTCCGGACTTCTTCGGCTTCAACGCCGACCTGGAGCTCCAGTACCGCGGCCGGCTTGACGAATCCAAGACAACTGCAGTGGAAGGCGCCCGCCGTGAGCTTTTCGAGGCCATGACCCAGGTGGCTCGAAGCGGGCAGGGGCCGCGGGAGCAGATCTCCTCAATGGGTTGCTCGATCAAGTGGCGCGCCGCCTGACGGCGCCTGCCTCGCAGCTGCGACGACCCCTCGACAGAGCGGCACGACGATCGCGCCGCTGGGCAGGCCCTTTGGCTCAGGTCGGCCGCTTCATGAATTCTAGAAAGACTACAGCTTGAGTATTTTTGAAGCAATTTTGTGCACATTTTGAGTTTATTTGCAATCTGTAGTAGACAAACGAAAAATTCGCAAGTTAACCGTCGTTTTTGGTAACAAATTAATTTGGATTCTGTACAAATCTCCTACATCAAATGAAAGCCCTAAGCCGGTCGTCGTTGGCTCTCGTTAGGCGGCCGGACATATGGCGAACGCCATAAAGGGTGGCAGATGCACTTCGACAGGATGATGATCCCGGCGATGGTCCTCGCCATGGCGGCGGGCATGGCCATGGCTACAAGCGGCCTCTGGGCTGCGTGGGCGCAGGATCCGGCGCATGACGCGGATCCCTGGCGCGTGACTCAGGTCGATGGCGAGGCCTGGCTGCGGAACCGGGGCTCGGCGGCACGGCCGGCTCACAAAGGTGATAGGCTGGCCGCCGGCGGTATCGTGATCACCGGCGACGGTGGCTTGGTCAGGCTATTCTGTGGCGACACCAAGATGACCGTGTTGCCTGACAGCCGTACAGAAATACCCCTCGACGACGACCACCGCGGCCCGACCACGGTGGTGCACCGCTTGGGAAACCTGCTGGTTCAGGTTGGGCAACCCTCTGGGCCGGCGGCGGAACAGCCCGAAAGCACGGTTTTCCGCGTCGAAACGCCTTTTCTGACCGCGAGCGTGAAGGGCACGCTTTTCATCCTGCGGGTCGAAGCGGATGCCGCGTCCCTCCATGTGGCAGTAGGCACGGTCGAGATCCGTTCCATCGCCAGTGGCGAAGTCGCACTGCTTCGCGCTGGTCAAAGCGCCAGTGTCTCCGATGGCGGCGACGGCAGACTGCGGGTGACTGGCGCCCCTTAGGTTGGCCCGAGCCCCCTTAGGTTGGCCCGAGCAGTGTCGAAAGTCTCTCTTAATCAAGTCTGTGTAGAGCAGTTGTGCGGTTTCCGGGTGCGGCGCGCAGAAGGCGAAAAAGGCTTCTGTGTCGGGCCTGTGGGCCGCTGCAAGCTGCCCCTTACCAAGCCGTCCCTATCGGACCTGATCGATGTCATCGCCCGAAGCCGCACAGAGCGATATCCTGTCCGCCCTCGCACGGCGGCGGCCGGCGCTTCTTGCCGTCGCCCTGATGGCCAGCTTGCATCTGACCGGCGCTTTCGCCTTCATCGAGCGCGAACTACTGGATCTGCGCTATCGGCTGTTCGACCGGGGGGCGACCGACGATCTGGTGTTGGTGGCCATCGATTCCCCGAGCCTGCGCGCCCTCAGCGTCTGGCCCTGGCCGCGCAGTTACCACGCCGAGGTGATCGAGCGGCTGCTCGAGGCGGGGGTCAGCCGGATCGCCATCGATGTCGATTTCAGCGCTCCCTCGGACCCCGACCTGGATGCGCGTTTCGAGGCGGCGCTCGCTGCAGCCGAGGGACGGGTGGTTCTGCCGGTCTCGCAGCAGGCCTTCATGGCGGCCGATGGCCTTCAATTGGTCCACACCGAGCCGCTGGCCCGCTTCCGCCGACACGTAAACGTGGCCTCGATAAACGTCCGTCCCGACGCGGACGGCCTGATCCGCCAGATGACCCTCCGCGAGCCTTGGGCTGAAGACGAAGTCTCCACCCTGTCGGCTCTGCTGGCGGGCGGCCAGGGTACGCGCATCCTGGGTACCGGGCCGGACAGCTTCCACATCGACTACTCGATCGATCGCTCGACGATCCCGCAGCTCTCCTACGCCGACATCCTGGCTGGGCGCTTCGATCCCGCCATGCTGCGCGGCCGCCAGGTCCTGATCGGGGCTACGGCGGTGGAACTGCAGGACGTCGTGCCGGTGCCGGTCTACCAGTCAATCACCGGCGTGATGTTGCACGCCTTGGCTTATCAATCGCTGGTGCAGGGCAGGGCAATGCTGCGCCTCGATCCGACCCCGATCCTGCTGCTGGCGCTTGCGCTTGCCCTGCTCCTCAACGAGGGCTTCGCGACCTGGCCCTGGAAACGGGGGCTCGCGGTTGCCGGTGGCGGTTGTGTCGGACTGCTGGCATTGCCGGTCGCGGTGCAGGCATTGATTCCGCTGATCGTCGAGGTGACACCTGCTGTTCTTCTTCTGCCGCTGCTCTTCGCCATCGGACTGGTCAACAGCGTCGACCGCCAGGCATTGCGCCTGCTGTCGCAAAGTCTCAACCTGCGGCGCCTGGACAGCCTGATGCGCAACATCGTCGAAAACAGCTTCGACGGCATCATCACCTTCCGGCCGAGCGGCGAGATCGAGACGGCGAACGACGCTGCTCATCGTATCTTTGCGGCTTCGTCGGGAAGCCTTATCGGTCGCGACATCGCCTCGCTGATTCCGGGCTTCGAGCCGAAGGAGCGGGACCCGGGGAGTTTCACGGCAGGGCGCCGCGAAACCGTGGGCCGTCGGCGCGGCGGCAGCACCTTCCCGCTCGAGCTTGCTGTCAGCGAGACCAGCTTTGGTGACGAGCGGGTGAACATTGCGGTGGTCCGAGATATCACCGACCGGAAGGACCAGGAAGCCAAGCTCGAGCATCAGGCCTTGCACGACGCGCTGACCGGTCTGCCGAACCGAAAGCTGCTGCAGGACCGGCTCGAGCACGCCTTGGAAATGGCCAAGCGGGAGGGCAAGCCGCTCGGCCTTCTGTTGCTGGATCTTGACCGCTTCAAGACCATCAACGACACCCTCGGGCACGTCGTCGGCGACGTTCTGCTCTGCGATGTGGCCAGGCGGCTCGCCGCGCAGATCCGCCGGTCGGACACCATCGCCCGCCTCGGCGGCGACGAGTTCGCCGTGCTACTGCCGGCGGTCACCGATCTGGAACGGGCGCATCGCGTTTCGCAGCGCATTCTGACTGCCTTGGAGCGCCCCTTCGATATCAAGGAACTGCAGCTCGAGGTAGGGATTTCCGTCGGGGTTGCGCTCTATCCGGACCATGCTGACGATGCCGATGCGCTGCTGCAGTGCGCGGACGTTGCCATGTACAGCGCCAAGAACGCCCAGAGCGGCCTGGCGCTCTACGACCAGTCGAACGACCTGAATTCGGTCAGGCACCTGACCTTGACCGGCGAGTTGCGGCACGCGATCGAGGCCAATCAGCTCTCGTTCGACTATCAGCCCCAGATCGAGCTGGCCAGCGGCCGGGTCTGTGGCGTTGAGGCTCTGGCCCGTTGGTGGCATCCGGCGCACGGCTTCATTCCGCCCGATGAATTTATTCTGCAGGCCGAGCAGACCGGCCTGATTGGCCCGCTGACGCTCTGGGCCTTCAACACTGCCCTGCGACAGTGCGCCAACTGGCGCAGGGCCGGCTTCGACATCACCATGGCCATCAACCTATCGGCGCGGAACCTGCAAGACGGCGACCTGCCCACGACCCTGCAACGGCTGCTGGCCGATTGGAGGCTGCCCAGCGAAAGCCTGACGTTGGAGATCACGGAAAGCGCCGTCATGCTCGATCCCGACATGGCGCTGGAGACCATCAAGCGCTTCTATGACATGGGGATCCACCTGGCGATCGACGACTTCGGCACGGGCCATTCGTCGCTAGCCTATCTCAGCCGACTGCCACTACACGAGCTCAAGGTCGACCGATCCTTCGTCATCAACATGACGCAGAACGATAGCGATGCCCTGATCGTCCGTTCGACCATCGACCTGGCTCACAGCCTTGGTCTCAAGGTGGTCGCCGAGGGGATCGAAAACGAGCAGCACATGCAGATCCTGCGTGCGTTGGGTTGTGACATTGGCCAGGGCTACGGCATCAGCCGGCCGCTGGCGACGCCGCAGATCGACGATTGGCTGCAGAAGGCCGATCACGCCAGGCCCGGATTACCGGTCACGTTCGATGAGCGCTTCGACCGCGCTTCCAGCTAGCGCAACCTGCAATCCCAGACGATCGGATGAAGCTGCTCTAACTCGCAGGTTTGGAGCGAAGGGCTAGCCGTCAGCATCCTGAAAAGCGTCGAGCGGCGACCCGGGAATCGCCGTCAGATTGATGTTCCAGGACGCCGTGATGCGTGGCCGTTCGCCGTCGTAGGGGTTGACGGCGTGCACCAGCTCACTGGGGAACATCAGCATGGTGCCGGGGTTCATCGACGGCATCAGGGGGTTGGTCATGCGCCCTTCTTCGATCAGGCAGCAGTCGGGCAGTCGCGGATCGACAAAGCAAAAGCGACCGCTGTAGGACGTTCCCTGGTCGTCGTCTCCGACGTCGATCACGTAGACCAGGCTGACCAGAGACCGCGTATGGGAATGGGGCACGATGTAGTCGCCGCGGCGATAGACGTTGACCCAGGCGATATCGACGCTGCCCTCGCGGGTGTTCAGCGCCCGGCGGAAGAAGCTGAGCGCACGGGCGTTCAGCAGCCGTGCCTCAGGGCAGTCCCAGCGGTCTAGATGATAAAGCTTGATGCCGCCGAGAGAGCGTCCGTACTGCTTTGCGTGCTCAGGCTCGGCGGCCATCTTGAGGACATACTCAATCAGCCCGGGGTGGTAGTGGGCGGTATCTGCGAAATCCGTGCGCAGGATCTGAACCTGCTCGCCGCGGGCCATATAGCGCTGCCCCTCGGGCCAGATCGGGATCTCTTTGGGGCCGATTTCGATCGTCGCGCTATCCGTCATGGTTGCATCCGCGTCAGATGAGGGAGTTGCTGGCTGGTGGCACTAATGCCTGCGCTGGCCCTTGGCAAGGTTTTCGATAAGAGCGCTCGCCACTCACCGCGGTGCTCGGCCGGTGCCTCGGTCAACCCCTGCCCGCCGCCCCGAACCCCGCCGTTCCGGCTGGGTGCGGGGCCTTTATCCCCTCCGCGCCTCAAGCTAATGTAGCGGCGCTTTTGGGGACTAGCGAGGATTTGCTGTGAGCGACATCTTTCGGGAAGTCGACGAAGAACTCAAACAGGACCAATACAAGAAGCTCTGGAAGAAGTTCGGCCCTGGCGTTATCGGCGTGGTCGTGGTCATTGTCGCGACGGTTGGCGGCTACCAGGCCTGGCAGGCCTGGGATCTCGATCGACGGCTCGATCAGTCGGACCGCTATGCGGCCGCCATGGCTCTGCAGGAGACGGGCAGCATCGAGGCAGCGGAGGAGGCCCTGGTTGCCCTGGTCGAGCCGGAAGGCGACGGCTACGGCCTCCTGGCCGCCTTCGAGCAGGCGCGGCTGCGGGTCGAGTTGGGCGACAGCGCCGGCGCCATTGCGCTCTGGGACCAGATCGCCGGTAACGAGTCCGCCGGCGATGCCTTCCGCGGCATGGCCGACCTGCTGTCCGTCATGCACCAGATCGACGACGGCGATGCGGCGGCGCTGGAAGCCCGTCTGCAGCCTCTGACCGAGGTCGGCAGTGCCTTCCGGCCGTCGGCCTTGGAGCTGACCGCCGTGCTCGCGTTGCGCCAGGGCGACACGGCCCGGGCGCGCGAGCTCTATACCGCAGTGGCGGACGACCGCTCGGCGCCGCCGGCGCTGCGCACCCGTGCGACGCAGATGCTGGAGGCGCTCGATGGCTAGACGGCCCTCGCTTCCGGCACTCGCCGTCATTGCGCTGGCCGCGATCGGGCTGGGCGGCTGCGAGGACATCTGGTTCGGCGGCGGCGAGGATCCGCCCCTACCGGGCACGCGGATCTCGGTGCTGGCGCTCGACGCCCAGCTCGAAGCCGATCCCACCGTGGCCGACCTGCCGGTCCGCCTGCCGCAGCCTTACGTCAACGAGGCTTGGACCCAGGCGGGCGGCAGCTCGACCCATGCCATGTACCACCTGTCGCTCGGTGCGCCCCTCGATATCGCCTGGCGCGCCGACATCGGCGAGGGCTCCAGTGACGACCAGCGTCTGTTGGCGCAGCCGATCGTCGCGAAGGACCGCATCTTCACCATGGATTCCGCCTCCATCGTGACCGCCTTCGATGTCGCCAGCGGCGATGAGATCTGGCAGATCGACCTGGAAAACGAAGACGAGGACGAGGGCTTCTTCGGCGGCGGCATCGCCTACGACGAAGAGCGGATCTTCGTCACCACCGGCTTCGCCGAGGTCTTCGCGCTGGATGCGCCGAGCGGCGCCATCCTCTGGCAGTCCCGGGTCGCCGCTCCGATCCGCGCGGCGCCGGCGGTGAGCAGCGGCCGCGTCTTCGTCCTCACGGTGGATAATCAGCTGCTAGCGCTCGCCGCCGACGACGGGCGGCGGCTCTGGGAGCACACGGGCATCCAGGAGACTGCCGGCCTGCTGGGTAGCGCGAGCCCGGCCGTCGCCGGCTCCACGGTCGTGGTGCCCTATTCCTCGGGCGAGATCTTCGGCCTGCTGGCAGAGAACGGGCGGGTGCTCTGGAACGACAGCCTCTCGGCCGTGCGGCGGGTCGATCCGATCGCCGACCTGGCGCATATCCGCGGCCTGCCGGTGATCGACCGGGGCGTGGTCTTGGCGATCAGCCACTCTGGACGCATGGTGGCGATCGACGAGCGCCGCGGCGCCCGCGCCTGGGACATCGACCTGGGCGGCATCGAGATGCCCTGGGTCGCCGGCGACTTCGTCTATGTCGTGACGACCGATGCGCAGGTGGTCTGCGTGACCCGGCGCGACGGCCGCATCCGCTGGGTGCGTCAGCTGCCGCGCTTCGAGGACCCGGAGGACCTGGACGACCCGATTCAATGGGTCGGGCCGGTGCTGGCCGGCGACCGGCTGATCGCCGCCGGCTCTAACGGCAAGGCCATGGCGATTTCGCCCTACACTGGCGAGATCCTGGGCGAAATCGAGCTGTCCGGCTCGCCGGCCGTCACGCCGGTAGTCGCAGGCAACACGCTCTACTTCCTGATAGACGATGCGACGCTGATCGCGATGCGTTAGCGCCGCGCGGCGGGATCGGCGGATCGGGATTCCCCTGCTGGCGGTTCTTGAGTCGCTCAATGGTCGCCCCCAAATCGAGAGCATGACCTTCACCTTGGCCATCGTCGGCCGACCCAACGTCGGCAAGTCCACGCTGTTCAACCGCCTGGTTGGGCAGCGCTTGGCGCTGGTCGATGACGAGCCCGGAGTGACCCGCGACCGGCGGGAAGGGGAGGCGCAGCTCTACGATCTCCACTTCCGGGTGATCGACACGGCGGGACTCGAGGAGGTCTTCGACGAGAGTCTGGAAGCGCGCATGCGCAAACAGACCGAGCAGGCCATTGCCGAAGCGGATGTCGTGCTGCTGCTGATCGACGCGCGCGCCGGCCTGACGCCGCTCGACGAGCACTTCGCAAACTGGCTGCGGCGCGGCGCGACGCCGGTTCTGCTGGTCGCCAACAAGTGCGAAGGCGAGCAGGGCAACGCCGGCCTGCTGGAGGCCTACGCCCTCGGGCTCGGCGAGCCGGTGCCGATCTCGGCCGAGCACGGCTTGGGCCTGAGCGACCTGCACGACAACCTGAAGGCTCTGCTGACAGATGCGGCGGACGGCGCGGAAGACGACGACACCATCGAGGACGGCGGTCCGCTGCAGCTGGCGATCGTCGGCCGGCCCAATGCCGGCAAGTCGACCTTGATCAACCGCCTGATCGGAGAGGATCGCCTGCTGACCGGGCCGGAGGCGGGCATCACCCGCGACGCCATCGCCGTGGACTGGCTCTACAAGGGGCGACCGATCCGCCTGGTGGATACCGCCGGGCTGCGCCGTAAGGCGCGCGTGGTTGACAAGCTGGAAAAGCTCTCGACGGCCGACAGTCTGCGGGCGATCCGCTTCGCCCAGGTCGTGGTGCTGCTGATCGAGGCCGAGATGCCGATGGAGAAGCAGGACCTCGCCATCGCTCGCATGGTGGTGGACGAGGGGCGCGCCCTGGTGATCGCGGTCAATAAGTGGGATGCCTGCGCAGACCGCGCGGCCGCTATGCAACAGGTGCGCGACCGGTTGGAGCGGTCCCTGCCGCAGACCCGGGGCGTTCCGGTGGTGACGATCTCTGCCTTACAAGGCCAGAACCTGGATCGCTTGCTCGATGCTGTCTTCGATGCCTACGAGGTCTGGAATCGGCGGTTACCGACTAGTGCACTCAACCGTTGGCTAGAGGCGGTGACCGAAGCGCATCCACCGCCCGCCGTGTCCGGCCGCCGCATTCGCCTGAAGTTCATGACCCAAGCCAAGACCCGTCCGCCGACCTTCATGATCGCCTGCAGCCGTCCCAAGGAGCTGCCCGGCGCTTATCTGCGCTATCTGGAGAACAGCCTCCGCGACGACTTCGACCTGCCCGGCACGCCGATCCGCCTCAACCTGCGCAAGGGTAAGAATCCCTATGCGAAGGACGGCTAGTTCGGCGGCAAAGATCGTTCAGCGTTGAGGGCAAACGCCGCTGCCTCCAGGCTGATTGCCTGCGCTAAAGCCCGTTGACAAAGGCTGCCAGAGCCTCCGCAAAAGCGTTGGGGTTGTCGTGGAACGGCAGGTGATTGGCGTTATCAATCCGGGCAACGGTGCAGCTCGATGCGTGAAGCTTGGGCAGATAACTCAGTTGCTCGTTCTCCGAGCCATAGACGAACAGTTTGGGGATGTTCAGCGCCAAAAAACGGTCCAGGAGATTCCCGTGATCCGAATAGGCCACCGTCTGAAAGGCATAGTCGTAGAACGCTCTTGTCGAGGCGCCATTCTCAAGCGATGCGAGATATCGAGCAAAGCCGGGCCCCTGTGCCGAGGCGAGACCCTTCTTCAGTTCGGGGAAAAGGGTCGTTTCGAAGGACTCGAAGTCGAGCGCAACCACTTTGCGACTGAACATACAATCCTCGGGAGCCAGGTTCCCTTCGATGTTGACGAAGCCGCGTACCGCTGATGGGCAAGCCTCGCAAAAAAGGAGCGCGATCAGGCCTCCCATGCTGTGCCCAACGATGACGAAGTCATCAAGTTGAAGGGCATTGACGAACTGCCGCGTGAGCTCCACGAGGTCGTCAACCTGCAGCGGAAGTTCGTCGAAGTAGTTGGAGGCGCCGGATCCTGGAAAGTCGAATGACAGCAGCCGGGATGACGTCAGGGCGTCGTGGTTGGCCATAGGCAGAAAGTCATCCATGGCATTGCCGAGACCATGCAGATAGAGGATCGCAGCCTTACCATAGCCGTGGTCAAGGTACCGTAGTCTGTAGTCCTTTCCACGATGATCCAGGTCCAACCAGGAGATCGTTGTCTCTTCAGGTTTTTCTTTCGGCAACATCACGAACCTCCGCAGCAATGGACTTCGTCCTCAGCGCTGGTTTGCCTAGGCTTGCACTGCCTTTGCTTCCGGCCGGTCGCTCGGCAGGAAGATCGCGGCCAGCAGGATGACCAGAACCAGCCCGGCCAGAACAAGCAGAAGGTTGTCGAAGCCGGCCTGCTCGTCGAACAGCCAGGACACGAGCTGCACGCCCAGGGGGCCGGCGGCGATGGCGATGCCGTTGCGCACGCCGTAGGCCAGGCCGCGGCGTCGGCTGGAGATGAAGCGCGCGATCAACACGTTCTCGACCGGCGCGGCGACATCAAAGACGAATACGATGATCACGGCCATGGCGACGACCGGCCAGCCGGTGACCAGGATGGCGACCAGCAGGGCGGCCAGCTTGAGGCCGTAGCTGATCACGTAGACCCGCTTGGCCGCGCCGCGGTCGGAGAAGTGGCCGCCGACGAAATGCGCCGTCGCGCCCAGCAGGTAGACCAGGGTCACCAGGGCACCGATGCCAAGCAGGCCGTCGCCCAGTGCCTCGCCCACCTGGCGGTCGAGCCACTTGGGCAGCATGGTGGTGACGGCATAGTAGGCGACCGTGGTGAGCGACATGGTGACAGCCAGGACCGCGAAGGCCTGGCGCACGTCGGCGCGGCTCGGCTCCGGCTGGTCCAGCACGTCGCCTTCGCGATCGATGACTCGGTCCGTGGCCATTGCCCAGGCCAGGGCACCGCCGCAGACTATCGAGAGAGCGCCCGGCAGGATGAAGGCGGTGCGCCAGTCGAAGATGTCGGCCAGAACGGCCGCGACCAGCGAGGCGACGGCGCCGCCGATGCTGCCGCTGATGCCCAGAATTGCGATCGCGCGGCCGCGTGTCGTCGCGTGCTTCATGACCCAGGCGGTGCCGACCGGATGGTAGATCGCCCCGAACAGGCCCATCAGGCCGAGGCCCAGCCCGAGCCAGAGGGGCTCGCCGGAGAGGCCGCAGAGGATGGTGGCAGCGCCGATGCCGAAGAAGAAGATCACCATGACCCGCGCCTCGCCCCAGCGGTCGCCGAGCCAGCCTGCAAGCGGCGCAGCCAGCCCCAGCAGCAGGGCACCCGGTGTCCAGAGCTCGATCAACTCGTCGTAGGGCCGCTGCCAAATCGGCTCCAACACCAGCACGAGGGTGAGGAAGAGCGCCACCAGCACGTGGAACCAGGCATGCGCGATGCAGGAGAAGATCAGGACCGGCCCAAGGCTGCCGCGTTGCATGATGGCTCTTCCCGCTTGGTGGCTTCGTATCGGCTTCCGCCGACGCTCTGTCGAGCATATGGGTGCCCGTCGGAAAGGGAAGCCGCTAAGACCGCAGGCCTCGCATGCAGATTTTTTGGCCCCGCTGGGGAGCCGCGCTCTGTAGCGCCTAGACGCCTACTTCGGCCTCTCCCAGAAGCTCGGCCTGACCGTTCTCGATCGCCATCGTCAGGATCTCGGCGAGCTGGCGCACGGCGGGTTGGCTGCGCCGGCTCTCGTGCATCAGGAGGTAGATCTCCTCCGTCAGCGCCTCGATCGGCGGCTGGACGCGAACCAGGTCGCCGCAGGAGTCGCCAAGATGGCAGGGCAGGATCGTGACGCCGAAGCCCCGGCGCGCGGCCTCAAAGCGCAAATGCAGTTCGTTGACCCGCAGGGGAAAGCTGCCGGCCTGCCCGAAGTTGTAAAGCCAGCTCGATTGCGACTTGCGGCGCGGGTTCTTGCGATAGCCGACGAAGCGGGCGGTCGGAAGCGCCTTCTCGCCATCCAGGTCAAGCTGGTCGGCAAGGGCAGGGTTGGCGTAGAGAGCATAGGCGATGCGCCCGATCTTGCGGCAGACCAACTCGCCGCGCGTCGGCACCTGGTTCATGCGCAGGGCGATGTCGGCTTCCTCGCGCGCCAAGTTGAGGCGCTCCCCGGTGCTGATCAGCTCGATGGCCTGCGGCGCGCAGGCCGCCTCGATCTCAGCGAAACTGCGCAGGAGGAAGAGCGCGACGGAACCGATGGCGGTGACGCGCAGGGCCCGTCCGCGCGGCTCGGCGAGACCGTCCAAGGCGCGCGTCAGGTCGTAGGTCTGGCGCTCCATTTCGTGGGCGAAGGGCAGGAGGGCGCGGCCGGCTTCGGTGAGCGTGAGGCTGTCAGCCGCGCGTTGGAAAAGTGCTGTCCCCAGCTTGCCTTCCAAGGCCTTCAGGCGGCGGCCGACGGTGGGCTGGCTGACCTTGAGGCTGCGGGCCGCCTCGGTCAGGGTCTCGGCGCGACTCGCGGCCAGGAAGACGCGGATGTCGTCCCATTGGAAGCCCTCGGCCATGGCGCAGCTCTCCTCGCTCACCGTCACAGACGAGAGCATGATTCCATCTTCCGGAGGGATCGCCCAGCGCCGTCCTTGTCAATCCCAGTGCGCTGAGGAGAGGGCGAGGCTCAGGTCTTGGGAGGGTGGGGCCACGATGCCTGCTTTCTGAAATTGGCGGCCTATTCCGCGAAGGACTTAGCAAATCGATTGCCGATAGATTCTTCCCTCACCGGTCACTAGTCTTCTTCGCTGGGGAGGATCACTTTGGAACGGCGATTGGCTGCGATACTGGCCGCCGACATGGTGGGCTACAGCCGCCTGATGGCCGAGGACGAGGCCGGCACGCTGACGCGGCTGAAGGCTCTGCGCAAAGACCTCATCGACCCAGAAATCGCGCGGCAGGGCGGGCGCATCGTCAAGCTGATGGGCGACGGCATGCTGGTAGTCTTCGACAGCGTGGTGGGTGCCGTCGAGTGCGCCTCGGCGGTGCAGAAGGCCATGGCCGTCGGCGAGGCCGGTAGCCCAACCGGGCGGCGGATTGCCTTTCGCATTGGCATCAACCTGGGCGAAGTCATGCTCGACGACGAGGATGTCTACGGCGATGGCGTCAACATTGCCGCCCGCCTGGAAGGCATCGCGGAGCCCGGCGGCGTCTGCCTGTCCGACGACGCCTACCGCCAGGTCAAGGGCAAGACGGCCCTGCGGTTTAAGGACCTTGGCGAGAAGACGCTGAAGAACATTCCCGACCGGGTCCGGGTGCACAGCGTCGAACTGGATCTCGCACAGCTCTCGCCAGAGGCTTTCGAGGCGCTGACCGGCGAACGTCTGGAGCTGCCGGACAAACCCTCCATCGCGATCCTGCCCTTCGAGAACATGAGCGGCGACCCGGACCAGGAATTCTTCGCCGACGGCATGACAGAGGACATCATCACTGTCCTCTCGCGGGTCTCCGATCTTGTCGTCATGGCCCGGACCTCGAGCTTCGCCTACAAGGGCCAATCGGCGACGGTCGCACAAATCAGCGGCGACCTCGGCGTGCACTATGTGCTCGAAGGCAGTGTTCGCAAAGCGGGCAACAGAGTCCGGATTGCAGCCCAGTTGATCGACAGCCTGACCGGCGATCATGTCTGGGCCGAGCGTTACGACCGCAGTCTCGACGACATCTTCGCCGTTCAAGACGAGATTACGCGCGAAATCGTCGTCGCCCTGTCGGCCAATCTTGCGTACGGCGAGGAGAGCCGGGTCTGGTCCGGCAAAACGACGAGCTTCGAAGTTTGGGAGCTCCTCTCACGCACTATGGTCGCGCAATACAAATTCACAAAAGAGGACAATCGGGAGGCGCAACAACTCGCGCGGAAAGCCATCTCGCTCGATCCGGAGAGCGAGATTGCCAAGGTTCAGCTCGGATGGGCGCTGATAGTTGGCGCACGCTACCATTTCGTATCCGACCCCGATTCCGCAATGGCTGAAGCGGAGACATTGATCGGAGACGTTTTGGCCAAGAACGACGGGAATGCCGACGCCCAAGCCTTGATGGGCAACATACATGCGACCCGGCGGAGATTCGAGGAAGCGATAGCAGCCGGCAAACGCGCGATAGAGCTCGCGCCGAACGTCGCCACAAACCATGCGGTTCTCGCCTTGACCCACTACTATTGTGGCGAGCACGCGCAATCGCTGGTGCGGATCAGAAAGGCGATACGGCTCAGCCCATACTTTCCGGATTGGTTTCTGATTCCCCTCGGCGAGGGCTACCGGGGGACCGGCGCGTTGGACAAGGCGCGCGAGGTCTTCGAGCATCTGGCCGCGCGTATCCCCGGCAGCCTGCTCTCTGAGACCCGACTGGCCTCTATCTATGCTGAGCTGGGTGAAACGGAGAAGGCCCGCCACGCCGCCGAAACCATACTTTCGATCAGCCCCGATTTCTCCGTGATGCGATGGATTGACGGGGTGCCCTTCAGGCAGGCGGCGGATCGGGATAGGTTTGTGGCGGGTCTCTTGAAAGCGGGGTTGCCGGAATAGGTATCAGGCGATTGTCCGGTGACCTTCGATTCGAGAGCACTTTAGAACCTACGACACCCCCGTTTTGGCTGGCGGGCTCATACGACCTCATCCAAAGCGGGGGTGCCGCAGGCTTTGGCTTTGTTGGGGTGCCTTACGCCGCTTCTTGCTCGAACATCGGGGGCCTGCTTGCCCTGAAGCTGTCGCGGCTGCTCATGGCTTCCCACCAGCGGGCCAGGTTGGGCAGCTTGTCGACCAGTGCCAGGCCGCCGGGTAGGGCGCCGACCGTGTGGGCGATGGGCAGCAGGTGGAGATCGGCGATCGTCGGGCGGTCGCTCGCCAGGTAGGTGCGACCGGCGAGCTTTTCGTCGAGCAGCTCGAAGTGCGCGCGGACGCGCGGCCTCACGGCCTTCAGCTTCTCCGGGTCCGGCACGCCGTCCGGAGGGCTCCCGAAGATCATCTCTCCGATGTAGCGGCGGACCATGTCGGCCACGAAGTAGTCGTTGGTGGCGCTGATCCATTGGTTCATGACGGCTCGCTCCCTCAGGTCGGCGGGCTGCAGCGCCGGGCCCTCGAAGGCCTCGTCGACATAGCGGGCGATCGCCACGCTTTCGAACAGGGTGAAGTCGCCGTGCTGCATGGCGGGCATGCGGCCGAAGGGGTGCAGTTTGCGGTACTCCGGCGTCTTGAGGGCGGCCAAGGCCGCCTTGATGTCGGCGCCTGCGCCGCCGGCCGCACGCAGCTCGTAGGGCACGCCTTTCTCCAGACAGGCAAGGACGGCCGTGCGCGCGAACACGCTGTCCGCTAAGCCGAAGATGATGAGATCCGCCATGTCGAGTTTCCCTTTTCTTTGGTGGTTGGTGATCAGCTCGTGGCAATGTTGCCGGCCAGTTTACCGAGCGCTTGCGTCCAGCCCATATCGTGCATTTCGCACGCAATTTCCTCGGTAAAGCCGGTCTGCGTTAGAACTAGCCGGGTTTGGCCGTCGCCGAGGTCCTGCAGCTCGATGGTCACCTCGGTCGGCGCCATCGCATCGGCGTCGAAGATGTGTGGCGCCGCGTTGCAGTGTTTGACGGTGCGGAAGGTCAGGCGATGGGGCGGTGCAATCTCCAAAAAGCTGCCCTCCATGACGCCTTCGTAGTCCGTCTCCAGGCTGCGCATCTGCACGCGCCAGGCACCGCCGGGACGCAGGTCGATGTCGGCCCAGTCGCTGGCGTAGCCCTCCGGCCCCCACCACTTGACGATGATCGCCGGGTCGGTGAGGGCGGCGAAGATGCGCTCCGGCGTGGCCTTGTAGACCCGCTCGATGCGGAGGCTCAGATCGTCGCTCGGCTGCTCAGCGAGTTTTGCCACGGGGTTTCTCCTCGGTTTGCTCCAGGTAGGCGCCGAGCGAGTCGAGCTGGCCTTCCCAGAAGGTGCGATAGCGCTCGACCCAGTCAGCCGTCCGCTTCAAGGCGGCGGGGTTGAGCCGGATGATCCGGCGCTGCTTGTCGATGCGGCGTGTCACGAGTCCCGACTGCTCCAGAACCTTCAGATGCCGCGAAACGGCCTGCGGCGTGATCGCGAACGGCTCGGCCAGCTCCCCGACGGGCGCCTCGCCCTCGGCGAGATGCTCCAGAATCGCCCGCCGGGTCGGATCGGCCAGGGCGGCGAAGGTGGCGCTCAGGGGGTCGGCCTGCGTGGTTTCCATCGATCAACATGCTTATTGATTAACTGACTCATTTATAAAACAGCTAGCGAAACGAGTCAAGCAGAACTGTGTCGGTGACGCCTGGCGGCCTGGTCGTCCGTAGGTCCAGTGCTGAGGGCTCAAGGAGGCGCGGGTGTTGGTCTGCGCTTCGGCATGCCCCGAAGCGCTCGGCCTCCAAGGAGGTCCTGCGCGACTGTGTTGTGTTGGAAAGGCCGTGCGATGCAGGCACGGCCGGGTTTGAAAGGGCTAGTCGCTGAATTTGAGTGAATCGACTCTAGGTGCTATCCGCGCCGGCACCATGATGGGTGCCCGCCATGAGCGGAGGCGCGTACCCGATCCATCTTCGTCCCGATCGAGACGCATCACGGCGATGCCCATCTGGACGGAGGCGAAGGTCAGGCCGACGAAGAAGAACAGGATTGTTGCGGCGAGCCAGCCAACGGGCGACGCGGCGATCAAGCTGCCGAGCTGCGCGGTGTCGCTCCAAATGACTGCCGCGACGAAGGTGGCCGAAACGCCGAAACCGATGGCGGTGTTCTTGATCAGGAGTCGCAGAAGCTTTGGCATGGCGCTGACCGCATGGAGAGCAGGTCGGGAGTTTCCTCCATTGCTCTCCGATCTTCAAGCCGCCGGAGACGTCTTAGGCGTCCACCACCTCGCCCTGCAGGGCACAGTCGGCGGCGGCGAGCTCGACGAAGCGGTCGGTGATGTCTTCGGGTTTGCGGAGGGTCGAGGCGTCTTCGCCGGGGAAGGCCTGGGTGCGCATGCGGGTGTGCACCGGGCCGGGATTGATCAGGTTGGCCTTCACCTTGGTCTTGGCGAGCTCGGCGGCGTAAGTCCGGACCAGCATTTCCAGGCCGGCCTTGGAGACAGCATAGGGGCCCCAGTAGGCGATGCCCATGTGGGCGGCGCCGGAGGTGACGAAGAGGGCGCGGCCGGCCTCAGACTGGCGCAGAAGGGGATCGAGGCTCCGGATCAGGCGCCAGTTGGCGGTCAGATTGACGTCCAGAGTCTCGGCCCAGGTCTCCGGCGGTACTTGGCCGGTCGGGGACAGTACACCCAGTACGCCGGCATTGCCGACCAGAACGTCGAGCTTGCCGAAGCGCTCGTAGAGCGAAGCACCCAACTGGTCGATCTGATCGAAGTTGCGCAGGTCGAGCGGCACCAGCGTCGCGCGCTCGCCGCCGGCTTCGCGCACGGCATCGTCAACGTCTTCCAGGCCGCCGACCGTGCGCGCGGTCAGGATCAGCCGGGCGCCCTCGGCGGCGAAGCGCTTGGCGACGGCCGCGCCGATGCCGCGCGATGCGCCGGTGATCAGAGCGATACGGCCGGCAAGGCGGCCCCCGGGGTGGCCTTTCGCCGCCTCGGCAGCCTCAGGATTGGGATTCGTCTGGTTCACGGAGTCCGGTCTTTCGATTGATGGTGGCGGCGACGCGTCGTCCCCCGGTCTCGCAGCCCCACTGCACCAGCAGCCCGACCAGGATGCCCACGCCGGCATAGAGCAGACCTTCGAGCGTAGCCGGTACGGCCGGTTCGAAGATGCGCACGGTCTCCTGCAGCAGGTTGCGGTCGACATGCTGGGCGAAGGCGAAGGGGCGTTCGAAGGGTCCGGCCTCGGAGAGAGCCTGGTAGGCGTTCTCCAGCTGGTCGGCGTTGTCCATGCGCTCCAGCTCGCGCTTGGCGGCGAGCCGCGCGGCGCTGGTGCCGGAGGCCAGCAGCTCCTGGATGTAGGCCTCCAGGGTGCGGCCGAGGGTGGCGGCGTCCTCCATGATGCGGTCGACATCGAGCTTCGCCTGATCGAGGCGACCGCCGAGGCGCTGCAGGTATTGCTGATAGAACGCGGGAAACTGCGCGAAGATCACCGCGCCGAGCGCGGCGGCGATTCCGTTCACGATGCGACCGATCATCGACCCTATCCAGGCTGCGTCGCCCTAGCGACCGCATTTCCCAATGATTCGAGGCGAAGGGTCACGCCATCTCTGCCAGCAGGGTCAGCTGGCGCGGCACGTCGTTGCCGTCCCGGTCGCTAAGGCGGGTGGGATAGTCGCCGGTGAAGCAGGCGTCACAGAACTGCGGCGCATCCGCGTTGCGGCCCGGCTCGCCCATGGCGCGGTAGAGGCCATCGAGCGAGACATAGGCCAGGCTGTCGACGCCGATGTATTGCGCCATAGCCGGGACATCCATCTGTGCCGCCAGCAGTTCGCCGCGCTCTGGCGTGTCGATACCGTAGAAGCAGGACTCGGTGGTCGGTGGCGCGGCGATTCGCATGTGGACCGCGGCGGCACCGGCTGCGCGCACCATCTCGACGATCTTGACCGAGGTGGTGCCGCGCACAATCGAATCGTCGACCAGGATGACGCGCTTGCCCTTCAGCATGGCGCCGTTTGCGTTGTGCTTCAGCTTGACGCCGAGATGGCGGATCTGCTGCGCCGGCTCGATGAAGGTGCGGCCGACGTAGTGGTTTCGGATGATGCCGAGCTCGAAGGGGATGCCAGCGGCCTCCGAATAGCCGATCGCCGCGGGCACGCCGGAATCGGGCACCGGGATCACCACATCGGCCTCGATGTGGTTCTCCCGCGCCAGCTCAGCGCCGATCCGTTTGCGCGCCTCGTAGACGCTCGAGCCGTCGACCACCGAGTCGGGGCGCGCGAAGTAGATGTGCTCGAAGATGCAGGAGCGACGACGCGCCACTGGGAAGGCGCGCAGGGAATGGACGCCGGAGGAGTCCAGGATCACCATCTCGCCCGGTTCGACATCGCGCACGAAGTCGGCGCCGATGATGTCCAGCGCGCAGGTCTCCGAGGTAACGATGTAGCTATCGTCCAGGCGGCCCAGAACCAGCGGTCGCACGCCGAGTCGATCGCGCACGCCGATCACGCAGGTGTCCGTCAGGGCGACCAGCGAGAAGGCGCCTTCCACTTGATGCAGGGCATCGATCAAACGGTCGACCACGCTGCCCGCCTTGGAGGTGGCGATCAGGTGGACGATCACCTCGGTGTCCGAGGTCGATTGGAACAGCGAGCCGCGTTGTACCAGCTCGCGGCGCAGGGCGTAGGCGTTGGTCAGATTGCCGTTGTGCGCTAGCGAGAAGCCGCCGAAGGCGAGATCGGCGAAGAGCGGCTGCACGTTGCGCAGCACGGTATCGCCGGTCGTCGAATAGCGGTTGTGCGCGATCGCTGCGTGGCCCGGCAGGCCGGCCATGACCTGCTCGCTGGAAAAGATATCGCCCACCAGACCGAGGTCGCGGTGGGCGTGAAACTGTTCGCCGTCGAAGGTGACGATCCCGGCGGCCTCCTGGCCGCGGTGCTGCAGCGCGTGCAGCCCGAGCGCGCTGTGCGCGCCGGCGTCGACAGAGCCGAAAATGCCGAAGACGCCGCACTCTTCGTGCAGCTTGTCGTCGGCGAAAGGATCCGTGGTCAGCATGGTCCGCATTCCTGACTCGTAGGCGTCGCAATCATTGCGACGCATCGATAAGCCGCTGCAGGTCCTTTCGGTCCTGGTTCTTATAGCCCGAAGGGGCGCTTGATTCAGCCTCATTTGCTTCGCCGGGGTCATCCCCGGAGGTGCTTCTGGAGGCCTCTCCCGAGCTTCCGCCCGCCACGCCGGGCCTGACCAGCGCATCGAAGGAGGCGGCGCCCTCGCGCTCGCCGGTCTGCTGATCGTCCGGCAGGCGCGGCATCAGGCCCTCCGGCAGCATGGAGACCAGCAAGTCGGCGCCTTGCTCGACCAGCGGCCGGGCGCGCGCCTCGGTGATCCAGTCCGGATGGTCGCGCGGCGGCATGGCCCAGAGCAGGGCGATCCAGGCGATGCAGACGATCAGGGCGCCGCGCGCCAGGCCAAAGACCAAACCGAGCGAGCGGTCGAGCGGGCCCAGGCTGCTCTCGCGCACGCGGCGCGCCAGCCAGTGGGTGATGATCGAAAGCGCGATCAGCACGATCAGAAACAGCGCCACGCCGGCGGCGATGTCGGCGGCGATCTGGATTGATATGATCTGCCGGGCGAAGGGCAGCAGCATGGGCAGGGCGATGAGGGTGACCAGGGCGGCGCCGATCCAGGCGCCGATCGACAACAGCTCGTGCACGAAGCCGCGCACGAAGGCGAAGAGACCGGAGATCAGGACCACGGCGAGAATGGCGAGGTCGGTGACGTTAACTGGAAATCCATCCATCGCCTTGATCCACTCTTAACATCGTACTCATCAGGCGCCGTTGCGATAGACGCTCAAGGGCGCCGCCGTGTCGTTCGAGAGCAGCGCGACCAACTCGCGCAGATGCCCGATCTCTTGCAGTCTCAGCCCATCCGTGCGACGGCGCCCGGTCTGACCGTTGCGCGCCCGGCGCTCGGGCAGGAAGGCCTGGCCGAAGCCGAGCTTGGCGGCTTCCTTCAGGCGCGTTTCCCGTTGGCCAACCGCGCGTATCTCGCCGGACAACCCGATCTCGCCGAAGACAACTGTGTCCTCTGGCACCGGGCGCTCGCTCAGCGCCGAGACCAGCGCTGCGGCGACCGCCAGATCGGCAGCCGGTTCGGTGATTCGCAGGCCGCCGGCCACGTTGAGATAGACATCGCGGCCGGAGACGACGAGCCCGCAGCGCGCCTCCAGCACGGCCAGCACCATGGCCAGCCGGCCACTGTCCCAGCCGACCACGGCGCGTCTTGGCGTCGCCAGGGGCGAGGGGGACACCAGGGCTTGGATCTCGACCAGCACGGGCCGCGTGCCCTCGATGCCAGCGAAGACGGCGGCGCCGGAAACTTCGCCGCGCCGCTCGGCCAAGAATAGGGCCGAGGGATTGGCGACCTCAATCAGGCCGCCGTCGGTCATTTCGAAAACGCCGATCTCGTCGGTCGGACCGAAGCGGTTCTTTACCGCGCGCAGGATACGGAACTGATGCCCGCGCTCGCCCTCGAAGGTCAGGACGCTGTCGACCATATGTTCCAGCACCTTGGGGCCGGCAATGACGCCTTCCTTGGTGACATGCCCGACCAGCAGCAGGGTGAAGCCCCGCGTCTTAGCCAAGCGGATCAGCTCCTGAGCGCTGCCGCGAACCTGGGCAACCGTGCCGGGCGCTGAATCCAGGCTGTCAACATACATGGTCTGGATCGAGTCGACGATCACCACATCCGGCGCGTCGTTGCGGTCGAGGCCCGCCAGGATATCGCGCACCGAGGTGGCGGCCGCGAGCTGCACCGCCGAGCCCTCCAGTCCGAGTCGCTTGGCTCGCAGACGAATCTGATCCGGCGATTCCTCGCCAGAGATGTAGGCGCAGGCACAACCGGGTCCACCCTTGCCCTCGGCCAGCCTGGCCGCGGCCTGCAGCAGTACGGTCGATTTGCCGACTCCGGGATCGCCGCCGATCAGCACGGCCGAGCCGGGGATCAGGCCGCCACCGCAGACCCGGTCGAACTCGGCCATGCCGGTGGCGCGGCGTTCCGCGCCCGGCCCGCGCTCGGCCGGCGGCTCGCTCAGGCTTGCGAAAGCGACCGGCCGCGCCATTGAGCCAGCCTTGGCGCCGCCGAGCCCGCCGGGTGCTGCTGCGCGCGGCGCCTCTTCGACGATGGCGTTCCACTCGCCGCAGCCTTCGCAACGCCCGCTCCACTTTGCGTAGGCGGCGCCGCAGGCCTGGCAGACGTAGCGGGCGGAAGACTTGGCCACTAGCCGAAATGATCCTGCAATTGCAACTGGATCGGTCCCTCCGCAAGGCCGTGGATGAACTGCTCCACGTGTGCGTTGCCGGATTTGTCGATCTCCTCGGTCGGCCCGACCCAGATGATCTTGCCCGCGTAGAGCATGGCGATGCGGTTGGAGATGCGCCGAGCGCTCGCCATGTCGTGGGTGATCGAGAGTGCCGTGGCGCCGAGGTCGCGCACGCAGCTCACGATCAGCTGATCGATCACGTCGCCCATGATCGGGTCGAGCCCGGTGGTAGGTTCGTCGAAGAAAAGGATGTCAGGCTCGGTGGCGATTGCCCGGGCCAGGCCCACGCGCTTGCGCATGCCGCCGGAGAGCTCGGCCGGCCAGGACTCGGCGATCTCCGGGCCGAGGCCGACCTGCGACAGCTTCTCGAGCGCGATGGCCTTCGCTTCCTTGGCGCCCAGGCCGCGACCTTCGATCAGGCCAAAGGCCACATTGCGCCAGACCGGCAGAGAGTCGAAAAGGGCGGCGTTCTGGAACAGCATACCGAATTTGCGGCGCACCTCGTCGAGCGGCTCGCCGGTCAGGCCCACGACCTCCTCGCCGTCGATCTTGATGCTGCCGGCCTCGGGGTGCAGCAGGCCCAGGATGCACTTCAGCAGGACCGACTTGCCGGTGCCCGAGCCGCCGATCACCACTAGCGAATCGCCCTCCGCGATGTCGAGATCGAGATGGTCGAGCACCACGTTGTCGCCGAACGACTTGCAGAGGCCTCGAATACAGATCTTCAGGCTTTGACCGTTAGGCCGATTCATCGGGCGAAGAACAGCTCGGTGATGAAATAGTTAAAGCAGAGAATCAGGATCGAGGCCGACACCACGGCATTGGTCGTGGCCGTGCCCACGCCCTGCGCGCCGCCGCGCGAGTGATAACCGTGGTAGCAGCCCATCAGGGTGACCAGAAAGCCGAAGACGCCCGCCTTGACCAGGCCGGAGATGACGTCCTGCGCCTCCATGAAGTCGATGGTGTTGCGGATGTAGGTGTGCGGGTTGAAGCCCAGCTTGAAGATCGAAACCACGTAGCCGCCGAAGACGCCGATGATGTCGGCCACCAGCACCAGCAGCGGCAGCATCGAAAGGCCGGCGATCAGGCGCGGCGCGACCAGGTACTTGAAGGGGTTGGTCGCCAGCGTGTCGAGCGCGTCGATCTGTTCGGTGACGCGCATTGTGCCGATCTCCGCCGCCATAGCGGCGCCGATCCGGCCGGCGACCATCAGGCCGGCCAGCACCGGGCCCAGCTCGCGGGTGATGGAGACGATCACCACGTTGGGGATCGCGCTCTCGGCCGAGAAGCGGGCAAAGCCGGTGTAGCTCTGCAGCGCCAGCACCATGCCGGTGAAGATCGCCGTCAGCCCCACCACCGGCAGGGAGTAGTAGCCGATCTCGATCATCTGCCGGCCGATCAGGCGCGGATAGATCGGCGGACGCAGGCAGTGCGACACCGAGATGGCGGTGAACAGGGTGATCCGGCCGGTGGCCGCGAGGAACGCGAGAAAGGTCCGGCCCAGGGGCTGCAGGATCGGCATCGCTCAGCCGGTGACGTAGTGGCGGTGGTAGCGACGGCCTAAGGCCGTGAGCACTTCGTAGCCGATCGTCCCGGCCTCCTCGGCCAGGGCGTCGACGCCGTGTACAGGGTCGAGGAGGTCGACGAGGGCGCCCGGCCGGGCTTGCTCGCGCGGCACCGAGGTAATGTCCAGAGTTATGAGATCCATCGATACTCGCCCCATGACAGCGACACGCTGGCCGCCGACAAACGCGCTCCCTCGATTGGACAGCGACCGCAGATAGCCGTCGGCATAGCCGACCCCCACCGTGGCGAGCCGCGTGGCCCCCTCCACGCGATGGCTCGCACCATAGCCAACGCTCTGGGGAGCGTCAATCTCACGGACCTGCAGAATTTTCCCTTTCAGGTTAACGACTTGCGCCATTGGGTTCGGCTTGCCGGGGCAGGGATTCACGCCATAGAGGGCGACGCCGGGGCGCAGCAGATCGAAGTGATAGGCGGCACCGAGAAAGATACCGGAGGAATTCGCCAGCGAGGCCGCTGCGCGCGGCAGGCGTTTCAGGGCTGTGGCGAAGGCTTCGCGCTGCGCGGCGTTCATCGGATTGTTCGGCTCCTCCGCGCAGGCCAGGTGACTCATGATGGTGGTCAGGGTCACGCCCGCGAGGCGACCGTGGTCGTCCGCCAGAACATCGAGCTCCGCCGGGGACAGCCCGAGTCGGTTCATGCCAGTGTCGATATGGAGCACTGCGGGCAGCGCGTCGCCGCGCTTCCGTGCCAGGCGCTGCCACAGCGTAAGGTCGTCCAGGCTGTTCAGCACCGGCACGATGCCGTGTGCCAGGAAATCCGCTTCAGTGCCGGCCATCGGCCCCATCAGGACGTGGATTTTGGCCTCCGGGCAGGTCTCCGCCAGGGCCGCGCGCAGGGCGATGGCCTCGTCGAGCTGGGCGACGAAGAAAGCTTCGGCCCCGGCACGGGCAAGCGCCGGGCCGACCTTGGCCGTGCCCAGGCCATAGGCGTCGGCCTTGACCACTGCCGCCGTCCGGGCGCCGTTCGCTTCGCTTTGCAGGCGGCGGTAGTTGGCAGCGATCGCCGCCAAGTCGATGGTCAGGAAGGCGCAGGCGCGCCGCGCGGCCGGATCGTCGGCGATCACCGTTTCATCCGATTTGGTCGGGCACGCGGTCGCCTTCGGCAAGGTCGCTGAAGCGGGTAAACTCACCGTTAAAGTGCAGCTTCTTGGTGCCAATCGGCCCATGGCGCTGCTTGCCCACTATCACCTCGGCGATGTTCTTCGCCTTCTCAAGCCGCTCTTCATACCTGGCGAGCTTCTCATGAAACTTCTCACCGGACTCGCTGGGAGCTTCGCGCGCCAGATAGTACTCTTCGCGGAATAGGAATATGACAACGTCTGCGTCCTGCTCGATCGAGCCGGACTCGCGCAGATCGGAAAGCTGAGGCCTCTTGTCTTCTCGTTGCTCCGTCGCGCGCGAGAGCTGCGACAGGGCGATCACGGGAACGTTCAGCTCTTTTGCGATGGCCTTGAGGCCGCGCGTGATCTCGGAGACCTCCTGAACCCGGTTGTCGTTTCTTCCGCGTAGGGTCGACTGCATGAGCTGCAGGTAGTCGACGATGATCAGGCTGAGGCCTTGCTGCCGCTTGAGGCGGCGGGCCCGTGTGCGCAATGCCGGGATGGTCAACGCCGGCGTGTCGTCGATGAAGAGCGGCAGCCTGTGCAGCTCGCGGCTGGCTTCGAACAGGCGGTCGAACTCCTCCTCCTGGATCTCGCCGCGGCGGATCGAATCCGAGCGCACGTCGGTGATGTCGGAGACGATGCGTGTGGCCAGCTGCTCGCTCGACATCTCTAGGGAGAAGAAGGCGACCACTTCCGGCGTTTCGATGTCGTTGCCTGCCGCGTCCTGCTCCCGCCGTTTGGAGGCGGCGACGTTGTAGGCGATGTTGGTGGCGAAGGAGGTCTTACCCATCGAGGGGCGGGCGGCGACGATGATCAGGTCCGACTTGTGCAGGCCGCCCAAGAGACTATCGACGTCCTTGAAACCGGTCGGCACACCGGCGGTGTGGCTGTCGCGGCGGCGTGCCGCCTCGGCCATCTCGATCGTCTCGGTGATGGCGAGGCGAAAGCTCTTCAAGCCGCCCTCGGTCTGGCCGCGCTCGGCCAGACTGTAGAGGCTCATCTCCGCCTTCTCGATCTGGTCCATCGCCGATAGATCGGGATCGTAGTCGAAGGCGTCGTTCACCATGTCGTCGCCGACCGCGATGAGCTGCCGGCGCAGGGAGAGATCGTGAATGGTGCGGGCGTAGTCGCGCGCGTTGATGATCGAGACGTAGCTGCCCTGAAGCTGGGCCAGATACTGCGCGCCGCCGACGTCGGCGAGCTCGTCGCTAGTTTCGAAGAGGTTCTTCAGGGTGACCGCGTTGGCCAGCAGGCTCTTGTCGATCAGCTTGCCGCAGGCCTCGAAGATGCGGCCGTGCACCGGATCGGCGAAGTGCTCAGGCAACAAGAACTCGGCAACGCGCTCGTAGGCTGCGTTGTTCGCCAGAATGGCACCCAGCAAAGCCTGCTCCGCCTCGATGTTAACGGGCGGATCGCGGTGACTGTCGGTATCTTCGGCGGTGCTGGGGAAGGCCGTAAGGGTACTCGATCGGGTGCTTTCCATTGAGCGTGACCCTAACAGACGCCCTACAGCCGGGCAGCTTCCACATAACGTGGATTTGTAGAAACACGGGGATAACCCCGTCCGGTGCAGAGCCACAGCCCCTTGGTCGGCCAGTCTAGAGATCGACGATCAGCCCGTCGAGCATGCTTGCCGCAGCCCAAGAAAACAGCGGCATCACGCGCGGCGGCTCCGCCACGCCGAATAGCGCGACTCGGCGCTTGGAAAGCAAGGGCCGCCGCCCGCTGTTGCGGATGGCGGCCCTGCAGAGCGTCGATTGATCTTAGAGTGCCCCCATTTGATAGGAGCGGCTCGCGACCTTGCTGGCTGTCGTGCCCGGTCTTCAGGAGGGTGTCTCTTCCTCCGACCCATCGGCACTTTCGGATGTGTCCTCTGCCTGCGAGGCTTCTTCCTCGCTCTCAGCCGCTTCCTCGGCCTCGACCTCGGCGATGACCGCTTCCACCGCGGCGTCTTCGGTCGCGCGCTGCTCCTCAGGGCTGACCACATGTCCGGTGCTGGCCTGGATCTCGGCCTCCTCCTCGGAACGGGCGACGTTGGCGGTGACGGTGACGACGACCTCCGGGTGCAGGCGCACCTTGATCGGATGCAGGCCGAGCACCTTGATCACCTTATCGAGCACGACCTGACGCCGCTCGATCGTGACGCCCGCCTCGGTAACAGACGCCGCAACATCGCGCGCGGTAACCGAGCCGTAGAGTTGGCCGCTGTCGCCGGCCTGGCGGATCAGAGTCACGCTGATGCCGTCGAGCTTCTCGGCGACCGACTCGGCTTCGCTGCGGCGCTCAAGGTTCTCGGCCTCCAGCTGGGCACGCTGGGTCTCGAAAAAGGCCATGTTCTCCTTGGTTGCGCGCAGCGCCTTTTTCTGCGGCAGCAGGTAGTTGCGCGCGAAGCCGGGCTTGACCTTCACCACGTCGCCCATCTGCCCGAGCTTCTCGACACGCTCCATCAAGATTACGTCCATCGTTCATCCTCCTGGTCGCGACCGCGGCTCGGAGTCAACGCCGCCCGCCGACCAGCTGTTCGATCCAGATCTCTCGGCCCAACCCTACTTGATGATGTAGGGCAGCAGTGCCAGGTAGCGCGCCCGCTTGATCGCCTGGGACAGCTCCCGCTGTTTCTTGGTCGAGACCGCGGTGATGCGGCTCGGCACGATCTTGCCGCGCTCCGATATGAAGCGCTGCAGCAGCTTGGTGTCCTTGTAGTCGATCTTGGGCGCGTTGGTGCCGCTGAAGGGGCAGCTCTTACGGCGGCGGAAAAAGGGCCGGCGAACGGTGCTGCCCTTGCTGACGATCCGTACGGTCATGCGCTGTCTCCCTTGGCTTCACTATCGCCCGAGGCGGCCGGCGCGGCGTCGGGCTTCGGCCCCCGGTCGGATTGGCCACGATCACCTCGTTCGCCCCTGTCACCGCGATCGCCCCGATCGCCACGGTCACCGTGACGCGGTCCGCCGAACTGTCCGCCATGGCGACGCCCGCCGCGGTCGTCGCGGCCGCCCCGGCTGCGCATCATGATCGAGGGCTCTTCCTCCAGCTCATCGACGCGCACTGTCAGGTAGCGGATGACGTCTTCGCTGATCCGCATGTTGCGCTCCATCTCCTCGACGGCAGGAGAGGGCGCATCGATGTTGAAGAGAACGTAGTGGCCCTTGCGGTTCTTCTTGATCCGATAGGCCAGATTGCGGAGGCCCCAGTACTCGCGCTTCTTAACCTCGCCGCCGTTCTCCTGGACGAGGTTGGAGAACTGATCGGCCAGCATGTCGACCTGGGACGCAGAGATATCTTGGCGTGCGATGAACACGCTCTCGTAAAGCGGCATCGTGTCTACACTCCTCTCGGCTCAAAAGGGCCGGGACCGAGCTATTCGGCGATCCGGCCTCAGCCGACCTCCTGTCCAGATCCGGATCTGGAGCGGGCCGGCAAGGAGCTATGGCAAAAGGCAGGCAGTGCCTGCGAAGCGCGGGACTATACACATTCGGCCGGGTGGCGCAAGGGGCCGGCGCAAGGCCGCAGCTCCAGGCGGCAAAAGGGGGCTCTTGGTGGGGCTGTGCGCTGCCGCCGCGCGGCTATCGCGAGAGTGGTCTGGCCTTCGCCAGCCGCTTGCTTGACAGGCTTGCCGCTGCATGATCTTTGGGCCGCCGGATCCACGGAGCAAAAAACCAAGAAAAGGGGGGACCCATGGGTCGGGCTTTCGTGTTCCCAGGCCAGGGTAGCCAGGCCGTCGGCATGGGCAAGGAGCTCGCCGAGGCCTTCACGGCCGCGCGCCTGGTCTTCGAGGAGGTCGACGATGCGCTGTCGCAGCGTCTCTCGCGGCTGATGTTCGAGGGCCCCGAAAGTGACCTGACCCTGACCGAGAACGCGCAACCGGCCTTAATGGCGGTCAGCCTGGCTGTTGTCCGGACTCTGGAGGCCGAGGGCGGTCTCGCCTTGGCCGATCACGCCGATTTCGTCGCCGGCCATTCGCTTGGCGAATACTCGGCCCTGGCGGCCGCCGGAGCGCTCGAGTTGGCCGATGCGGCCAAGCTGCTGAAGCGGCGCGGGCAGGCGATGCAAGAGGCCGTGCCGGTCGGCGAGGGCGCCATGGCGGCGCTGCTGGGCCTCGAGCTGGACGCGGTGCGCGAGGTCGCGGCCGAGGCGGCCGGGGACGATGTCTGCGAACCGGCAAACGACAACGCGCCGGGCCAGGTGGTGGTCAGCGGCCACCGCGAAGCGGTCGAGCGCGCCACGGCGCTGGCCTCGGAGAAGGGGGCCAAACGTGCCATCCTGCTGCCGGTCTCGGCGCCTTTCCACTGCGCCCTCATGGCACCGGCGGCCGACGTCATGGCCGAGGCCCTGGCCGAAGTGGTCCTGCAACCGCCCCAGATCGCGCTGGTCGCGAACGTCTCGGCGGAGCCGGTCCAGCAGCCCGAGGCCCTGCGCCGCCTGCTGGTCGAACAGGTGACGGCCATGGTGCGCTGGCGCGAATCGGTGCTCGCCATGAAGCAGGCCGGAACCGAGCAACTGGTCGAGCTCGGCGCCGGCAAAGTGTTGACCGGGCTGGCGCGGCGCATCGACCGGGAGCTTTCGGCCAGCGCGGTCGGGGCGCCGGAAGACGTCGAGGTCCTCTTGAAGAGCCTCTAGCGACAGAGCAACGACCGGCCGGAACAGGCGGAGGTGTGAAACAATGTTCGATCTGACAGGCAAGGCGGCGCTGGTGACCGGCGCCTCGGGCGGCATCGGTGGGGCGATCGCCAGGGCTTTGCACGCCGCTGGCGCGAGCGTTGCCCTCTCCGGTACCCGCCGGGAGGTGCTCGACGCCTTGGCCGGGGAGCTTGGCGAGGGGGTGCACGTGCTGCCTTGCGATCTCTCCGATGCAGCCCAGACCTCGGAACTGCCGGGTCAGGCCGAGGCGGCGATGGGACAGCTCGACATCCTGGTGAACAACGCCGGGCTGACTCGGGACAATCTGGCGATGCGTCTGAAGGACGAGGATTGGGATCAGGTCATAGCGGTCAACCTGACCGCCGGCTTTCGCCTGGCACGGGCCAGCCTGCGCGGCATGATGAAACGCCGCTGGGGGCGTATCGTCGCGATCACCTCGGTGGTCGGCACCACTGGCAACCCCGGGCAGGCCAACTATGCCGCGTCCAAGGCGGGCATGACTGGCATGACCAAGGCCCTGGCCCAGGAGGTCGCCTCGCGCGGCATTACGGTCAACTGCGTCGCGCCCGGCTTCATCCAAACCGCCATGACCGACGCGCTCGGCGAGGCGCAGCGCGAGAAGCTGCTGGCGGCCATACCGGCGGGACGGCTCGGCACGGGCGACGACGTGGCGGCCTGCGTGGCCTTTCTGGCCAGCGAGGAGGCGGCCTACGTGACTGGCCAGACCTTGCATGTGAATGGGGGAATGGCCATGATATAGCCTGCCGGGACGCGCCTGCGGCGTACCCATCCGGAGTGTTTTCAAGGTGCAGTAATCTGTGATATGAGGCGGCGCCCTGTGGGCGGGCGGGGATCGAAAGGCTCTGACCGGGCCATTCTGCCGCAGCACCAGGATTTGGTTACCTAGAGGGGTAGGATTGAGGGAATGAGTGATATCTCCGAACGCGTGAAGAAGATCGTCGTGGAGCATCTCGGCGTCGAGGAAGGAAAGGTTTCCGACGGCGCCAGCTTCATTGACGATTTGGGTGCCGACAGCCTCGACACGGTGGAACTGGTTATGGCGTTTGAAGAAGAGTTCGGGTGCGAAATCCCGGATGACGCGGCCGAGAAGATCGTGACCGTGCAGGACGCCATCAACTTCATTCAGGAGCACGCCTGATCGGGCCGTCTGACTGGCGCTGTTAGACGGCTGTGCCGCTAGGCCTCCTTATGTTCTGACACCGATCGGCGGAACCTCAATGAGACGTGTTGTCGTCACCGGCCTGGGAATCGTCTCCCCATTGGGCTGCGGTGTGAAAACGACCTGGGAGCGCTTGCTCGACGGGCAGTCTGGGCTCGGCGCTATTCAGAGCTTCGACGTATCCGACCTGCCGTGCAAGATCGCCGGGCAGGTGCCGATCGGCGAGACGGCCGACGGTAACTTCAACGCCGACGACTACATGGCGGCGAAGGATCGTCGCAAGGTCGATACCTTCATCATCTACGGCATGGCTGCGGCGCAGCAGGCGATCGAGGATTCCGGCTGGACGCCGGAGGACGAAGAGAGCCAGGAGCGCACCGGGGTCATGATCGGCTCGGGAATCGGCGGCCTGGAGACGATCTACGAGGGCTCGATCACCGTTAAGGAACGGGGCCCGCGGCGCCTCAGCCCGTTCTTCATTCCAGCCGCCCTGATCAATCTGATCTCCGGCCAGGTCTCGATCCGCTACGGCTTCAAAGGTCCGAACCATTCCGTGGTAACGGCCTGCTCGACCGGCGCCCATGCGATCGGCGATGCCGCGCGGCTCATTGCGCTGGACGATGCCGATGTGATGGTTGCGGGCGGTGCCGAGGCGGCCATCTGCCGGCTCGGCATTGCCGGCTTCTCGGCCTCGCGGGCGCTTTCGACCAGCTTCAACGATACGCCGCAGAAGGCATCGCGCCCTTGGGATCAGGACCGCGACGGCTTCGTGATGGGCGAGGGCTCGGGCGTGGTTGTGCTCGAGGAACTGGAGCATGCCAAAAAGCGCGGCGCGACGATCTACGCCGAGGTCATCGGCTACGGGCTATCCGGCGATGCACACCACATCACCGCGCCGGCCGAGGACGGAAACGGGGCCTTCCGCGCCATGCGCAATGCCTTGAAGCGGGCCGAGGTGAACCCGGAAGACATCGACTATATCAACGCACACGGCACCTCCACGCCGCTCGGTGACGAGATCGAGTTAGGGGCTGTGAAGCGCCTCTTCGGCGACCACGCCACGACCTTATCCATGTCGTCCACCAAGTCGGCGATCGGGCATCTGCTTGGCGCCGCCGGCGCGGTCGAGGCGATCTTCTCGATCATGGCCGTCAAGAACGGGGCGGTGCCGCCAACCTTGAACCTGGACAATCCTTCGCCGGGCTGCGATGGGGTCGACCTGGTGCCGCACCGGGCTAAGGAGCGCAAGGTGAACATGGCCCTGTCCAATTCCTTCGGCTTTGGCGGGACGAACGCTTCCCTGGTCCTGGCCGCGCCTCACTGAGCGTCGCCGTGAGACGGCTGCTCCTGGTCGCCTGCGTCCTTGCGCTTCCGACATTGATTGCTGCTGCCGGCGTCGCGGCCTACCTGGTCATGACCGCATTCGAGCGGCCCGGTCCCTTGGCCGAGGAGGCCGTCGTGCTGGTGCCGCGTGGGGCCGGCCTGTCCGGCATCGCCGGCCACCTCGAGCAGGCCGGCGTGATCGAGGATGCGCGGGTCTTCGAGATCGTCGTGCGCTTCGAGGGAACCGCGCGGAGCCTCAAGGCCGGCGAGTACAGTTTTCCCGCCGCCGTATCGATGCGCGATGCCATGGAGCTGCTGCAGAGCGGGCGCACGGTCGTGCACCGCATTACGCTGCCCGAGGGCCTGACCAGCCACGAGCTGATCGCATTGCTGAACGCCGCTGACGGACTGGCCGGAGAGATCGATAGGGTGCCACCCGAAGGCGTCTTGCTGCCTGAGACCTACCACTACTCGCGCAACGATCCGCGCGGTGACATCCTGGATCGCATAATGGCGGCGCGGGACGAGGTATTGGGCGAGCTCTGGGAACAGCGCGCCGAAGGTCTGCCCATCGCGAGCCCCGAGGAAGCCGTCGTGCTCGCCTCGATCGTCGAGAAGGAGACCGGGGTTGCCGAGGAACGGCAGCTGATCGCCGGCGTCTTCATCAACCGTCTGCGAAAAGGCATGCCGCTGCAGTCCGATCCGACGGTGGTCTACGGCATCACCAAGGGTGCGGCGCCGCTCGGTCGTCTCCTGACGCGCAAGGACCTGAAGACGCCTAGCCCCTACAACACCTACACGATCAAGGGGCTGCCGCCCGGGCCGATCGCCAACCCGGGCCGAGCCGCCTTGGCGGCAGTTTTAAGCCCGGCCGAGACCGAATACCTCTACTTCGTGGCCGACGGCAGCGGCGGGCATGCCTTCGCCAAGACGCTCCAAGAGCACAATCGCAACGTGGCGAAGTGGCGCAAGATTCAGCGCCAACAGCGTCAGCAGCAGGGCGGCTGACGCGGACCTGAGCCACCTCTGGAGGTACGGGAGGGGGCATCCGGGCGTTTCGGTCATGATGGCGCCAGGAGCCTAAGGCGCTGTTTCCACGAGATTCACTGTCAAAAGGTTGGCGATCTTCCAATCGACTACAACAGCCATTGCATGTTGTCATAAAATTTGACCCTCCCTTTACGTGAATTAACCGATTCCTTAATTCATTTCGTGGTATGCTCTTATCCGTGGCTGCGTTCAGTCGGCACCTCGTTGAGCTGGGGATGGTGACGGTCTTGGACAGGCAGACACATCGGGGAGGTTTGGCTAGGAGCCCGGAGCACCCCCCGCATTGTTGTCGGTTGCCCCGCTAGGGGCGCGGAGCAACTTCTCCGCGGTGGGTAGCATGTGCGTCGCGCAAGCGCGCGTTCCAGTCGACCTTTGCAGGCGCTCCTTAGACTGGGCTCCGCTCGAACCCCCGGCAAAGGCGCGTTGGCGAACAGTCGAGGAGACTGTGGATGGGCATCGCGGCAGACGCATGTAGCGGAGCCTCGTCGGAGGCAGATGGGAGCCGTTCTGTTTCCCTGCGGGTCAGCGTTATCTCCGACGTTCAGGCGCTCGGTGCGATCCGCCGCCAGCTTGAAGAGCTGGTGGGCGACCTTTGTGAGCCGAATGTCTTTTACGAGCCGTGGATGCTGGAGCCCGCCATGCGCCACCTTGGTGGTGACCAGCACTTCGAGTTCGTCTGCATCTACTGCACCGATGGCGGCCAGCGCCTCTGCGGGTTCTTCCCGCTGGTTCGCGCTCCGCTGCACGAGCATATGCCGTTTCAGGTTTATTGCCTGTGGCAGCACCCCCATTGCTTCCGTTGCATACCCCTGATCCGCCGCGGCTTCGCGGATCGCTGCTGGGCGGCCTTGTTTGATTGGCTGAAAGAAGTGCCGTTTAACCAGCGCCTGCTGCGGGTCGAGCGGTTGCCGGGAAAGGGGGAGAGCGCACGCGCTCTGACGCGGCTCATGGCGCGGGACGCCTCCCTCCAGGGCTATGTTCAGGAACACGAATCGGCGTTTCTCAACGTCGCGGAAAGCGGCGACGAGGCGCTGCGCCAGGCGATGTCGGGCAAGACACTGGCCAAGATGCGCCGCCAACAGAGGCGCCTCGCCGAGAACGGCGAGCTGGACTTCGCCGATGTCGATGGCAACACGGACCTCGAGGCCCTGATTAACGAGTTCCTGGAGCTGGAAGCTAAGGGCTGGAAGGGCGACTGTGGAACGGCGATGGCCAAGGTGCCGGGCGAAGAGGCTTTCTTCAGGGAGGTGATGAAGGCGGCTTTCGATCTCGGTCGTCTATCGTTTCTGACGATGCGGCTGAACGGCCGGATGATCGCCGGCCAATCAACCTTAATCGCGCCGCCCGGCAGTTTCGGCTTCAAGATTGCCTATGACGAAAACTTCTCCAAGTACTCGCCGGGAAGCCTGCTGGAGATCGAGAAAGTACGGCGCCTGCACGACGAGACAGATCCCGCGCGGCCGAAGACGCTATGGGCCGATTCCTGTTCGGCCGCGGGCAACGGGCCGGCCTACCGCTGCTGGCCCGACCGCCAGCCGATCATGAAGTACTGGATCGCGGTCGGCGCCGGCCCCTCTGCGCTTTTCGTCAAGCTCCTGCCCCACCTGCAAAAGATCGGCGTGATCGCGCGTCCCCAGGTGACCCAGGGCAAGGGCGCCGTTTAACGGCCCGATTCCCTTTTCGCTCTAAGAGCCGTCGGCGCCGCTGACCGCCGTGCCGAAGAAGTCCTCCGCTTTCGGCCCGCCGGGCAGGCCCGGATTGCCGGCACTCCACACGTCGTGGCCGGCCGCCCGCAGGCCGCCGTCGGCGCCATACAGCACGTAGAGCGATCCGGCGCCCAGCGCCGTGATGTCTTCGCTGCCGTTGGCGGTCACGACGAGGTCGTCGATTCCATCGTTGTTGAGGTCGCTGGTCGTCAGCTTGACCCCGAACTCATCGTTCGGATGGGGCTGGCCGGAAAGGCCGTCGCGGCCCTTTTGCAGCAGCTGGTTGCCGTCTGCCGTCAGGCCTTCCTCGGCGCCGTAGAGCACCTGAACGGCACCGGCCCGCGCCAAGCCTTCGTTGGCATAGCCCGGGATGCCGGCGGCGAGATCCGCGAAGCCGTCGTTGTTGAAGTCACCCGCCGCCAAGGCGGCGCCGTAATTGTTGCGCGCCTGGTTTTCTAACGCCGTGCCGCGGCTGTTCTGGTGCCAGATCTGATCCCGCTCGTCGGTCAGGCCGGCGCCAGAGGTGCCGTAGAGCACGTTGACCGTACCCGAATCGACCTGACCGCCCCAATCGTCGAGCGGCGTGCCGATGGCCAGATCGGCATAGCCGTCGCCGTTGAAGTCGGCTGCCGCCAATGCGGAGCCGAAGCGGTCGCCACTGTTGTCCAAGTCGCCGCCTATGATGAAGCGGTCTCCCTGGCTCCACTTCTGTGCGCCCTGCCGGGTCAGGCCGGTCGCCGCGCCATAGATGATAGCAACCGTGCCGACATTGAACTGCCGCTTCGTACTTTCGTTGGGCGCGCCGACGGCGAGATCGGTCAGGCCGTCGCCGTTGAAATCGGCCGCTGCCAAGGTCTCGCCAAAGCGGTTGTCGATGCTGAGGATCTCCAGCTCCAGATTGATCTGGTGCCAGATCTGATTGCCCACGTCGCTGAGACCGGAGATGCCGCCATAGATGATGTTGACGGCACCGGCGTTCTCGATGCCGCTGGTGTCGTGCAGCGGCACGCCAACGGCTAGGTCTTCGAAGAGGTCCCCGTTGAAGTTGCCGGTTGCCAGGGAAAAGCCGAACAGATCGTAGGGTGCGCCGACGCCTTCGACGCCCGTCTTGTCCTGGAACCAGAGCTCGTTTCCCCTGGCTGTAAGGCCGTCGCTCGAGCCGTAGAGCACGTTGACCGAGCCGGCGTCTTGACGGCCCTTGATATTCTCCGAGGGGATGCCGATTGCTAGGTCGGCATAGCCGTCGTTGTCGAAGTCGCCCATAGCGAGGGCCGAGCCGTAGCGGTCGCCTTCGCGAGCTGGCTCCGGCAGGCCGTCGAGATTAAGCGGTTCGCCAGGCGCCTGCCGCTGCCAAAGCTGACTGCCGCCCTCGTTCAAACGGCCGCTTGCCGGGCTGCCGTAGAGCACTTGGACGGCGCCGGCATCTTCGATGGTCTTAACGTCGCGAAAGGGTACGCCGATCGCCAGGTCCGCCGCGCCATCGCCGTTGAAGTCGCCGCGCGGCCATTCGCAACCGGCGAGGAGAACGGGGGGCAGCAGAGCCATCAGGAGCATCAAGGTAAGGGGTCGGGGGGAAGAGCGGCCTGGCTGCACGCCGTCGTTCATGAAGGACAATCCTCTTGGTACTACTTCTCAGCCTTGCGGCCGGCTGGCCGTCAAAGTTAGCGATTTTTTTCACTCTGCCAAGGATCGCGGCGGCCTGGCGTGCGATTAAACAGGAGGCCGCGGGCGTCCGGGTGTCAGCTCTTCTCCGGCAGGCGGCGCATCGCCCCGTCGGTCAGGCCGGGCGGCAGGGCGCTCAGCAGCCAGATGGCCGCCGCCAGGGGCCAGGGGAAAGCGATCCTCGCGCGCCCGCGCGCGAGCCCGCGCCGGATGATGCGGGCGGCGTCCTCGGTTTCGATGAGAAATGGCATGGGGAAAGGATTGACCGCCGTCATGCGGCTCTTCACGAAACCGGGGCAGACCACGCTCACCGCGATGCCGCTGGCCGCCAGATGGCCGCGCAGGGACTCGCCCCAGACCCGCGCCGCTGCCTTGCTGGCACAGTAGGCAGGCGCGCCCGGGAAGCCGCGGAACCCGGCGAGGGAGGACATGATGGCGATCTGGCCGCGTCGGCGTCGGCGCATGAAGCCGACCGCCGGTATCACCGTATTGACGACCCCGTCCAGGTTGACCGCAAAGATCCGCCGCGTCTGGTCCTCGCTTTCCTCGCCGTCGCCGGTACCGGCCGATATGCCCGCGTTGGCGATCACCAGATCCAGAGCCCGTGCCGACTCGACCTCGGCGATCCAGTCCGCCATGGCGCCACGGTCAGAGACGTCGACAATGGCTGTCGCCACCTCGGCCCCACTCGCTTTGCAGGATTCCGCCACGGTGGCGAGCCGCGCCTGGTCGCGGCCGGATAGGGACAGGCGGATGCCCGGGCCCGCAAAGGCCCGTGCCAAGGCTTCGCCAATGCCGCTCGACGCCCCGGTAATCAACAATGATTGGGGATTGCTGAGATCCGTTGCCACGCTGATTGCCCGCCGTTTCCGTTGGTACCGTGCCGCAGTCTAGGATCGGCGGTGTCCGGCGTCACCCTAACGTCGGCTGGAGTGCCAGACGGGGCACGGCTTGTTGGACGCCGGTCGCGCGTATATAAGGATTTCGCCCTAGCGCCCTGATTTAGAGAACGAAAGCCCACCCTTGGCAGCATTAAAGCCGTTGTCCAGCATGACCGGATTCGCGCGCCAGGAAGGCGGCGACGCGGCCCTGACCTGGACCTGGGAAGTCAAGAGCGTGAACGGTAGGGCGCTCGACATTCGCTGCCGCATTGCCGCCGGCTACGAGAGCCTGGAGCCGGTCGTGCGCAGCGTCGCTCCAAAGCACGTAACCCGCGGAAATCTGCAGATAAACCTTTCGGTCAGCCGTGCCGAGACCCAGCTGCGGCTCAAGATCAATCGCGACGTACTCGATCAGCTGTTGGCCGCGCTGCGCGAGCTGGAGGGCGAGATCGAAGCCGCGCCGCCGCGTCTCGACGGCCTGCTCGCGATCCGCGGCGTTGTGGAAGCGCTTGAGGAGGAGGAGCCGGCTGAGGTGCGCGCCGCCCGTGAGGCCGCCATGCAGGAGGATCTGCGGCGGCTGCTCGATGCGCTCGCGGCCAACCGCCGGGCCGAGGGCGAGCGGCTCGCCGAGATCGTCGAAGAACACCTGACAACGATCACCGGATTGGTCTCGGCGGCGGCCGACTGTGCCGCGGCCCAGCCTGAAGCACTGCGTGAACGTCTGCGCAGCCAGCTGCAGGAGCTGCTCGAGGCCGCACCGCCGCTGCCGGAGGAGCGGCTAGCGCAGGAGGCGGCGCTTTTGATCGGCAAGGCCGATGTGCGCGAGGAGCTCGATCGCCTTGGCGCCCATGTGGCCGCGGCGCGCGATCTGCTGGCTGAGGGCGCCGCCGTCGGGCGGCGACTCGACTTCCTCTGTCAGGAGCTGAACCGCGAAGCCAATACGCTCTGCTCGAAGTCTCCAGACGTGGCCTTGACTCGCATAGGCCTGGATCTAAAGAGCGCCATCGAGCAGCTCCGCGAGCAGGTGCAGAACCTGGAGTAGCCGGGCCGTGACGATGGGTGGGGAGGCGATGGACAAAGGAGGCATAAGGCGGCGCGGGTTGATGCTGGTGCTGTCGTCGCCGTCCGGCGCGGGCAAGACGACCATCTCGCGAGAGCTGCTGGCGCGCGAGGCGAACCTCACCCTTTCCGTATCCGCAACCACCCGGCCAAAGCGCCCGAGCGAAGTCGAGGGCAGAGATTACGTTTTCGTCAGCCCCGAGGCGTTCGAGGAGATGGTCGCGCAGGAGGCCTTCCTCGAGTATGCCCATGTCTTCAGCCATCGCTACGGTACCCCCAGGGCGCCGGTCGAAGCGGCGCTCGAGCAGGGGCGGGACGTGCTGTTCGACATCGATTGGCAGGGTACCCAACAGGTCGCCGACAAGGCAGCCGGGGATCTGGTGCGGGTCTTTATTCTGCCCCCCTCGACCGGTGAACTGGAAACGCGCCTCAGGCAGCGGGCCCAGGACCCGGAAGAGGTGGTGCAGGAGCGCATGGCCAAGGCGGCTGACGAGATGAGTCATTGGGCCGAGTACGACTACATCATCGTCAACCGCGACATAGACGAGAGTCTGGCCCAGGTGCAGGCGATCCTGGCCGCCGAGCGGCTGCGGCGCGAGCGTCAGGTCGGGCTGCGCGACTTCGTCGAAAGACTGCGCCGCCGTTAGGACCTCTGCTGTACAGCTGCGCGCGCCAGGGCGCAGAAGGCGGCGACGTCGAGCTCTTCGGCGCGCGCGGTTTCGACGACACTGGCCTTCGCCAGCAAGGCTTGCGTATCGAGGCCGAGCGACTTGAGCGACTGGCGCAGCATCTTTCGGCGCTGTCCGAAGGCGGCGGCGACGACCTGCTCCATGGCGACGAAGGGGGCCGCCGGCGGTGACCGATAGGGGGTCAGTTGAACCACGCTCGAGGTCACCTTGGGCGGCGGTGTGAAGGCGCGCGGCGGTACGTCAAACAATAGGCGTGCGTCGCAGAGCCATTGGGTCATCACCGATAGGCGCCCGTAGTCCTTGCCCCCGGGCTTGGCAGTCAGGCGCTGTGCTACTTCCTTCTGGAACATCAAAGTGAGGCTCTCGAAGGCCTCGGGCGCGGCGGCGATGTCCCGCAGCCATCGGACCAGAAGCGGCGTCGAGACGTTGTAGGGCAGGTTCGCGACGATCCTGCGCGGTGGCTCGCCCAACCCCGCCATGTCGACCTCCAGCGCATCGCCCTCGATGATCCTCAGACGTCCCGGGTAGGCGGCGGCCAGTTCGCTGAGGGCGTCGAGGCAGCGCCGGTCCTTCTCGATCGCGATGACCGAGGCGCCACCGGCAGCAAGCAGCGCCCGTGTAAGGCCGCCGGGCCCCGGCCCAACCTCGAGCAGCGTGCCATGGCCGAGTTCGCCGGCGCTCCGCGCGATGCGGCCCGTCAGATTGAGGTCCAGCAGGAAGTGCTGACCAAGAGACTTGCGGGCGCCCAGGCCATGGCGGGCGATCACTTCGCGCAGCGGCGGCAGTTCTGGCGTTGGGTTTGGCGCCGCATCGGGCAAGGCCTCCTCCGAGCTCCCCTGGGAGCCCCCGCGGGAGCCCTGGGCCATGGTCGTTACACCCGCAGGTCGACGTTCGCGGCTCGGCGCAGATCGCGCAGGTAGCGTCGCGCGAGCAGGCTCAAGCGCTCATTGACCAGCGAGTTCAGAATGGCCTCGCGATCGACGTCGCCTTCATCGCGCGCGCAAACAACAAGCAGGACGGCCGCGTCGCGGATCCGCAGAGGCTCGCTCGGCTGACCGATGGGCAGCGTGGATACGAGATTGCCCATTTCCACCGGAAGCTCGGACAACCGTCGGCCCTCCAGGTCGCGCGTGCCGGCGGCCCCGAACTGCTGCGAGATCTGATCAGCGACGGGGCAGCTGTTGATCCGCGCGCGAGCTGCCTCAGCCTGAGCGACGATGGCCCGCTGCTGATCCTCCGTCGCCTCGGGGGGGAGCGGGAAGATCACCTGCTTCAGAGAGATCAGCGGGTCGCCGAGGCTGCGCTGGCGCTGATCCTGCAGCCACAGGAGGTAGACCCCGCCGAAGGTCTGGACCGGCCTGGAAATATGACCCGGCCGCATCTGCTTGAGAACTTGGGACAACTCCTCAGCGAGCTGTCCGTCCCGGATCCAGCCGAGGTCGCCGCCGACCGAGGCGGTTGCGGACTGGGAGAACTGCCGTGCTAGTGCGGCGAAATTCGCGCCGCCGCGAAGCTGGTCGACCAGGCGCTGCGCGGTCGCCGCGACCTCATCTTCCTGCAACACGTTGTCGACGGCGAGAAAGATCTCGGAGACTCGGTATTCCAGACCGCCGCTTTCCGCGCGGATCCGCTCGACCACGGCATCGATCTCTTCGTCGGTGATGTCGATACTCGGCCGCAGTCGGGCGTTGATGACCAGCTGCCAGGTCAGCCCGGCCCGGATCTGCTCGCGCAGGACCGTCGGCAGAATGCCGTTTCGCTGCAGGACGCCCATGAAGGCCTGCCTGTCCAGCCGGTTTTGCTGCGCGATCCGCTGCACCGCTTCGTCGATCTGGCTTTCGGTGACAGAGATGTCCAGCCGGACCGCCTCCTGCATTTGCAGGCGTTCGTCGACCAGGGTGCGCAAGACCTGCGGACGCAGCCGCTGGCGCACCTCGGGGGCGTCCTCGAGCCCGCCGGAAAGGATGGCCAGGCGTGTGCGCATGGCCAGGTCGAGCATCGAGATAACCTCGTCGTTGACGACGGCAGCGGCGCGCAGAGTGTCCTGTGCCAAAACAGTCTGTGGCGGCTGGCCCAAGAGGAACAGCGGTAGGGCGAGGAGAAGGCGAGTGAGCAGGCGATACATCGTTGCGTTCGAACCGAAATGCCGTGGTCGCTATGGTCAGCGAGCTGAGGAGTCCCATCTTGTCGGTTTACTGACGAGCCCCGCGACGCCAAGACACGAATATAAGGGGCGACGGGCGATCTGCCTAGCTCGTGCCGAATTCGCCCAGATGCTTGAGGCCGAAGCGCAGAAAGATCGAATCGTCGGGCTCGATATCCCGATCCTCGAAGAAGCTGCGCCGGGCCACGGCCTCGATCAGGAAACACTCGTCCTGGTAGGCCAATCCGGCTTGTGTCACCAGGCTCTGTTCAAGTTCGAGATCGCGCCGATGGGAGACGAAGACCGACCAGTACTCGCTGAGCTTCGAGTTGAGCCGCACGAAGAGCTCTTCGCGACGCTCAAGATCGAATTCGTCGGATTCCTCGGTCAGATCGATGTAAGAAACCTCGAAGTTTAACGCCGGCGGCCCCAGCCTCGCGTCCAACTCATTCCGACTGGTCGAAAAATCGTCCTTGTCGATTCGGAAGCGGTAGACGAGGTCGATGTAGTCGATGGGCTGAAAGCGTACGCGTCCCACATAGTCTGAGAAGTTGTCATCAAGGCCGGAGTCACGGCCGAACTCATCGTTCGGGTCAATTTGGTAGCTCTGTCCGAGGAAGACGTTCGATTGACCGAAGCTCTCGGTCAGGAGGCTCCAATTCACGCCATAGTCGAAGCGGGTTCCGGAATCGACCAGGTCGCGACCTGGAAAGCGGTTCAGGCTGAAGAAGTTGGTGTCGTCGAACTCGAAGTCCTGGCTGTCTTCGTTGGGGATCTCGCTTGGGTTCAAGTCGCCTGGCGACACGACTGCCTGTGCTATGGGCTCGATCACCTGGCTGAAGCCCTCCTGATGGCTGACCCAGGGATAGTTCCACTGCAGGGCGAGTTGCGGGAACACGCGACCGGTAATCTCATCGCTGGGCGAAGTTTGCGGATCGACCTCGTCTGGCAGGGAGTTGTCGAAACCCTCGACCCAATAGCCGTCGGCCTGCAGGTTAGCGCTGAGCTTGTATTGGTCGCCGAGCGGCGAGGTATAGGGCAGTTCCCAGGCGCCCTTGAGCGAAAGGCGGCGGCTTTCTCGTCCCTCGAAGCGGCTCAGCACCAGGGCGTTGGCGTCCAGCCGATAGGTTCCTCCGGCCACGCCGGGCTCGCTGATGAAATTGTAGTCCAGCAGCGGCAGGATGATCGGCGCCTCGGCATTGTCGTCGCTGGTGCGCAGGCCCTGATAAAGGAAGTTGTTGACCGCCAGGTAGTTGCGGCCGCGGAACCCTTCCACGAAGGCGGCGGAGGTAAGCGTGCGCTCGCCGCTGAAGTTGTACAGCCGCAAATAGGTGTCGTCGGTCGAGCGGTTCAGATCGAAGCCCCAGCGCCAGGTCTCGTTGATATCGAAGCGCCCCTCGGCATCGATGTGGCCGCGCACCTCATCGTCTTTGATCCGACCGTCGCTGGTTTCCCGCTCGGCGATGGTCCCGCTTCCAGTGACTTCGAGCAATCCGTCGGGCATTAGATGTCGGTACTCGCCGGCGATCACAACGCTTTGCTCGGTGGTGAAGATCGGCTCGAACGTCAGGTCCTTGTCCGGTGCGATGGCCCAGAAGTAGGGGACCTGCGCCGTGAAGCCGAGGGTCTCGGAGGAGCCGGCGGTGGGGGCTAGAAAACCGCTCTTGCGCTTGACCGTCGGATCGGGGTGCTCGAAGTAGGGCGTATAGGCCACTGGGATGCCGAAGAACTCCATGCGCGCGTCGCGGTAGCTGACGACTCTCTCCTCCTGGTCGTGGATGATCTTGGAGGCCTTGATCTGCCAGAGTGGCGCCCGCGTCGGATCGTCGCGGCAGAGGTCGCAGGGGCTGAACACGGCATTTCGCATGACCGTTTTGTTGCCTTCGACGCGGGTCGCGTCGCTGGCGGCCATGCGGCTTCGGTCGGACAGCAGGATACGGATGTCGCGCACGAAACCTTCACGCAGATCACCCGTCAACTCGACATAGTTGGCGAAGAGTATCTCGCCGCTCGGTTCGAGCAGGCTGATGTTGCCCGAAGCGGTCACCACTTCGTTGCGCAGGTTGTAGCTGATGGTGTCGGCGAGGAGCACGCGATCGCCGTGGGAGATCTCGACGTTGCCGGAGGCCGTTACCACCTCAAGGTTCTCGTCGTAGGTCACCTCATCGGCGCTGATCAGGGCGGGAAGCTCGATGTCCGGCTCATCCCCTTCGTAAAGCTCCTGGCCCATGGCCGGCCAGGCAAGGCTCAACAGTCCCCAGATCGCTATGGCCCTACACAATCCCCGCATCGTTTCTGCTAACCGTCCTCCAGATGTAGAAGCATCGCGGTCCCCAGCATGAGGCTCACGCCGGCCGGCGTCCAGCCGGCCAGGACGACGGGAATCTTCGCGGAGAGGCCAAGTGCGAAGACGAAGTTGGAAAGGAAGTAAAGCAGAAATCCGGCGCCGACACCGCAGAGAATGATCAGGCCGATCTTGCCTCGACGCTGCGGTCTGAGCGAAAAGGTGGCGGCCAGCAGCACCATGGCGGCAAAGAGGACGGGAAGGGCAAGGAGCCGGTGTAGTTGCAGACGGTGTCTCTGGCCGGAAAAGCCGGCCTCCTCCAGGATCTCGATGAAGCCGGGCAGGCTCCAGAAGGAGATCGTCTCTGGTGGCGCGAAGCTCTCCTGGATCTTCTCCGGGGTCAGGTCGGTCTTGATGTCGAGCTGCTCGTTGAACTGCCCCGCCGCGCCCGGCGTCGTCACCAGCGCCTCGTACAGCCGCCAGTAACCGTCACGCAGTTCCGCCCGCGGCGCATCGATCCGGCCGGCGAAGCGATCCTCGCCCTGATAGCGGAACACGATCACCTCGTGCATCGTCATGGATTCGGGCGTGACCCGCTGGGCGTGGATCACCGATTGCCCGATGTCGTCGGCCTGGCGCAGCCAGAGCCCGGTCTTGGAAACCGCGAACATGCTGGTGCCGTGGCGCAGATAGCGCGCCTCCAGCTGCTCGAAGCGGCCAAGCAGGATCGCCGCCAGGGGATTCATGACGGTTACGGCAAATACACCGATCGCCAGGGAAACCGCCAGAACCGGCAGCAGGAACTGCCAGACCGAAATGCCGGCGGCGCGGGCCACGACCAGTTCGTTCGAACGCGTCAGTCGCCAGAAGGTGGCCAGGCCGGCGAACAGGACAGTGAAGGGCAGCGCCTCTTGGCTGAGATAGGGAAGCTTGAGGAGCGACAGCTCGAGGACCACGCTCAGGCCAACGTCCTGCTTGTTCGCCATGCGGTCCAGCAGGTCGACCAGGCTGACCAGGAGAATGACGCCGACCAGTCCGAAGAAGAAGGCAGCGAAGCGTACGAAGAACTGACGTGCGATGTAGCCGGTCAGGGTCGACGACAGACGCAGTCGCTTGATGCGCGGAAGGGCCGCCGCGTGCTGTGGAGCGAAGCTCATGCGCCCGCGCTTCCGGCTGCGGCGACGGCAGGCGCTGCGGATCGGCGGCGCGGCGTACGTAACAGAAGGTAGAGACCGATAACGTTCGGCATGACGGCGCCGAGGTACATGGCCGGCAGGGTCTCGAGCGATCGGTTGGCCAAGTCCTGTAGAGCGAGCGCGAGCCCCTCCAGGAAGGCGATGCAGAAAACCGCTGCAATCACCCGCTTGGTTTGACCGCGGCGATTGAACTCCCCCGACAGGAGGGCGCCAAGCGCGACCATCACGAAGCCCATGACGTACAGCGGCGCAACAATGCGTTGATGCCCTTCCGCTACCAGTTCGCTGTAATAGCGCTGGTCGTCATCCGTTGTGCCGGGAAACAGCAGCTCGTGCAGGTACCGTTCCTTGGGTTCGCGCCAGCGGGACTGAAGGCTCTCCTGGAACTTGGCCACCTCGATGGTGTAGCTGTCGAAATTCAGCAGCGACAGCCGGCCGCTTTCCCGCTCGACTTCCTGGCGGTTGCCGTTGACCATGACAACCCGTGGGCCGGTCTCCGAGGTTACCAGAGCGCCGCGCTCAGCCATCATGGTGACCGGCTTGTCGCGCTCGCGGTTGTCGTGCACCAGGATGCCGCGCAGCTCACCGTCCTGGGCCCGTTCGCGGACATAGACGGTGATCCCGTCTGACAAGGTGTTGAACACCCCTTCCTGCAGCAGGACCGCGGAGTAGTCGTTGCGCAGCTCGTGCTGCAGATCCTTGAAGTTGCGGAACGAGAGGGGCAGCAGGTAGAGCGTGATGCTGTAAACGATGATGGTGACCACTGCGCCCACGATTAGCCCGGGCTTGGCGAGCTGAAGCTGCGACATGCCGGCGGCACGCAGCACGACCATCTCGCTGTCCATGGTCAGCTTGTTGTAGACGAAGAGGACCGCGCAGAAGGTGGCGATCGGCAGCACGATGCCGAGAAAGCTCGGCAACAGCAGACCGACGAAGGAGAAGAAGGTCGATGCCGGCAGGCCGCGATTGACGATGTAGTCAATCAGCCGCAGCGACTGGGTGAGCCAGATGGCGAAGGTTAGACCGATAGTCACACAGACCGTGACGGTCACCAACTGGTTCAGAATATAGCGCGTTATGCCCCGCATGGACTCCGGTCACCGTGGCGCAAGGACTTGCGAGATAGCCGCAGTATCGGAGACAAGTCCAGTGATTTCACGATGTTTTTTATAGGGATGGCGATCTGGCCCGATCTTCGCCCCGGGTGCGGCCCGAGGGTGCTGGTCGATGAGGCCTCCGATCGCTCCCCGGGCGAGGAATCGTTGACAGGCCGGAAGGCCAGCGGCTATCGCAGGGGCTGCGCCGCCCCCCCAACGCCAAGCTCCGGGGCTCCAGCAAAGCAGACTCAAGCCCGTCAAAGAGGATCATCATGAAAATCACCTTCTCGACTCCTTCGGAGGCCAAGGCCGGTGCGATCGCCAGCGGCGTCCTGGCCGACGGCAAGCTGCCGGCCGATACCGCCAGCCTGGACAAGCGGACTGGCGGCGCGCTGACCCGCGCCATCAAGGCCAGCCGCTTCACGGGGAAGAAGGGCGAGCTGCTCGAGGTGCTGGCGCCGCCGGCCATCGCCAACAGCCGCGTGGTCCTCTATGGCCTGGGTGACCCCAAGGCCCTGTCGGAGACCGACCTGGAGGGGATCGGCGGCAGCCTGGTGGCCCATGTCAACCGGACCGGCGACAAGGAACTGGCCCTGATGGTTGGTAAGCTGAGCGGCAAGAAGCCGGCGCCAGCCGAGCGGGCGGCGCGCCATGCCTACGGTGCCCTGCTGCGCTCCTACCGTTTCGACAAATACAAGACCAAGGAGAAGGCCGACAAGAAGCCGAGCCTGGCCAAGCTGACGGTCATGGTCGACGACCCGACCGCGGCGCGCAGCGCTTACGGCCGCCTGTCGCGCATTGCTGATGGCGTCTTCCTGACCCGTCATCTGGTCTCCGAGCCGGCAAATATCCTCTATCCCAAATCGCTCGTCGCGGAAGCCAAGAAGCTGACCAAGCTGGGTGTAAAGGTGAAGACGCTGGGCGAGACGCAGATGCAGCGCCTGGGCATGGGCGCGCTGCTCGGCGTAGGCCAGGGATCGGCGCACGAATCGCAGCTCCTGGTGATGGAGTGGAACGGCGTGGGGACGGCCAAGACCCCTGCGGCCAAAAAGCAGACGCCGCTTGCCTTCGTTGGCAAGGGTGTCACCTTCGATACCGGCGGCATCTCGATCAAGCCGGCCAGCGGCATGGAGGACATGAAGTGGGACATGGGCGGCGCCGGCGTCGTCGTCGGCCTGATGGCCGCCCTGGCCGGCCGCAAGGCCAAGGTCAATGCGGTCGGCGTCTGCGGCCTGGTCGAGAACATGCCCTCGGGCAAGGCGCAGCGCCCGGGCGACATCGTCACCTCCATGTCCGGACAGACCATCGAGGTGCTGAACACCGACGCCGAGGGGCGCCTGGTCCTCGCAGATGCCCTCTGGTACGTGCAGGAGACGTACAAGCCGCGTATGATCATCGATCTGGCGACCCTGACCGGCGCCATCATCGTGGCGCTGGGCAACGAGCATGCCGGTCTCTTCAGCAATAACGATGAGCTGTCGGAGCAGCTGACTGCGGCCGGCAAGGCGGTCGGCGAGCTGGTCTGGCGCATGCCGCTGGGCGAGGCTTACAACAAGCTGATCGATTCCGAGGCCGCTGACATGAAGAACATCGGCAATCGCTCGGCCGGCTCGATCACCGCGGCGCAGTTCCTGCAACGCTTCATCCAGAACGATACGCCCTGGGCGCATCTGGACATCGCCGGGGTGACCTGGACCAGCAAGGAGAAGGGCACCGTGCCCAAGGGCGGTACCGGCTTCGGTGTGCGCCTGCTCGACCGGCTGGTCGCCGACAACTACGAATAGGGGCCGCTCTGGCGGGTAGACCGTCGCAACCGATGACCGAGGTTCGCTTCTACCACCTGACCCGGACGACGCTGGAAACGGCGCTGCCACAGATGCTGGAGAAGACCCTGGAGCGCGACCAGCGGGCCGTCGTGATGGCCGGCTCGGAGGAGCGGCTCGAGGCGCTCAACGCCTGGCTTTGGACCTACCAGGACCGTAGCTTCCTGCCGCACGGTTCGAAGCGGGACGGCTTCGCCGCCGATCAGCCGGTCTGGTTGACCACCCAAGACGAGAACCCGAACGGCGCCCAGGTGCTGTTCCTGACCGACGGCGCGACCTCGGAGGCCCTGGGCGACTACACGCTCTGTGCCATGCTGTTCGATGGCAAAGACGAGGCCGCGGTCACCGGCGCTCGCGCCGAGTGGAGCCGGCTCAAGAAGGCCGGCCACCAGCTCACCTACTGGCAGCAGGACGAGCGCGGCCGTTGGGCGCAGCAGGACGCCTAAAGCTTCCTGGATCGTCAGCGCCGCGCTTGCAGCTTCCGCGCCGTGCCGCGCGGCAGGCCCAGGTTGGCCTCGCGGAAGAGGATGTAGAGGCCGGAGGCCATGACGATCGTCACGCCGACCCAGATGTTCAGGCCGGGGATCTCGCCCCAGATGAAGAAGCCGAGCAGCGCCGCCCAGATCATCGCGGTGTACTCGAAGGGCACCACGATCGCCACGTCGGCGTGGCGGAAGGCCAGGGTCACAGTGATCTGCGCCAGGCCGCCGACGATGCCGACCGCGATCAGCAGGGCGAGGTCGGGCCAGTTCGGGGTGACCCACTGGAAAGGCAGGAAGGCGGCCGAGACCAGGGTACAGATCAGGGTGAAGTAGAACACGATCGCCGTGTTGGTCTCGGTCCGCGCCAGCTTGCGCACGAAGATCATGGCCAGTGCGTAGAACACGGTCCCGAACAGCACCAGCGCGGCGACCGGCTCGAACACGCCCGCGCCGGGCTGCACCATGATCAGCACGCCGACGAAGCCGACCAGCACCGCGGTCCAGCGCCGCGGCCCGACCGTCTCGCCGAGCAGAGGCACGGAGAGCGCCGTCACGAAGACCGGGGCGGCAAAGGTGATGGCGATGACGTCGGCCAGCGGCATATTGGCGAAGCCGTAGAACATGATCGTGAGCGCGATGATGCCGACAGCGCAGCGCAACGCGTGGCCCAGGGGATCGCGTACGGTGAGTGCTGAGGCAATGCCGTCGCGAAAAATCAGGAAGCCCAGCGGAACGAAGGCGAAGAGGCTGCGGAAGAAGACAATTTCCATGGTCGGGTAGCCAGCGCCGAGCCACTTGACCATGGCGTCCATGACCGCGAAGAGCCCGACCGCCAGCACCATGAAGGCGATGCCGCGGCGCGCATCCCGGCCGCCCCGAAGGGGCGTCGAAGAGGGCGACCGCGATGCCTCGGCGGCGGACGCGGCGACATTGGTCCGGCCCAGGGCTGGGGCCGGCGGATTGGCGGTGGCGGGCATCGAAACGGTCTGGCTGGTTGGAAAACCAAGTGCCGTCAAGATAGGGCCGATCGCGGCCGGCCGCCCGCGACATCTTGGCAGGGCAGGGCGGCGCCCGACGCAGGGCTCTCGTTACCGGAGCTTAAGGATTTCGTGCCGTTGGGCTGGGCTTAAGGGAAGGCGGGGAGAGCCGTCTACCACTCGCCGGTGTTGGGCATGGAGGCCCAGGGCTCCTGCGGCGGCAGGGCCTCGCCCTTCTGCAGCAGTTCGATGGAGATGTTGTCGGGCGAGCGCACGAAGGCCATGTGGCCGTCGCGCGGCGGCCGGTTGATGGTCACGCCACCGTCCATCAGCCGTTGGCAGGTCTCGTAGATGTCGTCGACCCGGTAGGCCAGGTGACCGAAGTTGCGCCCGCCACCGTACTCCTCGGGATCCCAGTTGTAGGTCAGCTCGATTAGCGGCGCCTGGTCGCCTTTGGCGCGCTCCACGTCCTCCGGAGCGGCTAGGAAGATCAGGCTGAAGCGGCCCTTCTCGTAGTCGTTGCGCCGGACCTGAACCAGTCCCAGCTTGTTACAGAAGAAATCCAGCGATTTGTCGACGTCGGTGACGCGCACCATGGTGTGCAGATACTGCATGACCATCTCCTGACCATTCCGGGCATTTTTGCTCTTGGCCGCTATTTAGTGCATGCGGCGCGGCTTGGCCAGGGGCGCGCAAGGTGGTGCGGGATGCGCGCAGACCCCCACGGCGCGGCGTCACAAGTTTCGAGACGGCGCTGGGCCTTCTCAACAGGGCTGTTTCGCAAACGACGCCGCGATGGCCTCGGCCGTGGCGATGCCGGTCAGATAGGCGCCGTGCGCTGTTGCATAGCTGTCCGTCGAGGTTGCCTCGCCGGCGAAGTAGAGGCGCTCGTCGAGCGCTTCGGCCAGCCTGGCGCGCTGGTGGCCCTGGCCCGGCTGGGCTGCCGAATAGGCGCCCTTGACCCAGGGATCGCCGCGCCAAGCCGTCACATTGTGTCTCACGATGTGCTTGGTGATGTCGCTGCCGAAGGCCTTGTGCAGCATCTCCTTGGCCAGATCGGCCGAGGCCTCGATGCCAGCCCGCTCCAGCCAGTCGGCGAAGCGCCCACCGGTCACGCCGACCACGAAGTCGTAGCCGAAGGGGCGGATCCGGAGGCTCATTGGCTCGCTGTCCGAGGCCATGACGGTCAGGCCACGTGCCTTGAAATCTTCGAAGACGTTGCGGTCGAAAACGAGGCAGATGCGATTGTGGTTGCCGAGCGGCAGGGCGGCGATCGCCTCCTGCTTCCAGTCGGGCAGGGCCGGCGTGAAAGCAATATCGCCAGCGCCGAGGATGCCGGTCGAGACGGTGAGGATAACTTTGTCCGCCTCGATCTCGCCTTTGGCCGTCTCCAGCCGGATCGTCCTACCCGACCAGTCGATGCGGCTCACCGCACAATTGAGCACGACCGGCAGGTCGGCGCCGTAGCGGGCGATCAGCGCGCCGTAGCCCTGCTTGACCGGCCAGTCCTCTCCGGTATCCCGGTAGTTGCAGGAATCGAAGACCGAGACCTGATCGGCGTCGACCGAATGCATCAGGGAGGTGATGTAGTCGAAGGCCGGGGTCCAGCGGTCCTCGCGCGGCGTCGCCTCCGCCACCGAGACATCGCGGCCAGTGCGCGCCGCCGCCGCGGCCTGGCCGTAGCTCCGATCCATGTGGGCCTGATACTGGCGCTGCTCCTCCTCGCTGGCCCAGCGCCCGTCGAGCCGGATCTGCCGCGCGAAGCCTTCCTTGGTGTAGTCGAAGCCCAGGCGGTCGGCGATCGCGACGAAGGGATTGAGGCTCGCCGAGTGCAGCCAGTGGCAGCCAAGGTCGAAGGGCATGCCGGGGCCGACCTCCTCGGTGTAGCCGCGGCCCCCGATGCGGTGAGAGGCCTCCAACAGCGTGAAGCTGATTCCCCTTTCGCGCAGGCTTTTGGCAGCGGCCAAACCGGCCGCACCGGCCCCGACGACCGCGACCTCGACACGCGCTGTCATGTCTGCTGTTCCTTAAGTGTCTGACGGGGCGCAGATTAGCGCGTGATTACAAACTGGCAAGCGGCTCCGCCAAGGACACGAAAGGGTGGACTGAAATCGGTGATGCTAGCGGGCGACACCGAGCTGCGGGGTGCCGGTCGGCTCAGTCGAGGGGCGGCTCGCATTGGCCTTGCGATTGCGGTTGGCGACCATGCGGTCGTGCAGCTCGCTGATCATGGCGCTGCCCATCTTGACGAAAAGGAAGGGCAGGAAGGCGTGGATAAAGCAGGCCAGGCTGGCCAGCAGCAGGCGCCAGGCGAAGCGGTTGGCGGCGATCAAGTGCTCGCCGTAGGTCTCGTCGACCGTGGCGGGATGGGCGGTGAAGAGGCTCTTGAACATCCCCAAATCCTCTCTGAGTGCGGCCTGTCGCCGTGTTTCGAACCGGTCTGCAGGATAGGCCGAGAGGCGGAAAAAGAGTTTCCAAAGTGTACTTAAAATCTCATAAAATCCGTGATTGTGTTCTACTGTAGCTGAGCTGATAGAATGAAATTCTCTCTTGATGTCATAGATCGAAAAATCCTTAGGTGCCTGCAGGAGGACGCCACGCTGCCGGTGGCGGCCGTGGCCGAGCGCGTCGGCCTGTCCTCGACACCCTGCTGGCGGCGCATTCAGAACCTCGAGAAGGCCGGGGTCATCCGTAAGCGCGTCGTTTTGGTCGATCCGGAGAAGGTAAACGTCGGGGTCACGGTCTTCGTTCGGATCAAGACCAGCCAGCACGACCACGATTGGCTGGAGGCCTTTGCCAAGGCGGTGGCCGGGATCGAGGAGGTGGTGGAGTTCTACCGCATGAGCGGCGATGTCGACTACCTGCTGCGCATCGTGGTGCCGGACATCGCCAGCTACGACGCCGTCTACAAGCAGCTGATCAAGGCGGCGGCGCTGTCCGACGTCAGCTCCAGCTTCGCCATGGAAACCATCAAGTACACCACCGCGCTGCCGGTCGACTACGCAGTGTGATCCGGCGGCGGGCCTGGCGTGGATTTATCGGCTGTCAGATCGGCGAGCGTTCGTATGCCAAGTCCGGTTCGCCAGTATGGCGTAGGATCTGTTGGCGGGTCGCTTCGCGAAGTTTGAGGGCAAGCGACCAAGTGGTGCCATCGGTCTCGTCCGCCATCTTCTCCGTCTCGATCGGCTGGCCAATGTAGACCGAGATGCTGCCACGTCTCGGATACCAGGACCCCCCTCGTAGGATCGAGCGCGTGCCCCTGATCGCAATCGGAACAATCGGAACACGGGCTTCCGCCGCTGTGACAAAGGCGCCCATGTGAAATGGCAGCAGGCCGGGCATCCGCACTAGGGTACCTTCGGCGAAAAACAGCGGCGAGCGGCCCTTGGCAGTCGCTACGGCTATGCGCCGAGCATCCTCGATCCCCTTCGTTTTGTCGAAGCGTTCGACAAATGCTGCGCCGATGCGCTGCAGAGGGATTCGAGTGCTCCAGTGACCGACCAACTCCGCCTTGGCCACGAAGCTGACCTGCCGCGGCAAAGCGGCGACCAGCGTGAATCCGTCGAGGTAGCTAGCATGGTTCGACACATAGACGCAGGGCTGGTCCGCCGGCGGCAGAAGGTCGAGGCCGTGGACCTGAAGCCGCGTGCCCGAGGCCTTGGCGAACAGGCGAAGCCCAAAGCGCGCGGCGGCCCATCGCCAGTTCGGCTTCGGCAACAGGGCGACGCACAACCAAAGGATCACAGCCGTCAGCGCAGAGAGAGCCCAAGCATAGACCGCATAGGCGCCTGCTAGGAGGTTCCGGGAGGTCCGGCGCAACTGCGGCACCAGGCTCGAGATCGCAATGCGAGTCAGTTGCCACCACAGGGCTCGCCGCGGTTTACCGACGGCGCGGCGCTCGTAGATGTCTCGACAGGCGGCCCGGCGGATCTTGCCACTCGAGGTCTTGAGCACGGTCCGCGGCGGCGCAAGCACGACGTCATCGGGCGGTGTCCCGATGAGGTCGGTCGCGAGGTCGTTGATCTGAGTGCGCAAGTGATCGAGAGCCTCCGGGTCCCGTGTTCGAGCCTCGGCCAACACCACGAGCCGCTCGGTCGCGGTCTCGGGGTCAAGGCTGCCGAACACTGCGACATTGCCTTTCTGCACGCCGGGGAGGTCGCCCACCGCTTCCTCGAACTCGTCGGGATAAATGTTTCGGCCTGCGCGAATGATGATGTCTTTGATGCGGCCCGTGACATAGACATCGCCGCCGGCGATATAGGCCAAGTCCTCGGAATCGAGCCAGTCATCGCGGAACAAGCGCTGCGTCTGCTCCGGGTTGCGAAAATAGCCACTGGTCGCCGAGGGGCCGCGAAACTCCAGCCGCCCTTGCTGACGCTCCGGCAGCTCGCGCCCGGCGTCATCGACGATGCGGATCTGATGACGTGGCAGAGGGTGGCCGCAGGCGACGAATGGCAGCGCATTACTGTCGGCCTCGTCGGCAGGAATGGCCTTGCCGCTGGTCATGAAGGTCTCACGCCTTATGCGGTCGATCAGGGGGCCGCGATCCAGCGGTGGGAAGGCGAGGCCAACCGAGGATTCGGCAAGCCCGTAGACCGGCATCATGGCCTGCCGGCGAAAGCCGTAGGCCTCGAACCGCGCGCAGAAGCGTTTCACCGTCTGCGGGCTTACCTTCTCGGCACCGTTGCAGGCGGCGCGCCACGAGCTCAGGTCCAGGCCCTCGATGTCCTTGTCGGCGACCCTTCGCAAGCAGAGCTCGTAGGCGAAATTTGGCGCCGCCGACAAGGTGCCGCCATAGCGGTGGATCGCCCAGAGCCAGCGATGCGGCCGGGCGAGGAAGGCGAGCGGTGGCATGATCACGAGAGGGGCCGCATGGTAGAGGCTGCCCAGCCAGGCGCCGATCAGCCCCATGTCGTGATAGAGCGGAAGCCAGCTAACGAAGACATCGTTCGGCCCGCCTTCCAGCGCCTCGCCCATGGCACGGATGTTGGCGAGCAGGTTTTCGTGTGTGAGGACCACGCCCTTGGGGTTGCCTGTGCTGCCCGAGGTGTACTGCAGAAAGGCGACGTCCCCCGGGCGCCGGGCAGGTTTGGCGAGCCCGCCCGTAGGGGGCGAGGCGCAGAGTTCTTCCAGGGTGACGACCGCCCGCAGGACCTCGACCTGCGAATTCAGCAGCTGCGCGACCCGCTTGGCCTCGGGCCAGGTGATCAGCAGGCTTGCTTTGCAGTTCTCGACGATGCCGGCGTGGCGGCGCAGATGATCCTCAATCTGGCTCGGCCGCGTAGGCGGGTAGATCGGAACAGGGACGCCGCCGGCGAGGAGAACGCCATAGAAGCTCATGAAGTAGTCGCGGCCGGTGGGCAGCATGATCACCACCGACTCGCCGGCTTGCAGATCTTGCCGCAGAATCCCGTCTGCGACCTGCCCGGCCCCGCTCTTCAGGTCACGATAGCTGATCTCCTCGCCATCGTCTTCGTCGCTGTAGAGGCGAATGTGCGGGCGATCGGGATGCGCCGCCACGTGCCAATCGAGCACCGCCAGCAAGGTATCGAGCTCGGGTGGGGCAATCTCGGCTGCCCCGAGCACGGCAGGGCGTGTTTCTGGCGGCACGAAGACTGACCCCGCCGGGCTGGCGCCAAGCACGGCGCGCAGCAGGTCGCGCGGCGTTTCCATGGTTGCCAGCACCTGTTCCGGCAAGGTCACGTCGAACGTGCGTTCGATGCGCGCCAGCAACTCCACGCGGCCTAGGCTGTCAAACCCGAGGTCCCTGTCCAGCGAACTGTCGAGTGTCGCCGGATGGCCCGGCCGTTGCCGGGGATGCAGCTCGGTAGCCAGGTCATCGACAACTTTCAATGTCCTGGCCGTGGCGTCGAGCCGAAACTCCGATCCTTCTGCTGCGCTAGGGCCTGTTGAGATTCAGGATTCCCTTTTGGGTTTGTTTGTGATTCAAGCTCGGGATGGAACGCTTTGTGCTGACAGACGCCCAATGGGCGAAGATTGAGCCGCACTGCCTGGGCAAACCGACGG